>OJJE01000068.1_pt1 | contig 74679 bp, 68 predicted proteins | sample 1596091 | NCBI WGS metagenome assembly OJJE01 (sample SAMEA4350129, study PRJEB24818) | metagenome | biome: human; feature: gut; material: faeces | place: Denmark | collected 2013-09 | reverse complement strand
TTCATAGTCTGACCTCCTGACGCTGGTCAAAAAAGTTAAGTGCTAAACTTTTTTGACTGTGTATAGTGTGAGACTATTATTGCAGATGAAAGTTGATTGCAAAAGGTACTTGCTATGGATCGTTTACGAATTATAAAAAAGTAGAAGGAGTTAATCAGCTCCTTCTGCTCTTTCCTCCGTCGGTTCAATATTTATGCTTATCGTGCACACTGATCTCATCGCCGATCTGCACTTCGATCACCTGCAGTTCCGTATCGGCAATAATCGTATGTTTACATCCTGCCTTCATAGTCAGTACATCGCCCACCTTCACAGTCTGTTCCACATCATCGATCACCGCACGGCCTTCTCCGGCAATTACCGTCCATACTTCGTCCCGGAAATCATGGCTGTGGTAATTCATCCGGTGTCCCGGATTCAGTGTCACTTTGATCGTCATGCTGTGATCACGCACATCCAGTACCCTGAAGCTTCCCCAGGACTTTTCCGCGAACATTACCTGCTGGTCGAACTGATTCACATACGGTTTGATGTAGCTGGACTGCTCCTTATCTGATACCAGGATTCCCTCGGGGCTGGCTACCACGACGATATCTTTTAATCCCATGCACAGGATCGGTACATTCAGTTCATTCACTACGTGTACATTCTCACAGGTATCATTCAGAACGCCCTCACCGACACAATTACTGTCCATTGCCTCTGTCAGTGTATTCCAGGTCCCCAGATCTTTCCAGGTTCCCGCGAAACGCATTACTTCTATCTCGGGTTCCTTCTCTACTACTGCATAGTCGAAGCTGATCTTCTGTAATGTATCGTATTTCTGAAACAGATCCTCATAATCCGTAAAATTAATCAGTTCGTGCGCACGCTTCAATACATATCCCAGTCTGAGAGCAAATACTCCACCGTTCCAGAGTGCCCCCTGGGCAATGTACTCTTCTGCCACTTCTTTAGTAGGTTTCTCCCTGAACATCGTCACGCGGCTCAGCTGCTTCGCAGTCTCCGGTATGATATAACCGTATTTTTCACTGGGATAGGTCGGTTCAATTCCCATCAGTACAAGATTCGCATCCGACTCTCCGGCGCGCTTGCACAAGTCCTGCAACGCCTCAAAATAATCCTTCTCCACATAGGGATCCACCGGGCAGATCACAATGGGCTCATTCTCTGCCACCCCCTGCACATCTTTCAGATAAGCCGCTGCCAGCGCAATTGCCGGAAAAGTATCTCTGCGGCAGGGTTCTATGCAGATTCCAACCTCTTGTCCCAGCTGACTATATATGGATGATACCTGCGTCTTAGACGTAGCAATGGTTACTTTAGCATCCGGATCTACCTCGTGTATCTGATGATATACTCGCTGTACCATGGACTCCAGTCTACCATCTTCTGTATGGAATATTTTAATAAACTGTTTGGATCGAATCTCGTTGGACAACGGCCACAGGCGTTGCCCGGATCCTCCAGACAAAAGTATCATATTCATAATTTACCTACCAGATTTTTTTCATTTTACTCTACTATGATTCCTCCCAGTACTGTAATGCCCTGTCTCTTTAACAGTTCCAGTTCACTGGTTACCTCATTATACAGGGTAGATCCTGCCTTTTCTACCAACACTGCCCCCTGCATAGCATTCATCTGCTCCATTGCTTCTGCATCATACAGCACATTGTCCAACAACGTTACGTTAATCTGTTCTTTTTCCAATGCGGCTTTAAGACTCTCGCATACTTGATCTGATCCAGCACTCATATTGCATCCCATGAGACAGATATTATTCACTCCATTTTTTACCGTTGCAATCTTCACTGCTGCAAAAGCCAATTCCATGGACTGTTCCACACTAAATTTACGTTTGCCGTAGTTACGCAGAGAATCCGCCCATCTGTCCAGAAGCAGCTTCCTTTTAGATTCCCTTACTACCAATCCAATCTGTGGAATATTATATAATCTCTGTAACTCATCAGAAGCTCTTACCTTAGTGTTAAAAATATAGACCAAGCAAAGAACTGCTGCATACACAAATACAAACAGTATTGCTCCGAGGAGTACATACTTTTTACTTACTGCCGGAGCCGGTACAGATATCTCTTCTGCACCAGGCTTTTGCTCAATCTGCGTCTCCTGCTCCGAAGCCTTCCATGTCAACAATTCATAATATTGCGCCTGTTCTTCTGTAAAGTCTGCCTTTGCATTAGTTATCTTGGTCTGTAAGTCTGCAATATTATTACCGCATTTAACCTGTTCATCCATTAATGCTCTATCCATGGCAATACCGGTAGTTTCTGACACTAATTTGATTGTATGGCTTCCTAATTCACTATTTAACTTCTTCTGCTGCTCAACAATATATGCTTTCACCGCATCCGCTAATTTCGTGCAATTCTCTGTGTCTGCCTGCTGGATCGTGACCTTTATACAATTGGTTTCCAGAGACATTTCCTGCTGCAGCTCCTCTGTTTTGCTTTGAATCGTCAGGCTTGAAACGGTTTCCGCAGAAATTAATTCTCCCACATAGTTGGCTTCTAATCCAGTCTGCTGCGCTACCCACTCATACAATCCTATGTTATTCAGTAATGATGCATACATTGCTCCCAGTTGACTGTCCCGGGTTCCATCCGCGGTATGTACCTGATATACCAATTCTGCCTGCGCTACCTGTAATGGGTCTAACTGCATATATACGGAATTGTCGAAATATGCTTTCCGCACATCATATTTCTTCTCCTCATTCAGTACCGCCAGTACCGCTGCCTTACTCTTATCATCCAGACTATTATTCATCTGTTCCAACTGTTGCTGCACCGCCGCTTCATCCAGTACACCAGCCTCTTGTTGCTGTGCATTTTGCGCCGCACGATAGGACTTCATGTAACTGAATCCTCCCATCAGAATTGCACCTGTCAGTAGTGCTACTACTAATCCTCTCCAATGAGACAAAATATCTCCAATCATATCTAATAAATCGATTTCTCTCGCCTGCATTGCCTTTAATTCCTCCCTAAAAAACTACACCGGTTCATAAAAAGTATCCGGATGTTCCATATCAAACACCTCATTGCATGTCATCACAGTCACCAAGTTCTCTGTCTCCGATAAATTGATGATATTGTGGGACCATCCCGGAATCATATACACCGCTTCTATGTTGTCGCCGGATACTTCGAATTCGACCATTTCTCCGGTATTAATATTTCTCTCCTGAATCAGACCATGTCCAGCTACCACGATGAACTGTTCCCACTTGCTGTTATGCCAGTGCTGTCCCTTGGTAATCCCCGGTTTGCTGATATTGATAGATACTTGTCCACAATTCAGGGTATGCATTAATTCTGTAAAAGATCCTCGGTCATCTTCATTCATCTTCAAACAATATTTAAACTTGTCTGTAGGTAAATAAGTAAGGTACAGCGAAAAAAGCTTCTTTGCGAAAGACCCCTTAGGCATCTCCGGCATCAGCAGTGACTCCGGCTGCGCTTTGAACTCCTGCAGCAGATCAACGATCTCCCCTAAAGTAACCTTATGGGTAACCGGCACACTGCAAAAACGCCCATCCGCTCTTAATACCGTCTCTACACCATCAAACTCGCAGTGCTGTTCTTTCCCCTCCAGGAGATCAAACATCCCTTCCACAAGATCATCTATGTAGAGCAGTTCCAGCTCTGTTGTCCTGTCATTTACCGTAAACTCTTCATCATTCGCTACTGCCCAACAGAAAGTACTGACTGCGGAATTATACTTTGGTCTGCTGTGCCCCATCAGATTAGGGAAGCGATATACCGCAACCTTTGCACCGGTCTCTTCCGCGTATGTAAAAAACAGATCTTCTCCCGCCTTCTTGGAACGACCATATTCGGAATCTCCGAATCTTCCTGACAGAGTTGCCTGAATAGATGAAGAGAGCATAATCGTCGCCTTATTCTCATACTTTTTCAATGTATCAAGAAGTTGTGACGTGAATCCGAAGTTCCCCTCCATGAAATCTTCCGGTTTCTCCGGTCGGTTCACTCCCGCAAGGTGAAATACAAAATCTGCTTTTCTGCAATAAACATCCAGTTCTTCTTCCGTGGACTGAATGTCATACTCGTATATCTCGTTAATGCATATTGCCAGTCTGGTACGATTCTTATTATCTCTGATATTTTTCAGGTTATTGACAAGGGCTGTTCCTACCATGCCCTTTGCACCTGTGACTAGGATATTCATTGGTTACTGCCCTTTTCTCCATACCATTTTATTAACAACATTTACGTAGCCCTGAATGATTCTAACCACTTTCATGGATACTGTCTCATCTGTATAATCAGGACACGGCTTTCCCAGGATTCCTCTCTCCTTCATATCAATAGCCATATCGGTTGCCTGCAGAAGTTCCTGTGTCGTAATTCCAGCTAATATAAAGTTCCCGGATTCCAGTGCCTCCGGTCGCTCTGTGGAAGTCCGAATGCATACCGCTGCAATAGGATGTCCGATTGACAGATAAAAGCTGCTTTCCTCCGGCAATGTACCGGAGTCAGATACGATCGCCAATGCATTCATCTGAAGTTTATTGTAATCATTAAATCCTAACGGTTCATTTACCCTTACGCGGGGATCTAATTTAAATCCACTGGACTCAAGCTTCTTCCTGGATCTTGGATGACAGGAATAGAGAATCGGCATATCATACTTTTCTGCCAATGCATTAATTGCTTCAAACAGAGAAGTAAAATTCTTATCCGTATCAATATTTTCTTCTCTATGCGCTGACAACAGAATATATTTATCCGGCTGCAAGCCCAGTCTGTCCAACACGTCCGATGCTTCTATTTTGTCAAGATTTCCATGCAGCACTTCTGCCATCGGGGAACCTGTTACATAAGTTCTCTCCTTGGGCATTCCCATCTCATGCAGGTATTTTCTAGCCGGTTCAGAATACGGCAGATTCACATCCGAAATCACATCCACAATTCTACGATTCGTCTCTTCCGGAAGGCACTCATCCTTGCATCTGTTTCCGGCTTCCATATGAAAAATAGGAATATGCAACCTTTTCGCGGAAATGGCTGACAGACAGCTGTTCGTGTCTCCAAGTACCAATAAAGCATCTGGCTTAATCTCTGCCATCAGCTCGTAACTTCTCGCAATAACATTCCCGCAGGTCTGTCCCAGATTCTCTCCTACGACATTCATCCAGACATCCGGTCCACCCAGTTCAAAGTCAGACCAGAAAATATCGTTCAGATTCTTATCATAGTTTTGCCCGGTATGTGCTACGCAGCAGTCAAAATATTCCCTACAGCGCTTAATGGTTGCTGCCAGACGGATAATCTCCGGTCTTGTTCCAACTATAATCAACAGTTTGATCGATCCATTCTCTTTCCACTTAAAATCAAACATTTTTAATCCTCCGCCAGCCTTTCCTGAATATAAGCAAGCTTTGCAATCGTTGCCTTCGTCTCTTCCAGATTCAGCAGTTTCGTATTATTAGAGTTGAATTCCGTGAGAGTATTTCTCTTTGCATCACCATCTTTGAAATACTTATCGTAATTCAGGCCACGGTTGTCCGCAGGCACTCTATAGAAGCCTCCAAGGTCAATTGCTTTTGCGCACTCCTCATTCGTGAGCAGCGTCTCATACATTTTCTCGCCGTGTCGAATACCAATCACCTTGATGTCTTCCTTCTTACCACCGAACAACTCACATACTGCTTCTGCCTGTGTCTGAATAGTACATGCCGGTGCTTTCATGATCAGCAGATCTCCATTCTCGCCCTTCTCAAACGCGAAAAGTACAAGATCCACCGCTTCCTCCAGGCTCATAATAAAACGGGTCATGGACGGTTCTGTCACAGTAATCGGATTACCTTCTTTAATCTGATCGATCCACAGAGGGATTACAGATCCGCGAGAACACATTACGTTGCCGTAACGGGTACAGCAAATCTTGGTCTTTCCGGAATTTCGGGATTTCGCCACTGCTACCTTTTCCTCAATCGCCTTTGTAATACCCATGGCATTGATAGGATATGCAGCCTTATCTGTAGAAAGACATATCACTGATTCTACACCAGCTTCAATTGCTGCAGTCAGAACATTATCTGTTCCGATAACATTCGTCTTCACTGCTTCCATAGGAAAGAATTCACAGGACGGTACCTGCTTTAAGGCAGCTGCATGGAAAATATAGTCCACTCCTGGCATGGCAGCCCGTACAGAGTTCAAATCTCTGACATCTCCAATATAAAATTTAATCTTGTCAGCAACTTCAGGCATCTTCGCCTGATATTCATGGCGCATATCATCCTGTTTTTTTTCGTCACGAGAAAAGATACGGATTTCTCCAATATCTGTCTGAAGGAATCGATTCAGAACTGCATTTCCAAAAGATCCGGTTCCTCCTGTGATCATTAATGTTTTTCCTGTAAATAGTGACATATTAATCTCCTTCTTTTAAATATCCTTCTGCTATATGTCTAGATATAAAATGTTTTTCTTATAGCCAGTATAACACTTAGGTGACACTTTCATATAGTAATTACTCATAAATACTCTTTTTCCATTTTTCTATTTTAACACGAATAGACCTATTTATAGCATCCGTAATTGGTATCATTACCATTGCAATTGCAATCGTTACACCTATACATATCCAATATCCTTTTCTCGAAATATCATTACCATATCTTTGAACTACAAAAATTTGTATTGGATCTTGTATTAAGTAGAGTGTTACAGAAAATTTAGCAGCATAGTACGTGCATTTATTACTTGGAACGTTATAAGTGAATCCCGAAACAGATAAAAAAAATGCCAAAACCAAGTATCCAAACGCAAATATATCATCCGACGCTTCTCCGTATCTAAATGCATTCAACACAAATATTATATAAAAAACATATTTTACACACGTCAAAAAAATATTTTTCCTTGGGCTTCTTCCATTGGAAATAATCATTTTTTGAACATCATAAACTGCTATCCCCATCACCATTTCCGAAAATCCTCTAATCATTTCCGGTCGAATCACAGTATAAGCATCATTATTAGAAATCATTCCAAAATTTACATAATTATAAGAAAAGCCAATTATGCATAGAACATACATACCGTACTTAAAAATATTTTTATATCTGCATATTAAAAGCGGATATAAAAGTGCTGACACCCCTAGCCATACCGACAAGTACCATTCGGGTTCAATATACAAAATATTGCTGCCAGCTCCCACTAAGAATCTAAAAAAATTAAATGGTACTTTTAATAGTTCTATAAATAAAGAATATACTTCTATTTTTCTATTAATGATCAATACACCGCATAGTACAATCAAAGATATCAAATATATTGAAATAATGCTAAAAAATCTGTTAAATACATAACGTACTGAAGCATCTGTAACACTAGTAGATTGAATAATAATTAACTGGCCATATTGGGGTTAGCTTCTTCTTCGGATATTTCATCAAGTTTATATGTCCAATGAAATACCACAGGCTCTTTATTGATTTCATCGAAATATTGATAGATTCTGTCCGCCAGTTCCTGCTTTGATTTGACTCGTATTCCTTTCAACATCTGTTTTGCCATTTTGCTGAAGAAACATTCAATCAGGTTGAGCCAGGATGCATGCTTTGGTATAAACACAAATACGTAACGTCCTTCTGGCTTTGTAGCCAGATAATTCTGCACTTCCTTTGCTTTGTGTGCAGAATGGTTGTCACAGATAATCCTGATAACATCCCCTTCCAGATACATTTCATCAAGTTTCTTCAGAAGACAGATGAAATCGGAACTTTTGTGAGTTTCACTTACAACAGGAATAGCTATTCCTGTGAGAAGATCAATTCCGGCAATTAAAGACAATGTGCCAAGGCGTTTATATTCATAGTCACGATATACACAGCCGTTTCCTTCCGTCGGACGGAGGTCATCACTTGTTGTTGCAATAGCCTGTATTCCCGGCTTTTCATCGCAGGAAATGGTATGAATCATTGGACTATCAGTTGAAACTATGATGTCTCCGTTTTCGTCAAACTGCATTTCAACCTGTTTGTAAACAACAAGGACATCATGCATCTTAGTCTCAAAATCAGGATCCCGTTTTTCACAGTAATACTTGATTTTGAACGGCTTAATTTCGGATTGGTTCAGTATCTTCTGTACCATTGGTTTTGTGATAGTTGTAAGCCTTGAATATCCAGCCTCTTCTGCGTGATTTTGGATGTACTGATGAAGATTTTTTAAAGTCCAAAGTTCCTGTGCGTAGCCAAGATCGGTAGGACGCTGGCAAGCAATGCTGATGATCCATGCAATAGCGTCATCTGTGATTTCAACAGGTCGTCCTTTGCGTTTGTCATCGAACAGAGCACGCTGTACACCGCCTTCCCTGAACTTGGAAAGACAGAGTTTAACGGTGTTTATATTTACATCTAAACGTTCAGCAATATCGCTATTCGATGCTCCCTGTGCTTTGTAAAGAAGCATTTTAGCGCGGTCAACTACCTGCGCTTGAATTGTACGCTGACGAGTGAGTGACTGAAGGTACAAAACTTCTTCATTTGTAAGTGTAATAGATCGTGCGTGTGCCATACTGATACCTCATTTCCGTTGATATTATAAGTATAACACCATACATGATATTTGGCTAGTTATTTATTTAATGTTGTACTAGTATCACTTGTTTTTGCATTCTTAGCTAAATAGTATCCCGAAACCAAGAAGAAAAATTCAACTCCCAAATATCCCCTTATAAAACAGTTTGCACTTTTCAAATAAATAATATGAGAATGATATATTAAAATAATGATTGCAAAGAAAGCTCGTAAAATATCTATTTCTCCATTACGCTTTTTCATATATCTTTAATTTCTTTCATTTAATATAATTAGATTTTTTAAATATTAATAGCATTATTCACATAATATATTGACATATTTTTGAAGGTATAACCTTATGTATAATCGCAACAATTATAAAGGAAGAAATTATTGTTAATAAACATATCATTATATTTTCTATGGAACTCCCAAGTAAAATTTTTGATATAATATGCTTTGAAAACCGCAGTGTAAAGCCCTGTATTATATATACTCCCAATGTTTTGTCTGACATCCATACGATATTTTGAGTAATCCTGCCCGTCTTTATATTGGGCAAATACATTAAAGAAATGAAACCAGTCATCATAAAGAAAACACTCAATTGTAACGGTTGCGATGCTGTTTCTGAATACCTTTGTCCAAACATTGTCATCATTAAGCCAACCAGCCCAATTATGATCATTGCAATTTTATATTTATCAGATTTTTCTACAAGATCTATCAACAGTCCTCCTAGGATAAAATATCCCAAACACTCCGTAGGATAATATCCCATAGTTGTTCCACTCACAGCTCCACTAAATTGGAAAAAAGGAAGTTGCAATAGTCGTAAATAGATTCCATCAATTCCAAAATATGTTGCCATACTATATTTTAATGGAATCATTACTAACCAAATCAAACTGAATAATATGCACAATTTCCTTTCCTTTGTTATCGCACGTATTATGGGATAAGCCAGCAATATCTGAACATACACTTTAAGATACCATAAATGCCAGCCTTCTGAATTAATGATAGCATATTGCATAAATGGCATTTCTTCTTGTGATGATATATATGCATAGGTTAAGTATATTGCATCCCATATTAAAAAAATAGTCATGTATTTTATCAAAATTTTAAAATACTTTTTACCAGTATATTCTTTTACATAAAATATTAAATAACCCGAAATTGCCATAAATGTTGGCACTGCAACTGCTGTTAATGCTCGAATAAATTCTCCCACTACTCCTCCACACAATTGTGGAGAATATAAAACTATTACTAGGATACAACAAACAACCTTTAAAACATCTAATCTAGTATTTCTTATTTGTTCATTATTTACCATTGTTTACTCTTTTAACCTCATTTTTCTATAAGCACTTTATTATGAATGATACTAAACAGCTACAACCTTCAATCCAGCGTGCTTTAATCAAGTTACTTACCTACCAGTTAATCAAGAAGTTAATTGGAATCGTCACCATCAAATTAATCAGCGGAGCGATAACTTTGGAAATTCCAAACACCTCGATCCATATTGCAAGCAGTATATTACTTAGTACGATTCCTGTTCCAGCATATGAAATGTAAGTTTTTAGAAATGTCTTCCACCACGGGCTTCTTCCATTGGAAATAATTATTTTTTGAACATCATAAACTGCTATCCCCATCACCATTTCCGAAAATCCTCTAATCATTTCCGGTCGAATCACAGTATAAGCATCATTATTAGAAATCATTCCAAAATTTACATAATTATAAGAAAAGCCAATTACGCATAGAACATACATACCGTACTTAAAAATATTTTTATATCTGCATATTAAAAGCGGATATAAAAGTGCTGACACCCCCAGCCATACCGACAAGTACCATTCGGGTTCAATATACAAAATATTGCTGCCAGCTCCCACCAAGAATCTAAAAAAATTAAATGGTGCCTTTAATAGTTCTATAAATAAAGAATATACTTCTATTTTTCTATTAATGCTCAATACACCGCATAGTACAATCAAAGATATCAAATATACTGAAATAATGCTAAAAAATCTGTTAAACACATAACGCACTGAGGCATCTGCCACACTAGTACCACTTTTTTTGCATTCTTAGCCAAATAGTATCCTGAAACTAAAAAGAAAAATTCAACTCCCAAATATCCCCTTATAAAATAGTTTGCACTTTTCAAATAGATAATATGACAATGATATATTAAAATAATGATTGCAAAGGCAGCTCGTAAAATATCTATTTCTCCATTACGTTTTTTCATATGTCTTTAACTCCTTTCATTTATTATTTTAATACCTCTTGAGAAAATTCTATATTATATATCTACCTAAATAGGTAGCAAACTTATACGAAGATTTCTAGATATACTCTAACTTCTATAAAATAAAGCAAAGCCCGCCCTGCATATTGATTATTTCAATCTCAATATCCCTATTATACAATGGGTAGTGACTTCTTTGTCCCTATATAAGGTATAAGAAAAATCAACAATGTCAAGCCGTCTTACGTTCCGCTAGACAACTAGCTTTAGAGTAAATACTCTATTGGTATTTATGTATGAACATCGTGAGTGTTTCGCAATTATCTAAATCAATATTGTTTAATAATCTAATATCGTATGTGAATTCTTCCTTATTAAACACTTTGTAATCATAACAATACTTTCCGAAGTTGATAAGGCTTTGTTGCTATACATGCTTACATTAGTTATTTCTATTTTATCGCAACCTAAAGCTTATAATAAACTATCTATGCGATGCGGCTTTTGCTCCCCACAACCAACATCGTTTAATTAATTTATTCAATAATCTTATTAGTCGATTAATCAACCATGATAATATAATTATACTTAATAATGTAATAGTTCTTCTCGATTTCGGGTTCGAAATTAAGTAATATCCATCAACTTTAGGAAAGAATTTAATAGCCCATGTTTGAAACAAATATATTTCATAGGAAATCCCCCAAAAAAGCAAACAATATTGTGCACATAATTGTTCGATATTTTTACACAATCTATATTAACTAAAGTACCTATTGTGCAAGGTATAATAAAAATATCATACCATAACCATTTATCACCATATGCTAAAAAGAATTTATAGAAATATACAAAACCAACAATACTTGTGATTAAAATTATTAGCCTTATTTTGTTCATTAATTTGGGCTTAGAGTGTGAATCCTTGATTTTAAACATTATTTGACAGCTAAATGCACCAATAAACATTTCTAAAATTCTATAAAAAGGAGTATAATATATCACTGATCCAATCCCAAAATAATCTTCACAATATTTTGAATAGCATATGATTCCATATATAAACACTATTAAAGCCACAATTTCTTTTATTTTAATTTGTTTAATTATCTCATTAATTAATGGATATACAAGATAACCAATAATTAAACATGAAATATACCAAAAATAATTCATGCCCGGCAGAAATTATAATTCGCATCTTAATCCTAAAAAATCAATAGGAAATAGACGAATAATATCATGTAATGAAATATTATAAATATTACTTGGAATATAAAAACCAATCCATGCAATAAAATAAGCGGGCAAAATCCCTATAAACCTCTTTTTATAAAAAAGTTTCACTTCCTTTATTTGTGATAAATTCTTTTTGTAATTGGCATAATATAAAGAAAAACCTGACAAAATAAAAAAGACTGAGACAAAAATAGCGCCTTGTTCAACATATTTATCTAAAAATCCATAGGACAATGACAAACTATGAAACGTATGAAATGTAAGAATCATAAAACATGAGATTACCCTAACTATATCTAATCCTATCAAACGTTCTTTGCTTTCAACAATACTATTATTATACATAGACCTTTTCTCCATTAAGTTCATTATTTTATGTATAAAGGACGTACCTTTCATGAAAATAACTATAAATGTCCATACAAACAATTCTATGCAAGTAAAAGCATAACCCTCAGCAAGCATTAAAGCATTTTCTTTAAAAAGAAATCTTTACTAATTTCTTTTTAATTTGGTCTATCCTGATCCCCATCAGCTTTAAAAAATAGACATTTTTTTTCATTATTTGAACTATCTACATATATATCTACATTCGTTTGCTCAAAGGGGCTGAAATAATCCGGAATAATATTTCCATCATCAACACATTCTGTCATTCCCGCCTTTTTCACATATTCCTCATTAAATCCGTCAAAATAAAAATCAATATATTCATTCTTACTTAATAAAGATTCCAAGAACGCGCCACAGTCTTCAAACAATTGCTGCTCTCCGAGATAATCAACAATCCTTATTGCTGTAGTATCATTACAATTTTGAACGCGCGTTATCATAACTGCTCTATTTGCATTATTAATATTTTCTATTCCCCACATCTCATATTTATATATGGGATGTGAAAAAAAGCGTTTTTCATAGTACCAATAATCTTTATAGGGAATCACATCATCAACCTTTGAAAAATCAAAAAAGTTCTTTAATTCAGTTGAATTGCATATTTTTTTTACTCTAATTTGGTCGTTTGGTTTATATTCAGTAATGATCTTTTTTTCTATTTTTGCTATTTTATAATCGTTTCTGTCCGCCAATCGATAATAATGCTTCATTTTTGCTGTATAATAATGATATATTCTTCCTAGCAATGGTACTGATGTTTTCGGATTTGCTCCAACACCCAAATCTGTCCTAGCCCCTATAATAGTCATCAAACGTTTTTTTAATTCCATTCCAAGCATAGGCATGGCTTCAGGAACAGTTTTCCAAACAACTCCCCATACATCAAGCTTTTCACTATTTTTCGAGCAAGGTAAAAATCCTAATATCCCTTCTATTTTCTTATTTTCAAGTGATCTGGCAATTAAAAAATTTACTTGACCGTCTACCACCATTTCATATTCAAAAAATTCTCTGTTTGTTGCCAATATATGCCCTTTTTTCCAATACTCATCTATAAATTGCATTATTTCTGAGATTTCTGAATACATAGCTAATCGTATCTCATATCTGGTGTCAAATCTATTCGGCATTTACCTATACCCCTTTGATTAATACTCTCATTACTACAAATTTTTAGCTTCAAATAATATTTTATTATTTTTCCGTTATGATGTCGATCAATCCAGCAATAGTAAATATTCTATCATCTGAAAAATCATCATCATTAAATGTAATTCCGAGTTTTTCTTCGCACGCTGATATCAAATCCAAAAATCCGAAAGAATCAATTACCCCTGATTCTAAATAGTTTATCGTTAAATCCTTCTCCAATTCCTCACGTGATAATGTACTATTTTCAGCAAACCATCCTATAATAAAATCCTTTTTCATTAAATTAATCCTCCTTTATAAGCACTCGAGCTGGGCTTCCATCCGATCCCACCAATTTTAACGGTAATGATACCATTTCATATTCTTTTCCGCCAACCAAGACATCTGTATTGTTAAGATATTCAATAATAAGTGTCTTGTTTTTTAAAAGTAATAAATGATTCGGAGAATCACTCTCTCCTTTTACTTTGATAGCGCTCCCATTGTCTGGCGAAGGAGTATCCATAGCCATAACCTTCATTCCATTATTTAAAAGATATTCAACAGCCTCCGTTTCAAAATAGGGAAAGCCATCATAATATTTACTTGTTTTCCAATTGTGATACCACCCAAACGCAAATAACATTCTTTCGCTTATTTCAATCTTTTTTACATCATTCAGCGTTACGACATTTCCCTGGCCTTTAGATCTAAAATCAACAACTTTTACTTTTCCCCACATAAGATTTATATCTAGGCTCTCTATCGTTATTCCATCATTAATAAAATGGTATGGTGCGTCCATATGTGTTCCAGAATGTGATCCCAGCACAATTTTCTGTGTATTTCTTCCGACTGTATCAATTTTCCCCATGGGAGATATCTCTACCGTTTGATGCCATGGAGTTCCACAAGTCGGCATACCCGTTTCAACATTAAATGTCAAATCATAAATTTTCATATTTTCACCCTTTCTACTCTAGTCACTACCTAACCTTTATTATTTCAAAAATGATATTCGTTGAACTTGATTTTGTAAAACAAATTTCCAGTTCCTTTCCATTAACTTTCAATACTTCATAGTCTGTACAAATACCATCCACAGGCTTTTTTGTAAACCTTACATTATTTACCAATGTAACAATACCATATCCGCTATCATCAAGCCAAGGATTTATCAATTCCGTTGTTTTTTGCAAAATAAGCATATAATCATTTTTATCAATAATTCCTCTCATATTGCAAACGATATTATCGCCTTCTTCTGTTACTTTTTCTCCAAATATCCCTTTCAAAAAATCAATGGCTTTCTGCTTATTCATATATTTTCCATAAAGAACATTATTAACTAACTCTATTCTACTCTGACTATTTACAGCATCATAAAAAATATATTCCGTCGGATAGCCGTCTTCAAAGAAATATAAATCATGATCCTGTTGAGCCATATGCATAAGAGGCTTCTTTATTTTAAGATTTTTCAAACCAATTTCTTTAAATGAAGGTTCTCCTTTATTCATAAGAATTTTATTTTTATCACTTCTTGCACATACAAATGATACATGATCAAATTTTATAATCACTTTTGGTTCCTCCATTAATTCTTTTGCTCATCTCCAACATAATCATTAAAACCTAAGTCCGTCATAATGCACTCTTCATCTTTAGGCATGTTGCAGGCAATTTCTCTAAGTTTCTGCTCATCCATATCAACTTTATCATATTTTGCATACAAAAGAATTAAATCCAATGGATTCACTCGATATTTTGTGGCATATTTGTGGATATACTTCATGTAACTGGTATGAAATTCAGCTATTCCGCAATACAAATCCAAAGCATTAGCATTATGTTTCCACAATGGCCGCACATATTTTTCTGCACAATCCATTATCTTTTTTAAATCATATTTTGTGCTCTCATTCCAACGCATCAAATTACCAATTAACAATTCAGTTGCTGCATTTCCAGCACTTCTGCCCATGCCCAGAATAGACGTGTCAACTAAATCAAATCCTAGTTCTACTGCAAATAACGTATTAGAAACTGCCAATCCCAAGTTGTTATGGCCATGAAATCCTACTTTAATGTTACTTACTTTTCTTATTTCATTATAATAGCTCTCTATCTCATGCCTTCCCATACTGCCTGCCGAATCCACTATATATATGACATCAGCTCCATATGCTTCTGACTTTTTTACATTCTCAGCAAATTTTTCAGGTGAAACAACGTATGACTTCATATAGTTTGCCATAACTTCTAACCCTAATTTCTTCGCTCTTTGAATATATCTTTCCGTAGTTTCTACTTCTGTGGCATTAGATCCTACTCTTACAAATGATGCTCCATATTCTTTTAATTTATCCAGTGAATCAATTTTCGCATAAGTTGGAATGCAAAACATTCCATATTTTGCATTTGCAGAACCTTTTCTTGCTGCCTCTAAATATTCCTCATCTGAGCAAAGTGCTATCCCATTTTGTGTAGAACTTCCATCTAATCCGACACCATGTCCAACCTCAACATAATCAATTCCTGATTCATGAACTATCGAACATATTTTCTCTGTTTCATACTCTGAAAATTGAAAATTAATAGCATAGCTTCCATCTCTAAGAGTGACATCCATGATTTTCGTCTTATTTGTCATTCCTTGTCTCCCATATTTGTTTCAATCTATTTTTATCAATCTTTCCATTAATGTTTCTTGGTATTACATCTATTTTCCATGCATAATCGAGCGAATAATTCTTTCCTAATTCACTCACAACAAGTTTCTTTATGCTTGTCTCTAATCCTGCTAGGTCATCTATTTCATCCTTTAAAGTGTATACACAACACACTTTTTCTTCCCCGTTGTAGTCTTTAACACCAATAACTACATTTTCCAGAATTCTTTGTTCCTTATAAACAACATTTTCAATTAGGACCGGGCTTATATTCATACCTCCTTTAATAATTAAATCTTTACTTCTACCAGTAATGTATAAACAGCCATCCTTTATCTCAGCCAAGTCTCCGGACTTATAATAATCCCCTTCAAAATAATCATCTGTTTTTTCATTTGTATAGCCTAAATACATCCAAGGAACCTTTATTAACAGTTCATTAGCTTCTGTAAGGTAATATTCAACATCAGGAAGTAATTCCCCCACACTATTCTTTTCTGACTTTTGGAGTGATTCCTTTGTTTCAACTGAAATAAATAAAGTCTCTGATAAGCCATAACTAGCAAACACTTTTGTACTGTATCTGTTATTAAATTTCTCTCGCATTTCATTTGTTAGTGGCGCTGTTCCAATTAAAAACGTTAAATCATTCTGCTTACAGTACTCTTCTCCTTCACTTTTACGATCTATTTGATCAATCATCATTAGCATTGCTGGCGATAGCCAAAACAAATCCGCTTTATATTTTATTACAACATTCCAAAAATTTCTTGCGGAAATAATTGAAAATCTTCTTGTTATAATAATTCTTGCACCAATTAAAAACGGATAAATTAAAGAATTCAATATCCCCGCCATATATGTCATTGGCATTACGTGTAGAAATGTTCCTCCTCGTTTTTGAACTTTCTTATCTAGCGCAAGTGCTGTAGAAAATAGATTATCTAAAGTGTGTTCTACTCCCTTAGTCACTCCACTAGTACCTGATGTGTATGTGACCAAATATGACATATTTCTACGTCTATTCTGCAATTTAGCAATGACATTCTGTTTTATATCAGCAGCATTTGTATTAGTATCATCAAATTGGGGCAAATGCAAAATATAATGACCAAAATCAACTACCTCAAGCTTATCATCCAGAAAAATCCCCGTCCTATTAAGTTCACTTAATATTGTTTTAATTTCTTCTTTTCCTTTTTGAGGGTCAACAACCAAAATTTTTTTTGTTGTAAGCATCACGGCAAAATACAATAGCGCTAACTCATAAGAATTTTCTTTAATTGCAATAATACTTTCACCACTCACTGTTTGTTCGATGTAATCAGCAACGGACAATGCGTGCGAAAAAAAATCGCAATATGTATATTTTCTGTCCAATATCTCATCAACAACAAATTCTCGTTCAAAATCCAATTTTTCTACTCTGCTGATTGCATCTTCCAACATTCTTTTATTCCTCTCCATATTTACCCATAATTGCGAAATGTACTGCTCTTTGGTGGGAAATCGTTGCAGTCAAGTCTTGGCAATTTAAACCTGTCATCCTGTCCGATATGTGCAACTTTGACTTCTGTTGTCATTCCAAGACAAGCTCCTTTAGAACTAATATATTCTATAACGTCATCATTATAGTTTCCATACGGATAATTTAATACCCATCGTTTTCTATCAATGAATTCATCCATTACCTCAAGTGCCATGTCAATATCTTTTTTCATCTTATCTGTCTCAAGGTTTGCCAACCAATAGTGATCATACCCATGAAGTCCTATATGCATACCGTGTCTTTTCATTGTTCTTATTTGGTCTTCTGTCATATACAACTCATAAGCTAATTGTTCTTCTGTTATACCGACATACTTTTCAAACAGATCACTGGAAATCTTATGTCTCAGTCTTTCTGGCAAAACAGTCTGAAGCATCCTCTTTACAAAAATAGTTTCCTTCGTATCAAATCTATTTGCTACAGCATATTGCTCAAACAGTTCATCTGTTGATGCAAAATCAAATTCTTTTCCTCTATAATAGTCCATTGCTTTTTTTGTATCAGTAACTAATTCTCTAATATCAGCGCTTGCTAAAATATAGTGAATCTTATTTACATCTAATAATTGGTGTGTAGCAAAAGTCTTTGCCGGAATAAAGAATGATCCCTGTGCTCCGAATTCCTCCAACAATGGCATTGCATATGTATAATTATCAACATATCCATCATCAAATGTTAATAATAAAGCATTATTTGGCAGTAAATATCTATTCTCTGCAGCCTCAATAACTTCCTCCATTGTAACAAAGTTAAAGTTATTTTTCATATACTCCAGTTGTTGTCTAAATAAAGAAGTATCCAAGCCCTTTATCTGCGGGTATCTACTATGACTCAAATCGCGAGTATAATGATACATTGCTATGTATAAATTATTTTGCATTTTTCTATCCTTTCCTAAAGGCTTTAACCTTAGCAACATTAACAATTCTATTACAGCTTACTTATTTTCAAATCACATTAGTAACTTGAATATCTATAAATATATCCTCACAGCTTCTGTTATTTTACTGTAGCAATCTCTTCCATGCCCAAATATGCTCTGTTAATTCTTTAATTTTCATTTCTGACTGTTCTTTTATTATTATATTAGGAGAATGTCCAAATACTATACAGTTATTTGGAATATTTTCATTTATAATATATGTATTTGCCGATATAATCACGTTATTTCCTATTGAAGTATTACCTAAAACTGTTGCGTTCGCATACAGTACAACATTTTCTCCCACCTTAGGATAATACAAGACATCTCCTTTTCTGTTTCCTCCAATTGTTGTTCCCTGGTATACAAATAAATAGTCCGAATACTGGGCTCTTCCTAAGACACTCCCCAATAAGTGTTCTGCCATAAAATGCAACGGTAATTCCGTTTGATAAAACCAATCAACCGAATGCAATACTTTATTTAAATAATATATACACTCCGCTTCCTTATTATTTCCCTCTAAAAACAATAAGCGACTCAATTTGTACAAAAAAATCGCCCATGTACCCGTATACATAGGGTCAAACACCATATTGCCATCTCTATATCTTTGTTTTGATGCAGCCATTGAATAATTTTTATTCATTTGCTCCAATGCTTCAGGAATTTGTCTATTAATTACTTCTTCATCCCATTCATCCCAAAAGTTCTCCAGTTGTCTAAACAAAATCTTTCTTATTCTTTCATGTAAAGTCATATGTTTTTGTATACCTTTGCCATTCCTTCTTTTTTTGAAAATAAATATTTTGCAATGACTTCCATCAACTCAAAATCATTTTCATGATCCAAATCTAAAACCCCTGTATCATACATCTCTATGCACTCACAATACCCGTCTAAAACACCCTTTCCGCTTTTTAAAAACTCTGGAGAGTAAGCATATAAGGAAGCATTCATATCAAATATTTCCGGAGCCTGCTGTCTAGCAGTAAAGTTAGACGCAATAACCTTTTTATATCCATGCTCAGTTTTCATAACCTGATTAAAATAAGGGTTTCTTCGTGCCGTGGTTACCGATGTCGTTACATCTGCTTTACACTCGATCTGTTTTTTTATAAGTTGTTCTATATTTTCCGCTGTTCTGAGAGGTGATGTAATATCCAGATCTACAACCATATCATACTTATTATGCCCTCGACTCTCCATCTTTAACAGGCAATCATTTATTACCGCAATTTTCCCGACAGCATCCCCTGCCAAACTCTCATCTCTTTCGATAGTTTCTATTATACGTAATGGATTATTCTTCATCAATTCCAGTAGTTCTTTGCTGTCTGAATTAACTACAATGTCAGCTTCCACATTCAATGAAGTTTCTTTTAAAAAAAGATCAATTGCGGAAATAGTATAATAAGGTAATGGTTTTCCTACAAATTCTCTAATGTTCTTATTTTTTATTCCCTTTGAGCCAGCTCGTCCACATATTGTAAACAGAATTTTCATATTACATGTTCTCCCCTTGTGTTAATTTTAAAACCTTAATCGCATGATTTATAGTACTATCATTTTGTTTCGTACCACATATAATATCTAGAAAGTGCTCCAATTCTCTTATTTGAAAATCATCCCTGGATTCTTGAAACTCTATAGTTTCTCCTGCCTTCAAAAAATGTATCGTATTATGTGCAATATCACCGACAATTGTGTCCTGAGTCGTAAATAACATTATCTCTCTAATTGTCTGCCTTCCAAAATAATCTAAATGTAATTCAACTGTTCTTTCTTTATATTCACCTATGTAGATGGCAACATCTTCACAATTCATTTCTAAATTCGATTTTTTCCCCAATATACACTGCACTCTATCCGGAAATCCAAACAGATATGTCAAATAATCCCATTCGTGAATAAGATCAATGCTTACTCCGCCACCTAGTTCTTTGTGTGCACTATAGGTATTTCTATAATCTGTTCCGGGACGCCAATCCGGTAAATAGCTGGAAGATATACTTCTTACAGAAATCACATCTTGTGGTTGAATATTTTCTTTAAGGTATTGTATCACCGCATTATATCTAAGTGGACATGCAACATAATAAACGCTCCCATTTTTCTGTCGAAATTGCTCTGCCAGATCAATTTGGGCAATGGATGCAATGGGTTTTTCTACAAAAAAATTTCTTCCATACAGTGCCAAATCATTTAATGCATCAATATGCAACTCTGTAGGATTCGTAATAAATATTACATCATACCGTTCCTGTAGGCATTTATAATCTGTATATACATCCCTAATTCCTAATGCCGTTTCTTCCACTGCATTTCTTTTTCTTCGAACTGCATCTACATCCAAATGTATATTTCGGTTATTGCATACTCTTTTTAGGTTTTTAATATGTCTTTTGGCAATTGAGCCAATTCCAACAAAACATACCTTTAACTCTGTCACTTTTGAGCCTCCAATGTATCGATCAATTTCAGCACTTCTAAATCCTGCGCAAATCCATATTCAGGAGTGTTCTCCCCTTTTATTGTTTGCATAAACTCTTTTATTTCATTTCTATATGCATTTTCAACCACAAATGCCCGATATCCTTCCATATGCTCCTGAGTTTCATGAAGATGCACATATTCCAAAGTATCTTTTTCTACGCTATATTCCATCAACGATTCTGGTGTGCCATTCCAGCTCAGATAACTATTCTCTCTATATAATTCTAATTTTCTTACCGCTACAGGCGATACTACATCAACTACCAAGACTCCCTTACTGCCACTTTCATGCGTAAATTGAATCATGTAATTATCATTATAATCAATATTAAGTGCTGTCATCTTATTCGCAATAGAATGATAATTAACAACTTTTCCAAATACACTTGTTAACCATGGCAGTTCTATTGCCATAATTTCACGACAGCCGTTGGTTCGCTTATCACCTATAAAGAAATCTTTATAATTCTCCCACGGATGCCAATCCGGAAGGTATTGTCCTATGTGATAAATATAGTTCCATGATTCATGTTTTATCTTTTGTCTGATATATTGTATTTCCTCACGATATAGGAACGTAGAAGATAAAAATAACGTACAATGTTTTTTTTCTGCTAATGCGATATTTTCTTCATACCCATCCGATACCAAATTTAATTCTGTAAATATATTCCAACCATTGTTTAAACATTCTTTAATAATCTTATTATGAGATAATGGAGATGTACACACAAACGCAGCCTCTATTCCTCTACCTACTGCTTCCTCTATGGAAGCGAAGCAGATAATCTGGAATAATTCCTTCGCTTCATCCCTTCGGTCTTCCCTTCCGTCTACTCCATAAATTACAGCCTCTGCATACATATCACGTATCAAACGAATACGTCTTTTTCCCATTGACCCCAGTCCAATAACCAAAATCTTCATATACTTTTCCTTCTTAATTGTAATCACTGTAAATCGTAAAATTTCTTTTTTAAATCTATCTTTCCGTTTTTCAAAGTTTCAACTATCTTTTCTGCGATTTTTTCAGCCGCTCTCCCGTCGCCATACGGTGGACATATGTGCCTGCAATTTTCTCTAAAGTTATCACTAATTGCCTTGTTAATTGCATTAATGATAGATGTGCTGTCTGTCTCACAGTCTATAATGCTATCAGTTCGCAATCTTCCTTTTTGACGATCTCCTATATTAACAGTCGGTATATAAAAGGCCGGCGCTTCAATAATTCCGCTAGATGAATTACCAACCACAGCTTCCGAGTATTTCATTAAAGACAAATAGCGTTTTACCCCTAGAGAATCATATACATATAAATTATCAATTCTTTCCGCTGCCTCATCAAGAAGCTGGTTAATTCTAGCCCCTCCCTGATCAGCATTAGATTTTGTAATAATAAATGTATAGGAAGGAAATGCTCGCACTGCGGTAAAAAACGCTTCTAACATACTATCTACATTTTCTTTTTCCATCGTAACCGGATGATAAGTGCATACAAAATACCGACATTCCTGTAAGCCAATACTCTGTAATGCTTCCTCCTTGGATAACGTTGCTAAATGCATAATATTGTCTATACTGGTAGAACCATAGTTAAATACCCGTCCGGGATCCTCTCCCAATTGTATTACTCTTTTTGCACTCTCTTCATTTGTCGGAAAATGTAAGTAACTTATTTTGGTAATCGCATGGCGAATCCATTCATCCATTGCTCCCTCTGTAGTATCCCCTCCGCACAAATGAAAAACTGGGGTATGCGTATTTCCGGCAGCAATTGCTATTGCCAAAGTTTCATATCTATCTCCCAGCAATACGACAGCTGAATACTTTTGCTCAACAAATAATGTTGTAAATTTCACCAACGTATCTGCCTGATTCCTGGATATATCCTCTTCCGTCTGCGAATCTACCGGTATATCAATAGTATGATCAATTCTAATTCCGTCTTCCTGAATTTCTTTTATCGTATTGCCATATTGCTGTTTCAAATGTGTACCGGTAACTATCACTTCAACTTTTAAAGTTGACGTCTCATATTTTCTAAGCTGTCTTATCACCGGATTTAACAATCCGTATTCCGCACGTGTGGCCGTTACTATCGCTATTTTAATCATAACTCTATCAGCTCATCTTCCTCAAAGTCTCTTCTTGCTTTTTTTCCTAGTACATCATACCAACGCATTGGAGAAATTCCATTTCCCGGTCTTTTCGTAGTAATATTATTTTCGGTAAAGATGTCTCCCTTTTTGATCGGCTTTGAAGCAATGATACTTTTTCTTGCTACCGCTTTATTGGCAATCTCAGCATCCACCGGTTTCTTTTCGCCGCTTCCCAAAGCCTGCTCTATATTCCGTATAGCTCGGACCATATTCATAAGTTCTTCCGGTTCCAGGCTCGCCTTATGATCTGGACCTTCCATGTTACGATCTAATGTAAAATGCTTTTCTATTACGGACGCTCCCATAGCCACTGCTGCTATAGGCACCTCAATTCCTTGTGTATGGTCCGAATATCCCACATCATATCCAAATTTTTTCTGCAATGTCTGCATTGCTTTCAGGTTAACATCACAATATGCCGTAGGATACTGTGTTGTGCAATGCAATAATGTTATTTTTCCACTATCATTTTGTTGTAGAACGTTTACTGCATCTTCAACTTCCTGCATTGTACACATACCCGTTGATAATATTATATTTTTATGCGTTTTTGCTATCTTTTCAAGATAAGGTAAATTTGTAATTTCTCCCGAAGGGATCTTCCACATGTTGCATCCTAATTCTTCTAAGAAATCAATGCTCTCCAAATCAAACGGTGTCGACAAAAAAGTAATTCCAATCTCCCGACAATACGTAGCTAATTCCTTAAATTCATCATAGGAAAGCAATAATTTTTTAAGCATTTCCCTTTGACTCATTTCCTGTCCAATATTTTCTTTTTGATACTCTGCCATCTTAGCCGTTTTGGAAACAAGAGATGATAATTTAGCTGTCTGAAATTTCACAATGTCTGCGCCACATCGCTTTGCCTCTTTTGCCAGTTGCTTGGCAATTTCCAGTTCCCCGTTATGATTTACACCTGCCTCCGCAATGATCAGTGTCTTAGCCATGCTACTTTCCTCTCTTAAAATATCCTTTTCTAACTACTGCACCTGCTGGAATTATACTTCTATCCGGTATGTCCATGCATTGTATGACCGTCGCATTAGCCCCTACAAGAACTGCTCTGCCAACTTGTACCTGTCCACATAGTACTGCTGCTACCGCTATATGAGAAAATTCCTTCACCTTGCACTCATGTTCTACTAATGCCTTTGTATTTATAATGCAAGCATTGCCGACATACGCTTCTGCATTAATAATAGCATTCTTTCCTATGAATGTTCCCTCACCAATATAAGCTGTCGATGAAATAATTGCGCTTGGATCACATATAACGGGTAATTCATATCCTATGCATTTTAATTTGTTATATAATTTTTCACGAATTTCTCCTATGCCCAAATACCCTATTCCAATAACCGCTTTTTTTATTCCACGTTCATAATACTCCTGCAGTTTTTCATCCGTTCCAAGATACTCGTAATCTGATTCTTGCTGTATTATATCTGTATATCCTGCTATTTTGTAAATCCCCTGTCGCTCTATGCAGTCTGCAATACTTTTAGCATGTCCACCGTATCCAACCAACAATATATTTTCCATCTACTATTTAGAAACTATATTCAGTTTCTCCTCCATTCGATGCATTTCATCAAACTCTCCCATGTCCAGAAAGGAATCCTCACTTATAGGGTACATTCCAACTCTTCCACCTTCCTGCATGACTTTTTCCACTAAATGCGTCATATGATACATGGTATCGGCTGGTATTTTCTCTATAACCTCCGGATTAATAATGTACATTCCCGTATTAATAAAGTAGGACAATTTTGGCTTTTCTTCCATACCCACAACTTTTCCGTTTTCTTCTGACTTCAATACACCATACGGAATTGTGATATTTTTTAATGCAGATACAATTGTAATAGTATTATCCGCCTTTAAATGATAATCATATATTTCACTGTAATCCGCTAAAATTAAAGCGTCGCAATTAGTAACAAATAACGGTCTGTCGAACTTTTCCTCTATCAGTTTCAGACTTCCTCCTGTCCCAAGTGGCATCGCTTCTTCCACATATTTAATCTGGTACGTCGGTTCAAGATCTGAAAAATAAGACTTTATCATTCCTTTCTTATAGTTTACCGTCATGTAATACTCTTCTATTCCATATTTTGTAAAACAATTTATGATTCTTTCTATAATAGGAGTATCGCCTATCGGGATAAGCGGCTTGGGTAGTATCTTGGTATAGGGGTATAAGCGTGTTCCCTTTCCTCCTGCCATAATGACCACAGGAACTCCTTTTAACACTTTCTTTTCTTCTTTTTGTTCCTGTTGCATTAAGTCTGCACGCAGAACTATATCAAGAATTTTCCTATTATTATCAATAATAGGTAATGCCGTAATTTCATATTGTCGCAATACATCCTGTGCTTTAGCTTTCTCCTCTTCATACAGATACTTCAGGGTTACTTTCATCGCCATTTTTACTGTTGCTTTGATATTACCCGTTTTGATAAGCCATCTCCTAATATCCCCATCTGTTATGCAACCTGCCAAACATCCATCTTCATCCTGAAGAAATAAGATTCCCTTTGCATTGTTGTCTATTTTTTCCATAGCATCAACAATCGTAATATTCTGATTGCCTATAAATTTAGCAATACCTTCTTTATGCATTCTGCAATTCTCCCAATACCTCTTTAATCTGTTTCACAACATACTCGATTTCATCATCTGTGATCTGCGTACTACAAGGTAGATTCAATATTCTGTCTGCATAATAAGGTGCTTTTTCAAGTTCATACGCATCATCCTGTATATACGGGACCTGCTCATTAATCAATCCCCAAATAGCTCTCGTCTGTATTCCTCGTTCTTCCAACGCAGTTATAATTTCACGCATACTTGCGTTGATTTTTTTTCTGTTTATTTCCAAAGAATAAAACCACTTATTAGAAGCTGTCCCTTCTCTGAAGCCAATTATTTTTCCTAATTCAAATCCCTCAAATAATTTCTTATATTTTTCGTAATTAGCCTGCTTACGTCGAATAAATTCAGGAAGCTCCTCCATCTGAGCTACCCCTAACGCTGCCTGCAAATTAGTCATCCGATAATTATACCCCACCTCATGATGTATGTAATAATGCGGGTCATCCTTTGCCTGTGTTGATAAATATCTTATATGATCAACATCTACTGTATTTCGGGCTGTAACTGCGCCACCACCACCGGTAGTAATAATCTTATTTCCATTAAAGGAAAATGCGCCAAAATCACCAATAGTTCCTGCGTATTTCCCTGCATATTTTCCTTCCGTATATTTTGATCCCAGAGCTTCTGTTGCATCCTCAATTACTTTAATTCCATAAGTGCCCGCAATCTCCATGATAGCTGGCATATCAGCTAAATTACCAAATACATGTACAACTACTAAAGCCTTAATATGTTGATTTTTATAAAAGAGCTGATTATCTTTATAAACGCATTCCTCTTCACAGAATTTTCTGAGCTTAATCGGGTCCATACAAAAGCTGTCATCACAATCTATAAAAACCGGAGTAGCATATTGATACTTAACCGGATTTACAGCTGCAATAAAGGTTAGCGGAGGCACAATAACAGCATCCCCCGGCTTTACGCCAGCTTCAATAAGAGATAGATGGAGTGCGGATGTTCCGCTTTGGCATGCCGCCACATTCTGTACATGCAGGAAATCCGCCATGCTCTTTTCCAATTTTGTGATATAGGCACCTCCGGTAGACACCCAGCCTTGTTCTAGTGCCTCATCCACATATTTCTTTTCGTTTCCCTCAAAATTAGGAATACATAATGGTATAAACTTTTGCATTTTCCGCCTCCTGAAACTTCATTACATTTTGGAATCTAAGCTTTTCCCTGTTTCAATATGTTCAAAGTTCGGAAGATAATCTTTGATTATTTGAACTACTTCGCCCTTTGTTGGTTCCATTTTTCCAAACTCATGATTTAATTCCGTAAATAACTTTTCTATTTTATCTCGATCTGTAAGTTCTTTGTCTACGATCACTCCTAATGCATTAAGCCTGTCCATATCTACCTTTTCGGTATCTGTATAAAATTCCTCAAACGGCTTTTCTCCTGATGTATTCGAACTTGAAAAATGTACTGGATATTGTTTGCTTCCCTGTTTCAAATATTCTGCTTTTTCAACAGCCTCTTCATCTGTCTGACATTCCAACACATCAAATCCCTGCTCATGCAATAATTCTCTGGCGATCGTATCAAAAGTCATCATCTGTGCATCATCTAATTTGGGGAAAAATATCTCTCTATTCTTCCCCAACATGCATGCTAACATACAAATCTGTCCGCTTTCTTCCGGAGATACAAAATATCTCTTAACATCTAACGGTGCACTCAATGGCTGTAACTTCGAAATTCGTGCCAGAAATCCCGCCGGCAACGACCCATTTGAAAATGCGACATTAGCAAAACGGGCTGTCTTTACCGGGAACTTGTCTGAATAGCTAAATATTACATCCTCCATAATTCGCTTACTTGCTCCCATAATATTCACTGGATTTGCGGCTTTATCCGTTGATACACAAAAATATTCTTCTGGGGGAAATTCCTCCAAAAGGTCCAATAAAATTTTTGCGTGTAAAACATTGTTCTGTAATAAGGCTTCAATTGAAAAAATATCTTTTTCAGAACGGACATGTTTATGTGCAGAAAAATTAGCTACTACAGCGAATCCACCACGTTTTCTAAACATTTTTTCAAATGTAGTGCTTGCAAAATCCATAGGATAGGGTATAAAGTCTTCCGGCACATATAATCCCCTAGTAGAACGAAGATCACGTGTCAATTCAGCCAAAGCATTTTCATTGATATCTACCACAACTAAGGTCTTCGGTTTAAAAGGCAAAATAGCTTTAATATATGACGATCCTATCGAGCCAGCTCCTCCAATAACAAGAAATGACTTGCCTTGAATCCTTTCTTCAAGATATCCACGATTCTGTATAATATCCCCTTCAAACATACTTATGTTTCTTTTTACTACATATTTTGCAATAAATGTATTTAAATCAAACATGAATGCTTCTCCTTTATTACCTACCCATCAATATTTCCTATATATTTCTCAAGAAATCCGCTATTTGCTTTTTATAGCTTTTCCCTTCAATCTTACCGTTAAAACCATTTTTTACATATTTTTCTGCAATTTTCTTATATTTATCTTTATGAATAACTAGTAACCGATCAATTTTCTCTTTTGAAATTTCCTCTCCATCAATATAAAGAGGTCTGGTTCCTAATTCATTTGCTAATACATTTATAAAATCGATATGACACTTCAATCCTTCAAACAAAGCCTTCTGATATATAAACAGAATAGGTTTATTATATGTTATAGCATACAAAAAACTTGCTGATGCCGCTGATAATACAAATTCTGCATTCCTTACCAATTCACAAGTATGCAATTTGTATATTTGAAACCCTTCATATGCCTCATTATGCTTAGTATAATCCGATCTCGGATGTGCTGCAACTACTACTTTCAGGTCATAATGTTCTTCTATCCAATGGAAAAAACTTCGTAATGCTCTATAGTAACTCTCATCATCTATATTAGCCCCGGGGATCTGTGACAAATCTGGATGATAAGGAACATACGAATCTATCCATACACAATATTTTTCATTTATCAACCGCTTATCAGTCCTATGTTCAAGTGCCTCTTCATAAGCGTTAGAGTGTACAATCAAAAATTTGGTTACTGAATTACAATAAAATCTTTTTTTAAAACCATCGATTTCTGTTGCAGCATTTGAAATCACAAAAGATGCTGGATCTATTCCAGACCATTTTCTTGGAAGCCTTACAAATATACTATTTAATATTTTCTTTGGGTTAATTGTTTTTATAAAATTTTTTATTTTTGTCTTAGTATCTACTAATTGAGCAGCTGTTTCATAACAACTATTTAGTATCATATATCCATAAGGTATTCTATATTTTTTCAAATATCGATAAACCCTTAAGTGGCCCAATTCATAACTTCCGGAATCTATCGCAACCGCTCCTTGCCCCAACTGACTTAGTACTTTCCCTAGTTCCTTCCAATTTTTACATAAATAGACATTCTCTCTATTATAATCAATCAAATCTTTTTTAACGTTCAGATGTGCCATCTTATTAATTAAAGGAGATGTATCAACTAATATATAATCTATTCCATTCTCTGCTAAAGCATCCAATGCATAATAAGATCTGTACGATTTCAATATAGGCGTGTCGATCAAAAAGCAAATTTTTTTCATAACATTTTACTCAATTCCTATTTATTTTATTGTTTTTAAATATGCTTGTAAGTGTTATTTTGTTTACCCCAATCAATTCAGGTTTAATAAAAATAGTAGCCAAGAATATGCATGTATAAATAAGCCCGGAAATTAAAATTTTTACAATAAAATATAGCAATGCATTTTCAAAAAATAATGCATTACACATGTATCTAAGTAATATAGCACTTATTGAGCAAAGTGCTATTGATGCCAAATGATTTAGAATTATTTTTCTAGAGGACATTTCAAGTGATATATATATATATATCACCGATACGCAAGATGTAACCATATTAGCCAACAGATAATTCAGTGCAATTCCCATAGCTCCCAAACTATTTGGGAAAAAAACATTCGGTATTTGAAAAAGTATAACAAATATGAGGTTCATTACTTGTCCTAAAATAGAAATAACTGCATTTACTTTTGTTTTTTCTAGTGCAATCATATAAGCCCCTGCAATTTGTCCCCAAGCTTGATAAATCGTATAAACCATGATTATTCCCGTAACTATTTTTGCATCATTATATTTATTTCCATATATAATAGGCAATATCCAATCTGCATTAACAGCAATAAAAATGGCAAAATAAGAGGTCAACCACACCATTAACTTCATTGCCTGATCAACTTTTATCTTCAATATTTTTTTTTGAGAAGAAACAATTGCAAATTCTCTCTTTGAAAGTTCAGCATATGGAGAAAACACATAAGCAACCAATGTATTTAGTTGCCACGCCGCTCCAAACATTGCCTGTTCAACAGCTCCTGCCCACTTCATTAATGCCCAGTTCATTATTATCGTAAAGATTTGTGCCACAATTATTGCTAGCACCAATGGCTTGCAAAATACATAGAATTCACGTATATACTCTTTTGTCGAATGAACAATCTTATCTTGGTATACTCTCTTTTGTTCCATAATAATTGCATAGAGTAAAATTACTATGATAAGAAAAGTTATACTCGTTTGAGTTATATAAAAAAAAGTTAGATCCAGTCTGTTCGCAAAATACCCCAGTACTATAACTACACTAACGGTCATCTTTAAAATTATTTGTAATATTGCCGGAAATCTAGAAATTGCTGCTGCGTCATATATGGAAATGCAATCTGTTAAAAGTTTTGATATAATCGATGCTTCCAATCCTAGTAATACAATTTCTATGGTTTGTCCTGCAAAGGCATTTCCTGAAATTCCACATTTAAAAAAGATAAATACAGCTATATTCAACCCCAATGCAACTATTGCAAAAAATTTTAAATAAAAATAGATCAAGCCAATCTCTTGATTCCTTTTTGAATATTTAGCAATAAATGCATTGGATGTCGACAAATTTGCCAACATAACAACTGATGTGAAAACATTAAGATTATACGTATAATATCCATATTCTTCTACGCTAAGTGCTCTTGGTAATATAAATTGTATAATCATATTCAATAGCGCTATGGCTATTGAACTTCCTACTTTTACAATATATCTATATCTAAATTCATCCTGTTTCATTTGTTTTTCCTATAATTGAGAAAGCTTTTTATATTCAACAAAACTCATAAGATTCTTATCTTTTTCACTGATAATAATATTTTCCTCACCATTAATAAGTTCAAATGGCCAGTCTACTGCTATATCCGGGTCATTATACTTAATACCAGAATCGCCTTCCCCATAAAAAACTTCAGCACATTTATAGCTTACTACTGAATCTTCCAAAACCAAGTATCCATGTCCGAACTGTGCCGGTACTAATAAGCATTTCCTATTATCTCCGGTAAGATCAAAGCCTCTCCATTGGCCGTACGTGGGTGAATCAGGACGTAAATCAACAATAACATCATAGACATGTCCGCTAATGCATCTCACTAATTTAGGCTGCTGTTTTATTAACTGGAAGTGTATCGCACGTATAGTTCCTTTTTTAGATATAGTATAAAAAACCTCTTTTAATTCATGTTCTATACCATTATTTTTAAATACATCTATATTATAATCCTTGATAAATCCACCTCTTTCATCTGTAGCATAAAACGGTGTTATTAAATATGCGCCTTGTAAATCTAATTTTTGAAAATCAAATTTTTGTATCATTATTCACATTCCTTTTTGTATGAATTTATAGTTTTTTCAACTCCATCTCTAAACGAGGTTGAAATATAATTACCAATGTCTTGCTTCAATCCAGAATTATCAAACATCTTTTCAGAATATTTTATCCCATCATCTGGTCTGACACCTATTTTTATCAGTTCTTTTTCATTGCATAATTCGCCTATTTCGTTCAAATAATCACTCAAAATTCGTGGGGTTCCCGACCCAATGAAATATGTGGTATATCTTGTTTTTTGGTCCCCCAACCTATAAACAGCTTCAATCAAATCATCAATATAGATAAAATCATACGGTTGATTGGCCGGTCCAAACGTTGCCTCTCTCTTGCTCAAAATTTCTCCAAGAGTGTAACTTATCAGATTCCCTGTTTTATTCATTGGCCCATAGATATTGGAGAATTGCATCCACACGAATGGAAGCCCTATAGTTTTACAATATGTTTCTAACATTAAATGCGTACAATGTTTTGCAACACCATACATCATCCCTCCTGCTGTAACATTTAAACTCTCCAGACTATTAACTGTCTGTTCTGCTACTGTACCTGCACACAGGAATTTTTTACAGCCCTTTTTGTGTGCTATCTCAGCACATTTTAATGTCATTCGTATGTTGTCATTTTGTATTAATGGATCCGCTTTATCTTTGCCATTAACTCCCCTCCATGCCAAATGATAAAATGCATCATATTCTTTACGTTCTATTTGGCTTTCCAATTCTTCAAAGTCGAATAGGCTTATTTCTTTTTCTTTAATCAGTTCACTTTTAGGCAATCTGCATTCCTGGAATGAAATGTCGATAGCTGTAACCTCTATTTTTTCTTTGATCAGTCTTTTTATCAGCGAACTTCCAATAAATCCGTTTGCCCCAGTAACTATCACTTTTCTCATTTCTGTTTCCCCTATGCATTTAAGAATTCTCTTATTTGTTTATCCATACACTCATTAATATTGCCATTTTGCAACCAACAATCATACCATTCTACTACTTTTTCCATTGCTTTATCAATGTTCCAATGTGGATTCCACCCAAATGTCTTTTTTATCTTGGAGCAATCCAATTTTAAAAAGTTCGCCTCATGCGGTCCACCGTCATATTTATTAATCCACTTTATCTCTCTATCCCAATACTTTATAAACAATTCCACCAATTTCTTTGTATCGGTACAGTCTTCTTCATTTGGTCCTACATTGTAATAATCCGCTAGTTTTATGTCTTCATATTGCCTAGCTGCAATAAGCATATAAGCATATAATGGTTCTAGTACATGTTGGTAGGGTCTGATAGAAAATGGATTTCTGACAACAATATCCTGATTTTTCTGTACGGCTCTTACGCAATCCGGAATAATTCTATCATTTGCAAAATCGCCTCCGCCTATAACATTTCCAGCTCTTGCCGTTGAAACAGCAATTCCCTTTTCATTTAAAAAGCATCTTTTATAACTGTGTGTTATTAACTCTGAGCAAGATTTAGAATTAGAATACGGGTCATAACCATCTAATTCTTCATTTTCACGGTATCCCCATTCCCATTCTTTATTTAAATAAACTTTATCCGTTGTTATATTAACAAAGGATTTTACTGTATTACTCTTTCTAGTACATTCCAAAACATTGGCCGTTCCCATGACATTTGTTTCATACGTATATATAGGATCCTTATAACTGTCCCTGACAATAGGTTGTGCAGCCAAGTGGAACACTATCTCCGGTCTAGAAGCATCAAATGCCTTCTTTAAACTTTCATAATCTCTAATGTCCCCTATAACAGAATTAATATTTTTATCTAGTTCTATCAAATCATACAAAGCAGGCGACGTCGGCGATTCTAATGCATACCCTGTAATATTAGCGCCAAAAGAGGTCAGGACTTTGCATAACCATGCTCCCTTAAACCCAGTATGGCCGGTGATAAATACATTTTTCCCTTTATAAAATGTCAAATCAAAATTCATTTTTAATCCTCCCATACTTTCCACGGTGCATTACCCTCTGTCCACAATTTTTCCAACTGTTGCTTCTCCCTCAATGTGTCCATACATTGCCAATATCCTCTATGAGTGTATGCAATTAAGTTACCATCTTGGACCAGGCTATTCAATGGTTCTTGTTCAAATACGGTATCATCACCAGAAATTCTGTCAAAAATTTCCGGATTCATAACCATAAAGCCAATGTTTATTAAATCTCCGTCCAGATCCGACTTTTCTCTAAATGCATTAACCTTTCCATTCGATTGAACATCTAACACTCCTTTATTCTGCCCGAAATTATACACTGAAATTGTACCTATTTTTCCATGTTTTTTATGGAATGCTAATAGCTCATTTAAATTGATATTTCCTACAGCATCTCCATAAGTAAGCATAAACGGTTCATTACCTATATAATCTCTTACCCTTTTAATTCTTCCTCCGGTCATAGTATTTAATCCCGTGTCTACAACCGTAACTCGCCAAGCCTCTGCTCGCTTATTATGTACAATAATCTCATTATTTCCACTAGTATAGTCAAAAGTTATATCTGATGTATGTAAAAAGTAGTCAGCAAACCATTCCTTTATAACATGTTGTTTATATCCAGCGCATATAACAAAATCATTAAAACCGTAATACGAATATTCTTTCATAATATGCCACAAGATTGGCATCTCACCTATCTCAAGCATCGGTTTGGGCTTAAACTGCGATTCTTCTGAAATTCTAGTTCCAAATCCCCCTGCTAAAATTACAACTTTCATGATATGCCTCTCCTTTATCTGTGTTTTTAGTCCTTAAATATGTAACAAATTCATAACTTGTCCTACAATTGCTTTAACATTCCGCGGATAAATTTTCAATGCTTTTTTATACATCTTGTTGCTTTCTTTATAATTTTTAGATCTCGCCAACTGTCTTCCACAACCAACCCAATATACCGCGATAATATGATTTTGCTGTTTTGTACTAATATGGCAATATCCAAGATGTTTCTGCACAACTTCTACAACTGCCTCTGTATGGTTTACTAATTTTGCCGACACACTGTCATCACGTATCGTCCATACCCCTAAAGGCTCTTCAATTGTCCAAAACAGCGCTCCTATCTGCGCGAGCCGCAACCAACAATCATAATCTTCTTCTCCACACACTAATTTTTCATCAAATCCGCCTATTTCACATATTTTTTCTCTGCAAACCGATACTGCTGACGTTGAAAGACAATTTCCGTTAAAGAGTAAGTCGGTATATGGGTTTATATTATTGACACTACGATATTTTCCGATTGTTTGTTCCTTTTTACTCTGGTGCAATTCCCAATGGCAAAACACAGAAATCTCCGGATGATCTTCCATATTTTTTTTAACAGTGCTCAACTTATTATCTAGCCAATAATCATCCGCATCCAAAAAGCAAACATATTTACCTGTTGCCGCAAAAATCCCGGTATTTCGTCCCCCGCTTATTCCCCTATTTTCTTTTACAGAAATAATTTTTATATCAATATCAGAATACTTATTTTTATTCTCATCCAGTATTTGGGCCGTTCTATCCGTAGATCCATTATCCACAATAATATATTCATAGTCTTTCTCTGTTTGATCAACAACTGACTTTATAGCTCTTTCTATGAATTGTTCCCCATTATATACTGACGTTACAATTGAAAAAAGATGTTCCATTTGTTTTCCTCGTTTTACTTAGTTATAAAAATTATATGGTCTAGAGTAATTCAACATATTTTTCTGTCATAGCATCTACAGAAAATCGTTCTTCATAATCCTTTATGCATTGTATTCTCATTTTTTTTCTTAAATCTTCATTATCTACTAATTCACATACTCTGGCAGCCATCTCTTTTTTCGCTCCAATAGGAACTATATAACCATTCCTTCCATCTATTACTACCTCTGGAATTCCGCCACATGCATATGCAACTACCGGGCAACCTTTTGCCATTGCCTCCACAGAAATAAGTCCAAAACTCTCATCGTACAATGAAGGAACCACCATTACATCAAACATATCTATGTAATCCGATGCATTATTTATATTGTGGTATATCTTAAAAACATCTTGCAAATTATTCTTTTTAATTAGCTTAACGCATTCTTCATAATATTCTTGCTCGTATATATTTCCAATTATAGTAAATCTATAACTGGGATTATTGCTATATAAGTAATAGGCTACTTCTATAAACTCTCTCTGTCCCTTATTTTTCATAAAATTGCCTATCATTAAAATATTACGTTTAGAATCGTCAATATCTATTACTTTATTTTTCCCTCTCGAATTCTCTACTTTTATACCATTATATATAACCCTAATATTCCTTGTTATATATGTGGAGGCTTGCAATCTGTTTTTAGTATATTGAGATACCGTAACTATTTCTGTTGTCTCTTTAGAAATTGTTTTATCATATTTCCATAACCGAATCTTATAGAATAAATTTTTTTCAAAATCATTATGAAAAACACATATTCTTTTTTTTACTGTATTTCTACAAAGATAGGCAGCTTTTAATACCTGATTACACAAGTCATCCCCTACATATCCTCCATTATGAACAATGACTGTATCTATTTTGTTTTCCAATAGATACTTTTTTATTTCTTTTATATTATTCTTTTTAATGGGCCCGTATATTTTCCCTCTGTAGATTCTCTTCATAAAACGCTCAAGTACACTGCCTCCATACAGTCCTCTGGTTTTACATATCTGTTCTTCAGAAGTTATAGGTAAATATATGATTTTATCCATTTTTTTATATAATTCCACCGGATTATCCATATTCGTACAGGAGTATATGCTATAATTGCTATCTAGCTCTTTTCTTAATCCCGTAACGCATTCGTAAAACATTCTTACGGTACCGCCATTCACAGGATTTGAACAAAAAATTAAGATATTTCTTTTTTGAGTATCCACATTTATTTCTCCTTTTGTCTATAATAGCACTCCCACATTAAAAAACATATCAAAAAGAAAGATATTCTCCTACCAAATTAAGATATTTACATCCTGTGCCTAATTTAAATTCTGCTATATTCTTTGTATGAATCATGTCAATTCCACCAAGGTCAAACCATTTATAACCCTCATGTTTCAATTGCCTTATAATTTCCCATAGCAAATACCTATTAGCATTTTTTCGGTATCCCTCCAAATTGCTCCAACCTATATAATATGTTGCAGTTCCTTCATGCACTGCAACCATTACAAAAGATATAATTTCTTCATTTTCTCCTTTTACATAATATCCCTTTATTCCCCCTGCATTAAACAAATTTTCTGTTATCATATCTCCAGAATCACTATATTTTCTCTTTTCTTTATCCATTGCATGAAGCTGCAAAAGTTCATGGAATGTTTCTTTTTCTTTTATTTCATACAGTGACATCGATGCTTTTTCCGCTGCTTTTAATTGATTTCTCCACTTACTTTCCATGTTTTTTCGTATAGTTTCTTCCGGCATGCTGAGATCAATATAGCCTGTTGAAAAATAGCATTTTCTGTACTTATAACCAGCCTGTAACATTTCATTAATACTTTCCCCTGTTTGTTGATCTTCTGGAGCAAAAAACAGAATCCTTCCTTTTTTCCCAAATTTTTTTTGAATAATATTATAGGTCTCCATTTTATAGTTTTCATCAGTCAAATAAGGACCTCTATTTATTCTATAAACAAAACCATACTTTTTCAATGTCAAGAAAAAGGCAACAATTTCGCTTCCACTTTTTACAACCCAATATTGTTCTTTCCATCCCTGTGTGCGAGATTTTGCCTCCGCATATATATTGCTTTGTAACAAAGGTATCGGTTTTTCAGCATGTTGACATAACTTTTTATATTCATCACTTAATACTTCATATATAGTTACCGGCTTCTGCATACTTATAGACTCGTTCTTTTTGAGTTTTCTATATATATATCCCGGTGTCATTCCATCGTGAACTGCTATATGCAGCATTGAATCCTTTAAATTATAAAGATTTATTTCTTCCTTGAAAAGTGGATTAATATCGGGCCACGTATACGTAACCTCTCCCAATTTGTTAACACATTCCCATGCCTTTTTTCTTTCTTCTTTATTCATACATAAAGTCATAGCGTACGGATTTTTCTTATTATTAATCCATTCAAAAGCACATTTATCTTTTAGATACTTTTCCAATAGCAACGCATTAATTCGCTTTTTATCTCCCAATTCTGCAACTTCTTCATAAGTCATTTCCAGAAGAATGTTTTTGCTATATCGACTAATCTGATAACTTTGCTCCCTTGTAAAGGATGTCTTATCTTGTTCTAATAAACTATTTTTTCTATTTGGTAAAATCTTTTGAACAAGTTTCTTTAATTTCCATTTCGTAGTAATCTCTTTCGGCAGAATTTCATTTTTATCATTTAACACAATTAATCTCTGCCTCACCTTGGTTGTATCTAACAAGTTTACACCCTTGGAATTTATAATCAGAATAGCACCATCGGGTAAGCCACAGTTTTTCCACGGACTATAAAGTACAAAATCACCAACTCTGCCAATCTTATCCTCACCAATCAAAACATGCACTGCATCTTCAACTAAAATTGCCCCCGTTTTTTTGCAAAAAACCTTTGCATCATTTGCGTCTATCGGAATTCCAAAATAATGTACAAGCACAAAAACATCTACTTGGCAAGTCTCATTTAATCTCGTACATTGTTTATAGTCCGGAATAAATCCTTCATTAATATCATAGTACACAAAATTTACTTCATCCTGCAGATTGTATATAGTATCATAGCAATAAAATTTCGGTATATATACATTAAGTGTACTGCCCTTTTGCTCTTTTGCCCATTGTAATATAAGTTTCAGAGACACCCAGGATTTGTACGTTAATATTTCTTCCTGATCCTTTCCACACCACACTGTTGTTTTTTGAACTGTTTTGCTTCTCTTCAATATTTTACTTATCGGCAAAGGTCTCGCTGTTGTAATCATTTTTTACCTCAATCTTTTATAAGCATATCGTCAACACGATATCTCTTTTTTTCAAAATGTTTATCCATAAATCCACATACTTGCAATTTCATTAAATGCTCTTTCCATCCATCCTCTACATTTATTCGTTGTATATGTAAAGCATTCGTATTCTTTGTCACCGGAGCAGAATTTGTCATGAAAGCATATTTATATCCTGCTTTCTTAATCATTTCATATGCATTTTTCGTATAATGTATTTCTTCTCCACCACACCAACAGAAAATTTGAATCGGTACATTGGTTTCCTCTTCTAAATGCTTTTTCGATTCTATGATCTCATATTGCAATTTTTCTTCCGAATCATTTATTAACATTCTATGATGTGTTGCTGTATGATCACCAATAACATGTCCCCTTTTTATCATTTCTCTTAATTCATCATAATTCATATATTTTTCTTTGCCTATCAGATCCGAAGAACACATAAAATAACCCGTAAACCCATACTTTTCCAATATCGGTAAAGCTATTTCATAATTTCCTTGCATTCCGTCATCAAAAGTAATCATAATTCCTGGTTTTTCTCTATTCACATTTCTATTTTCCATATACATTTCAAATTGCCTATAATCTACATTTTCAAAATGTTTTTGGTACCATTTAAGCTGTTTTTCAAAATTAGAAGCATTTTCTCTTGTTGTATCATGGTAATTGATCACTCTGATATAATTATTACCTAGTTTTTTGTTTAACCTTGATAGCATCATATCCGTAATACCAAATATGTTTAGAAACCATGCAATGACAACTTTAATTCTAAATTTCATTTATAATCCTCTTTCCAGTAAAAATTTCTCCCTATTTTTACTTGTCATAATCAAGCTGTAAAACTTGCTTTTGATACATAACCATGATTGTAATAATCATTATATAGTCTAATCTCATCCAGTCTCCATCAGAAATCTGATGAATTGTCATGGAAAAGAAAATCATTCCCAAAGTTTTAACTATTTTGTTCCTATTTTTTAAGCAGGGAATTGCGTATTTCAAAGCTATATGAGCCAACATACACAATACAATAAGAATACCAAGTATGCCTCCTCCTATTGCCCAAGCATTAATGGCATTGGCATAGTTAATGTTTATAATATTTTGATTTCTGGTAATAATCAGTGAAATACCATACCCCCAAGGCTGCTCTAATAGCTTTTGGAACATAAGACCAAAGTTTGTTGTCTCCGGTCGAATTAGCGAAACATTTCCGTTTTCATCAAAAATCCCTGCCTGTAAAAACGTAGCCTGAGGGAAAAAATCAGACAACGCATACATAACCTTCAAAAGGCCTATTCCTAAAATAAATATTGCCAATAATGCAATCAGCATTTTGCATATGTCTTTTTTAATACCAGATAAATTTTCATCACTGCTTTCACCTTTTTTAGGTCTAAATAATATTGCCACAACTATTGCTGCCAAAACCGATACGAAACCGGCTCTGGATTCTGTCATTATAAATCCTATTGATACAATACATGCACAAATCAGATTTCTTATTTTTTTATGTTCCCATAATAACGCATACGAGAAAAATAGAGGTATTTCCAAGAACAACGCATAATTAGTGGGCTCTGTAAAAAAAGAGCACATTCTTTCCACTTGATTTCCTTCCCAAACATCTATAAACTCACCTAATGGTATGTGGAATAGGTAACCCATTTTAGTTATATGAAGCCTTGCATCCAACGTACTAAATCCGGGAAGCCAACTTTTTCTTCCTATTTTTATAATAATGCCGCCTATTGAAAAGAAAACTCCTGCCAAAACAGGGATTAATACTATCCCCTTTTCCGTTATTCGTTCTTTATAGAAATAAGAAAAAATAAACAGCATAGTAACTAATCTGAATACAAATGGCATAATATATCTAAATCCGCTTTTAATATTGAGATTTATAATATCCGGTAATATCATCAATGCAATTAGCATACAATATGTTTTCCAGATTCCACATATATTCAAATTGATTTTTTTTCTTTGCGATATACATATGTATGCAATAATAAATAACAGTATAAATTGCACGATATTACTCAATATATTATTTTTTATTATAGATGTTATAGATTCCAGACATAATATCCAAAAAAATATTAACATCAAATCAGATTTCCTAACTTTCATACGTTCCTTTTCCTACAATAATATCAATAACACTTTCCCAGCCCTCATTATTTTCATTAACATAATTTCCTGCTTTTGTGTCTGTAAGTCCCTTTTCCATTATCTCAGGCAAGTTATCCTCTTCTAGTGCCACATATGCCCTTGAATATCCATTTGCGATTTCTGTAAAGTACTCTTTATCTAACCCTATTACGACTGTGCCAGATTGCATTGCTTCTATAATAGGCATTCCAAAGCTTTCCAATCGAGATGTCATAATTAAGCCGTAGTTCTTATATAACTCATAAAGTTTTTTTCTGTCCTGTCTGCCAATAAAACGGATTCCTCTTACATTCTTTGCTTTTTTTACCATTCTTCTTGCATATGAATTTTCGTTTCCTTGAATGGTAATCATTATATTAATCTCTTTATTTTGCTTGTTAAGGCTACGTTCTGCCTCTATTAAAGCTTCTATATTTTTATAGGACAATGCACTTGCGGGGTATATATATCCGCATATACTAGTGCTTATTTCTTCACTTGTTTGCTCAATGTTCACATTAGGTCTAACCACAACCACCTTATTTTCATCATAATATTTAGAAATTAATTCTTTTACAAAATTTTCCTGTACAATTATTATATCTGCATTTTTCCAAGTTTTTCTGGTGTATGGTCCTAATATATTTACTCTGATAGCATTTTGTAAATCACACATTTTTAAATTCACAAATGTACCTATCTTTTGTAGCAAAAGAACATTATGAAAGTAAACAATCTGCTTATAATTTCCGCCAAGCAATGCACTATTTTGTAATGAAAATACAACATCTATCTCATACTTCCGCATTAATTCTGGAAATACATTTTTCTCCCAATGAATACGTGACCACCATGATTTTTTCACTTCAGGGTATTGTAGATTAATTATATTGTCACTTTCCTGTATTTTTATCACACTAGTTAGTATATACCATGTATTTTCGTCTCTTCTTTTTCGAATCGTATCGCAAAAATCATTTAGGACAGATAAAGCTCCGCCCACGCTCGCAGCCACGTCTACAACAGCTATTTTCATTCCGTTCTTTCCCCAATTCTACTTTAGCTTGTTACAAAGCTACAGCTTTCATAATTATATCATACACTTGCTTGACCGAATAATTTTCTCTTAGAGTTCTATACTCTGCTTCTTTCATCTTGCTTGTATCGCAGGACATTATTACTCTAATTGTTTTTTCAAACATTTCTATATTATTGCTTTCGCACCACCAACCGAAGCCATTATCCACAATCACTTTCCCGATATCTGTATTGACATCTGTGCAGGCTAAAACTGGGATTTTAGCCTGCATATAGCTTAGCAATCTACTTGGAAAGTTAGGTATTGTAAATCTATGATCTAAAAAAATCATTCCTACATCACATGCCGCAACCACTGTGTCATAATCCTCTTTAGGTAACCGTTTCATCAATCTCGCATTCTCTGGTTGATCTTCCTTAATGTAATTGTATATTTTTTCATATTCAGTACCATCACCTACTATCAAAAAAAATACTTTGTCATTATTCTTTTGACTTTTTAAGCATTTAATTAAAAAATCTATTCCTTGTGGTTTTCCTAAATTACCACCATATACAAAAACCTTCCTGTCAAATGGTATTCCGTATTTATTTCTAATATCTATTCTTACTTTTTGTTCTACACTTCTATCTATTACTTCTATACTATTAGGACAAATTCCTACTTTTTCTGTTCTTATGCCAGGATTAAATTTCAACACATAGTCAACATTTGCCTGACTCATGCAACCAATATAATCAGATAGCTCATATAATTTTTTTTCTTTATTTCTAAAATATCTATACAGAATCCCTTTCCAACCTGTTTTACCAAGCATTCCTATATCAACCGCGTTTTGAGGGAAAATATCTTTAAGCATCAAATATGTCTGAGCCATATCTCTCCTTTTTACAAATTCAATTGCCTTGCATAACGTTATTGGAGGAGTTGTGTATAAAATTAAATCAAATTTTACACTTGAAAAATATCTTTTAATCCCTCTAATAAACTGTGATTCAATATTAATTGTTGAAATTCCCTTTTCTATAATATTGGTCTTTTGAGTATTTCCTATACGCAGTCTTAATATTGTCGCTTTTTCTCCCCTAAGCAATTTTGTTTTCTGTTTTTTTCTTCTTTCTACCGGGCTAATAACATATACTTCATGTCCATGTTTTACGAACTCTCGTAATAAATCCGTATATATATTATGTTCATCTATTGAATTAAAATCCAATAAGGTAAGAAATAGCACATTCATTAAAGCTGCTCCTATAGTATTTTATTTTTCAGGCGTGCGGGAAGACCTATATAAGTTCCTTCTTTATTTATGTTCCCAACAACCACCGCTCCTGCGCCTATCATACAGTTATCACATATTTTTATGTTATTACTAACTATAGCCCCTGCACCTATCCAAACATTTGAGCCTATTTCACAAGTTCCTGCCACATGTGCTCCCACAGATATATGCGTGTATTGTCCTATCTTGCAGTCGTGGTCCACAGATGCACCGGTATTTATAATACATCCATCCCCAATAGTTACATCAGAATTAATAACTGTGCCTGCCATTACAACACTTCCCTTTCCTATTCTGACGCGTCTGCTTATAACCGCATTGGGATGAATCAGTGTAACCGTCTCAATTCCACTTTGTATTTTTTCTCTGATTTCTGCATTTCCGATCGCAACAATTTTGTCTCCCTCTATCTTTTCAGCTTCACATGTTCCACCTATCACTGGAAATCCCGCACACATCTTTATGTGTTTATCATCGTCGAGAAAAACAATATTATCATAGCCATTCTTAATAGCAATGTCTGCAATTACTTTTCCATGCCCACTAGCTCCAATTATTACTAATCTATTCATTTTTTTCTGTTCCCATAAATTCTTCCATAGTTACCGAAGTTGATGAACTAACTCCTTCTCTTTTCAATACTACTTTTACTGTATCAATAAGTATCTTTATATCTCCCCAAAATGTTATGTTCTTTACATATTCCAAATCCAACGCAAACCTTTCTTCCCATCCAAGCAAATTTCGCCCATGTACCTGTGCATATCCCGTTAGTCCTGGGCGAACATCATGCCGATGATGTTGCTCTTCGCTATAACGATTTAAGTATTTTACAAGTAACGGTCTCGGCCCTATAAAACTCATATCACCTTTTAAAATATTAAATATTTCCAAAAGCTCGTCACAAGATGTTTTTCTCAAAAATTTTCCAAACTTCGTTAAACGTCTGTCATCTGGCAAAAGTTCTCCATTAGCATCTCTCTCATCTGTCATTGTCCTGAATTTATACATATTGAATATCTTTTCGTTTTTTCCGGGACGAGGTTGCTTAAAAATCACCGGTGAACCCAATTTTATTTTTACCAAAAGAGCAATTACTAATATCAGCCACCAAAAAAGTATTAAAAATAACATCGAAAATAAAATATCCAATATTCTCTTCACATATTTTTCATATATTCCCTGTTTTCTCTGCATTATTATACCCTTTATTCAAAACATGCTTGTATTACTTCAATGACTTTATCTTGTTCCTCTATGGTCATTTTTATATCCGACGGCAAGCATACACCTCTCTGGAAAATGTCTGCCCCGACATCCTTCACACTTCCCGCAATATAAGCATTTGTCTTTGCTCTGCCGCTTCCTTCAGTAGTTACAAATTCATGCATTCTATACATAGGTTGCATATGCATCGGTTTCCAGATAGGCCTTCCCTCTGCATTAATAGAACTTATCGCTTTTAAGATTTCTGTTGGACAGGTCTTTCCCTGTTCCGGAATATACAAAGCTTCCGTCTCACTTCTTAACTGTTGGCACATTGCCCCGTCATCTATCAGTAGCGCTGACAACCAGTAATTAGGTGCACTTTTTCTTTCATCATAAGGATTCATTGTAACAGGCAAATTTTTAAATCCTTCTTTATACCTTTCATATATCTTCTTTTTTCGAGATATATGATCTTCCAGATGATTATATTGTTCACGTACGATACCAGCAATAACATTGCTCATCCGATAATTATATCCTACTTCCTCATGTTGATACCATGCTGCATTTTCTCGTGCCTGCGTGGACCACTTTCTTACCTTATTAGCCACCTCCAAGTCGTTGGTAAGTAAACAGCCTCCTGAACTTCCAGTTATCATTTTATTACCATTATACGATATTGCAGAATAATCTCCAAAGCTTCCGGTCTGTTTTCCGTTGTATGTAGCTCCCATAGATTCCGCAGCATCCTCAACGAACAGCGCTCCGTATTTATCGCAAATTTTTCTAATTTCATCTACCTTGGCCGGGAATCCATAAAGATGCGCCGCAACCACAAGTTTCACCTCTGGATACATTTCGAAAGCCTTCTCCAATGCCTGTGGATCCATATTCCATGTCTCACGATCTGTATCAATAAATACAGGAATTCCTCCTTCATAAACCACAGGATTTAAGGTGGCATCAAAGGTCATATCCGAGCAAAAAACTCTTTTACCTTCTAATGCTCCATGACTAATTGCCGGTCTTCCATACAATTTTTCTCCAGCGTCTTTAATGCACAAATGCAATGCTGCAGTACAATTTGATAAAGCGACCGCATAATTCACCTCTGCCTTCTTTGCCGCTATTTTTTCAAGCTCATTAATATTTTCTCCTACTGTTGACATCCAATTGGTTTCATATGCTTCCATTGCATATTTCATGCTTTCCGGATACATGGTAGGACTGGCCAACCATACCTTTTTTTCAAATTTTTCAAAGTGATGTTTTTCTAGTTTATACATATTCCCTTGTCTCCTTCACCTACACTTTTGTCATTTTCCCAGTTGATATGTAGGTACAATTTCTTTAATATCCTCGCGAATACTATCCGTTTCATCGTAAGCATCTTTGTAAATCTTGTCCAATTGCTTTTTGAAGATATCGTCATCAAATTCAATCGGTTTTCCAATATAAATCATCTTGTTCGCAGTCTTCTTCAGCCCCTCTTCGCTCATGAGAAGTTCCTCGTACATCTTTTCACCGGGACGAAGTCCCGTAAACTTGATTTCGATATCTTCTCCCGGCTTGTACCCGGAAAGTTTAATGAGGTTTGTGGCTAAATCAACAATTTTTACCGGTTCTCCCATATCCAGAACGAAAATCTCCCCGCCCCGAGCATAAGCTCCGGCCTGCAATACCAGAGATACGGCTTCCGGTATTGTCATGAAATATCGAATAATATTGGGATCCGTAACAGTGACTGGTCCACCCTCTGCAATCTGTTTCTTAAAGAGAGGAATAACACTTCCGTTACTTCCCAGCACATTACCAAATCGAACAGCCACGAAATTAGTCTTTGACTGGCGGTTCATCATTTGAATGACCATTTCGCACATTCTCTTGGATGCACCCATGACATTGGTAGGGTTCACCGCCTTATCCGTAGATATCAATACGAATTTTTCCACTCCATATTTATCCGCTGCCTGAGCTGTACGGTATGTGCCAAACACATTGTTTTTAATTGCCTCATTTGGACTTACCTCCATGAGAGGCACATGCTTATGCGCCGCCGCATGATAAACAATATTCGGACGGTATTTTTCGAAGATGGCGTCAATTCTCTCTGTATTTCGTACGGATGCAATCAGCACAATGAGATTCAGTTGGGGATACTTCCGAATCAGTTCCTGCTGAATTTCATACGCATTATTTTCATAAATATCTACAATAATTAATTGTTTCGGTTGATGACTGGCAATCTGTCTGCACAATTCACTTCCAATGGAGCCTCCGCCGCCGGTAACCAGTACCACTTTATCTTTCACATAATTCAGCACTTCTTCGGTATTAATCCGAATAGGTTCTCTTCCCAGAAGGTCTTCAATTTCGACATCTTTCAGTTTTGCTACAGATACATCTCCATTGATCAGCTGATACATGCCTGGAAGTGTTCTCATCTTGCAACCTGTTTCCTTGCAGATATCGAGAAGTTCTTTCTTAACCTGCGTATTTGCAGAAGGAATAGCTAAAATGATCTCATCCACATTATACTGTCCTACTGCATCCATGATCTTATCTCTTCCACCAACAATAGGAACCCCACGTAAAAACTTTCCATGGCATCCCGGATTATCATCAATAATACATTTTGGATTCAGATTTAAATATCGACTGGTCTCAATCTCTTTCAGAATAGTATTGGCTGCTGCTCCAGCTCCAATCAACATTACGTTACTTCGAGCAGTTTTCTCTGTCAGTTCTGATCTTTTAGAATTAATAAGCCGTAAAATGCGATAACTGAAGCGTATTACACATGTCATTCCAAAAAGTAAAAACCAATAGATAACATAATAGCTCCGGGGCATTTTCTGATTTAAGGCATGACATGTCACGAATTGTGCGACACCGGCACACGTGGTTGCAAATACAATATTCAACAATTCCGTCCCACTAGCATAGCGCCATACGCTCTTATACAATTTCCATATCGCGAAAAACAGTAAAGTTAGCAAAATATTATAAGGAATAATATGTTCGAATTTTATTAAATATTCTTCAGGTATTCCACTAAAGCTAAAATCAAAGCGAATATATATTGCAGCAAAAGATGCTAATACAATAGACATGATATCCATTAAAATTAGTGCTATGATTCTATTAATCGGAATTTTAAGAAAATTTATATTCTCTTTCATTTTCATATTTTTCATCCCACTTATCTTTATTTTCATTTTCCATTTACTAAGTTCTATTTTTTTCATCGACATGCAATGCTTGTTGCCAGCAAATAAAGAGCAGTATTACTGTAACAGAACCGCTTCCCCACGCATACTCCAACATACCAAATATCATTGGAATCAGCACTATGAATAGTGCTTCTATCGTTTCCACGGAACCTGTTTCCCGATTTTTTTTAATCAAATACTTACTGGAAAGTACACATAGACCGATAAAACATAGTGCCATTAGTATCCCAAAATCTGTTGCATATTGTAAATATATATTGTGTGCATGCCCGACCCAACTATCAACTGTTAGTTGAAATCCCTGGTCTTTCTGCTTATGTCCCATTAAATTTAACTTAATAAGGTAATTACTATATATAGTTTTTCTAACAATAAATGAATTTGAAATTTCTTCATAAGAGTTTAATGCAGCCACTTTATTAGGAGCATTCTCTGCTGCTAACGCCTTTAAACATAAGGGTGATTTTCCAAATATTTGTCCTGTTATTTCAACAGTTCTTCCTAATGCTTCTTCTAATATATTGTTTATTTCAATATATTTTGGAGAATTCCATGCATCCCAAGAATGTACTTTCTCCTCTGTCCATTCTCCCCAAAACCACACCGGATGATGGAATACCGGCGGCAAATATCTTGTCATTCCAAACGTCACCGGAAACATCATGCATATGCACAGCACTAAAAGCAGTCCATTTCTAATATAATGCTTCTTCTGTTTTACTCCCTGATAGAAACCCAAAAACAGCAATCCCAGTATAAATGCTACCAGCCATACCGTTCTTCCAATCGTCATAAAAATAAACGAATACACTACGCCTGCCCCAAGCCAGTAATATACTCTCCAAAATTTATGCTTATTTTCCTTCGTCACATACAATATTTTTCCAAACACCGCTGCCAGCACTACCAGATAAAACAAACCATTCAGATTGCAGTTATTATAGATTCCTATATATCTCACCTGATCATACGGGCGGAACACACAGCAAAATCCCTGAAACGCAAAAAAAGCGAAGATGACTCCATTCATGATTCCCTGATACAAGTCCTCCTGCTCCTCTTCCGTAAAATCCGTAAGGTAAAAACATCCAAACATAATAAAATAGCAAAACGGCCATATGTAATCACTTCTGGAGAAGATCATCAGAAGCATCATCACTACCCACAGGCCAAACGTTCCCTTATTTAATTTAGGATACTTCTTCTCTATAAACACACTAATAATTGTATGAATCACCACATAGCCAAAGACGAGGACATCCAAAGCAATCATAATACGTTCGTTCATAAAATAAGCAAGTGGTTGCCCAAATACAATAAAGAGTGCTCCTGCCATCACCGCTATGCCTGTCCATATTGCATATAATAACTTATGTTCCATGAATTCTTCTAGCTTATAATGTGACATAATAATAGCTGCCATCAGCATCCCTGCCATATCGCGGAAAGTTTCAATGACTCCATCTAAGCCGGAAGCTGTCTTTGATCTTTGATCAATCACGCAGAACAGAAAGAAGCAGATGGTATATAATATCCGCTTCTTAGACCATATGTTGATTGTTTTTCCCTTTATTGTAAGCTGCATGAAAGCATCTCCTTCTGTTGACTCATCATCTACGCATATTCTTCTATATTTTAATCAATTTTGGCGATAAGTACAAGCTTTTCTTGGAAATGCTATGATTTCTTAAGAAAGTACTCAAAATCATTAGCGTAAAAGTCAACTCTTCTATTTGTGCATATAGTATAAACAATTCTTTCCCATGCGGTAAGTGCGATAGCTGCTGGTCTGCTGCACATTGCTGAAGATCACTGCTGCCGCCAGGAGCACTCATTTCTATAAATAGTATTTGTTTCCTCTATCATAAAAAATCCATAACATATTCTCTATTTCAGAATATGTTATGGATTATCTTGTTCATAATCTTCTCTTCAATTTTCCCATTGCGGTCTTAATGGCGCTTGCTTGTATCTATAAAAGAGCTGAATCCGATAATTGCCAGCACATGTAACACATGAGTTTTCCTTCAAAGTACACTTGCATATATAAGGCCGTTGCTCCTTGCGGTTTTGCGAGATTCGTAAAAGTAATGTTTTCAGAAAACTCATAGTCTACCTGGAAATTACAGCTTCTTCTCTCAAGCAAAGTTGTAGAATGATACCAGTCAAATTCTGCATACGCATGTACAATCAATGCCGTTTCCGGGTCTTCTTTATATCGTGAGGTGTACAGTATTTTACTGGCTGTTTTGGAACAAACAATGACAGCTTTATCCGTATAATAAGTACATTCCTTTATATACAGTCCGTTATTTTCAAAACAATCTGCCATTACGAAGACTTTGTCTTTATATCTTGAGAAGGTCTTGGAACCCTCTTTTCTGAGAAGATTCAGTAAAGTGCTACGCTCCACTTGATTTCTACAAATGATGTATTTCAGTGAGTCGCTGATATCAAATGCTCCGGGATAGACGATTTCCGCATGTCTGTATTTTTTCTCCTGCTCTGCATCCTTCATGTAGCCGGTTTTGTATATTTGTGTGAAATTCAGAGAAGCAAAATTCTCTTCCCCACTTAATAGGCTGCCGCCTCCACCGGCCAATGATTGTTCCGAGAATTGAGTATCCGGTAATTGTAAAAGGCTGTTCAAATCAAATAGAAAAAATACCGGAACCGGAACGTTAGCGTTCAAGTCATGACAATAACGCAACGACGGATGCTTGAAGCCTTCATTATGATATTGTGTTGGAGTAAGTGGCCTGAAGTAGAATCGCACGGTTGATTCCGCACCGGAATAGGTCATATCAATCACTTGCCGGCTTGCGTTATCATTGGACATCAAATGGCTTTTTTCGGCATTATATCTGCTGTATAAATACCCTGTCTTCAAAATACCGATGGCATTAGTCACATCTGTGTAATGGAATGCATACTTTGGCCACCAGGAAACCGGTGAATTATATTTACAGTTATTGCTAATAACTTCATCATATGTCATGCAGATCCCCCTTTATCAAAAAAGCGCGTCCCCTACCGGCATCCAGTTGAAACCCATTTTGAGCGACCGGATCGTCTTCTTTACGGATAGTGATACTTTGTAAATACCCCAAAGCAGTCAACAATGAAAAAAATATATTGTCTACAATATGCTTGCTTTCCGGTACAATGTGTTTATTACAAATATCATCCCATAATTGATGTACATCTTCTTCCGAAATAGCAAAAGACTTTTCTTTCGATTCCAGGATCAGGTTCTTATCCGGGAGCCACTGTGCGTTCCAAATATCTCCGTATGCTTCGAAAGAAAATGGGGCAATTGCTGTCTGATAACAGATATTGTCTTTCAAACCGGTAAACGAAAGATCGATTGCATTTTCTTTCATGAAATTCATCATTTTTGAGGGTGCCTTATGCTCCGGCTGAGACCCACCTCCCTTTCCCAAATAGATATATACATCAATGGGGAGATCTTTCAAATATTTTTCCATTAAAGGTTTCACATCATTCCATGCCAGTTCTCCATTACCACAACCCAATTTTGGGAAAGCGATGGAGGAAATATTATAATCTGCATACTTGCGGACAAATACCATAAGCCCCTTCTCAATATATTCCAATTTGGAAGGATTTCGCCAATGTTCTTTGGTAGGAAACTGCAGGATCCAATGATCCGGAGCATACCAAAGCATCAGTTTTCCAATAATTAATTTATGTTTATCGCATTGCTCCTTGTATTCTTGGAACATGGCGGGATATCTCTTTTTGAATTCTAATGCAATTCCCTTTCCCATAACACCTACGGTGTTAACAGTATTAACAAGAACCTGAGCCGGACTGCTGAAAATGTCTCCTTCAATATATGTTAACATTCTAATCCTCCGTCTTAGACTAATTTGATAATTTCACCATTGGGTAATTCAAAGCTACAGTGAAGACTTGCTCCCGTTGCTACAGCAATCTCTTCCAATTCATCCAGTGTATAGTTTCCCCGTTTCATTTTTTGAGAAAAAGCTTGCGGTGATTTATCCATGCGCTCACCAATCTGTGCTAAAGTCATATTATTCTTAACAGCTAAGATTTTCAATTGCTCATCTATTCTCATTATAGAATTCCTCCATAAGTATGCCGTCTATATAAATATAATAAACGAAATAATTTAATAAATCAACAGAAACATTTATTATTAAAATGAAATATTGAGGAATATGAGCTATTTCATTTCCACCGTTATAGAATCTTTCCCATAGTAATCCGCACATGCATCATTCACCCACGTATACCCATCCTCCGGCTGGAGATCTGCGTACATGATCAGTTCCACCGGATATAACGGTGTGAACACTACTTCCTTCACGGAATCATCCTTGAGCACCTTGAATCTCTCTTCCCAACCTTCGCCATACGCCTGTGCCCAGCCGTTCTTCCACATGCGGTAAGCGCGATAGCTGCTGGTCTGCTGCACATTACCGAAGAGCACTGCTGCCGCCAGGAGCACTCCTACAACGCCACAATACCTAAACAGGTACTTCTGTGCCAGATTATCCACCTTCTCGCTTTTTTCCGGTTTCAGAATTCTCCCAGCGATCCATCCGCACCAGTAGATCTCGTTAGCCACGATCCACAGCACATAGAAATACCACAGGATCGCGCTCTGTCTGCCACCACCCATGGTGCCGTTCACATACAGGGTTGCCGTAGCCTGGGAGGCGTACACGCCGAAGGACAATGCAGTGAACAGTCCCGGCAGCCGGAATGTATAATGCATCTTCCGGACTGCTTTCCATGCAAAAGGAATCACCAGAAGCAGCAGTAACAGCATCTTAAGGTTCGTCCAGCTGACAATATTTAAAAACGTTCTGACGAAGGATTCCCAGATTGCCATCAGCGGAGAATACAAGGTATCTCCCTCAAAGTTCCACTCCAGTCTGGTCTGCGTCCTGGTAGAGAAGCATACAATGCACAGGCTGGCAATATTGACCAGTACCACGAACCAGGTTCTGCGGAATCCATCCTTATTTTTCGCTAAAAATACAATTTCTAATAACACCAGAAGACAGAAGGTTGATAAGCTGGTCGCCAGGTTATCTCCACCCACTAATATTGCCAAAATGCAGGTGATTACCAGGCTTAGGATTCTGTCAACCTTTTTCAATTCTCTTGTGGCAAGCTTCAGTACCAGTCCAACCAGTATCAGAGATAAGCTGTAGATTCCGGTATAGTTTACCGCCCCGGTGTACCAGTAGAAACTTTCCTCTGGAAACGGACAATACAGCAACTGGATCATGATCATTGGAATGCTGATAGGGAGGATCAGTCCTCTGTTCTCCTTGCCAATGCACTGCGCCAGCAGGTACATCTCGGAGAAAATGATGGATCCGATCATCAGATACGCCACAATCGCGTAGCAGTGTTCCCCGAAGATTCCGGGCTGCAGTGTTGCCAGTGCAATATTGGCGAAACGCGCTTCCCAGAAACTCTCCTGTACGGTCTCTATGATTGCCTGAACGAATGCGATCAGTCCTCCATGGTTCTGGAGCACCTGATAGGTATGCACTCCATAGGACCAGTCATCTGCCGAAGCGTAGTTGTATTTCGAGATTGCAAGTAGCGGCCACAGGATCACAGCCAATGCAATTACACATGTAGCGCTGATCAGCATAAGTTTCTTTTTCTCTGTCAGTTTGGTCAGTTTCACTTTGATTATTCCACCTTTTCTTTGGTATAGGGCTCCACAACGTAATAATTATTATAGAACGAAGTAATATCGTATTCTTCTTCATCAAACAGGTCGATCAGTTCATAGTTCACCACGTACACTACATCTTTCCCCTGATTTTCCCGGATGGTATCCTCTGTCACGTATTCAAAATGATATTTTTCCGCATAGGGCAGCTGTTCTCTGCCGTCCTGCACGTTGCTGACACCCTGGAAATACCGGGCATCGATCTGGTGACTATACATGGTAAGGATCTGTCCCACCATATACTCGCCCTCGCCCATAGGATCCGGGTCTATGTAATACTCATCGCATTCTATCGTATGTGCGTAATCCAAAGCATTCAGATAAGGTTCATAATAGTAGATCCGGCTTAAATCCGCCCATTCTCCAAAATAGGTGGCAGCAAACGTCACTCCCAGCACACCATATAACGCAACTATGGGGATTTCCGTGATCTTCCACTTTTGAATGCATGCCGCCATGCCCACAGCTGCCAGAATGATCACCGGGTAAAATGCAATATTGATGCGGTGCAGCACCGGATATCTGGTAATGGCACCGATGATCACTGTAAGTCCCATCCATGCGAACAGGATAAACACAGGGGTCTTGTATTTCTCCGGCAGTTTCTTCTTTTTCCAGTTCCAGATTACTGTGATCAGACCGATCAGGAAGAAAATATCCGTCACATAATACACCGGTCCGAATTTGGCTACCGCACTGGGCACTGCCTGATCTCTTCCGAAAAATACGGTTTCTATCATGCATACCAGATTTTCCTTCAGCTGATACCAGGAAAAGTTAGCAAACAATACATCTTCTCCGCGCACGCTGTCCTGAAAAGAGGGAATCGTAAATAGCGGTGTCTCGATGGTCTCTTTTCCCAGCACTGTGATCAGCATGGACAGGTACTCCGGCAGCACGATCACCGCATAGACTGCAATGCAGCCCAGGAGTTCTTTCCAGTTGATCTGTTTTTTCTTAAACAGGTAGATTGCCACTGCCAGCAGGAAAACAGGTACGGAATAGTCCGATACTGCATAGCAATAACAACACAATCCGAAGAACACCATGGACACATATAAGAAGACTCTGTTCCACTTTTTCCCTTCTATTCTGTGCAGTCCTGCCAGTAAAAAGCAGACGGCAAACAGGAACATATGGGGGAACATGTTACAGTCGATGGACCAGCGGCTCTGCATATAGTGCCAGGGGCAGATCATTCCGAAGAGCAGCGCGATCATAGCTGTCCATTTACCTGCCAGTTGTCTCGTGAACAGATACAGCGCCAGGAGCCCCAGACAGCTGGTGATCAGGAGCGGCAGTCGTATCGTAACTGTGGAAAATCCCAGTATTTTAATAAATGGAACCATACAGTAGGATAAAAATACGCTCATCTGGCTATTCTTCCACGCTGTAAAATGCACCGGATACCGCATACCGTAACGGTCTGTTCCGTATTCCGCCAGCGCCTTGGCATCCACCGCAGCCATAGCTTCGTCCTGGTGCACGCCGATGGGCGGTGCACCGAAATGGTATGCCCGGACGAAGATTGCGGCGAGCAGGATTACTGCTACCAGGAATATTTCCGTCTTTCTTGATTCCAACAGCGTCTTGATTCGCTTATTGCCTGTGATTGTCTGTGTGAATTTCATTCTCTGTCTCTTACCCTTTGTCTTGCTTAAGCTTATCTATCATCTTAACTTCTTAATTTACATAATATCCGGAGACCAGTCGACATCTACGTCTCCGCCGGAGCTTCCGCCGCTGTCGGAACCACTACCGCCTCCGGAGCTGCTTCCACTATCCGAGCCGCTGCCGCCTCCGGAACTGCCGCCACTGTCAGAGCCGCCTCCGCCTCCGGAACTGCTTCCACTATCCGATCCACTGCTGCCTCCGGAACTGCTTCCGCTGTCTGAACTGCTGCCGCCCGAACTGCTGCCTCCACCGGAACTACTATTGTCTCCAGAGTTCGTGCTTCCACCGGAACTACTTCCGCTTCCGGAACTGCTTCCGCCGCCAGAACCACTGTTTCCGCCACTAGAGCTGCTTCCACTACCCGAACTACTTCCACCTCCGGAGCTCGTACTTCCTCCCGCGCTGCTACTGCCTCCGGAACTGCTATTGCCACCCGAGCTCGTGTTTCCTCCCGCGCTGCTGCCGCTTCCGGAACTGCTTCCCGCTGTATTTGTCGTCGATGACGGTTTGTTCGTTGTGGACGGTTTGTTCGTTGTAGACGGCTTGGGTGTTGCCGCAGGCTTCGCCGTCGATGTCGTGCCGGTCTTATTTTTATTATCCACAGCCGGTTTATTCGATGCAAGTGTCACTGTACCGGTATTCTTATTCCCGGCAGCTGCCTTGATCTCTCCTGTGGAACTGCCGTTTTCTCCCGGCTGTTCCCCTTCCTCAGACTGCGCTGATGCCACCTGCGTTCCGGAAGCATTTTCTCTCTCCTCGTATGCCAGGAAAGGATCCTCCTGTATGAGATCTGCCGCTTTGCCGACATTTACCCAGTATTTTCCATCGTACCACTGGATCTCGCCGTCGAATACTCTCACTCTGGCGATGTTGTCTGCGGTCTCACTGCCGCCCGGTTCTATACTGCCTTCTTCTGCGCCATCTGCTCCCTCGACAGACTCTTCCGCATTCTGTTCTGTCATAGGCTGCGCCTCATACGGGGTATACTCAGGCACACTCTGTAATCCCAGCATATCACCCCCGAAGGAATAGCTCTCCACTGCCGCATCACTATCCAGTCCCTGCCACAGGCATCTGCCGGTAGACGCATCGTAGGCATACAGCACTGCCTTTTGGTATCCGCTGCCTTCTAACAGCTTCTTAAGTTCTGTCTCACCGGGCTGTTCCAGCAAGGTTTTCCCCTCATCATCGAATTCTCCCTGATAGGTGATATATTCCAGTTCCCCACGGCTGTTCCACAGAGAAGAAAGGTCTACACCGTTCTCACCGGAAGAAATATCACAGGTATATTCTCCTGTCAGGACATCATTTTTCATCGTACCCTGTTCCCTGGTAATGCTGCCGGTTCCGGCATCCAGGTAGTAAGACGCTATCGCGTCTCCCGTGCAGATCACGATCTTCAGGGTATTTTCTGTATTTTGCAGGAAAATACTTCTCCCGCCGGCAGTATACCACACCTTTGTTACTTCCGCGCCATCTGCTCCGTATCCCGCCTGAAAATAGAGTTCTCCGTCACCGTCCAGGTAATAGCTTCTCTGTCCTTCTCGCAGCTTCGGCATCAGTGTATGGAACCATTCTTCACCGGTCAGGGCTTGTATTGCTTCTCCCACAGTATCATCCTGCGTCAGATTCTCTGTCAGTGTCTCAGCTGCCTGCCGGATCTGCGGCTCTTCTTCCACCAGATTTACCGTAAGGGTCTGCAGCAATTCAAACGCTTCTGTATCGTCGTAGAGACGGTAAGACTGTTCCAGCAGGTCTCTCTCTTCCCGCACGCGGCCGATTTCGCCGTAATCTTTTGCCAGTGTCAGGTATTCCTCTCTGGTCAGTTCTCCCTTGCGGTACTTGGTCTCCATATTGACAATCTCCACTTCCAGTGAGGACAGGATCGGCTGTGCTTCCAGGGTTCCCACCACATGTTCCTCCTGTGTGTTGCCATCGCCGCAGCCGGTAAACACTATTGCCGCCCCGGACAGTATTCCCGCCGCCAGGAACGCTATTTTCTTCTGTCTGTTCTGCCATTGCTTCATAAATTTATTATCCTGCTTATCCTTTATTACTTCCTATTGTCCTATCCTATTGTTCTGTTGCCTATCCTATTGCTTGTCCGCATCCTGGATCAGTTTCCGCAGATACAGGTCTGCGTCTGATCCTTCTTCATATATTTTCATCTGTAACAGTTGTTCCGCCAGAGAATAAATATTTTTTGCCACGGTCGGTCCGTAGATCGTAATATCCCGTCCGTCCTTGGTCAGGGTCAGATAGCCCCGGAACGCATAGTCCACTTTATACTGGCTGGCAGGCATTCCCACCAATACAGAGGTATAGCGGTATCTGTTATCCACGGTCTCGTAGATGCTGTCCTTAAATATTCCGGAAGCATCGGTTCCGTAAGCCATTCCCTGCAGCACCTTCTGACCTCCCACCACCATAGGATAAGTCTTCCGGTTGGCATCGGTCATGATCAGGGTCCCGTATTCCTTCAGCCGGTAGCCGTCCACGCCATCTGTCTGTAACAGTTTTTTGCGCAGATCCACGCTGATGCCAGTCTTAAAGCGGATTCCTGATTTGTCGGTGATACGGATAGAGAATCCATGATAAGTCAGCAGATCCGTAAGCTTCGGCTGTGCCGTCACTTCATAGGCATAATCGTTATATTCCAGGGTCCATACGTACATTCCCACGGGAACTCCCTTTTCATTATAGCGCATAACGGTCGCGCTTCCCGCCGTATCATCCGGCAGTTCCAGGGCTACTGCGCCATCTTTCGGCTGTACCGCATATTCTATGCCGTCTATGTACACGGTCGTGTCATCATACCCTTCCGGGATCTCCAGGGTGATCTTCGTGGAAGGCACCGGAGTGGGTGTGGGTGTGGGGGTAGGAGTTGGAGTCGGTGTCGGGGTCGCAGTCGGCACCGGTGTCGCAGTCGGTGCCGGGGTTACGGTCGGTGTCGGCGTCGGCACCGGAGTAGGATCCGGTTCTCCCGGCATATTTTCATAGACCGGAATTTTAAATACAAAGGATTTATCCAACACACCCGCGGACCCGTACAACTTAAACACCGTTGCCGCCTCGGAAGTAGGTGCGGAGATATTCTGCATATACTGGTGCTGATACAATCCGTAAGGGCTGTTTTTACAGACATTATACTTTTGCAAATATAAAGTATCCTGTCCATTACTGATATAGTTGTTGACCAGCAGATTTGCTCCCCCCAATATGGAGAAATAAGCACCTTTCCACTCATGATTTTTGGCATATTCCAGACCGTTGTGAATGATCTCTTGCGTAGTGCTGCCGGAGGCTCCCACATTGAAATAATTATAATAGCCTTCATACCCGGCCACAGTACCGGAGATAATAGGTGAAGTTCCTTTTCCCTGTTCCTGCAGTACTCTTGCCGCCAGATGGAAAGGGCTTATCCTACGACAGTCCTCCTTACCAATCGCATAGAAGATATAATAGAATTTCATGTTCGTGCCGGGAGCATTTGCACTGCTATTCATGAAAGTATCCTCCAGAAAAGTCTTCATTGCCTCTTCCGTATGATAGGATTCATTATAAGTTAACTGTTCAAACTGAAAAATGGCGCCTTCCCGCAGGGCATTGCGGGGGTCCATATAGGCTTCCAGTGCCTGTCTGGATGCGTTATACCATCCGGCGCCATAATAGTCTCCCTTCGCCCAGTCCGGAGAGCTTGCACTGACCTGGCTTCTGTTTCCCTGCAGTTCGTTTGTGATTACAGTATTCCAGTCCAACTCTGTATTGTATCTGACGAATATCCAGTTGGGATATTTTTCCTTAAGTGCGGTTAATGCCGGCTGATACCCTGCCGGGAACTGTTCGATATCCGCATAATTCCCCCGTCCGTCTGCGGCAAGCATAGCTGCGCCGCCGGGATTCATCCCGTAGTATTCTTCCCATTCCAGAAATCGTTCATCGGAGCACGCCAGGTAATCTCTGCGGACATATCCTATGTAATCGGTACCGCTCATGTCCGTGGACACTTTTTCCCAGACCTGTCCGTCTTCGTCCACCGTCACATCCAGGATCTCTACCATCTGTCCGCTGGGTACCGTCACTACTGCTGCGCTGTCTTCCGACGCATCGCTGTGGAGCTTGTATTCGTCACACAGGTAGACTAACGCCATAACCTCTCTGTCTTCCACGATCTGTCTAAGTGCCTGTCCCGCTTCCGCGATCCACGCAAGATCCTCTTCATCCAGTGCGTGCGCCTGATAGGTATTGCCCTCGTAGGTAAATATGAATGCCACCAGGAGTATCGCTCCCAGAATCGCCAACTTTCTCTTCATTTACTCTATATGCTTCACTTTCTTATGCAGCACCCGGATTTCCCTGGGTGCTATGGTAAATATGGTGTGATAACACTTGTTTTTCTTAGTGAGATAAGGATTTTTCATGGCTCTGCGCCAGGTTTTCCGCATGTATTTTACCACATTCCGGTAAAATACGTTATCCTTTGTCATCTGTTCTGTGGGAATATGCAGCAAGTAATCCAGTCTCTGGAAAATGCCAAAGCGGAATGCAATCTCCGCAAGTTTCTCATCCTCCGGCCAGGTATCCGCCACCAGCTTCTGCACCATATCCGCATTGTCCACATTGTCCGCGTAGACTCTGGAAAATCCAATCTGCTTTCTGGTATTGCTGTCCGGGCGGTAAAATACATGGTAGGACTGTCCGGGAACACAGACAATGCCAGGGATCGCCGCACCGGATCCGCTGCGCCGGGTCAGCAGCTTCACCAACAGATGAAAGTCTTCATTTAATACTCCCACGGGGAATCCCTCTTCCTCAAACAGATCTCTGCGCACTAATTTGGTACAGAAGGAGCAGTCCCCTCTGTGCATTAACAGCTCCCGCAGGAACTCCTTCGCCGGAATCTCCTGTCTCTCCGTTACCGGTTCGCAGATATTCGGAAGTTTCTTCCCTTCCGGGTCGATCTCGTCCCTGCCGGTCTGGGCAATGGGCAGATGTGTCGTCTCTATGGCGCGGAGCAGTCTCTCATACATATCCGGCTCCACATAGTCATCGCTGTCTACGAAGCCAAGGTATTCACCCGTTGCTTCCTGAATTCCCAGGTTCCTTGCAGAAGAGGATCCGCCGTTCTGTTTATGGAAGACCCGGATCCTGACATCCTCTGCCGCCAGCGCATCGCACAGCGCAGAAGTTCCGTCCGTGGATCCGTCGTCCACCAATAGGATCTCGATCTTGTCGTAAGTCTGCTTCCGCAGGCTTTCCACGCAACGGGGCAGGTATTCTATAATATTGTATACTGGCACGATAATGCTTATTGTTGTTTCCATATATCATATCTTCCTTTATGCATCTGTTCCGATCGGGCAGATCCTGTCCATATATACTTCATGTACGTAGAATATCTATCATTCATAATAATATTTGACACGATTTAGACTGTGAAGTAACCACAGGAGTTCTTGCCACATCGGATGGATCAGAGTTTCCCCTGCTGCATCTCCCGGTACATTTTCCGTTCTGAAATCACCGGTGCCACTGAACAGGGTCCGCTAGTCGGCAGTTCATATGCGGCCGTCTCATCCGAAACCGCACTTTCTAATGTCGTAACGGCTGTCGTATCGGCTGCTTTCAGGAAGCCTTTTCCGACACAGAATTCCGTAAGGCGCTTCGCTGCAACCTCTGCATTCCATTCTTCCGCTATCGTGGCATAGGCATTTCTACCGATGCGATGGCACAACTCGCGGTCCTGCAGGAGGCTTCTGACGCTCGTAAGCAGCTGATCCTCTCTCCCGGTCTCGTAGGCATAGCCGTTCTCCTCCGGATGGATGAGGTAAGGCACCGCCCCGATCATGGCATCCGCCACCACCGCACAGCCGCTGTTCATGGCTTCATTGACGACAGCTCCCCAGCCTTCCTTGCGGTCGCTGGTGACCAGATAGATCTCTGCCCGCTCCATAGCTTTCCGCACTTCGGCAGGTTCCTTAAATCCCGGGAGATCCACTTCCGCTTCCAGTCCGTACTCTGCGCGCAGTCTTCGTACCTCCGGCTCCAGTTCTCCTCCGCCGATCATCTCCAGATGGAACGGGATTCCCTGCTCCTTCAGGCTCTTCGCCATACGAAGCGGCAGTTCCGGGTGCTTCCAGTCGATCATCCGGGCTGCCCACAGGATCGTGGCAGGCTCCTTCTTCGCCATCAGCTGATTCACATCATAGATCTTTTTCTCGGGAAAATATCCCCATTTTAGCATTTTATCCGGATATGCCCGTACGATATGGAAATCCGACGGCACGTAGGCTCCGGCGCACAACAGATAGACTTCTTTGTTTCGATAACATGTGTGATCTTTGTATTTTTGTACCAGACCTCTGGGGGATATGGCTTTCCACTGGGCTTCCTTATACAGTCGTTCGCTGTAACGGATCACCGGTTTCCCCTGATGCAGTCTGTCCTGAATGAAGCTTTCATCATCGGTACCGCCGAACAGTACCACATCCGCCTGTTCTATGAGTTTTCTGCCCTTTTCCGGTTCTGTATAGTAATGCACCAGATACGGGTAGTCCGCTTCCTTCCATCCCATGCGGAGTCTCTCCTCTTCCACCGGTTCTGTCTGCAGAAAAGCAAAGCTTCCCCGAAGCAGTTCCTCCATGGCATTGCAGAAGGGAATCTGGTGATGATTCAGATAATTAGACACCATTACAAATTTTTGCATAGATTTCCACCATTTTTTTATAATTTTGCTCCGGATCGTGATTTTTCTCTGCATGTTTTCTTGCATTTATGCAATAGTCCTGTTCTTTTGCAGGATCACTCCACATCTGAATGCACGCGTCCGCAAGGGATTTGGAAATATTTTCCAGGACTTCGTTATTAGAATCACAGTTGTTATTTTTAATAGTAAATCCCGGATAGAGGATTCCATCCTCTCCGCCGGTAAAAATACTGGCGATTCCACCCACCTCGGCGCTGACGCAGGGCATGCCTAAAAGCATCGCTTCTCCCAGGGAGTTCGGCGAATTCTCAATACTGGACGGGCATACGAAGAGATGGCTCTTTAAATACTGTTCCTTCATCTGCTGAGCGGACAGCCTGCCGAGAAAATGGACCTTATTCTCCAGATGCCCCTCTTTTAACAGCTTCCTGAGATATCTTCCATAAGCGGAGATCTTAAGCTTCTCCTTCAGTGTACCATAAGCCGTCAGGCTGTTGCCTGCCACATAGACTTCCGTATCCGGAAATTGCTCAAGGATCCGCGGCATGGCTAAGAGCATATAGTGCAGGCCCTTAATCGGATAATCGCCCTGGCTTAAGAAAATGGAATGTGGAATGCACTGCTCTCTGCTCCACTGTCCGGTATAGAAATTGCTCCGGAGCGTCTCATTCATGGAATAATAGGTCACCCCGGGATGCCATTCTCCCGTATAATGTCTGTCCCATGCCGTTCTGCCGGTGACATTTCCGGCGAGGCGGATGGCTTCGATCTCCATCTCACCGCGGCGGGCGAATTTCTCCTGCTGGAGCTTCAAGGTATCTTTTTTCACCAGATCCCGGAAAGTCACGGAATTCACAACCGCTTCCGGCAGATCCGCAAAATAGCACTTCGCATACACTGCGCACAGTCCCTGTATTCCGACCAGTATCCGGTCTTTTCTCGGGAATGCTCTGCACATAGCTAACGTATGGGAGTATTCCGTTCCGAAGCAATGCACCACATCCGGTGCAAAATCCTCACAGATCTCCCGCAGCTCCTGTTCCAGTGCAGGATCATACAGATCCGGGCGGGTCGTATCTTCCACAAAGTCATAGGCAGTAAAGGAAGTTTGAGCGTTCTCCCCACAGGAGATACGTATACCCCGATGTCCGTCCCCAGAAGAAGACAGTCTCTCAGCCACTGGGAACGCTACTGCCAGTTCGATGCCGTTACTGTCGCCATGGCTTAACACCGCCGTTAACAGCCCCGACAGCCAGCCCTCCTTGTTGGAGCTCTCTCTATGAAAATGCTCTGCCACCGCCGGCAGCATGATATTACACAGCCACAATACCTTCATACTATCTCCATTCCGCAGACGCTTCCTTTCGTCGGAGGAATCGCGAATCAAATTTCAAAAAACAGTTACTTTTTAATTAAAAATCCAGTTCAGATACGGCAGAAGCCGCACCTCCACATCATACATTCCCCGCAGCAACAGGACAAAATACAGTACAAATGCTGCCACACAGCCCGCCGTGCACAACAGACGGAACCACTTTTTTTCGATCCGCTGTAAGGCTCCCGGGATCAGGAATACCTGCGCTGCGATCAGATAATAACCCACTCTGGACACTTCCGGAATAAAGGATCCGCAGCAATATACCACCAGTCCCATCAGATTCAGATAAAAGTAATACCGGTATCTGCGGTCCTCGCGGATGCACTTCCGATAGCAGAACAGGCACAGCACCAGGGTGCCGACGCATTTCCCGATATTCGCCCAGGAGATCTGTCCGTTGTCGAACATGGAATTCTCATAATACGGATAGAAATAAAATATAATTCTGCGATAGATGTCCTGCCCGAAGATCAGGGATAAGATCAGCAGCACACCCACGCCGTAATGCCATTTTTTTAAGCTTGCCCGCGACAGCAGATCCGCAACGATGTATGCCGGAATGACTAACAGCACCGATTTATGGATCGTAGCGCCAAGCAGCACCCACAGAATAAATTTACCGTATTCGCCCCGCAGTACGTATTTCTGTGCATACATCGCCAGCGCCAGTGCAAAATAGTAGCGCACGGAATTCATACTGTTAAAATAGAACCCTTCCGTCAGTAGCAAAAATAACGACATGACATACCAGTCTGCCTGATCATGCAGGGATTTCAGGAAGAAAAGCACCGTGATCAACGCGAAAAAGCCAAAAATCGGAAGATACGAGCCTTCCCCGAAGATCAGATGAAAAAATTTCACCAGAGCTACGAAGCCCTTTTCATAAGAGACATGTCTCCCCTGATCGATCAGCTGGAAATTCAGCCAGTAGACCCAGTAATCACCGCCTACTGCGATACGACAGGCGGATACCCCAAAAAGCAGCCCGAAGATGGCAATCTCCGCCACCAGGTTCCTCGCCTGCTGCCTGTCATAGCCCACACAGGCACCGGGCAGGCGTCTGCCGGACAGATATCCCGCCGTGTAGGCACTGTTACTCACAAAGCAGCCAAAAGCAAGCGTTACCGCCGTCAGTACGATATATACCAGTGCACTTTTCTCCATGTGGGGGCTCCTTTCTTCCTGTCCGAATATTTTCTCAGGATATTTTTATCGGTGTTGCTCCCGATCCGATCGATCTATCTGTGCTTCGCCTCGCGGATGCCTTCCCGCATCCAGCGTTTTGCCTGCTTCAGGGGCACATCGGCGCATAGTGTGCTCTTATGTGCATATAGGAAACGCAGTGCCAGGATCCACTCCAGTCTGCCGTACAGATAATGATACAGCACGCCTCTATCGTGGAAGAACTTCTCATTATAGCCCCGAAACCAGCTGGATTCTCCTGCCTCTTCCCTGCCGATAGTCACCGGCGCGGTATAGACGCGATATCCTTTTTTTATGAATTCTGTCAAAAACAGGCTGTCCTCGCCGTTGCTATATTTCGCACCGCCGCCGAACAGGAGGGAAAACGTGATCCCGGATTCCAGTAATCTGTCTCTTCGGATGGCAAAGCTTACCGCCCCATAGCGTCCGCAATTATACCAGCGTACCCGTTTCCGCTCTGTAATGTGATATGTTCTGCGTTCTTCCTCCACGGTAATGTTGAAAATGATCATATCCGCTTCGGGATTCCTCTCAAATTCCGCCAGGATCGCTGTTTCGTAGCCATCCTCATATACGATATCCGCATCCGAAAAAAGGCAGATATCACCCTCTGCCCGCAGGATCGCCTCATTACGGCTTCTGCCGATCCCTCTGTCAGGGAAGCTTATGAACCGAATCCGGAACTCTCTGTTACCCGAAGATATCTGCATTTCTTCACTAGCCATTCGGTCGCACTGGTTGATGATCACCGCATCCGACTGCAGGTTCATATGCTCCACTGTCTCCGGGAGTGTGGTATTCATCACAGATGCCAGAACTTCTACCTTCATTCCTGTGTTCCTCCCGGCAGAAAATAATATCTGCGGATCAGTTCTTCATCCGCATTCCACAGAAGCGCTCCGTCTATGGCGCAATCCTGTGCTGCCAGATATTCCAGGACTGCTTCGAGCTGTTTTCCCACATGGGGGCCTGCAGGTACCGCCAGGATCACCGCATCCGCCCCGCGCAGTGTCTCCGCGCTCTCCGGGCACAGCAGGGGACTCGGTACCGCGGTGAATTGCCACTCTTCGCTAGTCTTTTCATCCTCCGCAGTCACTGCCGTACGCAGTTGTGAGATTACTTCCGCAGGATCCTCTCCCGGCAATATTCCGCACACCATGGCAGTAAGTTCCACCTTTCCGGTGCTCTTGTACCCGGTGTCTTTATTCCCGATATTCTTACGCTCCGTGGCCTTCTGCAACAGATATTTCACATTTTCAGCAAATCCCGCACTGTGCACCGTGCCGAGATCCTTCAGTCCGTAGCGTCTGCGCAGTGTCGCCGGCAGCCAGATGCTGTCGCAGGACAGTTCCCACAGAAGGAAGACCATCACCGACAAAAATAACGATACGACCGCCGCCAGTATTACGGCGCGGAGCGTCCGCACATCCGGTACTACCGCCTCTGCCAGGTTACCATGATCCAGTACTTTGATCAGCCGTATCTCCGCTATGGTCTCTGCAAATTCATTGCACATGGTCTCTTCCACCGCTGTTGCCAGTGCCACGCTCTCCGCAGGCTCCTGCAGGGTGGCTTTCGTCACCGGAATACTGAAATCGGAAGGAAGTGTGGCGGAAAGTGCGCTGGAGATGCTCTCTCTTCCCATCGCCAGGACCTCTGCTGCCTTCGTCTCTCCCCGGTCAGCTGCCTCCTGTAAATGTGTCTCCACACCGTCCAAAAACTCTCCGGTATGGATCAGACTGTTCCAGGTAGCCTCGTTGATATAGTAGGCTCCTGCCGCATTAGGGTTCTCAAAATATTCTACCTTATAAGTGGAAGAAGCCGCATACCCGGGATCAGGCTGCAGCAACACGTTTTTGACATAATAACCGCCGCCGAACAGTACCGTTCCCAGTACTGTCACCGCCAGTATTTTCCACAGATTACGGCATAAGCACAAGACCTCCAGCCGCAGATCAAAGGGTTCCTTCCCATAGTTTGCTTCCATGGTGCCTCCTTTTTCCTTCTCAGTTGTCATCTTTTTCCGCACGGCCATCATACTCTGCCTTAAAGGCTGTTACCTGTTCGCTCTCCACGCCCTCCGTGCTGTCCGGCCAGAACAGTACCTTCAGGGTCAGAAGCATCAGCTTCAGATCCAGCCATACCGAATAATTCTCGATATATGTTAAATCCAGTTTTAATTTATCGTAAGGAGATGTGTTATATTTTCCGTATACCTGGGCGAAGCCCGCCAGCCCTGCCTTCACCTTCATACGGAATGCGAATTCCGGCATGACCTCAGTATACTGGGCAATGATCTCCGGTCGCTCCGGTCTCGGACCGATGAAAGACATATCTCCCCGCAGGATATTGATCAGCTGGGGCAGCTCGTCCAGTCTGCACTTGCGGATCACCTTACCTACCGGTGTGATACGATTGTCATTTTTCTGTGCCAGGCGCGCCACGCCGTCTTTTTCCGCATCGGTACGCATACTGCGGAACTTCATGATATAGAATTTCCTCTGGCCGATGGTACATCGTACCTGCTTGTACAATACGGGGCCTCCGTCGTACAGCTTGATCGCCAGGGCTGTCAGCAGCATGAACGGAGATGTCACCACCAGCAGGATCAGGGAACAGATCACATCGATGGATCTCTTGATGAACCGCTGCTCCATGCTTAAGGAGTATTCCCTGGTCAGCAGGATCGGTGTATCAAATACGTGTAATTCCTCGGATCCTACTAAAATAACATCTGATATTTTAGGCATCACATAGACTCTGATGGAATGTGCGTAGCAGAATTTCAGGATTGTGTTACGGTCCTTCTCATTAATATCCCAAATGACCACCGCAGTGATCTCACCGTTTTGGTAATCCTTTAAAATCTCACGGCACAGTTCCTGCGAACCCTTTTTGATATGCTCGCATTTTGTGATCTTGTACTTATCCTTGCGGCTCTCGAACTTTTTACAGATATCCTCAATGGGACGGTCCCCGTGGATCAGCAGCAGTTCTCTGGGAGGGAATGCCGTCCGGTAGATCTTATTTGCAATATTGGCATAGATAATGACAGCTATGATCTGCAGGACTACCATCAACAGGAACATATCCGGCGGGAAAACGCTTCGCGCCATCATACACAATTCCGCATAGATCAGCATATCCGCCATCAGAGTGGCAAATACCTGGGAGAAGATGATCTCTGTATTTTTCAGATATCCCAGCCGCATACCGCCATACGTCACGGAGAAAAAGATCAGTATCACGCTGTAAATACCGTTCTCCAACAGAAAACCTCTGTACCAGATCTGCTGTAAGGGATCTACCAGCTGGAACTGGAAATGGAACTGCCACATATAAGCAAATAACGCGATCTCCAAAAGCAGGCAGATCGCTGACAATCCTATATTGATCAATCGCTTGAAGGATTCCCTTCTCCGCAATCTATTTACGTAATAATTGTTTGTATCCAAGACAAACTCCTCCAAATCTGTTTCCATACTTTGATGCTCATACGGGCCAAGGCTCTTGCCCCTGCATTCTTCTATATTCTCCGCTGCACTGCCCGCACCGCCCAGAAGCAGAAATGCCACGCGCTGTTTATCACAGACATTCCCTCTGCCTTACGGTACAGATTCCATATTCTGCGCAGAGCTTCCAGTTTATTGGATGACAGGGATTTCCCCGCTCTCCGATATTTTACCAAATTTTCATCCAAACCACAAGCTACATAACCCTGCCGCAGTATTCTCCACCACAGAGCGGTATCTTCGCTTTTGATCTGCGGCATCTGCAGCTGCTCTTTTGACAGCTGTTCCATGTCAAACATCACGGTGCTGGTGAAAATGGTAGTATTTTTCAATGCTTCTTTATACGTAATGGTGGCAGGAACGCGAACCACTTTTCCGGTTCCCTTGCCGTTCTCGTCCGCGAACTCGTACCCGGTGAACACAAAGGCAGCCTGTCTCTCTTTCAGAAAAGCAAGCTCCTTCTTAAGCTTATCCGGCGCCCACAGGTCATCCGCATCCAGATAGGCAAGATATCTTCCCCTTGCCTCATTGACTCCCAAATTCCGCGCTCTCGCCGCCCCCAGGTTCGTCGGGTGGGTCAGCAGTCTGATCCTGTCGTCCCCGGTGCGCTGTATATACTCCTCGATCCGCTGTCTGCTCTGATCCGGACCGCAGTCCTCGATGAGCAGCAGTTCCCAGTCCGTATAGGTCTGGGCGCGCACACAGTCCATGGTCTCTTCAATATATTTTTCAGCCCGGTACACCGGCACCACAATACTGATCATATCCTGTTCCATGATAATACCAATGCCTTTCAGTGGCCTGCGTGCTTTCATCCGCAGGCAAAATATTCTTACAAATTCTAGTCTCCGTCACTCATCTGCTACGCCCGTTCACTTCTGCATCGTCAACAGATAGTATCCGTCCAGAGGCTGCAGCTTACTCCCGGCAGTATTTTGCAGTTCCGAGAGTGTCTCCTTCCGCAGATTCCCCGGGAGCAGAATGATATCCACATTTTTCTCTGCCGCATATTTCAGGCAATCCGCGAAATCGATCGTCCGCGCTCCGGTACTCTCATCCATACGCACATATTCCGTCTCTCCGGTGTCTTCCAGATGGCTCATCCACAGATACAGATCCTCCTGTCCGGTCGCATAGGTGTCATAGGAATAGCTTCCCAGGGAGGCATCCCAGATGCTCCTGCCGTACACCGGATAGATCTCCGCGCTGTACGCCCTGGCGGCTGCCATGATCTCCTTCGGTGCCCACAGAGTAAAGCTGCCTTCTCCGCTCTCCGTCAGCCGGTATTCCGTAAGGCTTGCCAGCGTCTCCCAGGGTGACGTTTCTGGATTCTGTTGTATCGTCACATCCATGACAGGGATCTGTGCGGTCTGCTCTTTCGTCCATTCCGATACCGGATTGCCGCTTAAGAACACGATTCCCAGCAAGATCACCGTTGCCATAAGATTCGTAAGAGTTCTTTTTTTCCATAATCCGCATAAAAATTCTGCGGCAGCCCATGCAATCAGCGCTGTCTGCGGCACCACTGCCCAGATCCATACATACGAATAAAATGCGGTCTGGTATTTCATCAGAAAAAGTGCGCTCAACGGGCAGATGCATGACAATGCCGTCAGCCCGGTATACAGCCATAATGTCATGGTTGTCTTATTGCGATCCTTGCTGCCTGCTCCGGCATACAGGGCATTCCGCCTGCGGATCGTATATCCCAGGTACAGCATCGCCACCAGCAATAGTGCCGCGAATTTTCCATGTTGCGTATAATCGGTCCAGCCGTTCAGGGCGGTTTTTAATAGTGTCATCCTGCCGCCTCCTTTTTCCGTCTGCCGGGAAGCAGTGAAAGCAGCTTATGAAGCATGACCCAGCCAAGCGTCACAAGCAGGCAGACTCCGGCACCGTACAGGGTCCACACCATACAGGCTTCCGCCAGCACACACAGGATCACGCCGAAGTACTTTCTCTCCATCAGACAGGCGATCAGATACGGAAGTAGTACCACTGCCCGGATCGTCACTCCGCGGAAGCCTCCGTAGAAAATATCAAAGCCGTCCATGCCGGGCATATACGCTCCTGCACAAAACAGTATTCCCACAATCAGCAGAAAGGTCTTCCTCTTCGTCCCATCTTCTCCGAAAATAGCGGCTCCCAGCCTGCCGTAAGCCACATATCCAAGCAATAATGTCACGCAGGGAATCAGCCGGTATACTACATCCGCTGCGCCCATCCCCGTCCATCTGCAGACAGCCCCGTACAGGGTCGGAAGGCACAGTATCCGAAGCCTCAGCGGCATTGCTGCGGTATAGGGAACTCCCGTCAGGGGATCCACGGTATAGATGGCATTCTCCTTAAGGAAGGTATTCACCGTCTCCAGTGTCATATCTCCGTCCAGCCATGCCCGTTCTCCCGTAAGGATCCGCAGGATCTGCAACAGTATGAAAAACGCCAAAATTCCTGTCAGAATCCGCTGCGTTCTTAACACTTTTTTCTTCTCCGGTGCCGTTTTACCGGCTATAACGGTGACTGCCACCGCCTTTTTATGTCTGATCAGACTGAACAGGATTGCCGCGATCACCATAATCACGATCTCTGCCAGCATCAGATCCGTTACAGTCAAAAAAGACCACCCTAACAGGCAGCCTGCCAAATGGGCGACTTCCGTCAGCCCGATGATGATCAGGCTCCCCCCGATCAAAATATCTGATGTCCGAAAAGTCATTTTATCTCCCAGTGCCCGCTGATTCAAACGCAGGCTTTTGTACATCTTATCATATTTATAAGGACTTGACAAATATTACGTTTGAGAACGTACCATAACGTACCATAAACGCACCCATAAAAAAGCCACATACCGAAACTTCCCCTTTCGGTACATGGCTCCTATCAGTCTGCCGGGGAGAATACTGCATCTACATGATCAACTCTCCCGATCTCTACAACAAAAACAATATGTTACATAGCCTTATAATCCAGTCGGATGTTATCCGCGATACGGGCGATATACTCGCTGTTCGTAGGTCTCGTCCTTCCGGTAGCTACAGAATAGCCAAAAATCTTCTCGAATGTCTCGACATTTCCTCTCGACCAGGACACTTCAATGGCATTCCTGATCGCTCGTTCCACCTTCTGGTCAGTGGTCCGGAAATGCTTCGCGATCGTAGGATATAACAGCTTGGTGACGCTGCTTACTACCTCCATGTCTTTTCCTGACAAAATGATTGCATCCCGTAAATAGTGATACCCCTTCAAATGAGCCGGAACCCCTATCTCCAACATGATTTTGGTTACATATCTCTCTAACTCTGAATCTTTTACTGCAACAATATCCAAAACAAGTCCCCCTTTTTACTTGTCGAGTATTGCTCCCTGGCAGTGACTGATAAAGAAATAGTATCATAGCTGTCGATTTTTGAAAAGACATTTTTTCGTTAAAATATAGTTAAGAAAGTAAAAATGTTACATTTCCCCCCTGTTTTGTAACACTTTTTCACTCAAAAAGGCTTAAATTTCTTCTTTTACCAGATAAATCGGTCTGCGTTTCACTTCCATGTAAGCTTTTGCCAGATACTGTCCCAAAATGCCAGTGCAGAAGAACTGTACCCCACTGGTCATCAGGATAATACATACCAGCGAAGGCCAGCCGGATACCGGGTCTCCGAAGATCAGCTTGCGCACAATAATAAAAATGATCATCAGAAAAGCGATCACGCAGAACAATACGCCGACAAACGAAGCAATCAAAAGCGGTGCCGTGGAGAACGCGGTAATTCCATCCAGGGAATATATAAACAGCTTCCAGAAATTCCACTTAGTCTCCCCCTTGGCACGCTCCACATTTTCATACTCCAGCCACTTGGTGTTGAAGCCTACCCAGCCGAAGATCCCCTTGGTGAAACGATTGTACTCCCGCATGGACAGAATGGCATCCACCATCTGCCGTGTCATCAGGCGATAATCTCTGGCGCCGTCCATCATCTCCGTCTTGGAGATTTTTTTCATCAGATGATAGAACCTTCTGGCGAAAAAGCTGCGGATCGGCGGTTCGCCCTTACGGGTCACACGCCTCGTTGCCACAGAATCATAACCCTTCCAGATCCACTCGAACATCTCCGGAAGCAGAGAGGGGGGATCCTGCAGATCCACATCCATCATTACCACGTAGTCTCCCTTTGACTTCTCCAGGCCGGCGAACATAGCTGCTTCTTTTCCGAAATTCCTTGAAAAAGAGATGATATGGACCCGCGGATCTGCCTCGATCAGCTTTTTGACCTCTCGCACAGTGCCGTCCTTCGATCCGTCATCAATGTAGAGCAGCTCCAGTTCGATGTCCTTTTCTTTGAAAAATGTATCGTTCTTCGTCAGCTCCTGATAAAACAGGGCAACGCTCTCTTCTTCATTATAGCAGGGTACTATTACGCTCAGCAGGCTCATCCTATAAGTCTCCTTAATATATATCTGTATAAATCATCTGATATATTGTCTCCGGTTATCGTCCGGTATATCATCTGATATATCGGGCGGCTATATCATCCGGTATATCATCCGGCTATATCATCCGGTTATATCATCCGGTTATATCATCCGGTTATATCATCCGGTTATATCATCCGGTATATCATCCGGTTATATCATCCGGTATATCATTCGGTATATCATTCGGTATATCGTCCGGCTATATCATCTGCATATATACCCGGGAATAATTCATCTCCGGATGGTTTCATTATACTATCCAAATGCATATCATTTCAAGGTCAACACTGTACTTTTTCCGCTTTTTGGATTATACTAAGCTTATGTATGTCCATCTGTGGGATAAGGGCATACCGGAAACGAGGTAAATAATGAACTTTTTTCAGGAATTTTTCAGTAATCATATTTTTCTGGCCGCTGCATGCGGCTGGCTGGTGGCACAGGTGCTTAAGACCATCATCCATCTCATCGTCTCCAAAAAATTCGTAGCAGAACGTCTCGTAGGCAGCGGTGGCATGCCCAGTTCTCATTCCGCCACTGTGTGCTCCCTGGTGACGGCGGTATGCTACGAATACGGTGCCGGAAGCTTCGAGTTCGCCATCTCCCTGATCCTTGCGATCATCGTAATGTACGATGCCATGGGTGTCCGCAGAGAGACCGGTATTCAGGCTCAGCTATTAAATGAGATGCTGAAGGTATTTGAGGATATGGGGCGCAGTGAAATATCCGCCCACGATAAATTAAAAGAATTCGTCGGACATACCCCCTTGCAGGTATTGATGGGAGCCATTTTAGGAATTTTCTGCGGTGTGATTCTTTACACTTTTGTATTTTAAGATTCGTCCATTATACTTGACAGAGGTGACATTTGTATGTGTTTTTTCAAAAGCAGAACTAGGACACTGTTAAGAGCCACCGCGCTTTGCCTGTCCGCTTCTCTCCTGTTGACCGCCTGTGGCCAGCAGAACAATAATAACGATATATTGAGCCCGATCCTGCCGGAGGACAGCCCGGCTTCCAATGCAACCTCCGGTGAAAAAATGCCGGATCCAGTGACGATCGTGGTGGAGGACGACACCAATCCGCCTGTGGAAGGTATGGTACGCAGCCGTCTGACCAATGAGTGGGTGGATGCGGATGTCGCAGCAACCCGCCCCATCGCAGTCATGATCCCCAATGAAGCTTCCGCGATTCCACAGTACAGTTTGTCTGAAGCTTCCATTATCTATGAAGCCAATGTTGAGAACCGTATGACACGCATGATGGCAATCTATGAAGGCTGGGAAGATATGGACAAGATCGGTAATATCCGCAGCCTGCGTGATTATTACGCTTACTGGGCATTTGAGTGGGATGCCTTTTTAGTACATTTCGGAGGACCTTTTTTCATCAACGAGCTGATGGCAGAACCGGATACGCAGAATATTGACGGTACTTCCGGCACGGACGACGAGGCTTTCTTCCGCACCAGTGACCGCAGCAAGCCTCACAACGCTTATGCTTCCGGTGCAGGTCTGTTAAAAGTCATTGAGAAAAAGGGATACAGCTTAAATTACCGTGGTCTCACCGACGAGAATCATTTCCGTTTTGCCACGAAGGCAGAGCCGAATACACTTGACCAATACGGCTCCAAGGCAAAAGATGCCACCTATATTGATATGTCGGGATGTTACCCCCTGACAAGATGTTATTTTGAATTCAATGAGGATGATGGACTCTATTACAGATCCCAGCATCTGTCCGGCAGTTCGGACGGTCCTCACATCGACGCCGTCACCGGGAAGCAGTTGTCCTTTAAAAATATTTTGGTGCAGAATACCTTTTACGAGGAATTGGGGGAAGGATATCTGGCGTTCCAGTGTCACGACACCACACGGGATGGATGGTTCTTCACAAACGGACGTGGTATTCATGTCAACTGGGAGAAGACTTCCGATTATGGTGCCACGAAGTATTATGATGACAACGGCGATGAGATTGTACTCAATACCGGCAAGACCATGATCTGTATCGTGGAGAACGGAGATTCCTTCACGTTCCATTAAAGATGTAAATTGAGAGTTTACGCGAGCAATGAGCCGCGCATAGGCATAGTGAAGACAGCGATGGGCGCTTGCGCACTAATCGCTGTCTTTACTTATGCCGTGATGCGGCGAACGCCGCGATATGAAATAAGATTGGCAGCGCCTTTTGCTGACAATCTTATGAATAGCGTGGCTCATTGCGGAGAACTGCCAATAAATGTGGAGCGTCCTTTGCGACACATT
>OJJE01000062.1_pt1 | contig 84175 bp, 79 predicted proteins | sample 1596091 | NCBI WGS metagenome assembly OJJE01 (sample SAMEA4350129, study PRJEB24818) | metagenome | biome: human; feature: gut; material: faeces | place: Denmark | collected 2013-09 | reverse complement strand
ATTGGGATGAAGGAAGTGTATGCGCAACGGAAAGAGACCGTAGAGCGCCTCTTCGGAACAGCAAAAGAAAACCACGGATTCCGCTATACACAGATGATAGGAAAAGCCCGGATGGAAATGAAAGTCGAGCTTACGTTTGCCTGCATGAATCTGAAAAAACTGGCAAAGATGATAGCCAGGAAGGGAAAAAGGGGAACCCAAAAGTGTTTATTATTGATCAAGTACACACTTTTTACACCCAAAACAAGAAAAACGCTTCTGGAGTGCTGACCAAAAGCGTTTTGTCTACAGTCTGAAGTCACTGGAAGTACATAAATGTCCTCCCAGTGACTTTTTATTTTATCCTTGCATGGCTTGTAGCTTAGCCAAAGTATCTCTTAAGCAGACCCTCAAATGCCTTACCATGTCTGGCCTCATCACGAGCCATCTCATGAACGGTATCATGGATTGCATCCAGGTTCAGAGCCTTGGCTCTCTTAGCCAGATCAAACTTACCTGCGGTAGCGCCGTTCTCGGCATCTACTCTCATCTCCAGATTCTTCTTGGTGGAATCGGTTACGACTTCACCTAACAGCTCAGCGAATTTTGCAGCGTGCTCAGCTTCTTCGTAAGCAGCCTTCTCCCAGTACAGACCGATCTCGGGATAACCTTCTCTGTGAGCAACTCTTGCCATTGCCAAATACATACCAACCTCAGAGCATTCACCCTGGAAGTTCGCACGCAGATCAGCAATGATATCCTCGGGAGCACCCTTTGCTACACCTACTACATGCTCAGCAGCCCAGGTCTTGCCTTCCTCCTGCTTGGTGAACTTGGAAGCGGGAGCGTGACAGATGGGGCACTCTGCGGGAGCCGCATCACCTTCATAAACATAACCACATACCTGACATACATACTTTGCCATAATTTTTTCTCCTTTTCTCTAATGAAATGTTTTGTTTTTAGTTTTCTCTTTTTGCGTGTGCTTTATAAGCACAAATATATTATGGAACGAAGCCAGTTTTCATTTAGAAAACTAGGACTCCGTAGCAACCCTGGTGCAGGCGGGACAAGAGCCGTAGAAATAAGTGACATGTCCCCGGATCCGGCCGTCAAATCTCTCTCCGGCGGCCTCCATGATGGAATCAATACTATCCATGTCCAGATCAATAACGCTTCCGCATTCCGTACACACGAAATGATAATGTTCGGAAGTATCGGCATCAAAATGGTCAACACCGTCACCGACCCGGAGTCGTAAGATCTCTCCCATGTCTGACAAAAGTGTCAAATTACGGTAGACGGTACCGAGACTTAAGTTCGGATCCTGCTGCTTCAGATTAGAATAGATCACATCAGCGGTAGGATGATCCTTGCGTCCCATGAGAAAGGATTTGATCATTTCCCGTTGTCTGCTTCGTTTCAGTGCCATGATAAGCTCCTTTCTCGATAATAGTAATGATTACTGTTTCTTATAAGCTTATTATACATGATGCGAGAATAATGTCAACAGAAAAATGAAAAAATTTTGTTTATATTTTTTTAATGATATTCTTGCTTCCTTTATACACAGGAGGTGGGAATCATGCTATAATGAGCGAAAGTAAAGTATAAATTAACATGCGCAAACTTGTGTTACACAGTGTACAGAAATATACAGCACTAAAGTCACGGAAAGTTTGCAGGTTGCTGAAAGGCAAGAGTAATATGAAATTTAAAACCAGACTTCGTGTAACATTTATAAGTATTATATTACTTCCGCTGTTGCTGACGATCATGGCGTTTGTGATGATTGCTATTTACCTGATGAATTACTCTCAGGGTCTCAGCCTGACGGATATTGATTATTCTATGATGTCGGAGAATTTCAGGGAATTCACCAACACCACGGATCAGGCGTATTATGTGTTGCTGGACCAGGTGAAGGAAGACAGCAGCAGGCTGGAAGATAAAGAATATCTGGATCATATCAATGAGGAGGTATCGCGGAAGTCTACTTATATTATAGTAAGAAAGGGTGACAAGCTTTACTATGCCGGCAATGAAGAAGCCGCACAGAACATTTTTGAAAAACTGCCTGCCTACGGTGAAGAGAATCTGTCGGATGACAGCGGATATTTCTACAATGAACTGGAGAAGTATGTAAAACAGATTGATTTCACTTTCCGGGATGGAACACCGGGCAGTGTCTTTATTGTAACGAAGGTCAATTCACTGATCTCGAGACATCTGCTGATCGATATGTTCGTGGCTATCATTGTGATCCTGATCTTCACCAGCCTGATGTTGACCCAGTGGATCCACAAGGGCGTATTTGAGCCCATCAATGAGCTGAATGTGGCAATGCGCAAGATCAAGGAAGGCAACTTTGATTATGTTCTGGAGACAGATGCCAAGGGTGAGATCGGTGATCTCTACCGCAATTATGAGGACATGCGTTTACGGCTGAAGGAATCCACGGAAGAGAACACCCAGCATGAGAAGCAGAACAAAGAGCTGGTCAGCAATATTTCCCATGATCTGAAGACCCCTATCACAGCCATTAAGGGTTATGTGGAAGGAATCATGGACGGTGTGGCAGATACGCCGGAGAAGATGGATAAATACATCAAGACCATCTACAATAAAGCCATTGATATGGATCGTCTGATCAACGAGCTGACCACTTATTCCGGAATTGATAATAACCGGATCCCGTACAATTTCCATCGGATCAACGTGGCGGATTATTTCGGCGACTGTGTGGAAGAAGTCGGACTGGATCTGGAGCAGCGGGGTATCAAGCTGAACTATTCGAATCTGGTATCTCCTGACACAGTTGTCATCGCGGATCCGGAACAGATGAAGAAGGTCATCAATAATATTATCAGTAACAGCGTAAAATATATGGACAAGCCGAATGGGCACATTGATATCCGTATTCTCGACGAAGTGGATGCTATCCGGGTAGAGATCGAGGACAACGGCAAGGGAATCGCGCAGAAGGATCTGCAGAAGATCTTCGAGCGGTTCTACCGCACGGATGCTTCCCGCAATTCCGCCCAGGGCGGCAGCGGCATCGGACTTTCTATTGTGAAGAAGATCATCGAGGATCACGGCGGTTATGTATGGGCAACAGCCAAAGAAGGAGAAGGCACCTGTATGCATTTTGTCCTGAGAAAATACATTGAACTGCAGCCGGGTGGAACCAAGTAATGAATAAGGAATCAATAAGGAATAAAACAGAAATAGCATGATAACCGATGATGCAAGGACATTCTGTAAATGGAGGATAAATAATGAGTAAGATTTTAATTATTGAAGATGAAGTAGCAATTGCAGATCTTGAGAAGGATTATCTGGAGCTCAGTGATTTCAAGGTAGATATCTGCAATACCGGAGATGAGGGACTGAAGACCGCTCTGACAGGCGATTATGATCTGATCATTTTGGACCTGATGCTGCCCGGCATGGACGGCTTCGAAGTATGTAAGAAGATCCGGGAGGAGAAAAATATTCCCATTCTCATGGTATCAGCGAAGAAGGACGACATTGATAAGATCCGCGGCTTAGGGTTGGGTGCGGATGACTATATGACCAAACCTTTCAGCCCCAGTGAGCTTGTAGCCCGTGTGAAGGCGCACATGGCCCGTTATGAGAGACTGGTGGGAACCAACCAGAAGCAGCAGAATGATATCGTGGAGATCCGTGGTATCCGTATTGATAAGACTGCGAGACGTGTCTATGTGGACGGTGTGGAGAAGACGTTTACGACCAAAGAGTTTGATCTGCTGACGTTCCTGGCGGAGCATCCAAACCATGTATTTACCAAGGAAGAATTGTTCCGTGAGATCTGGGATATGGATTCTATCGGTGATATTGCCACCGTTACCGTGCACATCAAGAAGATCCGTGAAAAGATTGAAAAAGATACTGCAAAGCCTCAATATATCGAGACCATCTGGGGTGTTGGATATCGCTTTAAGGTATAAGGGAAGAAAAATAAGATCAGAAGAAAACTCCTATAATGGATACAGCAACAAACTGTCTCCAATAGGAGTTTTTTATCTAAAAGTGTGTTATAATCGATAAAGCGCCGGCGGAATGGAGTGTGTTATGAACAGTAAAAAAATAATACAGTTGTCTACGACACAGAAGATCATGCTTAGCTTTCTGTGTGCCATTTTAGTGGGAAGCTTCCTGTTGGCATTACCCATCAGTTCAGCCACCGGAGAAGCGGTTCCTTATATAGATGCTTTATTTACAGCCACCACATCCATCTGTGTGACCGGTCTGGTGACGGTTCCCACATATTCCACCTGGAGCGTCTGGGGACAGATCGTGATCCTGTTTCTGATCCAGTTAGGAGGTCTGGGAGTCATTACGGTCATGTACGGTGTGATGATGGGACTGCACAGACGACTGGGACTGGGTAACCGGTGGATGCTGCAGGATGTGTTTAATCTGAATAATATCTCCGGAATCGTGAGATTCCTCCGCAAGGTCCTCATAGGTACTCTGGTGGTGGAGGGATGCGGCGCTCTTTTGTATATGACAGTATTTGTGCCGGGATACGGACTCAGAGGCATATGGATTTCGATTTTTAATGCCGTATCTGCCTTCTGCAACGCAGGAATGGATATTATGGCGGAAGACAGTCTGTGCGGCTATGTATTCCAGCCAATGGTCAATCTGGTCACGATGCTACTGATCATATTGGGTGGTTTAGGTTATATCGTCTGGTGGGATGTACTGCGGGTTTTGAAAAATATCCGGAGCCAGAAGCTGAAATGTTTCCGACTGCTGACGCTTCACAGTAAAATAGCACTCACGGTGACAGGAATACTTATTGTAGTGGGAGCGGCGGCATTTTATATTTTTGAATACAATAATCCCCTGACGATGCAGGATTACACGGTGCCGCAACGGATCTGGGCATCCCTGTTCCAGGCAGTAACTACGCGAACCGCAGGTTTTGCCACGATTCCACAAGAGGATCTGACCAATACCTCTGCGATCATTTCGGTGCTTTTGATGCTGATCGGCGGCTCTCCGGTGGGAACCGCAGGAGGAATGAAGACAGTTACGATCGCAGTGCTGCTGGTATCTATGTTTGCCACCATAGGTAGTAAGGAGGATGCGGAGCTGTTTGGGAGAAATATCCCGAAGCAGGCGGTGAATAAATCGGTAGCAGTTGTAGGTATGTTTTTTATCATTGCATCGCTGTCCGCGATTTTTTTATCTGCGGTGACAGATGCGGATGTGATAGATATTGTGTATGAAACAGTGAGTGCCACAGCTACTGTGGGATTAAGCAGGAACCTGACTTCCATGCTGAATCTTTGGGGAAAACTGATTATTATCGTGACCATGTATCTGGGAAGAGTCGGCCCCATATCGCTGGTAGTGGCATTCAGCACGCAGAAAAAGAACAAAAATATTGTGAAGAACCCGACAGAAGAGATCAGCGTCGGATAAAGCAGATCGAAGCAACAGGAAGGAAGAGACTATGGGAATCAATCAGACCTATGCAGTATTTGGACTTGGAAGATATGGAAGAAGTGTGGCGAAGGAGTTGGCAGAGAACGGCGCAGAGGTGGTGGCGGTAGACAATAGAGAGGCAGTTGTCAATGCGGCAATTTCAGAGATTCCATACTGTAAATGTGCAGATGTTACAGATCCGGAAGCGTTGAGACAGATCGGTATTGCGAATATTGATGTGGTCATTGTGACCATGGCAAATCATCTGGAAGCCAGTGTTATGGCAACCATGCTGTGTAAAGAACTGGGCGTAAAGACCGTTATCGCCAAATGCGCCACTGAGATAAACTGCAAGATACTTACGAAAGTAGGAGCAGACCGTGTAGTATTCCCCGAGAGTGAGTCAGGGATCCACCTGGCCAAAAATCTGTTAAGCTCCGGTTTCATGGACATTATCGAATTGTCCCAGGATGTGTCTATGGTGGAAATGGAAGTCAAACAGCAGTGGATCGGGAAGAACCTGATCGAGCTGAATCTGCGGAAAAAATATTCCATTAACGTGGTGGCGATCATCGAAGGAAAAAATGTAAATACCAATATCGATCCGGAAGTACCTCTGACACAGGATATGCGGCTGATCGTTATTGCCAACCGGGCAAAATTAAATAAACTGAAATAGAATAGCTGCGAGCTATAAAAAAGTGAAACTTCTGACGGTGCACTTGAGCACAAGACAGAATGTTTCACTTATTTTTATACGGTGGCAGCCGTCTGAAAAGTTGTAAATGGGTGATCAGTTATCTGCCCGGAAAGTATTCTCATTAAAGGCACCCTGCTGCTTAGCCACGATAGTGGTACATACGGCATCACCGGTGATATTGACAGCAGTACGCAGCATATCCAGAATACGGTCGATACCCATGATCAGCGCAATGCCCTCGGTAGGCAGTCCTACAGAAGTCAGTACCATGGACAGGGTGACCAGACCGACACTGGGGACACCGGCAGTACCGATGGAGGCGATCGTCGCGGTGGCAATGACGGTAGCAATGGCAGCCGGGGTCAGAGGAATACCGTAAGCCTGTGCTATGAAAACAACTGCTACGCCCTGCATAATGGAAGTACCGTCCATGTTAATGGTGGCACCCAGAGGAATCGTAAAGGACGAAATCTGTTTGGAGACACCGATTTTTTTATACAGAGTGTCGATAGACAGAGGGATCGTCGCATTACTGGTGGAAGTGGAGAAGGCAAAGGTCATAACCGGGAAGAACTTTTTAATGAACTTAAAAGGATTCAACCGGGTGAACACAAACAGCATGACCTGATATACCACGAAACACTGTACTGCCAGCGCCAGAATGACGCTTCCCATATATTTCAGCATAGGCACAAAAGCGTCGAAGCCGATACCTGCGAAGGTCTTGGCGATCAGGCAGAAGACACCGACAGGGGCTGCTTTCATGACTGCAATCGTCATTTCCATCATAATGTCATTGAACTGACTGAAAAAGTTCGCCACAGTGGAAACCCGGTTGCCCATGGCAGCCAGAAGAATGCCGACAAATAAAGCAAAGAAGATGATCGGCAGCATATCTCCGGTGGACAGAGAGGTAAAAATATTTTTCGGAATAATATTCAACAACGTTTCCGCAAAATCTACCTGGGTGGTCGCGACTTCGGTGGCATCCTCCGGCAATGCAATATTTAAACCGACGCCGGGATTGATCAGACTGGCAATGCCCAGTGCCACGCAGATCGCCAAAGCAGTGGTGCACAGATAGAACAGGATCGTTTTCACACCCACAGTTCCCAACGTTTTCGTATCACCGATGGCCATGGCGCCGCAGACCAGGGAGCAGAATACCAGAGGAACCACCAGCATCTGCATCAGGCGGATAAAACCGTTGCCCAGTACATAGAGAATACCGTTGATCAGAATCGTATCTCTAAAGTACCCTTCCGGCATATAATAATGGATCAGCACACCACACACCGCACCGGTTAAAAGGGCGATAAAGATTTTGGTGGACAGACCGAGTTTTTTCTTTTCTTTTTCGTGTTTTTCCACTATTCCAGTCCTCCGGTTTCTTTCATATAGGAAGCAAGTGTCTCTCTCCAGCCACTGGGTTCTTCGATGCCGGTGAGACGCAGCATCATATTATCCAGTACGGAATATTTCTCCGGGGTGCCGTCTTTTACTGTGACGGTAAGCCGGTCCTCTTTTCCGGCAAGACGCAGGATCTCTTTCGCGAATTCCAGGCGTGTGCAGGAACCGCCGCTGCATACGGCGTGATAGATACCGTAATGGTCGTTGTCAATGAAAAATTTTACCACGCGTGCAAGCTCAGCAGCGGAGGTAGGTACCGCACGGTCGTTATTTAGCAGTTCCATAGTGGATATCTGGGGGTCCGCGGCTGCTTCGAGTACTTCATTCAAAAAGTCTTTGCCGATGCCATAGATCCAGGAACTGCGGATAATGACATAGCGGGTCATCAGCTGGATGACGAATTTCTCTCCGGCATATTTGGATTTTGCAAACAGTCCCACCGGATTTACATCATCGAACTCATTATAGGGTGTGTCGGATGCGCTGGAAAATACATCATCCGTAGAGATCTGGATGAGTTTTGCCTGAATGCTCTCCGCAGACTGCGCCAGATTTCTCGCACCTACGGCGTTTACCTTGTAAGCCATATCTGTCTCCGACTGCGCTGCACCGGAGGAAGGATGATATCCTGCACAGTTGATGACGACATCGGGACGATTGCGGTGCATGAACAGGGAAACTGCATGTTCATCCGTGATATCCAGCTCGTCCTTATCGGTTTCGTATAATTCATATTCCATCATGTCTAACAACCTGATCAACGCCTGCCCCATGTGACCGAGGGAACCGACGATCCATATTTTTTTCATTGTGATATAACCTCCTGCAATTTGTGTGTAACTGAGAACAGTATAACAAGTATATCATAGGAAAGATTCCCCGGAAAAGAGAAAATTAAAAAGAGAGAGAAAATCCATAAAAATTGATATTAACAGGGAGAAAAGGATATGCTATACTAACCACAGAGAGCAGAATCCGAAGGAAAAGCTCAGGATATATTTGACAGACAGAATCTGGAAAGGTAGGGAGTTTATATGGCAAAATTACGTCTGGGTGCATTGGAAGCCGGCGGTACAAAAATGGTCTGCGCTATTGGGGATGAGAATGGTACAATTTATGAACAGGTATCGATTCCTACAACTACGCCTAAGGAGACGATTCCTAAGATGATTGCTTATTTTAGGGACAAGGGGATCGATGCATTGGGAATTGCCTGTTTCGGGCCTATTGAGCTGGACAGAGATTCCGAAAAATACGGTTATATCACAACCACGCCAAAGCTGGCCTGGAGGGACTGCGATATTGTTGGGCAGATGCAGGAGGCACTTCATTGCCCCGTTGGATTCGATACGGATGTGAATGGTTCCGTCCTCGGTGAAGTGACTTTCGGACAGGCACAAGGGAAAAAGTGTGTCATGTATCTGACCATCGGTACCGGTGTCGGCGGTGGTATTTATAGTAACGGAGAGCTGCATCACGGAATGCTCCATCCGGAGACAGGACATGTGTTGATCACGAAGCGGACCGCAGATACTTATGCCGGAAGATGTCCTTATCATAAGAATTGCCTGGAAGGTCTGGCGGCAGGTCCTGCCATCGAAGAACGCTGGGGCAGGAAAGCAGTGGACTTGGCAGATTGCCCGGAAGTATGGGAGCTGGAGGCAGATTACATTGCTCAGGCGCTGACCGGCTATGTCATGACGGTATCTCCGGAAATGATCATTTTAGGCGGCGGTGTCATGCACCAGGAGCAGTTGTTCCCGCTCATCCGCAAGAAACTTAAGGAATATATCAATGGATATATCGTAACGGATGAACTTGCAGACATGGAGCATTATGTGGTGCCAGCATCTCTTCACGATGATCAGGGCATCATGGGATGTCTGGAGCTTGCAAGAAGAGCTCTTGAAAACGATCATTGATAGGGCAGCTGTTTACGATATTGCAGCGGAGACATCTGATATGTCCTATGAAAGCAGCGGATAAAATGACTCACGTTGGGGAAGCCGGACTGCAGGGCAACCTCTGTAACCGGCAGAGAGGTGCTCTCTAACAGATGGCAGGCATGGGTCAGCCTCAGATGCATCAGGTATTGCGTCAGAGGCAGATGAAAATGCTGCTTAAAATAGCGGGACAAATATTTTTCAGATAAATGAAATTGCTCTGCCAGGGTTTCCAATCGAAGGGGTTCCGTGTAGTTATACTGCAGATAAGTCAGTATCTCACGCTGCATCGGATCGTTCCTTTTGGAGCCCATTGGGTTAATGGTTCCGCAGGAAGCAATTTTTTGGATAAGTGACAACAATAAAATACGTAATCGGAAATGCCCGCTCAATGTATTTGGAAGCTGTCTGACAGACAGGATCTCACGGATGAGAGAAATCATGTCAGGACAGCTTTTTTCGTGGGAAAGATTATGATGCAAAAGCAATTCATGGTTACGCAAGGGAAGGAGAAACTCCGTTTCCAACAGATCATCCGTCTGAAAGGAAATAAATTCCAGTGGGAACAGCAGGGTATGATAGTCTACGCCCGGAATTGCGGAACCCATAAAATGAAGCTCACCGGGATTTACAAAATAGACGGAGCCGCCGGCCGCTTCGTATTCTTCTCCTTCAATGATGATCTTAAGAGAGCCGGAGCGGACATATATGATCTCGACCTCCGGATGCCAGTGGACAGGAATCTGAAAAAAAGCAGGCATATCATGCAGGTGATAACAGCTAAAAGGAAATTCTTTTGTTCCGTGAATGCGTTCTTCTCTTAATTCAGGGTACATAGGCAGGCCTTTCTGTGAAGTGGAGCAGAGGATATTATGGTCAGATTACTATAAAAGTAGAAATAAGTCAATTTTCCGTGGTAAAAATGCAAGTTTTAGGAAAGATAAAGTAGTAATATGTAAAAATTGAAGAGACTATTCGGAATAGTATTCTGAATAGTTGTAAAATGAAAATGCAAATTTTTAGGAACCGCAGAAAGGATATAAAACCTACGATGGAAGGACAGAATAAGTCATTATTTCAATTATTTGTACCACTGTGTCTGGAGACGATCTTTTACATGTTGTCCGGAATGGTGGATACCTTAATGCTTTCTTCTGTGGGAGATCAGGCAGTCGGAGCAGTCGGAACAGCAAATACTTATATCGGTGTATTTATTATTATGTATTCGGTAGTTTCTATGGGAATGCTGGCTGTGATGACACAGAATATCGGTGCGGGCAGACCGGGGATCGCTTGTCAGGCAAAGACTCTGGGATTATGGTTTAATGGGATCCTGGGTGTTGTGATGTCTGTATTTTTGTTTTTCTGTTCCGATGGGATTCTGTATGTGGTAGGTATTGCACCGGCATTGAAGGAGCCTGCTGTACAATATCTGCGGATCGTAGGAGGCGGAAGCATATTGAACGCAATGATTCCCATACTGGCAGGATATCTGCGTGCGTTTGGATATACGAAACAGCCTCTGATCGCAACTGTGACAGGTAATATTTTGAACTTTATATTAAATGCCGTGTTTCTGTTTCGTTTCCACCTCGGCGTGCAGGGGGTCGCATCCGCAACAGTGATCTCCAAAGTAGTGAATCTGATATTGATCGTGATCTTTGTACGGCGGCTGATCCCTGCAAAAAAATATTCGGAGAGGGTAAATTCCGGAGAGATTTTGCGGAAGATCATCCGGATCGGGTTGCCGTCTGCTTTGGAAAATATTATTTATAATGTAGCGATGACACTGGTGATCCGTTTTCTGAACCAGATGGATACAGAAGGAATCAATGTGGCAGCCCGCTCCTATACGGCACAGATCACAAATTTATCCTTTTGTGTGGGAAGTGCGCTTGCCCAGGCGAATGCCATTATGACCGGATGGTACATGGGTGCGGGAAAATATGAAATATGTGATAAGCAGACTAAAAAATCTGCGGCGATCGGAGCGGTACTGGCGATGGGAACAGAATTTCTGTTTGCAGTCAGTGCCCCGGTCCTGATCTCTTTTTTCACGCAGGATAAGAGTATGGTAGAACTAGTGCAGAAGCTGATGTTTATTGATATTGCCCTGGAAGTCGGACGAGTCACAAATCTGGTATACGGAAATGCACTGAAAACCAGTGGAGATGCTGTATTTCCGGTGATCCTCGGAGCTGTTTTCATGTTTTTGTGTGCAGCGGGAGGAACGTATCTGTTGGGGATACAGCTGCATCTGGCAGTAGTGGGTGCTTATATCGGTCTGACAGCAGATGAATGTAGCCGTGCGGTCGGCATGATGTTGCGCTGGCGGAGCGGAGCATGGAAGAAAAAAGGATTGATCGAAGATTGATCGAAGTGCATTTTTTATAATTAAAATATTGACAATATAAAAAAATGTGTTATAGTTCTAAATGCAAATGCAACTCATTTGCATTTAGAACAAATATATGATTAAGTATTCATTTGACAAAGAAAGTATGGAAAGGTAAGAGTTATGTCGGAAGTTATTTTAGATACTTTAATAGATAGTATAAAGCTGGTGCCGTTTTTGTTCCTGACCTATCTGGCTATGGAATATCTGGAGCATAAGGCCGGCGAGAAGACCACACATATGGTGCGTAAAGCAGGTAAAATGGGACCGTTGATCGGTGGCGTGGCAGGTGTGCTGCCGCAGTGTGGATTCTCGGCAGCAGCATCCAACTTATATGCAGGCAGGGTGATTACTCTGGGAACACTGATAGCCATTTATCTGTCCACCTCTGATGAGATGCTGCCGATCCTGATTTCGGAGAAAATGGATATCCGCTTTGTACTGGGCGTGCTGGGAGCGAAAGCAGCCATTGGTGCCATAGCCGGGTTTGTGATCGATCTGTTGGTCCGTGAGAGGAAGATACATCCTCATGACCATGTTCACGGGCATGGGGACAATGATCATGAAGAGGAAGAGCACATTCATGAAATCTGTGAGCATGAGAACTGCCATTGTGAAGAGGATGGCATTTTTCTGTCTGCGGTAAAGCATACGCTTCACATTACCTTTTTCATTATAGTCATTGGATTTGTTCTGAACACAGCACTGCATTTTGTGGGAGAAGATGTTCTGGCCGGTCTGATCCTGAATCGTCCCGTACTGGGACCTGTGCTGGCAGGATTGGTGGGACTGATCCCCAACTGTGCAGCATCTGTGACCATAACGCAATTGTATATCAGTGGTGTGATCAGCCTTGGAGCCATGATGTCCGGATTGCTGGTAGGCGCGGGAGTAGGACTGCTGGTGTTGTTCCGTGTGAATCCGGATAAAAAGGAAAATCTGAAAATCGTGGGAATTTTATATGTGATTGGTGTTTTGACAGGAATTGTGATAAACTGGTTGTAGGCACGAGCAGTGCCAAAATTGAGAGCTGACTCTTTGACTGCTTGCAGGCATAAGAGGCAGATCCAATTTTGATAGGGCGACGCCCGTCCAGCGAGGAACACGAAGTGTTTCGAGGTGGAAAGCACTGCGTCCTCGAGATCGCGATATAAAAGGACAGATATCTATGGAAGAACATAAATGTGAACACAATGATATTTCCTACCCTAAGGGATTGAAATGGACCAAACAGAGAAAATGCGTGTATCAGGTGCTGGAGGAAGCGACCGAGCCCCTCAGCGCCGTACAGATTTACAATCGTATTGAGAAAGAACACGAAGGCAGCGATTATGCTGTATCCACGATCTACCGGATCCTGGCAACATTTGAAGAACACGGAATGGTAGAGAAGACTACGTTCATGGGAGATGGTACCGTAGTATACGAATTGAATCGCGGGGAACATACCCATTATGCGGTCTGCCTGGAATGTCATAAGCGGATTCCGCTGCCCAGCTGTCCCTTTGCACATGTACATTTAGAGCAGGATACCGGAGATTTCACTGTCACCGGACACAAATTAGAGCTGTACGGCTACTGCAAAAAGTGCCAGGAAGCCCGTAAAAAACAGTAATTTCACCTATTGTACAAATAAATCGAAAAAAATATTTAAATTTTTTTCAAAAAGTACTTGCATTCTTGAAAACCATGTGATAATATATGTCTTGTCGTTGCGGGAGACACAACAACGACACAGAAAATGCACCGCTAGCTCAGTTGGTAGAGCACCTGACTCTTAATCAGGGTGTCCAGGGTTCGAGCCCCTGGCGGTGCACTCAAGAGGACTGTTTTTGGAGACTTAGGAGCTCCGGGGACGGTTCTTTTTTTGTCCCCGGAGTTGAGAAGTTAATAGCCGAACTTGAAAAAGATCGGATCCAGTTTGTAGACGGGAGCCCCCAAGATCTTAAGCTGTGTAGCAAGTTCCACGTACGTTTTTGTAGATACATAATCAAAGTGTCCCATAAAGACCCGCAGAAATTCCATGTTACCGCCGCCGATCAGGAAACTGATTGCAAAGGTATGCCGGAGCAGATGACCATGCAGCCGATCTATACCGGACTCAACTTTCATGTCCTGGTAAAACATTTTGATCGTGTTATAAGTGATCGGCTTCCTGGTACGCAAAGTCAAAAACATTGTGCCGGATCTGATATGCATAAGTTCAAAGTATTGCTGCAGAGCTACGATCAGGAAGTCCGGGATCAATACAAACCGGCTTTTATTTCCTTTTGACTTCTTGATCGATAGAATGTTTTGAGCAGCGTTCAGATCATGCACCTGCAGGTGCACCACTTCCTGACGCCGGAGTCCGCAGTCTAACATCAGATGAAAGATACAATAATTGCGCAGACCCTGCTCTGTCTCCCGGTCGAGAAGCGTGTCGATATGTATCACATCAGCTTCAAACAATGGAAGCACCGGTGCTGCGTCAGACTTTGGCATCTTGATTTTTTTCAGATAGTCCTTGCAGTAATCTTCATCATAACAGTACCGCAGAAAAGCCTTTATCGATCGGGCATAGCTCCGGACGGAAGAGTCTTTTATTTTTCTATTTCTGCAGTAAACCAGGTAATCCTGATAAATAGATTCCTGATCCAGCGCGTCAAAACCGGCAACATCCACGGAAATCATATAGTTACGTTCCAGGAACCGGAAAAACAGTCTCAGATCATCTGAATATTTTTCAATCGTTTCCTTACTGCAGTAAGTGCTCCGGCTATAGATATACTGATCATAGATCTGCCGGATCGTCATCATTTGAAAATCCCCCTTGCAAATCTAATGTCTTTATACTATCATAAGCGTAAAGAGTGCCGTCACTTTCATCCAGCAGACGGAAGCGGTGCTTTTCAGAAGACTCAAAGACTTCGGCAAGTTCCTCCTCGTTGAACTGCCGGAGTTTTTTCTGTTTATATCTCTGTGCTTCCATGATATCATTATCGTTCATTTTCAGCAGAGCTTCAAAACAATCCTGCAGAGGACTGTCTTCATTGATCCCCCGGGTATAAATGCCAAGGGTCACCGCTGACCCGATCACGCGCTTTTTCATGGATTCCACATTCAGGCGCCGGTTATAGTTCCGGACAAGTTTCACTTCATCCGGTGTCATTTTCATATCTAAACAGCGCGTAGATCTAAGCGCCTTCCAAAATCCACAGTATGGTCTCCGGTACTTCTTGGGATCTCCGACCTTTTCCACCATCTTAAATACTCTTTCCGTGAGGTAATCAATGATCAACTTCCGGTTGTCCAGGTAATCGTAGATCCTTTTACATTCTCCCTTATTCCGGTGATCCTTGAATGGAATCAGGTCATAGCTCTTGGAATGCCGGCGCATGGTCTGATACTCCACGTTGACCACATAGTTCAGTTTTGGTGTGAGCTTGTCCGCCAGCTTGATCAGTGTATCCTCTTCTATAGTCAGTGTACCATCCAGGATACTGCGGACATAATTCACATAATAAGGATCCTGTCCGTATTCCAGGAAGAACTCCAGTCTTGCAGTATACCGGTAAAACCAGTTCTTTTTCTGATAGCAGCGCTCATAAACCCATTTGTCATACTTAGAGATCAACCCGTTCATTTCCCAGATTTGAAAGAACCAGGGCTTGTAGTTCTGCTCGATGACTTCCCTGGTTTTCTGGTAGATGCGGACGAATACCTTATCTGACCGCTTACCAAGCGCCACATAATCGATCTCGTAGTCCTCTGATCCGACTTTGTTTGTGACATAGGTTGCATTTTTGAAGCGATCCACGCGCATCTTATAGAAATTTTCCGGTGCAAAGAATGTTTCCGGATCCTTGAGGTAATTGCTGTGCCAACAATAGTCTACTCTGTTCTCCTGGACGAAATCGATTTCCAGACCGAAGTATGCAGCTATGTTCTTGACATATTCATAACTGTTCTCAAAGGCATCCTTTACACCCATGATCCAGAGCATGTAGCTACGGATCTGCACCACGCACTCACAGGTAACAGACTCCCCACCGTCTGCCGCTTTTGGAACCACCGGTGCCAGGAAGATATCAAAGTACTCCGGATAACTTAAACAGGTCGTATAGAATCGGGAGAAGGTGACCGGCTTCAGATAGAGATTCTTTCCGAGTTTCGGCAGATATAACTCCGGCTGGTCTTCATTTCCGTTCAGATACGAATACTGCAGCTTGAAGAACTTGCGCATTTTCTCGACCTGCGGATCCTTGGATTTCAGCCGGAAGTCGTTCCGGAACTTCACGCTATAATAGAATGTATCGATGTTATGCAGGAATTTCTTGTGTGTGTATCCAAACCACTCATACTGATCCTCCAGGGGCATATCATGATACAGAATGTTATCGTTATTTTGTCTTTTGTCGAGCATATTCGACCCCCTAAAACTTAATTTGTCGGACAAAAACACGGTTTTTGTGATTTTTCCCCAAAAGCCGTTTCGGGGAAAAAAGTTTTCCACCATTTTTGTTAGAATACGAGCACATTTCACCGTGTCGGACAATGGTTTTTGAGACCACGTATTACAGGGCGTGGCGCCAGCGCCTGCGCCGGCTTCGCGGGGCCCCTTAAACCCCGCTCATCCGTCTCATGCGCTGCACCTCTTTTTTATTCGCTTTTTCGTCAATTAACTCAAAATGATTGTAGGAATCATAGAGCTCATAGACGGATTTCTTCGCCCAGAAGAAGTTGGAATCCACTGTCTGCTTCATGGGATACCACTTTTTAATACATACGAACATATTCCCCCGGCTCAGGAACCCGAGCACAGCACCGATCTTTCCGGCGTTGGAGATCTTCCGATGTACGAAATCGTATTCGATCAGTCCCCGGATCTGCCTGTCCAGCATACGGTCAAACTGTGCGAGTAGGATCACGTCATAGCCATAATGCCGGTGCTGGGAGAAGAAGGACAGCCAGGCACGCCGATCCGGGGAAGCGTATTCCCTGGAGTTAAAGAGCAGCTGTGCCTCATCTATGTAGATCTTAACCTCTCCTTCCCGGAGCCTGCGGCCGAGATGCTTTGATAAACGGCGGGAGAACCGGAGCAGCTTGTCCGGATCCAGGCGATGGTTCGGGACATAAAGGTATACGCCTTTACATTTCTTTACGGCTTTTGTGTTAAAGTAAAAGTTACCGATCACCACGGAATCCTTGCGCTGCAGCCGGAGAGCAATCTCCCTGGCAGCATGGCAGCTCTTGCCGGATCCGGGAGTCCCGGAGTACAAAGATATCATAATAATTCCCCCTTATTGACTACTCGATCAGCTTCACCCAGCGGGCAATGATCGAGTAGATATAATAAACACCAATGGCGAGCAGCCAGGCAGAGCCGATGGCAACCATTTCAGAGACAGGAACAAACCAGTTAATATAACCGAGGTAAGGAAGCTTGCTGAACTTCTCGATCGTATCAGCAAAAGGAGAAGTCGGAAAAGCCTTCATCAGTAGATCCAAAAAGCCATTGAGTAACGCCTGCATATCTGCCATAAAATCACCATCCTATCATTTTTTTCGTTGCAGCCATGAGCATGATCACAAAGCAGCCAAGCTCCCCCAGCCGGAAGATCTCCATCACCGGATCCATCCAGGCAAGATCTAACTCCAGAACCATATCTATTCCCAGGGAGTCAAGCTTGATCGGGATCTTAAAGCAGGGAGCCACCGGATCAGCAGACAGCGCCTTAATAAAATGTATAAAGTCGAAAGGGATACAGAAAGGGAAGATCAGCTTCAGGTCACGCTTGTAGGAGTCACCATCAAACCCGTCCCCGGTCTCTGTCCCCGGTGTTGTAGAAGGCAGCGGAGCAACCTCTGTCTTAGGAGCAACGTCCGTTATCGTTGAAGTCATAGTTTCCTTGTATGTTTCCGTATTAGCTTTTGTGTCCGTGCTGGTCTCCGGCAGAGACTTCACTGCATTCGATACGGCAGTATTGATTCCCGGGAGCAGGGAAGGAGAGAACTTCGTCCCGGTTAATGGCTGCAGAACTTCCGGAACGGATTTTACAAGATCCGGGAAGTCATAGGCTTCACCGTTTAGAAGACCAGAAACATCAATACCCGCAAGGCCTTTATTCATATAAGTATTAAAAAATTTTTTCATAGAATCATGAGAATCAAAAAAAGGTATATTTGTAGATAATCGAACATTATTACGAACGTTTAAAGTACCGACATTTGCAGAAAACGAAGAACCATCCGAGTACTTTGTACCTATACAAGGGAGACTCCCAGCGTCATAATAAAACGTATCTCCTACAGCATGAACATACATTATAGAAAAACAATCGTAATCGGAACCGGAAAATTGATAAACACAAGCATAGTAACAATGTTCAGGTAACACAAAAGGATAAGGATTAACTACATAACTGGCAGTAGATCCATCAATCGAAAAAAAAGTGCTGCTAGAAGATAAATAGGAATAATCAAAAACAGGTAAATTATAATTATTATATGGAACTGAATAAAAATTTGAATTATCAACTTCATCTACTTTTCCAGCAAACAGATCGTTCACAAATGCACCGGCTACAGCAATCAGCGAAGCCCCCAAGGACACAAGTGCAATTTTAGTAAACACTTTTTTCGGATCCGGAGAAGGAGAAGGTGTTGGATCACCACCTGATCCATCATCAAAACCTATTTCCTTAAGTTCATCCCACTTTGCATCAAACATGGCTTTCATGTTCTTCACATATTCGTCATTTTTATCTACGGTTGGTTTATCATCTGTATCATTATATATATCCGGATCAAGGGTAATTGTTCCATTCAAAAGCAATGTAGTAAACTTATCCCCGGAAAGCTTGTATGTCTGACCGTCAGCGGTCGTATATTCCACAAGTCCACCAGGATATCCGGAATTGCTATAACTCTTAAAAGTTTGTCCGTCGGTTGTCTGAAATTCAAAATCAACACCTTCGGACATACTGGTAACAAAATACCCCTGGACACCATCTCCGATAGCTTCCATAGCTTCTTTGTTATTAAATCCATTATTTGCACCGCTTACGTGCATTGCAGTCTCTGCGACTTGTAACAATACCATATAAAATTCTGCGGCAAGCTCCGGAGACATGGCAACAGTTGCGGATGCAGCCTTGACCTTCAATGTATTTCCACCCAGCACGCTGCCGATCACAATGACCATGGCAAGCAACAGCGCCGATATTCGTTTACTCATAAAATTCCCCCTATTCCAATCTGCCGGATGTATATAGACTGTACAAAGCATCCTTCCGAAAATCTTCTTCCTCACAAATAGCATTTACATCATCCCGCTGATCAGAGAAGTTCCTGCAACAGATCTTGTGCACTGGATCCACATTATCAGGATCACAAAACAACAAACAGTTCTTGCATTGTGTTTCATCGAAATAAACTACCATTCTACGATCACCCCTCATTCCCAAAAGACACATACTTACCACTGGCATCATAATAGCCATCATGGTTCTGCACCTCTGTAAAATATCTTCCGGCATCTGCATCCGAGACGTCATACTCTTCACAGACATCCAGATGCCCGGTTTCGTCGATATATCCACCTACATATTTGTCTTGATACCATTTTCTCATTCTTCCACCTTTACCTTTCTTGTCCTACAAAGTCCCGGAGAGCTCCGGCGTGCTGCATTGATTTTGTCCGACAAACACTTGTCCTACAAAAGAGATCTTCCGGAAAATTTCTGCCGGAAAATTGTCCAACAGCACCATCTGATTCCGGAATCGAATTTTACATTTACAAAGTCTGTCCGACAAATCTCCAGAGATCACCGGCGTGCTGCAGCGATTTTGTCCGACAAAGTTTGTCCTACAAAAATCACACTGCAGAGTCAAACCTGCAGCAATTTTGTCCGACAAAGCTTGTTCGACAAAAGTCATGCTGCAGCAGCTCCTGGTTGTCATTTTTGTCCGACAGCACCAAAAAAGGGCGGGAAGCTTCAGCTCCTCACCCTTCCCGGTTAGAGACTATTCAGTTTTTAAGCACTGCGCAGAGATTTCAGCCATCTGATACCATATCTGACAGCAACACCGGCACCAATAATGGTGACAGCAGCGGGTACCACAATACCCAGAACCTTAAACAGGTCACCCTGAACGCTGGTAACAGCAGCCTGCATGATAGCGGCAACATCGAAAGATGCAGCTGCACCAGTTTCAGAAAGAGCAGTAACAGTTAATAAAGGCATATCATTTTCCTCCTTCTATGAGCTGGAATATGTAGAAACATACATATCCCGTTAGTATAGCTACGCATTCGCAGACGGCGCCAATGATCATACACTGCGATGCAATAGACACGTAAGTAAAAATATCCATCATTTCCTCCCATTCCACAGGCCCAGCATGATAAGCATCCCGGCAATGATACCAATACCGATAGATATCATCAGTGTGTTCTCCTGGATCTTGACGATCTGATCCTTAGAGACTGTAAGCTGCTCTGCCATGGTATCGGCCTGCTCTGACAGATATTGATTCGTCTGCAGGAGATCTTCATGGATCTGCTGCAGAGCTTCGGAATAATCCGGTGCATCTGCGGAGAAGACAACAGTGTAGGGACTGTTGCCTTCCGGAGAATCTACCGCAGCACCTTCACCGGTTTCGCTGCCGGCTATCACTTCCGCATTGCCACCGGATACGGTGACAGGAAGGTAGACCGTGTCAGCTTCTGTATTAAGTAAAGGGGAATCCTCCCCGGGGGAGGCGGTTACAACCTCGTCCATTATTTAGCAGCCTTTCCGGGCTCCTTAGCTTCCGGAGCAGGAGCTTCCGGCTGGATCATGCCCTGGACTATAAAGCCGGGAAGAACCTTCGGTTTGATCTCCAGATGGGAGATAAAGGCAACATCACGCAGGCGGTTGACGGGCTTGCCATCGGAGCCTACGGTCATCTCGAAAGTACCTTCATAAAGTCCGGGGGCTACTACAATCTTGTTACGCAGCACAGAGTCTACAGAACACTTTGCACGCTGTATACCTACCGGCTTGGTAGGATCAAACTCTGCTTCGGATGCAAGAACCTCACCGTTCTCACCCCAGAACATGTAATGAACGGAGCATCCGGCAAGCTTGTTGCCGTCTTCGTCTTTCATATCATACTGATTCGCAAATAAGATCACGATTTTCGCTTTACTTGTTAAGGATGCATTTGCCATTTTGATTTTCCTCCATGTTTGAAAAAGGGTTATTGTTTACAATAGTTTCCATAAGGTCAAGTTCATAATGATACCGTCTGTGATACCAGGACATGACCTTGTAATAATCACCGCCGGTCTGCCTGCAGAGCAACCGGATTGTCAGCGGTGTAGTATTATAACGTTTCAAAAGCCAATCCAGAAAGGACTGTGAGACATCGGATTCCGCAAAGTCCATAACACATTTAGAAGTATCTGTAAGTACGGTTGTTTGTGACAAGATAGTCTCCTTTCCGGTGCTTCGTTCCGACTGCTTCCAGCTCCGGTGCCTGCCGCTGATCCGGCTGGATACCGGCGGACGGGGGTGTCCCTCCGGGGGCTCAGGGCGCTGCCCTAAGAACCTGCAAGGGGCCAGCCCCTTGACCCGTTATTTGACCTATGCAAACGTTGGACAGCTGCCAGGCTGCCATGGATAACCATGTGCACGGCTCATGGACAGGCTGTGCATAACGGCAAGAGCAGCCGTTATACACAGCCTGCCCACAACCCGCACACAAGGTTACCCACAGCATCCTAAAATAGCACCTGCCCACGCGTTTACACAGGTCCGATGACGCTCCACGGCATCCAGCAGAGAGCGGATACCTAAGAGCAAAACCGGTATAAAGGGCATAGAGCCAGGCAAAGCCACGCCGGATCATCGGCAGGCACCGGATCAGGCTGCAGCCTTCACTGCACACCTCATTCCGGCATTGTCTCCCCAAAAGGATATACAGTATATTCAAGTAAATGGTAATGAATTTAAATCTTCAAGGGCACGGTGCAGGTGATCCAGTGACCGAGCGACAGTATAGATCTGACTGTTCTGCTCCTGGATCTTTTTCCTGTTGGCTGCCATGCGCTTTTCATAGTCTGCCATATACTCTGCCCTGGTCTCGTCACCGGAGCGGTAGTCTTCCAGGATCCGGCAGAGCTTATCCGTCCAGGTCGTGCCCTTCTGGCTGTTTACATACTCGTCCAGGTCTGCCGGAAGCCGGATCGACTTCTTGATCAGATCATCCAGCACTGCTGTCACCTCCTAGAATATCCTCGAAAGAGAGCTGACCGCCACAGGCTGCTTTGCGCTTTTCCTCTGCCTGATCCATATATGCATCATACAGATCCAGCATCTCTGCAGGATCTTTAGAACTGCGGATCAACAAACGACCCTGATCGGTAGTGCCTACCAGGTTATAGCAAATAAAACTGGGATCCGACTGCAGACGATGCACTTCTACACGTAGAGTATTTGCATCTACCGATACAATGCGATTAGTCCGATAATAATTAACTTGCACATCAATGAGCATCAAATTACCTCCTTCTTACCCGGATCGACTCCACACAGGGCTTATCATCACCGGTCTTTTAATATGCGCGCGTTTGTGCTACAATTTAAGGTATATATACTTTAGTAGGATAAATTATGTCCTACAAATATAATATATCCCAAATAGTTGGGAATGTCAACAAATATATCCCATTTTATTGGGAGAAAAGAGGAAGAATGATAGATCCGGAATTTGGAAAGAGATTTACAGAAATAATTGAAAAATCGGGAATTTCCAATGCGAAACTTACAGAATTAGCGGAAATATCCAAAAATAATATCAGCAACTATAAAAACGGGCAAATTCCAAACGCAACAACATTATACAAATTATCCCAAATACTTGGGAAAAGCATGGAGTATATAATAGCTGGAAAAGAGCCTGAAGAACTTACACCGGAGGAGCAGCAGCTTATAGATTACTACCGCAAAGCAGACGATCGAGGAAAGCGTAGTATTTTACGAACAGCGGAGAGTGAGAGCACGGAGCTAGAGTCATCAGCTTCCAAACTTGGATAAATAACCACAGATAAGAGGGGAAAATGAATATCTTATTATTAACCATCGTAATTGTTGAATCAGTAGTATTATTGATACTGGCTATCAGAGGGGAAATACAATTACAGAAACAGGAAGCACCGAAACCACAGGAGAAAATGCCACTACCTGAACAAAAACTCAAACGACAGCCAACACATCTAACTCCATACGATAGAATACTAGATTTCTGTACATATGAAACTATGACTGTAAATGACTTTGAAAAAATTAATTTGATCCCAGTCGGTACAATAGAAAAATGGAAGACCCAGCGGCCGGATCTTAAGCACCTGACAAAAGCAGCTCTATACATGAAAGTTTCACCAGCCTGGTTGGAAACGGGAAACGACATAGAAGATCTTACTATAAGAGAGAAATTTATAATATACATCCTGCGTCACATGGATGAGGAACACTACAGAAAAATAATTAATAGTTCTGTACATGAAGCATTTACGATATTTGAAATTGATGAGTGAGGGGAATACTATGAATGATGCAATAGCAATGATGTTTTCAATTTTAATTGTCATGTTCGGGTACCTGGTATTTAAGATCAGGACAGATCAGTCCGAACCAACGACTACCAGCAATAGGAAACGGAACAAGAAGAAGGGGACAGGTAAGCCAGTTATCAAAAATAACTGGAATATGCGACCACTGGACACAAAAGATCCTGCAGACAAAGATCTGCGATATGAGGACTTTGTAGAATCATCCTGGAAGGAAATAGAGAAATAATTGTCCGACAAACACACATGCAGCATAGCCGGATCCACGCTTCCGGAAATTATTTTGTAGGACAAATAGCACACGGTTCTCGAAGTATAACCGTCAAAATACCCTTTAGATACCATTTCTCTTAATCAGGGTGTCCAGGGTTCGAGCCCCTGGCGGTGCACTCAAGAGGACTGTTTTTGGAGACTTAGGAGCTCCGGGGACGGTTCTTTTTTTGGTTTTAATTTTGTCGGACAAACTACTTTACAAAGCCGGGAACCCGTGCTATATTGACTTTAGAGAAGTGATAAGAAGTTCCAAGATGCAGAAAACCCCGGGGTGCTGTCCCGGGGCTTTTTGTTGCTAGGCTGGCTGTTGCTATTCATCTCTGTCCAGCCATTTGCATATGTAGTATGCGACTACACTTGCTATAACAGAGAGAATGAATGTGATAAGAATGTCCAAGATGCCACCTCCTTCCTGCTGGAAAGAGTCAACAGCAAGCCTATTATATCACACGGTTCTAATAGCGTAAACCGCCAAAAACCGACTTGAAATACCCCTTAGATACCATTTCTCTTAATCAGGGTGTCCGGGGTTCGAGCCCTAGCGGTGTACACACTCTCCTTTGGAGAGCAAAGAGGACTGTTTTTGGAGACATAGGAGCCCCGGGGACGGTTCTTTTTTGTATAAATATTTAGGTTGAGGAGATTTTATATGACTGCGATATTTGATACACATGCGCATTACGACGATGATGCATTTAACGACGACAGAGAACAGCTTTTGGCGGATCTGCCGGGGCAGGGCATTGCCCGGGTGGTGGATGTGGGTGCGAGCCTGGCATCCTGCCGGAAAGTGTTAGAGCTGATGGAGCAGTACGATTACATATACGGAGCCATCGGCGTACATCCCAGCGAGACCGCGGAACTGACGGAGGAATCTTATTCCTGGCTGAAGGAACAGTGCCAAAAGGAGAAATGCCTGGCGGTGGGAGAGATCGGACTGGATTATTACTGGCCGGAGCCGGACCACGAGACACAGAAAAAGTGGTTCCTGCGGCAGCTGGACCTGGCGCGTGAGATCAAAAAGCCTGTTATCATTCACTCCCGGGATGCAGCGAAGGATACCGTGGATCTCATGACGGAGGCGCACGCAGAAGAGATCGGCGGTGTAATTCACTGCTATTCCTATACGAAGGAGACGGCGAAGATATTCCTGGATATGGGATTCTACTTCGGAATAGGCGGCGTGCTGACTTTTAAAAATGCAAAGAAACTGAAGGAAGCGGTAGAATATATCCCTATGGACCGCATCGTGCTGGAGACGGACTGCCCATATCTGGCGCCGGAACCGAACCGCGGCAAACGTAACAGTTCCCTGAACATTCCTTATGTGATCGCTGCCATGGCGCAGATCAAGGGGATCACAGAGGAAGAAGTGCGCAAGGCGGCATGGGATAATTCGCTTAAGCTGTATCATATGGAAAAATAAGCGGAATTAAATGTAATAAAAGGTAAACATTATGGAAACAAGTATAACAAAACAGCAACTATTTTCAAAAGAAGATCTGAAAAAACTGATCATTCCACTCTTATTTGAACAGGCACTGGCAATCACTGTGGGTATGGCAGATACCGTCATGATATCCTCTGCGGGCGAGGCGGCGGTCTCCGGCGTATCCCTGATCGACATGTTCAATAATCTGATCATCAGCGTGCTGGCGGCACTGGCTACCGGCGGCGCCGTGGTGACCTCCCAGTTCCTCGGAGCCGGGAAAAAAGAGGACGCCTGCAAATCTGCAAAACAGTTGATCGTGTCATCGGTGTGCATTACGATCGGTATATCGATTTTGGTCATGGTGTTCTGTAACGGCATCATTTCCCTGTTTTTCGGTAAAATTGAAGCGGACGTATTTCATAATGCTGTGATCTATATGATGATCTCTGCACTGTCCTTCCCGTTCCTTGCACTGTACAATTCCTGCGCAGCGCTGTTCCGCTCCATGGGCAATTCCAAGATCACACTGAAGGTCTCCATCGTGGAAAACATCATTAACATCGGCGGGAATGCTTTGGGCGTTTATGTGTTGGGACTGGGTGTGGCCGGTGTGGCGATCCCTTCCCTGATCTCCCGTGCGGTGGCAGGATTCATCCTATATCATTTGCTGAAAAACCCGTCCAATGAAGTGCATTTATTAAAAGAAAGCTTTCACATCGACTGGCCGGTGATCCATAAGATTTTTTACATAGGTATCCCCAGCGGGATTGAAAATGGTATTTTCCAGCTGGGACGTGTCATTGTGGTAAGCATTATCGCGGGTTTCGGAACTGTGCAGATCGCTGCCAACGGCGTGGCGAACAGCTTGGACAGCATGGGTTGTATTGTGGGACAGGCTATGAATCTGGCAATGATCACGGTAATCGGCCGTTGCGTCGGCGCCGGAGATTCCAGTCAGGTGCGGTATTATACGAAAAAATTATTGAAGATTACCTACTTGTGTACCTTTATGGTAAACAGCGTCATCCTGCTGTGTCTGTCGTGGATCCTGAAATGCTACGGATTAGGCCCGGAGACCACGCAGTTATCCTATATTCTGGTCATGATCCACAACGGTATGGCGATGTTTTTGTGGCCGGCGTCTTTTGTTCTGCCGAACATGCTTCGTGCCTGCAATGACGTACGGTTTACCATGGTGCTGTCTATTTTTTCCATGTTTGTGTTCCGTATCGGATTCAGCTATATCATCGGTGTGAACATGGGTCACGGAGCCATCGGTGTCTGGATCGCCATGGTACTGGACTGGATCTTCCGCGTGATCTGTTTTGTGAGCAGATATTTGTCAGGACATTGGCTGAAGACAGCCAGACTACAGGATAACAGATAGCAACAGTTCATCCCGCGCCATTCGCAAAGTCGCGTTACCACGCTTTCCGTCACTTCGTGACTATCTTTGCTCATAAGCTGGCGCTCATCTCGTGAACATATGCGGCCACAAAATCATGCTCGCATGATTTTGTGTGCCCGGATATATTCACGGATGAACTGTTATGAGGTATAATGTGGGAAAAAGAGAGAGAGGTATGCAATATGCAGGTAGTATTGGAAAATGAAGCTTTAAAAGTAACCATCAACAGCTTTGGTGCAGAGCTTGCAAGCATTCGGGGGAAAGCAACTGATACTGAGTATCTGTGGAATGCGGATGCAAAATTCTGGAAGAGAACTGCCCCGGTGCTGTTCCCCTTTGTAGGAAGTCTGAAAAATAAGGAATATCATTATGAAGGAAAGACCTATTCCATGGGTCAGCACGGCTTTGCCAGAGACATGGAGTTTGCCGTGGATGTACAGACGGCGACAGAAGCATGGTTTTCCCTGCAATCCAATGAAGAAACAAAAGCAAAATTCCCGCTGGAGTTTATCCTGAAGATCGGTTATGAATTGGAAGGAAAAGATCTGAAGGTCATCTGGCAGGTGGAAAATCCGGATACGAAAACACTGTACTTTTCCATCGGAGGACACCCCGCATTTATGTGCCCCGTGGATGGAAAAGGAAAGCAGTCGGAATATTATTTTAAGTTTGATACGGACAAAGATCTGACTTACGGATTGGTGGCAGATGACGGACAAGGACTCATGGGACAGCAAAAGGATGTATTACCGGTGAAAAACGGCTATGCGCAGATCACAGAGCACTTATTTGACCGGGATGCCCTGATTGTGGAGAATCGTCAGGCTTCTGCAGTGAGCCTGTGTACTCCGGACAAAAAGCCGTATGTTACCTTAAACTTTGATGCTCCGTTATTCGGTCTGTGGTCTCCCGCAGGCAAGGGAGCACCGTTTATCTGCATCGAGCCATGGTATGGCAGATGCGACAAGACGACCTTTGACGGCAGTTTAGAGCAAAGGGAGTACAGTAATACCCTGCAGGCAGGCGAGGTATTCCGCAAGGAGTACACTATCACAATAGAATAATTACGAGAAAGCGAAAAAGCTTCTGAAAAAAGCTTCGGGCACAGAAAAAGATTGTGCCCGGAGCTTTTCTTATGCTGCTATTCAATATAATTTTATCGAATATCAATAAATTTATATTGACATTCGTATTATAGAGTGATATGTTAAGGCTACCAAGAAGGAAAGAGGTATTCATTATGGAGAAGAGAGAGTTGTCGGAAAAGGAGCTGCGGGAGAAAAAGTTATCTTTGGCGAAGGGGACAAAGTACCTGCTGGATTTCATGTTCTATGTGGGAATCCTGGTGACGATAAGTCTGCCGCTTAGTCTCAAATACATAGGAAAGTATCTGGAGGCGGTGGAGGAGCATTACCTTCCGGCGGTGATCATATTCGCCATCCTGGGTGTGCTGGCATTATTGTTGGTCAATGAACTGCGCAAGATGTTTGGCACGGTGCTTGCGGAGAACTGCTTTGTACCGGAAAATGTGGCGAGTCTTAGGAGAATGGGAGACTTAAGCTTTTTCATCGCGGCCATGAGCGCTGTGAGATGTGTGGTGTACCTGACCATTGCCATGCTGGTGATCATTCTGGTATTTATCATTGCAGGCATGTTCAGCAAAGTGCTGGCGATGGTATTTGAAGAAGCCGTGCGCTACAAGGAAGAAAACGACTTAACGATCTAAAAATTCAGTCACTCAAAATTAGAAAGGCATCTATTATGGGAATCATTGTAAATCTGGATGTAATGATGGCAAAGCGGAAGATCAGCCTGACAGAACTGGCGAATCAGGTGGATCTGACACAGGCAAATTTATCCATCCTGAAAAATAATAAAGCAAAAGCCATACGTTTCTCTACACTGGAATCCATTTGTGAGGTGCTGCATTGCCAGCCCGGAGACATTCTGGAGTATGTAGAAGACACAAAAGAAGAGGAAACCAAATAAAACCTGAGAGGGGGAGATCATAATGCAGGAAAATACAGCAGTACAGGAAACAAATTCAATAAATCAGGAACAGATTTCCGGGCAGAATGTAGTCCGGGTAGTGGAAAAAACAGAGACTGTGGAGACAAAGCGCTTGCAGGAGCACTATAATTTCTTCGGACCGGTGACTTTTCTCTATGCCGTATTCTATGCATTTTGTATGTTCCGGAACGGCTCGGGGATCACCTTCCCTTTTTTCCTCGCAGGCACTTTACTGTATTTTGTCTTCTCGCTGTCAAAACTAGAGATTACCTTGAAAAAAGGAAGTGCCTTTTACATGGTCAGCATTCTGCTGCTGGGGGTATCCACCTTCTGCACCGACGGATGGGCGATCATAGGTCTGAACAAGCTGGCGGTGTTTCTGTTAGTGATGTGTCTGCTGCTGAATCAATATTTTGATACGAAAAAGTGGAATCTTGGGAAATATGTGGGAAGCATCTGTCAATTGGTGGTTATGAGCTTCGGGGAACTGGGGAGGCCTTTTTCCGATGGCAAAGCCTATTTTCGTGAAAAGGGAAAAGTAAATAAGAAGGTATGGTACGGTCTGCTGGGAGTGGTGATCGCACTGCCCATTCTGCTCATTGCCGCCGGACTGTTAAGCTCTGCCGATGCGGTATTCCGTAAGATGACAACGGATTTCATGAACTGGATCCGTCCGGACAATATATTCAACGTAGTCATCCGGGTAATGTTTCTGTTCTTTGCCTCCTATGCACTGACTTCCTACCTGTGTAAGCGAAGCATCCCGGAAGAAGTGAAGGATCGCAGAAAGGGTGAACCGGTGCTGGCAATTACGATTATGTCACTGCTGTCACTATTGTATCTGCTGTTTTCCGGTATTCAGATCTTCGGATTGTTCTTAGGAAAAATGCAGCTGCCGGAGGGCTATACTTACGCACAGTATGCAAGAGAGGGCTTTTTCCAGCTGCTGGCTGTCAGTATTCTGAACCTGATCCTGGTATTGGTGTGCCTCAGCTTTTTTAGGGAGAGTAGGGTACTGAAAGTGATTATGACGATTATGTCATTATGTACTTTTATCATGATCGCGTCCAGCGTAATGCGAATGATCATTTACATCCGGTATTATTATCTGACTTTCCTGCGGATCTTCGTATTGTGGATGCTGACGGTATTATTCGTCATGTTTATCGGAGTACTGATCAACATTTACAGGGAAAGCTTCCCTCTGTTCCGCTATGGTGTAGTGATGGTGACCGTGCTGTACCTGGCATTGTCCTTCAGCCATCCCGACTATATTATAGCCAGAGTGAATATTGCCAATGCACCCGGCGGAGACTTCTCTTATCTGAGTGATCTCAGTGCGGATGCGGCACCGGTCATTATTCCTTATATGGAGAGCCTTGGGTATGATTTCGGCGCCTATGAACTGGAGAACCCTACGGATATTATGAGGGATGATACGCAGGCTCAGTGGTGGGGCAGTTATCAGCCGAAAGGATTCGGATATTATTACCTGAACCATAATAAGAAGCGTCTGGATCAGACATCTCTGCGGACATTTAATATTTCCAGATATATGGCGCGGAAACAGATAGAGGCAAGAATCGATGGAAAATAAAGAAATGAATACGGAAAAAATAAAGTTTTATAAAAAGCATCCGGTGATGCTTGCATGGCTGATTTCTATATTTATCGGACTGGGCTATGCGCTTTTTACGATCATAGCCTCTGTTATTCATTATGAGCAAAGAGATTATGTATGGGAGATCATTAAGGCTTTTACAGAAATGTTTACCTGGGCAATTTTAATGGGAGCGGTACTGGTATTTCCTGTGGTGCTGACGATCAGTGAAGTAATCTGCCTGATCAGTGAAGCATGGGAACGTCCGGTGAAGGGAGCCTGGCTGTTTGACCAGCATGTATTTTGGATGGGCGGGTTCTATGAACTATGCTATCTGGGGGTGATTATGAATGTGACATCTGCCGACTGGCAGGCGCAGTTAAGCAATTCCAATAAACATACACCGATTTACAGTGGTTCCATGATTACTTTTATAGTACTTCTGCTGTTGGCATTTTTAGGGTATGAGATTCTGCAGAGCATTCCGCTTCGGAAGCTGCCGCCCCTTGTGACAGTCCTGTCGATTTCCGCAATGTACCTGGGACTGCTGGAGCTGATCCTGTTCACAGTACAGATATTCAAGCCGACGATTTTGCTTGATGGATATTTGCTATTATTTCCACTGTGCTGTGTGCTGCTAGTGGTGCGACTGCTTCTGAAGAAAATACGGGAGTGGAATGCACTGATGCAGAATGCGGAGGCGGAACACTTTGGGACGGGGAAGATTTATCAGAATCCCATGCTGCGTTGGTGTGACAGCATTTTGCGGAAGGCTGCATGGTGGCCGGTGCTGGGACTGGTATTGATGTTCCCACTGTTGGGGATCCTGATCGCAATCCTCATGCTGTTTGGGCAGGCACCGGATTCTGTGATTAAAGCATTCACGGAGACCAGCGACTGGAACCTGTCTCTCAGGCAGGCACCGCAGAATGTCATGTATGATGAACATTATCTCTGCACGGTAGCTGCCGGCGGTCATGAAAAGGTCGTAAAGCCTATCCGTCTGGGGAGGCGGCATGGGCATGAAGTCATTGTAAACCGTCAGCTGTGCATTGCGAACGCTTTTGAACAGGTGTTGGAAGAACGGACTCCCGGCTTCCACCGGGCACTGCGTCATTTTTATGATACTTACGGGTTCCCTGTGGCGAGACTGATCCACAGTAAATACACGGCGGATCTGGTGTATTTTATCATGAAACCTCTGGAATGGATCTTCCTATGTGTGCTGTACCTGACAGACGCCCATCCCGAGAACCGCATTGCTGTGCAGTACACCGGGAAAACGGCAGCGCAGGTGGAAGAATAGTAAAATATTAACTCCCTTTTCGGAATTGTGTACCCACTGAAAACGAGCCTATAAACATGCATTCACAATGCATAAAAACACGTTCTGGCTATTTCCCACACATTGAAATATACACTTAGATAACATATAATACGAAATATATTTTGGGGAGGATTATGACCATGAAAAAGAAATTATGCAGTATTGTTTGTCTTTGCTACTTTGTTTCAATTATGTTATGTGCATGTGGAAGAAAAGAACAGGGGAATCCTATTAGATTGCCAGCCAGAGAGGATATTGTATCGATTGGTGTCTCTGACGGTGACAAATATGCTATGTCACCTAACACAGAAGGTGAAGCTACGGAGTTTATTGATGAATTTTTATCTATGCTAATGGATATGGAAACAACCAGTCAGCAATCAATCAATGATGCACCGGTCAACAAAGATTCTATTACGATCAATATAAATTGTGATGGGGCGGCAGGAACTACTCTTTTTTACTATGTAGATAAAGGAATCGAATATGTAGAACAGCCATATCAAGGAATTTATAAACCAACGCCTGCTTTAGGTAATTGTATAACTGAAATGCTTGCTTCGGCAGATAATAGACCGCTAATGGTAACATTTCAGGCATCGGTAATTGAAACGAATCATGATTCAATAATAGTAAAACCGGTAGATGGTTCTTTGGAACTTGATTCAGCAGATAAGTTTTATATATCAAACGAAGAGAACCTTGAATTGCAAATTGGAGATTTCGTAGAAATTAGCTATAACGGAGAAATAATGGAATCATATCCTGCACAATTAGGAGAGGTTTATAAAATTACCGTGATAGAACAGACAGAAGCAAATGCCATGTGGGATAGAATACCTATGGTAAGAATAGATGGTAAATTATACTACGATACAGGGAGAGAAAGCATCATGGATGCACGTTGTGGCACTATGGATGGAGAAATAACATCAACTGTCGATGGAACTGAAATACCAACAGAAGATAATCAGTCTAATTTTGGAAGTGGATTTGGTTATCAGTATGGGGCAGACGATACAATAGAAATTTATATGAATGAAAAGTGGTTCGTCTTTGAATACAGAGAAGAATCTGAATGAGAGAATAAACGATAGATAAGTCAAATTAAATTCAAAAGGCTGTCTCAATAAAGGGATAGCCTTTTTCAATTCTCAGCCTAAATTTTCTCAATATTCAGTAGGCAAAATCCAAGATACAGTTGCTCAAATTGCTCGAAAAATTAAGAAATGTATGAATATATACTAAAATTGGGGAAATGAACAGCGGGAACACTTTTCCGAAAAGGGAAAATATTAATGGAAAAAGCTCTCCCTTTTGGATATAATAATATTTGAAAGGGAGGCTTTTTTATATGATAAAAGTGAATTGAACTAAATCGGAATTTGAGGGAGGAAACAGTATGAAAAAGATTATTGCAATGGTTCTTTGTCTTGTGTTGGTTTTTTCATTGGCTGGTTGTGGAAATAATGATCAAAGTTCAGATACGCATGATGCGAACTACGAAGAAGGTTATACGGCTGGCTACGAGGTTGGATATAATGATGGGAAGCAGCAAATGGCCGAAAACAAAAAGTACTTTGCACAGTTTTCGGGATCTTTTACAGCTTCCGTTGAACAACTCTTGCCGGATTACTTTGCGCTTCCGGGAAAAACGATTGCCGTAGTTCACTTCTTTCAGGATAAACCATTTTTACTTCGCTTTCAGGAAGATATGACAGGAAAGCTTGTTGAAGGAACGGTTTATGTGTTCGAGTTCAAGACATTTGAAGTTGAACTTTCGGCTGATGAGAAAAATCCAGATATTTCGGACTATATGTATTCCATAGATGTTACTAATTATAGAGTTGCGGAAGATGGCGAACTCGGGTTGGAGAGCATAACGCCCACTGTTGAAATAATATCGAAATAAGTAACCGGATTATTTAATTAATAAGAAATCACTGTGGTAAATTCCGATTTATAGAATTGTCTTTTAAGGGGTAATTATACTATTACACTTAAAAGACAATTTTGTTTAGATATTAAAATATATTTATTGCCTAATTAGGAATTATAAGTTATACTTCGCGTATAAGTACATTTCACTTATGAAAATTTCTATGTCAGCGAAAGCTGATGTCCCATCCGATTCCCTAAATCATAGAACCAGGAAGAAGGGAAGAGGAAAACCCACACAGAAAGAAAATCAGTTGTATCAGAAAAACAGGTAAGTTATAATGTAGATATGGCGAAATCCTTTTATTTTCGGCGGAATCTATGATTACCTGACACAAAAGGAGGAAACCATTGAATACGGAATTAAAAAATGCAGTAATGGCAACAGACAGAGACGCACAATATGATAACAGCGCGAAACGCCTGATAGCACATAAGATCGTTCTGGCGTGGATACTTATAAGGACTGTGGAAGAATTTAAGGGAATGGAACCACTGGAGGTTGCAGCTCTTATAGAGGGAATTCCCTATATCAGTGCAGTACCGGTAGAATCGGGACTGACGAATGCGGTTCGTTTTAAGAACGGAAAACGCCTTGTAGGTTTTAACACCGAGAATCAGGAAATGAACGAAGGGCTGGTGCGTTTTGACATTGTATTCTATGTGCGGATGAAGGATGGCCTTTCGCAGATCATTATTAATGTGGAAGCACAAAAGGATGAACCCGGCGAATATGAGATCCTGAACCGGGCAGTATTCTATGTAAGCAGACTGGTTTCTTCCCAGAAGGAACGAGATTTCGAGAATTCGAGTTACGATGACATTAAAAGTGTCTATTCTATTTGGATTTGTATGAATATGGAGGAAAACACCATGAGCCATATTCATCTGACCAAAGAAGACCTGATCGGTTCTTATGAATGGAAAGGTAATCTGGATCTGTTGAATATCATTATGATAGGTCTTGCAAAGGAACTGCCGGAACATGATGAGACCTACGAGTTACATCGTCTGTTGGGAGCATTATTGTCCAGAGAGCTTACTATAGATGAGAAGCTGGACATTATTGGAAATGAATATGATATCCCATTAGAAGAGAATTTCAGAAAGGATATGAGCACTATGTGTAATTTGAGCCAGGGAGTTAAGGAAGAAGGTATTGCAATTGGACGCAGAGAAGGGTTGGAAGAGGGACGTAGAGAGGGCCATGCAGAACTTATTACAAAAATGTATAAAAATGGTCTTTCAATAGAACAGATTGCATCTGCAACAGATAAAACAATAGAAGAGGTAAAGACGATTATTGAGGGAAAAGAAAAATCCCAAGAGGCCTGAGAATTATTACCGGAAAAAACGCGGGGATGTGTAATTCATGTTTATACATTTCTGCGTTTTTTATGAAATGATAATTGAATAATAAACCGGAAGAGTTGCACGTGATGCAACTATGATATTATAATATGTTAAGCTTATGCTTGTAATGGACGGGGGAAGCGTTCGGTTACAATAAATACATAAGGAGAGATACAAAATGAGAGGCAAATTAATAGTTATCACAGGAGTTATGGCACTGGGGTTGTCTGCCTGCGGAGCACAGGGGAGTGATCCGGTGGGAGGGAGTAGTAGTTCAGAGGTTATTGGATCCGCAGAGGCTGCGGTAACGGAAGAGAGCACTTCAGAGACTGGTGAATCCATGGAAGCGACAGTATCCACGGAGACTGTTTCCGACACTACGGCATCCACGACAGGTCCTTCTTACGAAGATGAGGACGCATGGCTTCCCTGGGAAGACTACGGGGAATGTTCCAACACTGTGAAAGACTTCTACAATGACGATGAGAAAAAGACCTATTACTACGAAATGGATGAGTTCTTTTTTTCCGATGAGAAATATGCCAAAGTGAATGATTATCTGCAGCAGATGTATGAGAATTACAGAACCCAGTATGAGGAGGAAGGGGAGAATCACACCGGAGCGTATGAGTTAGTGGATGAAACTCTTTCCGAGGGACAGCGATACGATGATAATTATCTGGTATTCAATGGCATTACTTTAGCGGATGACGAGTATGTCAGCCTGCATTTTAATGACACGGTTTATTATGCAGGAGCAGCGCATCCATTATCCTATTACATACCCGTGACGATTTCCATTGCCACCGGCGAAGAAGTCACCCCGGAAGAAGTTTTGGGGAAGACTTGGGACGAGATCCGGGCAGCAGGCTCTATTGAAGAAGAAAACGAAGAAAATTTTAATGCCGATTACGGCTTTTACATCACAGAGAAGGAACTGTGCTATCTCTATCGCACTTATTTCTTTGCAGAAGAGATTCGGATTCCCAGGTAAAAGAACCGGATTGAACTGGCAGGGCAGAAGAGGTATACTTATTTTCAGAAACGGATGGAGGTACCGGGATGGAAAAGTTTACCCCTTCAGAGCTTTGTGCAGACATTAAGATCTATGATTATAAGAAAAAAGTAAAATATGATGAGAAATCCCTGGTGATTTTTGAGAAAACAGGGAAAATGATAACAGCCGGAAAAGAGTGTGAGGGCATGCTTTACACTCTTCCGGCTGATTCTATTGGCTTTTCTCCGATCGTGTTGGGAAGAGTCAGCGACTATACCTGTGCGGAAAAGATGCTAAAGCAGATGCTGTGTCGGTATCTGGGCAAGCCTGTTTTTGCGGGATACGGAGAGGGGCTTATTTTTGTTCACGAGAAGCTGAACGAAGTGGAAATGAAAGCCTATTTTGATCTCCTGTATCAGGCGGGAGCCAAAAATGTGGTCTATGCGGATGAAAGTGTGAAAGGAATCCCGGAGGGAACTCCTTGGGAGGATGTGATCTGGGGAATGAAGAACACTTATAAAAATCTTCGTTTTGCAGTAGAGATCACGAAGGAACAGCCCATGGATTACCTCAGATATTCACTGGCGCAGTTGGCAGAGAACTGTAAGCGGTGGGGACTGGAAGAGGAAATGTCAAAATTGCATATTTAAGGAAATAGGCTAAGGATAAATGAATTTATTTATCCTTAGCCTAAATTATTAGCTTTGTTGATAGTAATTATGCCGGTAAAGATGATCGTCTACCTGCTGCGCCAGGTGATTCATTTCTTCTTGTGCATCAGCACCCATGGCAATATTATAAAACGCATAGGAAAACTGCTTACTGAAGAAAGGATATGCGGGGGTCTGTGGTCTGGTAAAAGAGGTATTCCGTAATTGTGAAAATAAAATATTGCTGTTGCCGGAACCAGCCTGAAAGCTGTCCATTACATCATAAATCTCTTTTAAAACGGGAATACCCGTTAACTGACTGATCTTCAACTGGTTCTGCAGACTGAAAACATAACGGATAAATTCACAACATTCTCTGGGATATTGTGTCTGTCTGGACATGCATAATCCCCAGCTTCCATGGGGAGAAGCTGCTTTTATACCATGGGGAAGAGGGATTATGCCGATATTACTATTCCTTTTCTGCGATTGAAAATAAGCACTGGGCAGTGAAAGACTCATGGCAAAGTTTTCAGGAAAATCGGCACTGAGATCCTCCACGTGGGTATAATGATATTTATGAAATAATTCGCCCAGCCAATTCATAGCAGCGACGGAAGCCGGAGAGTTAATATATCCAGAGGTTGCCGTCAGTGTATCGTTAAAAAAGCTGCCATTGTTCTGCACGATAAATGGCAATCCTGCATAGCTGTTCCATTCTCCGGATTTCGGAGAAAGACCGCGTCCGGAGTCCATAAGCAAAGGATAGGGAAAAGAAGTTTTGGTCTGTATTGTATGGCAGACATTCAGAAACTCATCCCAGCTCCAGGCATCTTCCGCAGAAGTCGGAATGCGGATACCAAGGGAATGGAACAACTCCTTGTTATACAGAATACATAAAGTGGATTCCGTATAACCCAGATGATATAGTTTTCCCTGATAGGTTCCCTGTGTCACAATGGGAGACAGAAAAGAGGATAGGAAAGACGAATCCATATATCCATCAAACGGCAGCAGAGAATTCATATATGCCCAATAGGGGACATCAGGACCGTCCAGGGACAGAATATCCGGTGCATTTCCACTGGTAAAGCTTTGCAACAGCGAGTCACGCAGAGGAGCCTTATCGTTGGTGAGAAAAGTCGGTGTTACAAAAAAACCGGAAGATGTCAGATTAAACTGTTCGATCAGAGAGATCCAAAAATGTTTCTCATTATCTTCCATAGGACATAAATAAATAGATAGGTTTATTTTATCTTTGGAGCGGTCTGCTACAAAAGTACCTTTTCCTTGCTGCCGTATAATATATCCTTCAGATTCCAGACATTTCAGGGCTTGTGTAATAGTGCTTTTACTTACATTTAAAGTACGCATTAATTCATTATCGGAAGGGATGAGATCGCCGGGACGATAATATCCGCTTTCGATTTTCTGGACAAATTCATTTTTTATAAGCATGTATTTTGGTGTTCTGGTGTTCATAAAATCCCCCACATTTTGAAAAGTGATTGACAATATATTTTTGTTATGCTAATATCATAGCATAAGTTATTCGAACAAACAAGAATAAATAAAAAAACTCTCTGCAAAAGCAGAGAGTTAAAAAATAAAACAAGTTATTCGAACAACCGAACAACTAAAAGGAGGAGAAGATGAAAAAGACATTTTCAAAAGAGAAATTATTTGACAGAACACCGCGGGTCTTTAAGCGGGATGCAACGGAAGTTCGTTTTTTGTTGGGCGGAATCGGAACAGGTAATTTTTCTGTAAATTCAAGAGGAAAGTTCCTGGACTGGGAAATTTTTAACTGGCCTTCCAAGAATACGAAATTTCCCCTTTCCTTTTTTGCAATTCGTACGGAAAACAAAGAACTGGAAAAACCTATATCGAAAATTCTGGAATCGAGAATGGTTCCGCCATATACCAGCTCACACGGATATCTTCAGGCTGAATTAGTAAATCTGCCAAGAATGGAAGATTCCGAACTGATTTGTGAATATCCTTTTGCAAGGGTGAATTTCAAAGATTCCGAATTGCCCGTAAAAGTGTCAATGGAAGCATATACACCGTTTATTCCTTTAAATACAGATGATTCCAGTATTCCCTGTGCAATTATCCGATATACGGTGAAAAATATTGCAGACTGTCCGACCAAAGTAAGCCTGGTAGGTACGCTTCCCAATGCATCCGGGTTTGAGGGATATGATGTTATTGAGAACCTGAAGCTGGCTGACAGCGTAAAAAATGAATATCGGGAATTTGATGATGTGAAGGGCTTGTATTATTCACCCGAACATTTGAAAGAGGATCATTTACGGTATGGAAATATGGCGATTCTGACCAGTGGATCCAATGTAACCTATGAAACACAGTGGTTTGACGGCGAATGGGTGGATGGAATACAGGATTTCTGGGATGACTTTACCAGTGATGGACTTTTGGAAAAAGAGACCGTATCTGACAGTGTGGGATGTGAATTTGCACAATTTCATAATTTCAGTTTCCTGAAAAGAAGAGAAAAGATCGGATCTATCGGAGCCTGGGAAGAACTTCAGCCGGGAGAAGAAAGAACCTTCGAATTTACCATTACATGGTATTTCCCTAACAGGGTAAAGGCATGGATCGAGTTTGATGAGGACTACGAGAAATTCCAGCGCGGTGAATACGGAACAGTAAGAAATTACTATGCAACAAAATTCACAGATGCATGGGATGTAGCAAAATATGTATACCATAATAAGGAACGACTGGAATCAGACAGCAGAAAATTTGCCGATGCTATGTTCCATAAGACTACATTACCTTATTATGTGATTGATGCTCTGACTGCAAACATTACGAATCTTCGAAGTAATTTATGTTTCCGGCTGGAAGACGGAACCTTTGCCGGATTTGAAGGAATACGTGACTACATAGGCTGCGGTTACGGTAGTGTGCCTCATGTATGGAACTATGCACAGACGGTTGCTTTTCTGTTCCCGGATCTTGAAAAAACCATGCGTAATGTAGAATTTTTGAGAGAAACAGATGAGACAGGATGCATGTCTACACGAATGTTTTCCGTATTTGATCAGGAACGGTATGCAATGGTTCCGGCCTGTGATGGAGAACTTGGAAGTGTTGTTCGTGTCTACCGGGATTTCAAGAATCTTGGGGATGTGGAATTTTTGAAGACCATTTGGCCCAAAGTAGTGCTGGCAATGGAATATGCCCTGAAACAATGGGATCTGGATGGAGATGATGTACTGGACGGCCAGCAGAATACAACCTATGATATTGAATTTTACGGACCGAATCCCATGACGGACAGTATTTTCCTGGCAGCATTGAAATGCTGTGAAGAGATGGCTGAGATCGTAGGAGACGAAGAACATCACCAGCTATACGCAGATGCTTACGAAAAAGGAGCTGCAAGAGCCGACCAACTGATGTTTGACGGGGAATATTATATTCAGGTACAGAAGGAGATTGATAAATATAAGTATCAATTCGGAAAAGGCTGCCTGTCAGATCAGCTTCTCGGACAGTTCCTGGCATATATGGCCGGAATCGGGGAAATTTTACCGAAAGAGCATGTAAAATCTGCTATGGAATCCGTATTCAAGTATAATTATAAAACGGATTTTTATCATACGGACAGTGTACACAGAGCATATGCAATCAATGAAGAGCATGGAATGGTAGTAGCTACCTGGCCGAAAGGCGGCAGACCTAAATTCCCGTTATCCTATGCCGGAGAGGTGTGGACAGGAGTAGAGTATGAAGTAGCCGTTAATCTGATTTATTCAGGTTGTGTAGAGGAAGGTCTGACGGTGGTAAAGTCAATTCGGGATCGTTATGACGGATACAAGAGGAATCCGTTCAGTGAGATCGAGTCCGGTCATCATTATTGCAGAGCAATGGCAAGCTGGGGAGTGCTGAATGCATTATTGGGACTGCAAAGTGATATGTATCGCGGAACCTTGTCATTCCATCCTGCAATAGAAGGTGAAATGTCCAGTTTCTTCATCTGTGGAAAAGCATGGGGTATTTACAGTCAGAAGGAAGAGAATGGGAAAATGTGCAAACATATTGACGTCCTGTATGGGACGTTAGATGATATTCATGTACAAGAATAAGGAGGGTACAATTATGATGAAAAAGTATTGGAGAAAAATGATGGCACTTACTTGTGCGGCCGCTATGCTGTTTACAATGGCAGGATGCGGAAATGCAGAAGGAACTACAGATGGTGCAGAGACTGCGCAGAGCTCTACGACTGCAGATGGGTCCGGAGAGATCACGATCCAGTTTGCAGAGCATGTTGCTGATATTCAGGCACAGGAGCCGCATCTGCAGAAGATTATTACTGCTTTTGAAGAAAGCCATCCGGGGATTAAAATTGATATTACGGGCAAAGAAGTGTCCGAGCATAATACGCAGATGACTTTACTGGCAGGAGAAAATAAGCTTCCGGATGTATTTTGGCTGGAGCAGGCAACCGCAAAGGAGTTTGCACAGAATGGGTATTTATATGATCTGACGGATGCATTGGATCAGTATGGTATCAATGACAGCCTTCTTCCCGGACTGGTGCATTCATGTACCGTTGACGGCAAAGATGTGGGAATGCCCAGTGAAGTTATGATGGTAGGATTTTATTATAACAAAGATCTCTTCCAGCAGGCAGGAATCGAAGAAGTGCCTGTTACCTATGAAGAGTTCCTGGATGTGGTAGATAAGCTGAATGCAGCCGGAATCACACCGCTGACCGTGGGGGCGCAGGATAATTACAGTATCTGGGCATTCGAGACAATGCTGGCAAGATATGGATTTTTTGAAAAGCTTGACGGTCTGAAGGATGGAAGCATTTCCTGGAATAACGAAGACTTTATTCACTATTTCGAAAAAGTAGAAGAAATGCGTGAAAAAGGAACTTTTACAAAGGACATTTCCAATATTGGATATTTTGAAGCAAAAGAGCAGTTCCTGGGTGGAAATGCAGCAATGTTCAATTCCGGAGCATGGGATATCGGTGATTTTGAGGGAAGTGATATGGCTTCTAAAATCGGATTTTTCTGGGGACCTACCTTTTCCGACAGCCAGTATGAGCAGCAGATCGGAATCAAGGCATCCGGCGGTGTTTATGTAGTATCTTCAAAGGCAGCAGAAGATCCTGCGTTGTTAGATGCAATTATGCAGTTCTGGCAGTTCTATTACGGCGAAGAGGGAACCAGGATCATTGCCGAGGATACCGCGGCATTACCGTGCGCTACATATAATGGACAGATTGATGAGAGCCAACATCCTGTACTTTCCACGATGATCACGGCATTAAATGATGACTGGAAAGCAGTAACTGAACCGTTTAATTCACTTTCGTCCAATGTGGCGTATGGATATTTTGATGCTACCTTCGGTGTTATGACCGGAGTTTACACACCGGAACAAGCAGCTGATTATGTAGAAAATTTACAAAGTGCCGAAAGATAAAACTATAAGAGCGGTATGAAATTAAGTAATACCGCTCTTTTCTATAGAATGGAAAGGGAGAAAGCTATGTATTGGTTGAGTACAAAGAAAGCAAAAATCATTATGCTGCTTCCGACTCTTATGATTTATGCAGTATTTATTATTATTCCTGTGTTTATCGCATTTTATTATAGCTTTACGGACTACAGTGGTCTTGGAAAAGCATCCTTTGTGGGAATAAAAAACTATGTTGCTATGTTCCATGATAAGCTATTTCTGATCGCATTGAAAAATACATTTTTAGTATTGTTATTCAGTGTGATATTCCTGATCGTTGGATCTTTTATGGCAGCATTATTGATGAACAAGAATTTTCACGGAAACGCATTTTTTAAAATGGTGATTTTTGCTCCCTATGTAATAGCGCCTATTATCATAGGAATTATCTGGGGATATATCCTGAATCCTAATTATGGGCTGGTAAATAGTGTATTGCATAAAATAGGACTGGATATGCTTGCTATTGAATGGATCGGTGGAACTAAATGGTCTCCATTGTCATTGGCGATCGTATTCACATGGCAGGTACTGGGTTTCCATGGAACTATTTTTTTATCCGGAATCAAAGCAATACCGGGAGATATTTACGAAGCCTGTGATATTGATGGAGCCAATTTGTTACAACGCTTGTTTTATGTGACAATTCCTATGCTGAAAGAGACCTTTATTATTAATATTGTTCTGGTGGTAACAGGCGTATTTAAAATATATGAACTGGTATATCAGATGACAGGCGGAGGACCTACTCATCAGTCGGAGCTGCTTACCTCATATATGTATTTTACAGTATTTACATCCAGAAGGTATGGATATGGAATGGCAATTGCGGTTGCAATTCTGTTACTTTCAATTCTTGGCTCGTTTTCCTATATTAAGATCACAACGAGGAAGCAAAGGAGTTAAACATGAGAAACAAGAGAATATCGATAAAAAAAGTCATTTTTTACATATGTCTGCTGGGATTGATTATTCTTTTGGTCATGCCCATACTGTGGGCTATGTTGCTTTCATTAAAGACAAATAATGAGATTGTCAACAGTCCGCTTTCTTTGCCGCAGACAATAAGCTTTGAAAATTATCAGCGTGCGATCGATACTATTGATTTTTCCAAAATGTATTTTAACACGATTTTACTGGTAGTAATATCTACTTTTTTCAGTATTTTATTCACTTTTATGAGTTCGTTTGCAATTGCCAGAATGGTTTTTCGGAACCATAAGGCATCGGAAACATTGTATCTTTTCCTGCTGATCGGGATTGGCATCCCTATTTATGTACTACTGTTTCCGGTATATCGGATTGATTCATTGATGGGAATTCTTGGAACCCGTTTGGGACTGATCCTGCCGTATGTTGCAGTGAACATCTCGTTCAATACCTTGCTGTTTACCGGATTTTTGAGAGATATCCCCGGAGAATTGGAAGAAGCAGCAATTATCGACGGCTGCAATCTATTTAAGCTGTGTACCAAAGTGGTGATTCCGGTTATGAAACCCACGTTCGTGACGATCATTATTTTTAATGCAGTTTATATTTACAATGAGTTCCCGTTTGCATCAACCTTTATTCAGGATAATGCCTTAAACACAGTGTCATTAATGACATCTATGTTTAAAGGACAATATTCCATGGATTACAGCGGGATCATTGCAGCGAGTCTGATGATCATGCTTCCTGAATTGGTATTTTATGTCATTTTGCAGAAGTATATTATAAGTGGTATGACTGCAGGAGCAGTGAAAGGATAAGAAAATGAGAGATATCGTAAGGCCATCCCTACATTTTACACCACAGAAAGGCTGGATCAATGATCCTAATGGCTTGGTGTTTTTTAAAGGACAATATCATTTATTTTATCAGTATAATCCGTACCATGATAACTGGGACAGTATGCACTGGGGGCATGCGGTAAGCCGGGACCTGATACACTGGGAAGAATTGGAACCGGCACTGGTCCCCGACATGCCCTATGATAACGATAAAAACGGCGGATGTTTTTCCGGATCGGTTGTTGTACATGATGATCAGCTATTTTTATTTTATACAGGAAGAACGGAAGATGAAACCGGTATTTTTGAGACGCAAAATCTGGCAGTGTCGAAGGATGGGATACATTTCGTAAAGGCAGAAGAAAACCCGCTGATAAAAGAAGTCCCGGAAAAGGGAGGAAGAGATTTTCGAGATCCCAAGGTGTTTTTTGCACAAGGGAAATGGAGAATGATCTGTGGAGGATCCACCGGAAGAATTGAACATCCGGACAGCCGCGGAAGAATTTATCTGTTCTCTTCTACCGATCTGTACCATTGGACGTATAGCGGAATTTTGTACGAAGCAGAGCCCGGTGAGGGCAGAATGTTTGAATGTCCGGATGCCTTCTGCCTTGATGATGTCTGGTTTTTGACAACTTCGCCGATGTATGAAAAAGACAGTGCAACGACGCTGTATCTGTCCGGACAGGTGGATTTTGACAAATGTGAATTCCATAAAGAGATAAGAGGAACCTTGGATCTTGGAACTCATTATTATGCAGCACAGACATATCCGGTATTGCATGGGGAAATACGGTCTGTTGCCTGGCTGGGCGGCTGGCTGTGGATGCCCTGGATCCGGGATTTCGGTCCGGAGGAAGGTTATCGTGGAATATTGGATGTATCACGAGTGTGGTATTTAGATGATAACAGGCGTTTGTGCGCAAAAGTGGCTGATAAAGTGAAATCTGAGTTGAAGGTCTTCAGCAGAACATTGGAAAAACATTGGACCGGTGAAAACATACCACCGCAAAGTCAGCCGGTTATGGTAGAGCTGAAGGGAAATCTGCCGGGAGATGGAGAGTTATTATGTATTGACCTATATGATGCAGACAGACATACAGTGACAATATGCTTTGATTCTTCAAATAAAGAAATGACCGTGAATTATAACCGGGCAGACAGAGCTTCCAGATATGGTATACGGACTGTGCCCTGTGAAATGATGGAAAAAGATACAGATATTGATATCCTCATAGACGGAAATACATTTACATTATTGTGGGAGCATGGTTTGTATCGCTATACAGGAAAATTATACCCACAAGGAAATATAGGCGTAGATATAAAATATAGGACAAAACGGCATTATGATATTACTTCTCTGGGAGAGATATTGATTGATTTTACCGGGAAAAAAGACAGTGAAAGACAAACATTGTCTTATACACAAAATCCGGGAGGTGCACCTGCTAATGTTGTGGTTGCGGCACAACGGCTGGGTGCCCAAACAGCATTTATCGGAAAAATAGGAGAAGACTTCCTGGGTGATTTCTTAAAGGAAACCTTGGATAAATGCGGTGTTTCAACCGAAGGATTAATAAGTGATGCAGACTATTTTACAACACTTGCTTTTGTTAAACTGGCAGATAACGGAGAACGAAATTTTGCGTTTGCCAGAAAACCCGGAGCAGATATCGGTCTGAAGGCTGAGGAAATACGGAAAGATATCATCTGCCAAAGCCGTATTCTTCATGTAGGCTCTTTGTCGTTAACAGATGAACTATCCAGAAATGCAGAGTTTATTGCATTAAAAGCTGCGAAAAATAATGGAACAATTATTTCTTATGATCCGAATTACAGAGCCAGTTTATGGGATTCACAGGAAGAAGCCTGTAAATGGATGAGAAGTATTTTAGAATATGCAGATATCGTTAAAGTATCAGAAGAAGAGATTGAGCTATTAACAGGTTATACGGATGTTCGGAAAGCAGCAGAGACCATAACAGAGTATGGCGCAAAAATAGTACTCATTACTTTAGGAGAAAAAGGATCGTTTGTATATCTGCAGGATCAGCAGGAAGCATATGTTTCAGGTTATTCCAGCAAAGTTGTGGATACCACCGGTGCCGGAGATTCTTTTATGGGAGGCTTTTTATATAAGATTTGTGAATCCGGTAAGCGTATAGAAGAATATTCTTTACAGGAAATGATAGAATGTGTCCGCTTTGGAAATGCGGTGGCTTCCCTATGTGTTGAGAGAGAAGGAGCAATACCTGCGATGCCTGTAATGGAAGAAGTAATTAAGAGGATCAATAGCTAACATAATCCGATCGATGGACAGTAAGAAGGAGCAACCCTGAAGTACCTGGAGCTGCTCCTTTTTGATATAATTTATTGTCCAGGATATGCTTGCTTTTTACATAAATCATTGTCATAATAGGTGTGTTATAAAGAGATTGGAGAAATATAGAAATGTTACTGGATGTTTTAGGATTATTGTCAGCCTGTTCGTATGCTTTGGACTGTGTGGAGGCAGAGCTGGTACATGTGTCTGACAAACATGCGAAGCGTGTGGCATACATGAGTGTCTGCATGGCAGAGCAGCTGGGGATCAGCGGTGAGAGCCTGCAGGATCTGGCAGCATGTGCCCTGCTTCATGATAATGCGCTGACACAGTATATTCAGGAAGAATTACATAAGGATGTTACAAATGTTCCGCAAGCTTCTCAGGTAGGAATTCACTGTACCCTGGGTGAAAAAAATATACAGAGACTTCCCTTCCATACGGATGTGAAGAATGTAATTCTGTATCACCATGAAAATGCCAATGGGAGTGGACCGTTTGGAAAAACATGGGAAGAGGTTCCGATTTTTTCCCGAATCATTCATTTAAACGATCTGCTGGACCGGGCATACGGTGCAAAGGGATTTACGGAGGATACTTTTAATAAAGCTTGTGGATATCTTCACAAAAATGAAGGGACCATTGTGGACAAAGAATGTGTGGATGCTTTCCTGCAGGCGTTTCCCCTGCTGCATTTTCTGACACTGGGAGAGGATAGCTTTGAGAAAAATCTGTGGGAGAAAATCCCCCGCATCAAACAGGAGCTAAGCTTCGCACAGATCAAGGAGCTGGCGAGCTTTTTTGCACAGATCGTCGATTACAAGTCTCCATTCACCAGCACCCATTCCATCGGTGTAGCAGAGGATGCGGAACGGTTGAGCCGCTATATGGGATTTGATGAAGAAACCGTGCAGAAAATGTACCTTGCGGGCGCTTTGCACGACATCGGAAAAGTAGCGGTAGGAAATGAGATTCTGGAGAAACCGGGAAGACTTACGGAAGATGAATTTGCGGTGATGAAGCATCACGCGGCATATACCTATTATATTCTGTCGGACATTGATGATTTTGACGAGATCCGTGACTGGGCGGCATTTCACCATGAGAGACTGGACGGAACCGGCTATCCATTTGGCAAGACTGCCGCAGAACTGAACACACAGGAGCGCATGATGGCATGCATAGATATCTATCAGGCACTGACGGAAAGCCGTCCCTATAAACAGGGCATGTCCCACGAAAAAGCCTGTGAGATCCTGTGGGATATGGCGAAGAAGGGCTGGCTGGATGAAGTGATTGTGAAGCAGGTCGAGGATTGCTTCCGGGGATAAAAGACATTATAAAAACAGAGGAAAAAACAATGATAGAATTGGGACACTAATCTTCTGCATCGGAAGCAACCTCGTCTGGCGGCATATCTGCCGTGGAATTTTTAGAATAATAAACTGTGTACTGGTCAATCTAAACAGCTGGATGAACCTGACAGAAACCCGAACCTCAAAGAACCCCAGATCATGTTTGACCACAGATGAATGCTATTAATCGGAGAGGGAAAAATAGGGGGGGATTGAGAGTGATCCCCTTAAATAGTATATTTTGAAATATAGTTATTGCATAATTAAAAAATATAGAGTATGCTTCCTCTATAAGTACATATCACTTATGAATTTTCTTTATCAGCGAAAGCTGATGTCAACCTGCTTCCCCGGGAAATCAGGAGAGGCAAACCCCACACAGAAACCAGTTGTATCAGAAAAACAGGTAAGTTATAATGTAGGAGGAAGCTATTTGAACACAGAACTGAAGAATGCAGTAAAAGCAGCCGATCTGAAAGCGCAGTATGATGCAAGAGTGAAGCGGCTGGTAGGACACAAAAGAATCCTGGCACAGATTTTGATCAAAACCGTGGATGAATTTAAGGGAATGAATCCCAAAGCAGTTGCAGACTGTATAGAAGGAACCCCTTATATCAGTGCGGTACCTGTGGAGCCGGGGCTGACCAACGCGGTACTTGACCGAAACGGACAACGTATTGTCGGTTTTAATACGGAAAACCAAGAGATCAACGAAGGACTGGCACGATTTGATATTGTCTTTTATGTACGGACGAAGGACGGTCTGTCGCAGATCATCATTAATGTAGAAGCACAGAAAGACGAACCAGGGGAGTATGAGATTTTAAACCGGGCGATTTTTTATGTCAGCAGACTGGTCTCTTCCCAGAAAGAACGGGATTTCGAGAATTCGAGTTACAATGACATCAAAAGAGTCTATTCTATTTGGATATGCATGAATATGGAGGAAAATACCATGAGCCATATTCATCTGACCAAAGAGGATCTGATCGGTTCCTATGAATGGAAAGGAAATCTGGATCTGATCAACATCGTAATGATAGGACTGGCGAAGGAACTGCCGGAACACGACGAGACCTACGAATTGCATCGTCTGCTAGGAGCATTGCTGTCCCAAGAACTTACGGTAGATGAAAAGTTGAGCATTATAGGAAATGAATATGATATTCCCATAGAAGAAAATATGCGAAAGGATGTGAGCGCTATGTGCAATTTAGGCGAAGGAATTGAAGAAAAAGGCATTGCCATCGGTCGAGAAACAGGGCGTATAGAAGGTGAAGCAGGTTTGATTATAAAAATGCACAAGAATGGTCTGTCGGCAGAGCAGATAGCCTCAGCCACAGACAAGGAGATAGAAGAAGTGAAGGCAATTATTGCCGGAAGAATTTGACGCAGGTACAGGGAAGGCAAAAAACATTATGGACAGCTTTATAGAAGCTTTATATGGACGATCGGAAGAAACTATTCCGGAGGAATACGATTGGTTTGCTCCGCTATTGGGTGATTGGGAATTTGATTATAAAGATAAATTTATAGATGGTGATCGTAGCAGGCCGCAACGCCAGTTAAAAGGAGAGTGGATCTTCAGACGGGTATTGAACGGGATAGGTATTGAAGATATGTTCATATGTCCTTCCAGAGCGACGAGGGAGACTTCTCCACAGCCGGATGGTGAGTATGGTGTCGGACTTAGAATATATAATTCAAAGACCCATTGCTATGATATGGTATATGCATGCAAGAGTAAATTTACAAATTTGTGTTTTACCATGGAAAATGGAATATTGACAGGAACCGTTTTGGAAAAGCCCAATCGAAAATGGCGTTTCGTGGAAAGAAATGAAAATACATTTCATTGGCAGAATATTACCATACAGGAGAATGGCGATATTATTGTGAATTGTGAGGCTTTCGGGAAAAGGAAATGAATATTGTTGGTCAATGCATTCGAGGATATGATCAAGCATTACGGGTAGGAAGAATACGATTTCAGACTGCGGGAAACACAGACCTATGAGATCATAGAGAATGTGAATACTTATTTCCTGGAGTTTGATGACGAGAGATCCGGTGGATTTGCCTCCTGCGAGATTGGCAACAAGCTGACTGAGGAAGAGCGGTGGGCAAAGCTTCGATTGGTGAAAGAAGTAGCAGGAACTTTAATCGTGTCAGATCACAATTCTTATGAAAAAACAGACAGGGGCATGCAATGTGTCCCTGTTTTTTTGAAGTTGGAAACAGATTGTTTCATTTTTCCGGATAAGCTATAATATACTTATGGCTGTTTTGTTCAATATTTTTGAGTGTATATTTGACTGATTTTGAATTGTATTTAGAGAAGGGTGAGGAAGGTACATGAAGACATTGTTAGGTACGAAATTTGCAGTCAGAAAAATACTACTGTTAATGATAAGTGGTATTTTTTTAGTGGGGTGTGCTTATCAGACGAGTGCCGTTCCCATCGATTTTGGAATTGAATCGAGAACAGATTTAAACGGAGACGGAAAAGAAGACAGGGTGCGTGTGATTGACAGACGTGATGTTGGATTGACAACGATCATAGCAAATGTAAATGGCATAGATGTGGCAATAAAAGATTATAGAGGATATTGTGAATCGACAGTTACTACCGGTGACTTAACAGGAAATGGGAAAGCAGATGTACTGTTGAAAAGAGCAACACGAGGAACCGATTCCGGTACTGTTAATATCTCCATTCTGCATTTGGAGAATACAGGCTGGGTGGAGTATCCATACAATTTTATTCATAATCCTGATATTGATTTAGAACAGCCGGATACATTTGATGATGAAGTCTATCTCGGTGTTACATTGTTTGAAAAAGATGGAAAGGTAATGGTTCGTTTTATTTCATTCCAGGATAATGATAAAAGTCAAAATACAGTAAAATGCACCGAAGCATCTTATTGTGAAGATGGCTGGTATATAGAGGATATTAAGATGATTTCGGATTTTTTTAGTGGTGATAAATTTGAAAGATTATTAGCACCGTTATATGAGACGGAGAATGTTAATGAGGAAGAAATGATAGAGCAAAATTCGGAAAAAGCAGATGACAAGATAGAGGAATTTTCCATGGATGAAATTGAAGAATTGTTTTTTGGCGAGTGGGAAGTTACGAAATTGCTTGGCTTTACAAAAATACAGAACGATTATACGAATTATCCGGAGGGACATGACATCATAGGCAATCATATTGTGATAAATGAAGATGTATTTTCCAGTGAAGGACTTGAAAAATATGAACGTTATCAATGTGAGGTTTTAGAACCTTCTTATGAGGTATCTCCTATAATAGATCGTAATTGGATCTATTATATAAGTGAAGCCGTAAAAGAAGATCCGGAATTATATGACTGGATTCTAAATTATGATGAATTTCAGGATTTGGAAATAAGAGGCACAAGAGATGGAATAAAGGGAAAGTCTCCGGCAGTAGACATAATGCTTTCCAGCGATAAGCAGTTTGTTATTCTTTACATGGATTGTACTTTTTACCTTTTGGAGAAAATATAATGACAAACTATTTTTTTGTAACCATCAAATTCGATATTGATCCGAAATACCTTCCTCAATATTTCCATGATAATAATACAACCGCATATGATGCTACGAAAAATATGACAGAGGAGCACAGAAGCATTTATTCGTTTTTAATTGGGAAAAAATACATAGACTGTATGGATTTAGTAAAATAATTAAATTATAAAGATACCAAGATTGTGGGAGTGCGTAGCACGAAGCAATCCGTAGGTATCAAAGTCGAATGGAGATTAGTATGAGGCATATGCAAAAAACAGCATATTACCATCTTCCCGGTCTGTTTGAATTCTATGAACTATACCGGATATTTCTGCCATTGTTCCGGGAGCATCGGGAATATTTTTACGACTGGTGTGACATCGGCTCCATCTATGGAGCACCGCCGGACTGCATCTGGGGAGGCGGCCGCGTCTCACTGGAGGATCACGATGCAGGAGAAGTGCTGGCATTGTTACAGGAATACGGCATTTCAGCCCGTCTGACCTTTAGTAATTCCCTTCTTCGCGAGGAACATCTTTCGGACAGAAAATGCAATGAACTCTGTGTCTTGTTTTCGGGAAATGTAACCCCGGAGAACGGCGTGATCGTTCATTCAGATTTGCTATTACAATATCTGAAAAGTCATTATCCGGAGCTTTATCCGGTATCCTCCACTACGAAAGTTCTGACGGATTTTGAAGCGTTAAAAAAGGAGATCGACAGAGACGATTTTCGCTATGTTGTACCGGATTTCCGCCTGAACAAGGCTTATGAAAAATTAAATACGTTGACAGAACCACAGAAAGACAAAGTGGAATTTTTGTGCAATGAGTGTTGTTATTTCGGATGTAAGGACAGGAAGGAATGCTACGAAGCCGTCAGCCGCAGGAATCTGGGAGAGGAGCCGGATTTTAGTTGTACCTCACCGGGGGCGGAGGAGGGCTATCGTTTCTCCAAAGCCATGAAAAATCCCGGATTTATCAGCGTGGGAGATATTCAGAAGATCTATCTGCCTATGGGATTTTCCAATTATAAGATCGAAGGCCGGGGACTGGGCAGTGCACTGGTTCTGGAATTTTTACTGTACTATATGACGAAACCGGAGTACCAGCTGCAGGTCAGAGAAGAAATCTATCTGGACAATATGCTGGATCTGTTTTAATAAATGAAATCAAAAGATGAGGAATGCTGTCATGGAATACGAAACCAATGAACCAAAGCATATCAAGGTAAGAGGTGCAAAGGTTCATAACCTGAAAAATATAGATGTGGATGTTCCCCTGCACAAAATCGTGGGGATCGCCGGGGTATCCGGTTCGGGAAAATCTTCGCTGGCACTGGGTGTCCTCTATGCAGAGGGCTCCAGACGTTATCTGGAATCCTTGTCCACATATACGAGAAGACGTATGACCGGTGCGGCGAAAGCGCAGGTGGATGAAGTCCTTTATGTTCCAGCTGCTCTGGCACTGCATCAGCGCCCCGGAATTCCCGGGATCCGCAGTACCTTTGGAACCGGAACGGAGCTTTTGAACAGTCTGCGTCTGATGTATTCCAGACTGGCATCCCACCGCTGTCCTAACGGACATTATGTGCCTCCGACCCTGAAAGTAGCGGCGGAGCAGGAGATCCTGTGCCCGGAATGCGGAGCGAAGGTACATGCTCCCAGCGCAGAGGAACTGGCATTCAATTCTCAGGGAGCCTGCCCGAAATGCGGCGGTACGGGAAGTGTGCGGACTGTGGACCTGGATTCTCTTGTGCCGGATGATTCCCTGAGTATTGACGAGGGAGCGGTGGCACCCTGGAACAGTCTCATGTGGTCTTTAATGACAGATGTCTGTCGGGAAATGGGAGTGCGGACGGATGTGCCTTTCCGGGAACTTACAGATCGGGAAAAAGAGATCGTCTATCACGGTCCCGCGGAGAAGAAACATATTTTTTATAAGGCGAAGAAGACCAATCAGGCGGGAGAACTGGATTTTACATATTTCAATGCGGTATACACGGTAGAAAATGCCCTGGCAAAAGTGAAAGACGAAAAGGGCATGAAGCGTGTGGAAAAATTCTTAAAGGAGGACATCTGCCCGGAATGCGGCGGCAGCAGACTTTCGGATGCGGCCAGAGCACCGAGACTTCGGGGTATAGGGCTTGTGCAGGCCTGCCAGATGCCCCTGAAAGAACTGGTGGACTGGGTAGCGGGAGTGCCGGATTCCCTGCCGGAAGAGATGCGGCCTATGGCGGAATCTATCTGCGAATCCTTCCAAACTGTGGCCAAAAGGCTGATGGATCTTGGACTTACTTACCTGTCTCTGGATCGTGCGGCAGCCTCTCTGTCCACCGGGGAGAGACAGCGGATGCAGCTGGCACGTGCAGTGCGGAACCGTACCACAGGAGTGCTCTATGTGCTGGATGAGCCTTCCATCGGTCTGCATCCTTCGAATATTGTGGGGTTGAATGCGGTGATGCATGACCTGATTGCTGACGGCAACTCCATTATTTTGGTAGACCATGATACCCAGATTCTGTCCGAAGCGGACTGGCTGATCGAGATGGGACCGGAAGCCGGTGCCGGAGGCGGCTATGTGATTACACAGGGTACGATTCCACAGGTAATCGCCAAAAAGGAGTCCATGATCGGTCCTTTTCTGGCGCAGACTGCGGATATGCGTATCCGTAAACCCATCGCCTGGGAGGAAATATTTGCACCGGGAAAGCTTCATTTGTCCACAGATGCCATCCATACGGTAAAGCCTCTGGAAATAGACATTCCCAAAGGAAGACTTACGGTCGTTACCGGTGTCTCCGGCTCCGGTAAGACCACCATGGTGCTGGAAAGTCTGATTCCCGGACTGGAAGCAAAGTTAAACGGCGAACATTTGCCCGGCCATGTAAAAAGTATCACCGCGGAGGGTATCGCCCATGTAAAACTGATCGATGCATCCCCCATCGGTATTAATGTGCGTTCCACGGTAGCCACTTATGCCAATGTGCATGACGAACTGCGGAAGATCTATGCGAAAACCGCGGATGCGAAAAATAAGAAATATAAGGCGGGAGATTTTTCTTACAATACCGGAAAACTAAGATGCCCGGTCTGCGACGGTACCGGACAGATCAGTCTGGACGTACAGTTCCTGCCGGATGTGGATGTGCCCTGCCCGGAGTGCGGCGGTTCCCGCTATGCCAGAGAGGCATGGGACATCTGCTATGCGAACAAACGGGGGAAACGTTATTCTCTGCCGCAGATGATGGAGATGGATGTAACGGCGGCATTGCAGGCGACAGAGGATTGGAAAGTCGTGCATCAGCGTCTGGAAGTACTGAAAAATCTGGGACTGGGATATTTAACATTAGGCGAAGAGACACCAAGCCTCTCCGGCGGGGAGGCTCAGCGGTTGAAGCTTGCCAGCGAAATGGGAAGAGGACAGTCAGATTCCGTATTTGTATTCGACGAACCGACGATCGGACTGCATCCGTTAGATGTACAGACTCTGTTGCAGGTATTTCAGGCGCTGATAGACAATGGGGCAACGGTACTTGTCATTGAACATGATCTGGATGTGATCCGCAATGCCGATTACATCATTGATATGGGACCCGGTGGTGGAGAAGACGGCGGCAGAGTTGTCGCTGTGGGAACTCCGGAGCAGATCAGGGCAAATGCCGACAGCATTACGGGAAAATATCTGTGATTAAAGACAGCGATGTGTGCGTGAGCGCCCATCGCTGTCTTTCCTTATGCCTATGCGCGGCTCATTGCTCGCGTAATTTCCACTACAATTTCCCCAGTTTGATTTTGACATACGTATAGTGACTATGATACACTGAATAAGAAAAAAGTGGGATAGTCTGCTTTGGTGAAAATAGGAACTTAGGACAAGAAAAGGTTAAGGGAGCGAAATACCTTGGATAAGAGTGAATATAAATTAAGAGCGGAAGAAATCAAAGACCTGATCAGCCGGGGAGAATATGCACAGGCTGCTGAAATTGCCGACACGATTGACTGGCGTCGTGTAAAAAGTGTCATGATGCTGTGTACGATCAGTGATCTCTATAAGATCAATCGCAGATATGAGGATGCCAGAGATATGTTGCTTCTGGCATATGAACGTCGTCCCGGCGGAAGGACCATCTGCTATTCCCTGTGCGAACTTTCCATTAAAATGGAAGAATACGTACAGGCGATAGAATATTATAAGGAATTCGTACAGGTGGCGCCCAAGGATTCGGGAAGATATATTCTGCAGTATAAATTGTACGAGGCGCAGGACGTGAGCCTTGAAGAACGAATCTCAGTTTTGGAAGAACTGAAGAAGAGAGATTACAGGGAAAAATGGGCATATGAACTGGCATACCTGTATCACAGAGTGGGACTGGCAGCCAGATGTGTAGAGGAATGTGATGAACTGATCCTTTGGTTCGGCGAAGGGAAATATGTGATTAAGGCGATGGAACTGAAAATGCTCCATCAGCCGTTGACACCGGAGCAGCAGGAAAAATACGATCATCGGTTCGATGCGCCCGGAAGCTTTATCCCGTCGCAGAACTCTGTGCAGGATAACGGGTATAGCGGGAATCAGGGTTATGATCAGGGTTACGCCCAGGACGGAAGCTATGATCAGGGTCAGGGGTATGATCAGAATTATACTCAGGATTATTCCCAGAATGGGAACTATGACCAAAGCCAGGGGCATGCGCAGGACTATCCTCAGGACGGAAACTACGATCAGAATCAGGGCTATGTTCAGGAGGATAACTATGACCAGGTATCCGGAGATACCCAGGTCTATGAACCCATGCAGCAACCGGCGCAGGAGACCTCCGCACAGCCGGAGCAGGATGATTTCGATATTCATGTGAAGACCATGGATGTGGGTCAGTATAATACCATCAATCTGCAGGCAGAACTTGCAGCGGGACTTCGTGAAGTCCTCGGTGAGGAGCCAAAAAAAGATACCGCGAAAGCTACAGCGGACTCCATTACCCGTTCTATCGTAGCACCTATGATGGATTCCGATACAGAATCTCTGGATTATCCGGAGATTGCAGAGGTCAGTGAGGATGATCTGGAGCCGGAGACCGAGCAGATCGAAGGTTCCGAGGTGTTCTTTGGTGAGACCGGAGAGATCGGTGATCTGTCTCAGGTTCCTGAGGTAGAGACCGAGGAGATCCTGCCGGAGGAACCGGCATCTCTTAAGAGACAGGATGTTGTGCCGGAATTATCGGAAGCACAAGTGGAGCCGGAAGCAGAGCCGAAGGCGCCTGTGGAGACAGAGAGCAAGCCGGAAAGCTCTGTCGAAGAGATTCACGAAATGCATGAAGTGACCGTACCGGTGGAACCTCCCAAGGAGCTGGCGAATGTACTGGCACAGGAATCCGACGGTCAGATCAGCCTGGTAATGCCCGAGGCGGAAAGCATCGAGAAGCAGATTACCGGTCAGATGAATATTGAAGACATTCTGGCAGAGTGGGAACGCAAAAAGAAAGAAAACCTCGAAAAGAGAGAAGAAGAAGTCCGCCAGCATGTATTGCAGCAGACCGGTGCCATGTTCACGGAATTTGAACAGGCAGTAAGAGATGGACTGTTAGAGAAACTGGAAAAAGAAAAAGCAGCGGATGCTGATGTGGTTACGGACACAGATGAAGTTGAAGAGCTGGAACCGGAACCTGCTGATACGGATATCGTTGACGCTGAAGAGGTAGAAGAACTTGAAGAGGAACCTGCTGTGGCGGAATATGAGGAAGAACCCGCAATAGAGGAACCGGAAGCTGTTGCCAATATGGAAGTGACGCAGGAGCCTGCGGCAGAGATCACAGAGGTGTCGGAGGAAACTATAACAGAGATCGAAGAAGCATCGGAGGAATCCGTAGAGGAGGCCAAAGAGGAGCCGGAAGAACAAGCAGTAGAACAAGCGGTAGAAGAAGTCCCTGAGGACGAGCAGCCGCAGACCCCGGAGCCTCCCGTAGTGGAGAGAGACAAAGCAAAAGTCCGTGCGCTTACCAGAGAAGAGCGCGAGCTGTATGCGCCCTTTATTCAGAGTAAGTCCGCAAGAGAACAGTTAGTCAAAGCCATTGATAATATCAGCCTGGCTGCCTATACTGGCAATGTGATCATCACCGGTGAAGAAGGCATGGATACCTTATCCCTTGCGAAAAATATGATTCGTGAGATCCAGGCTACCGACAGCAATTTCTCCGGAAAAGTTGCCAAGATCTCCGGACATGCGCTGAATAAAAAGGACGCTGCCGATACATTATCCAAGCTGAAGAACGGAGCGCTTATTATCTGCAAGGCATCGGAAATGAACGATACTACGGTGAACACCCTGTATAAAGCCCTGCAGCAGGAGAACCAGGGAATAGTTATTATCCTGGAGGATACCAAGCGTGAGATCGACCGTTTCCTGGAAAAGCATGAAAAACTGAAAGAAAGCTTTACAGCCCGCATGGATGTGGAAGCTCTCAGTAACGATACACTGGTGGCATTCGGAAGACAATACGCCCGGGAAATGGAATACTCCATTGATGAGCTGGGAGTTCTCGCACTGCATACCAGAATTGAAGATATGCAGACCATAGACCATGTGGTTACCGTGGTAGATGTGAAAGAGATCGTGGATGAGGCAATTGCGCATGCGAATAAAAAGACATTAAAGCATTTCTTTGATGTTCTGTTTGCCAAGAGATATGACGATGAGGATATGATCATCCTCACTGAGAAAGATTTTGTATAACTATTCAGAGCCATGTAAACATTGACGAATGGGCGTCGAATGCTTGCATTCGTAAGAACATTTATCAATGTTTATAGGGCGAATGGGGTTCTGAATAGTTAAAAATATATAGCGGGAGGCACAGCTATGACGAAGGAGAAGGTATTTATTTCCGAAGCAGACCAGTATCTTTTTGCCCAGGGAACGCACTATGATATTTATAAAAAACTGGGCGCGCATCTGTCGACGGAAGATGGTGTGCAGGGAGTCTATTTCGGGGTATGGGCACCAAATGCAGCACAGGTGAATGTCATCGGCACATTCAATGAATGGAACGAGGAGTCTCATCCCATGCAGAAGCTGGGAGAAGGTGGTATCTGGGGGTTGTTCATTCCCGGCGTGGAAGAAGGAACAATGTATAAGTTCCTGATCTATGCGAGGGATGGCAGAAGGCTGTATAAAGCCGACCCCTTTGCAAATTATGCGGAATACAGACCCGGAACAGCGTCCATTGTTACTGATATCACGGGATTCGACTGGAAGGATTCCAAGTGGATGGAAGCCCGGGATAAAAAAGATATGAACAAGGAGCCCATGGCGATCTATGAGTGTCATATCGGTTCTTTCATGAAGCATCCGAATAACGGTACTGCGGAAGGATTCTATAATTATCGGGAGTTTGCCGACCGGATCGTGGAATACCTGAAAGAGATGAAATACAGCCATGTAGAGCTTATGGGAATCGCAGAGCATCCGTATGATGGCTCCTGGGGGTATCAGGTGACCGGATACTATGCGCCTACGTCCCGTTACGGAACGCCTAAGGATTTTATGTATCTGGTCAATGAACTGCATAAGGCAGGTGTCGGAGTCATTTTGGACTGGGTACCGGCACATTTTGCAACCGATGCACACGGACTGGCAGAATTTGACGGACAGTGCATATTTGAACATCCCGATCCTCGTTTGGGAGAACATCCTGAATGGGGAACGAAGATATTTAATTATGGCAAAAATGAAGTGAAGAACTTCCTGGTAGCCAATGCTCTGTTCTGGCTGAGAGAGTTCCATGTAGACGGTATCCGTGTAGATGCAGTAGCATCCATGCTGTATCTGGATTACGGTAAAAAGGACGGACAATGGCTGCCGAATAAATTTGGCGGCAATAAGAACCTGGAAGCCATTGAGTTCTTCCATCATCTGAATTCAGTGATCCGCGGAACTTATCCGGGATTTTTGACGATTGCCGAGGAATCTACCGCATGGCCCAATGTCACCAGTGGTATCGGGGAGGAAGGCTTAGGATTTTCCTTCAAGTGGAATATGGGCTGGATGCATGATTTCTGCGAGTATATGAAGCTGGATCCTCTGTACCGGAAAGGCGATCATTATGCTATGACCTTTGCCATGAGTTATAATGACAGCGAGAATTATATTTTACCCTTATCCCATGATGAAGTGGTGCATCTGAAGTGCTCCATGGTGAATAAAATGCCCGGATATCCGGCAGATAAATATGCCAACCTTCGTGTGGGGTATAGCTACATGTTCGGGCATTCCGGCAAGAAATTATTATTTATGGGACAGGATTTCGGACAGGAGCGAGAGTGGAGCGAAGAGCGTGAGCTTGACTGGTATCTGTTAGGTGAGAAGCTGAATCAGGGCGTACATACTTATGTAAAGGAGCTGTTAAAGCTGTATCGTAAATACCCTGCTCTGTACGAGCTTGACAATACCTGGGACGGCTTTGAATGGATGAACGCGGATGATGCGGAGCACAGTACATACTGCTTCGTGAGAAAATGTTCCAGTGGCAAGAATAATCTGCTGTTTGTACTTAACATGACCCCGATGAAATGGGAGAACTATACTGTTCCCGTGCCTAAGAAGAAAAAGTATAAGCTTCTGCTGAACAGTGATGAGGAACGGTTCGGCGGCTGGGGAAACGAGATTCCCACAGAGATTACGGCGGAGAAAAAGCCTTATCATTATAAGGATTACTCCATCAGCTTTGATCTGCCACCCTATGGCGCTGCGGTATTTCTGTTCTAGGTCAGGTTAAGAAATCATATAAAACAACCGAAATAAAAGATGAGTGTGACCCAAAGTGCACTCATCTTTTTTCATAACTATTCAGAGACATGTAAATATCACTAAGACCTCTTTGAATGCTTGTATTCGTAAGAGGATTTAAAGGACGACAGGCGTGAAGATAACATTTCAGAATCAGACGATCAATGAAAATGACAATAGAACAGAAAGTAACCGGACAGAGAAAAACAACTGGGGCAAAGACAAGACATGGCGCAGTAAAAAGAGCGTAAATGTGAATTTCGGGGCAGTATACGAGAGTGGGCAGGCCGCAGTGCCCATGTCTTCTTTAGAAAAGGAAGAGAACAACAAAGGAAAATCTCTGATGGAGCTGCAGCAGGATGCCGGGAATGCTAATGTGGCGTTGCAGCAGGACTATATGACATTGCTGTCGCATACCATGTCACAGGAGGACTATGCGAAGGCCTGTGAGGATGGATTTGATCCTAGAGAATTAGATCAGGATACAGCGGTCACCATCGTGGATAAGATCAAGGCAGAGCTGGTGCGTTCCGGACAGCAGATCGCAGGATATACGGATGATATCGACATGGATACCCTGGCGGCAGCGGTAGGAAGTGATACTTTAGCCCGAAGCATCGAAGAGCAGTTCCGTTCCGCGGATCTTCCTTTGACACAGGAAAATATAAATGAACTGAAAAGCGCCTGGGATATGGCAGCTTCCCTGAAGGAACCGGAAGAAGGTGCGGTCAGCTACCTGGTGGATAATGGACTGGAACCGGAGATCTGGAACCTCTATGTGGCAGAGAACAGCGGTGCGAAAGTACAGAATAATGATGTCCCGCAGGAACTGCAGGAGCAGATGGACAAGGTAATTGCGGATGCGGGATTGACGGTAAACGATGAGAACAGACAGAAGGCACAGTGGCTGGTAAGTGCAGGACTTCCGCTGACTACGGATACGCTGCAGCAGCTTGTGGAACTGGACGGTATTTCCTATCCTGTCACGGAGGACACTTTTGCGCAGGCGGCAGCAGCGGCAATTGCGGAGGGAAAATCCCCGATGTATGCGAACCTGGGCAGACAGGATACGATTTATGAAAAAGCAGATAAAATGCTGCAGGACTGGTTCTCGGATGCAAAGTGGGATGCCACGGCAGAGAATCTGGCAGCGAGAAAACAGCTGGAAGAGATTCGCCTGCGCATGACGGCAGAAGTGAACGTAAAGCTTTTACAGAGTGATTTTTCCATTGATACAGCTCCTATGGAGCAGCTGATCGAAGCGCTGCGAAAGGCGGAGGCAGAGGTTGCCGGAAAATATTTTCCCGGTGAGTCTCAGGCAGTGATGAAATATGAGACTTATACCCAGGCAGTGCAGGTGGCTTCCGAATTACCTGGATTACCTGCCGGAGTACTGGGATCCTATGGTCTGGAACAGAAAGCTGCCACAGAGACAGTTTCTGACTTCCATAAGGAAGGCGCTGCAATGCAGAAAGCCTATGAGGAAGCGGGCGAACGTTATGAGACTTTGATGACGGCACCGAGAAGCGATCTGGGAGACAGCATCCGGAAAGCATTTTCTAATGTAGATGACATTCTGACAGGTATGTCATTAGAAAAGACATCGGAAAATCAGCGGGCTGTCCGGATTCTGGCATACAACAGTATGGAAATTACGCCTGAAAATATCGAGAAGGTTAAGGAAGCTGACAGACAGGTCAGCGCAGTAGTGGACAGACTGACACCGAAAAATGTGTTACAGATGATCCGGGATGGTGTAAATCCTCTGGAGAAGACCTTTAACGAACTGGAGTCCTATTTTTCACAGAACCCCCAAAGCTATGAGGAAGAAGTGGAGGACTACAGCCGTTTCCTATATCAGTTGGAACGGAAAAAGGATGTTACGGAAGAGGAACGAAAAGCGTATATTGGAATTTATCGAATGGTGCATCAGATCGAGAGAGAGGATGGCGCAGCGGTAGGCGCGGTAGTAAATACCGGTGCAGAGTTGCAATTTTCCACTCTGCTGACGGCAGCCAGGAGCAGAAGGGCTTCTCATATGGACTGGAAAGTGTCGGAGGATACCGGGCTGACACAGGAGATTCATTTGTCCGAGAATAATATATCTGAACAGATTCGGATGGGTATGGCAAAAGAGGCTCTGACAGAGGTGTCAGATGATGGCGAAAGCAGAGCAGCGTATGACCGGGAAGGACTGCAGCAGATGCGTGAGGCGGGAAATACAACGCCGGAAGCCGCAGAACTACTGCAAAAAGGAGAAGTTTCCATCAGCGCGTCGAATCTTTTGGCGGCCCAGGCACTTATGGATGATCCGGCGGAGATGTTTGGCAATCTGCGCAGATACAGAGAAAAGTATCGGCAGGAAAAAGAAATGCTGCAGACAGCAGGCAGCGAAGTGCCTGCCGGGACAGAAACTTCCGAACTGTGGGAACAGCTGGATCAGCAGAATTTTGCAGAGGATTATCGGACCATGCTTCAGAATACGGCAGAAGATGTGGAGACCATGAGTCTGGAACAGGCGGATGAACATCTGGATGTAAAACAGCTGCAGCTGGTACACAAGCAGCTGCGTCTTGCGGGGAGCCTTCAGGAGAAGCAGGAATATTTTCTCCCGATGTACCTGGGCGAGCAGCTGGCGGGAGTCCATCTTACCTTACAGCAGGGAGCCGGAGCTGTCGGTGCTGTGGAGATTAGGGTGAATGCCGGAGATATGGAGCTGGAGGCATATTTACAGGTAAAGGGAGACACCATCGATGGCTATCTCGTAGGAAATACACCGGAAGAGGTTACGGAATTAGAGAAGACCTCCGATATATTCCTTGAACGGATTCAGACAGATACTTCTGCAGACTGGAAAGTAGAAAAGCTTCCTATCGTCAGCTCCCGGGATATGACAAGGATGGCAGCCGGAGAGACAAAAAATGCAGACACCATAGAGAGCCGGATCGATACGGAACAGTTGTATCGTCTGGCAAAAGGATTCCTGCAGGCTGTCGCAGACAGCAGCGGAAAGTAAGGAGTAACACATGAGAATCAATTACAATGTATCGGCAATGTTATCCAACAATGCTTTATCTACAAACGATGACCTGCTGTCCAAATCATTAGAGAGACTTTCTTCCGGACTGAAGATCAATCACGCCAAGGACAATCCTGCCGGACTGGCAATGTCCAAGCGTATGAATGCTCAGATCGAGGGACTGTCCGTGGCAAACCAGAATGCCAGTGACGGCGTATCCATTATAGAGATTGCAGACGGAGCCATGACAGAGATCAGTGAGATGCTGCAGCGTATCAATGAGCTTTCCGTCAAGGCTGCCAACGGCACTATGACAGATGATGACCGCGCAACCATACAGGATGAAGTAACACAGTTAAAGGAAGAGATCACCCGTATCTCGGATACCACGGAATTCAACGGTCAGAAACTGCTGAACGGAGAATTTGATCTCAAGGGATACACCGATAAGCAGGAGATTAAAGTAAATTATTGCTCTCCGGATGTGCCGGTAAAAGAATATACCATACAGTCTATGAAATTTAAGAAAGATGCAGAGGGAAATTTTGAAGTAGACGGAGATATTAAATTCGGAGACGGATTTAAAGAGGTAGAACCCTTAAAGACGGATATGAAGGATAATCTTCTGACGATCACCGGCACGAACGGCTTTGAAATGCGTCTGGATGTGTCGGAAGCAAAAGAGGGCTATTCCTATGATGGCATGAAGATCGATGCTACCGGTATCGGAGCAATGCGTCTGCAGATCGGAGCCAACGAAGGACAGGTACTGGAGGTTAATATTCCCGCGGTTACTCTGCAGAACATGGGAATTGAAGATATTGATGTGAATACACAGGATGGGGCAAAGGATGCCATCTCAAGAGTAGACGGTGCCATCAAATATGTATCCTCCGTCCGCGGCAGGCTGGGAGCATTTCAGAACCGTCTGGAGTCTTCCATTAACAGCCTGGATGTTACCAGTGAGAACATGACCGCGGCATATTCCCGTATCATGGATGTGGATATGGCGGAGGAAATGACTTCCTATACCACTTATCAGATCCTGGCACAGGCAGGAACCTCCATGCTGGCACAAGCAAATGAGAGACCTTCCCAGGTATTGCAGCTGTTACAGTAATGAGCTTGTGACAAAGTGAGGACTTGAAATGACAAAAGAGTGTAAACAACAATTTACTCTGCGGATCACCCAGGCGAATGCCACACAGCTGGTAGTCATTCTCTACGAAATGACATTACAGTATCTTGCAGATGCTGAGCAGGCAGCAGAAGATGCGCAGTTTTTGGAAGCGGTTCGCAGGACCAGGGGATGTATCAATGAACTTTTGAATTCTCTTCACAGAGAATACAGTCCGGCGACGGAATTGTCCAGTCTGTACCTGTACTGTATCCGCAGACTCGCTGTATGCGAAGCAAAATGCGACAAAGCAGCATTAGCGGATGTACGTAAGGTGATCGCACCTCTCTGTGAAGCATACAGACAGATCCAGGATCAGAATCCGTCCGGTCCTGTGATGAATAACTCTCAGACAGTATATGCGGGGCTGACCTATGGCAGGAATCAGTTAACCGAAAACATGGCTGACCAGGGCACGAATCGGGGAATGCTGGTATAGAGGATCCTCCTGTTCTCTGGGCAGGGTGGCAGCGAGATCGGTCAGATGCTGATATCTTTTTTGCAGAGCATTGATCTCGTAAATATAACTGTCGATCAGATCACTTTCCAATGCGTTATCAAAACCCGCATAGGCGATATCCAGAGCCTGGCGGGTTTTTCTTATGGACTCCTTTAAATCTAAGCGGGAGAGATCTTCTTCCACGGTTTCGGAATTCGTATTTATCTGACTAAAAAAGATTTTCATAAATTATCCGTCCTTTCTACTAACAGTATAGGAATTAAAAAGGGAAATTATACCTGCCGTGCATGAATGTGGCAGACATTTTTTCTGAAAAACAGGAATAGATTGTAGCAACAGCAGAAGTAAAGGAATGAGTTGCCATGGAATATCCGAAAATACTGTTAGGCCTGATCGGAGTGAGTGTATTGCTGCTTGTGGTAAGTTTTCTGGGTAAACGCGCAGAGTGGTTTCTGAATCTTGTATTACGAAGTGTTTTCGGTACGATTCTGATCTGTTTTATAAATTGGGGACTGGGAATGCTGGGGCTCGCTGTGACCGTAGGGATCAACGCGGCTACGGTTCTGACAGCAGGTATCTTAGGCTTTCCGGGGATCCTTGCATTGTACGGACTGGTAGTTTATCGAATGCTTTGACAGGCAAAAATCCAGTAAAATCAAGGACTTGCGCGAATGTGGCAGGAAACTTTACAAGCGTGATTGTTAAAATGTAACAAAGATTATTTTTTTACGAAAAAGCACTTGTCAGATAGAAAAACAACGACTATAATCCATCTTACAACCAATCGCGATGGTTGTAAGATATCTTATAAGATCTGCAATTCTTTTGGGATTATTTCATCCCGCATTACCACTTGTACAGTAACTGAGAGGAGAGTGAGAATGTAACGAATACCGGAACAAAATTAATATTGTGTTTTCTTTTAGGCATTGCCTGCCGCTATGATTACAAAAGCCGCAGGATTCCCAATGGATTAATTTTAGGATGCCTGCTCGCAGGGCTGGGAACGAGACTGTGGGAGCAGGGGATTTCGGGGATTGGTGGATACCTGGGGAATATTCTGTTAACGACCATGGCATTTTATCTGTTCTTTTACATCGGAGCCATGGGAGCGGGAGATGTAAAGCTTCTGGGCGCCTGTGCCGGTTTTTTTCCGGCAGGCAGAGTTCTGTATTTTCTGTTTTTCGCGCTGCTTTTCGCAGCAATTTTCGCACTGTGTAAAATGTACCGGGCACATAATCTTTGGGAGAGATTGTGCTATCTGGGAGAATATGTGTGGGATGTTGTCCGTTGTGGGCAGTGGAGAGTGTATTTTGCGGAGGATAGAGCATCGGAGGCGGCGGGAATCTGCATGGCAGGACCGATTTTATGCAGTGTGCTGCTGTACGTGGGAGGGATTTATTGATGGAACAGAAGGAACCGATTATTGTCCTGTATGACCGGGAAGAAGAATATGCGCGACTTTTTTCGGAATATTTAAAAAGACAAAAGGAACTGCCCTGGGAAATTCATACTTATACAGGAATAGAAGAACTATTGGACAGTGAAAAGACCGGAGAGGTGACTATGCTGGTGGTGGCAGAGTCATCCTATGCGGACAGACTGGAGACGCTGCAGCCTGTCTGCCAGGCGATTCTGAACGAAAGCGGTACACTTAGATGGCACCAGTTTCCCAATATTAATAAATATCAGGAAGCGGAAGGGGTGTGGAAAGAACTGCTGGAACTGTATGTGGAGGCGGTAGGAGTACGGCTGCCGCTTTTGTGTGCGGAGTATAAGACAAAATTTATAGGGATCTATTCTCCGGTACACCGGTGTCTGCAGAGTTCTTTTGCGCTGACATTTGCACAGTTGATTGCAGAAAAGCATCCTGCGTTATATCTGAATTTTGAACACTACATCGGAATCATGGAGCTTCTGCCTGAGAGACAGAACAGGGACTTGGCGGACCTGCTCTATTTTCTGGCAGGAGATCCGGACAAATTTTCACTGCGGATGCAGACTGTAATTCAGAAAAAAGGAAATCTGGACTATATTCCGCCGATGCGCAACGGGCAGAATCTGCTGGAAATCACACTGGATGAATGGAGAAGTCTGTTTCAACGCATTGAAGAGCTCGGGAAATACGAATATGTGATACTGGATCTGAGCGAAAGTATACAAGGATTGTTTGAGGTGCTGCAGATCTGCACGGTGATATATACGCTGACGAAGGAAGATCCGATCTCGCAATGTAAATTGAACCAGTACGAACAGCTGCTGGCTTTATGCGAAAAGGAAACGGTAAAGGATAAGACGAGAAAATTGAGTCTGCCGTATTTTCACAGGCTTCCATCGGATCTGGAGCAATACACCCGGGGAGAGTTCGCGGAATATGTAAGGAAAGAGATAGAACTGCTGGAAAAATAAAAGGGAGAAGGATAATTATGGATTACTTGGAACAGAGAAGAAGACTACGTCAGATGGTACAGGAGAGACTGGATTACGGAAGAGATTATACAGATGAAGAGGTGGAAGACACCATTGATGAAGTACTTATGGAGCAGGACAGTCTGGAGCTGTGCTCAGTAGAACTACGGAGACGCCTGCGTAAGGAATTGTTTGACTCCTTACGAAGACTGGATATTCTGCAGATTTTTGTGGAGGACAGTTCTGTTACGGAGATCATGATCAATGGGATGGAACACATTTTTGTGGAAAGGGACGGACAATTACAGGTACTGGATCGGGGATTTGATTCCATGGAAAAATTGCAGGATGTGATCCAGCAGATCGTAGCGGGATGTAACAGAGTGGTAAATGAGGCATCTCCGATCGTGGACGCCAGACTTAGCAACGGCTCCCGTGTCAATATTGTCATGAGTCCGATTGCACTGAACGGTCCGATCGTTACGATCCGGAGATTCCCTGATAAGCCCATTACCATGCAGAAGCTGATCGCTATGGATACATTATCCGTGGAGGCTGCGGAATTCTTAAAAATGTTGGTGAAAGCCGGTTATAACATTTTTGTAAGCGGAGGAACCGGCAGCGGCAAAACGACTTTCTTGAATGTACTGTCAGGTTTTATTCCGTCGGAGCAGAGGATCATTACCATTGAAGACAGTGCGGAACTGCAGCTGCAGGGGCTTCCGAATCTGGTACGCTTAGAGACCCGCAATGGCAGTGAGGATGGCTGCAGAGAAATCGGAATCCGTGAACTGATCCGGTCTTCACTGCGCATGAGACCTGACCGCATCATTGTAGGGGAGGTAAGAGGTGCGGAAGCTATCGATATGTTGCAGTGTATGAATACCGGGCATGACGGAAGCATGTCCACAGGTCATGCCAACAGTGCGGCAGACATGTTGTCCAGGCTGGAGAATATGGTACTTATGGGAATGGATCTTCCACTGCCGGCGATTCGGAACCAGATCGCTTCCGGAGTAGATATTATAGTGCATCTTGGAAGAATCCGGGATAAGAGTAGAAAAGTACTGGAAATTACCGAAGTCATCGGATGTGAAAACGGAGAGATACGATTGAACCCGTTGTACCGGTTTGAAGAACTGGGAGAAAATAGCGAGGGGAATGTGGTCGGTAAATTGCAGAAAACAGGAGGACTGCTTCATGAAGGAAAGCTCAAAGCGGCGGGATTTTCGGGAGCCGTTTCATGACAAAGTACATATTATAAAACCATTGTTGCAGACGACAGTTATGATTCTCTTTTTTTCCTGGTTCTTTTATCGTTCCGTATTTGCGGTCATAGTTCTGATACTTCCGGGAATCTGGTATTTCAAAGGATGTGTCCGCAGACAGAGGAACAGAAATCAATGGGAATTGACCATACAGTTCAAGGAGTGCATCCTGGCAGTGGCCAATTCTCTGAGGGCTGGATATGCCGTGGAAAATGCATTTTTGGAGAGCAGAGAGGACATAAGGATGCTTTATGGAGAACGTTCGGTAATGTACTGTGAACTGGAATTGATACGCAGAGGCATGATATTGAACATCACATTGGAAGATCTGGTGGAAGATCTGGCAGGGCGAAGCGGCTGTGATGAGATCCGGCAATTTTCTGCGGTGCTGTCAGTAGCAAAACGTGGAGGTGGAAATATTTCACAGATCATACGGAATACCGCAACACTCATAAGCGATAAAGTTGACACGACGCAGGAAATGATGACATTACTCCGGGGAAGGCAGATGGAACAGACTGTTATGGAGATAATGCCGTTTGTCATAGCTCTGTATATAGGAAGTACGTATCCCGGATATTTTGCACCGCTATATCACAATATGAGCGGTTATATTGTCATGACAGTATGCCTTGTTATTTATATAGGTGCTTATATGACAGGAGAGAAGATCATGGACCGTATTGCGGACAATCTTTGATGGGGAGTGGATATGGATCGTAAAAAAGGCATTTTTGGAATTTGTTATCAAATAGTGCTGAAAATCTATAAAAAACTGCATCTGTGGAAAATACCGGTTCTCGGCAGAGATAGAGTAAGAGCGGATCTGAACCAGCTGTATCCCGGGGAAAATACGGAAGAACGCATAACGGAGTATTATGTAACGAAACTGACAATGTCTGTCATACTATTGATTGCCGGAATATGTGTTGCATTCCTGGTAGTGGTCGCCGGCAGAGAACGTGATCCCATTGAGAACGGCCGGATGCAGCGGGAGGACTATAAGAGTGGGGAGAAGGATTATATCATAACCGCAAAACTGGAAGACGGTGAGAAGTTTTCTTTTCCAATCCAAGTAACTCCCAGAAAATATGAGGAACAAGAGCTGCAGCAGATGGCATTGACATTCCGGGAGGAACTTTCGGAGTTAATACTGGGGGAGAATGAATCGCTTGACAGAGTGGTTACGAATTTGGAACTGACGGAAGAATATACGGGATATCCCTTTTGGGTAGAATGGAGAAGTGATTCTCCCGATGTGGTTGACCGGGATGGAGTGGTACACATGCGGGAAGAAGACTGCATGGTACACCTGAATGCGGAATTGCATTATGAAGAATACTGTGAGACGGCAGATGTGACCGTTACGGTAAAAACCAAAGATATTTTACAGCAAAGTGAAAAAGAGCTTATTGAGGAATTGTTACGGTCAGCACAGCTGACAGATCCGGAAAAGGAAAGTTTTCCGCTGCCGAAATCGGTGGAAGGGAAAAAGATTACCTGGGAAGTAAAAAATATGATCGGTTTTCAAGTCTTAGGGGGAACGCTTCTGACGGCGATTGCGATTTTTTTCTTCAAAGACAGAGATACTCATGAACTGGTAGAGAAAAAGAAGCAGGAAGCCAAAAGAAAGTATCCGGAGATTGTACAGAAACTGACACTGTATATGGAAGCCGGATTGACGGTGCGGGCAGCATTTGGCAGGGTAGCAGAGGATTATGAACAGGCGCGGAACTGCGGCGCTGCAAAACAGGCGGCATATGAAGAACTTCTGATGGCTAACAGAGAACTCCGAATGGGAATATCTGAGAGTGCAGCGTATGAGAACTTCGGAAAGCGGACGGGGGTCAGAGAGTATATCCGGCTGAGTACTTTTCTTACCCAAAACGTAAAAAAGGGAAGCACGCAGCTGTTACAGCAATTACGGGAGGAAGCAAAGACAGCGGAAGAGATGCGAATGCAGAATGCCAGAAAACTCAGTGAGGAAGCATCTACAAAATTATTACTGCCTATGATGCTGCTTCTTCTGATGGTTATGATACTGATTATGTATCCTGCATTTTCTAATGTAGGAGTCTGAAAATGAAATCACGAACAGGAGGAAAATTATGTCACATTTAAAAACAGTTCGACAATTTTTAACAGAAGAAGACGGAATGGGAACGGTAGAGGTGATTCTGATCATCGTGGTGCTGGTAGGGCTTGTGGTGATATTTAAAGAGAAGATCACGGACATCGTCAATTCTATTTTTACCAAGATTACGAATCAGACCAAGAAAATATAAGGTGCATTATTTATATGAAAGAAAACGGATATATGACGGTGTATCTTGCACTTACGCTGGGAGTACTGATCTCACTGTGCCTTGCACTGACGGAAGGCTGCAGGTACGGAGGAATCCGCCTGGAGACAGAATGCGTCATGGATATCGGAATGGACAGTCTGCTGGCAGAGTACCATCGGGAACTGTTCCGGCAGTATAATCTGTTTGCTATTGACTGCTCTTATGGGACTGCCGCCGGCACGACAAAAGCGACGGAGCAGAGACTTTTGGAATATATGAATCATAATTTCTCGCTGAAAGATATATTCCTGGATAAGATTCTGTATCGTGATTTCTTTGCATTGAAGGCGGAAGAGGCGGAGATGACGAAAGCCGTCTTTCTGACGGACGCGGAAGGGGAGGTATTTCGCCGTATGGCGGTAAACGCCATGGACGATGATATCGGAGTCGGAATCGTGCAACAGGTAACCGAATGGCTGCAGACCATAGAATCCGAAGGACTGCAGGAACGGAATATCGCGGAAGAGAAACAGGCAGTAGATGCGCAGATTGAAGAATATGAGGGGAAGCATCTCGAAAGTCCCACAAAAGCGTTAGAGGAAAAACGGAGTGGCGGGTTGCTCTCACTGGTTCTGCCGGAAGAAGATATTTCCGATCGGCGGATGGAAGAAGGAACCCTGATTGCGGCGAGGATAAAGGAAAATGCGGTCAACCATGGAAATATCGACATATCGCAGCCCGAAGGGTGGGAAGAGACAACACAGAGAATCCTATTTCATGAATATCTGTTGCGCTATATGGGAAGATACAGCGCGGAAAAGGAAGGAAATCCACTTTGGTACGAAGTCGAATACATAATCGGCGGAGCGCTGAGCGACCGGGAAAACCTGCGCTTTGTGGTAAATCGTCTGTTCGCTGTCAGAGAAGCGGCAAATGCAGTGTATCTGTTTGGTAGTGAGGAAAATTATGCAATTGCAAAGGCATTAGGAGAGGCAATTGCGGCAGCTTTGATGGTTCCCGAAATTGGAGAATTATTTACTGTATCTCTGGTCCTTGGCTGGGCATTTGCGGAGAGCGTATATGATGTGAAGACGCTACTTTCGGGAGGGAGAATTCCCTTATTGAAAAATGACGACAGCTGGCATTATGGATTACAGGGAATTTTGCAGGGGGACCTGGTGAAAGCATCCGATTCTGAAGAGGCAAGTAAGACAGAGGGAATGAGTTATGAGGATTATCTGAGGGTATTTCTTTTTCTTACCGATTCCCGGGAGGTGACATTCCGGGCAATGAATGTGGTCGAGCAGAATATACGGAATACAGAGGGAAACAGTGCGTTTCGACTGGATGCGTGTCTTACGGAGATAGAGATGAATGTGAAAGTACAAAGCCGATACGGTTATGAAGTGGAAATCAGGCGCAGAAAATCCTACACGGAATCGTTAAAAGCAGAAGCCTCTGCGGCAAAAAAGTAGCCTTTATCGCAGAATCAAATTTGAAATTTGATCCGCGATTCCTCCGACGGAAGGAATCGTCTGTGGAATGGAGATTAATATGCAGAAGAAGGGAGGTGGGTAGTGATGTCCTCTTTATGGAAACGATGGCAGACAACCGTTAATAAAAAATACATGAGACCTTCTCCGAAAATAAGAAAGAAAATAAGAAAAGTTCTTAACCCATGTAAAAACATTCTCCCCGTAGTTTTTTCCTATGTCACTGGCTACATAAAGAGGATATCACTACCCACCTTACGACACTGGTGCGTGGAAGGCAGCATGACGATAGAGGCAGCATTGGTACTACCTTTATTCTGCCTTTTTCTGATGACTATGGGAAGCGCCATGGAAATGATACGACTGCATAATAATCTGGAGGTAGCATTGTGGGATGCCGGACGAAAAATCAGCATTTATGGTTCTCTGTCTGCTGACCGGGAGGATAGCGAGAATCGGTCGGAAGCAGTGGCAATAGCCTATACCTTGATAAAGGCACAGATTGAAGAACAACTGGGTAGGGAATATCTGGAAGATGCGCCTCTGGATGGAGGGAGTGACGGTCTGCAATTCCTGGAGAGCACTATGGATGGGGATATTTATGAGATCAATATGACATACAGAGTTCGTCCGCCATTCTCTTTTCCGGGATGGAGAGGATTCCGGATGGCAAACCGGTACTATGGGCACAGATGGAGTGGCTACCGCATTCCGGGAACGGAAGAGGAGAGAGACTATGTGTATGTTACGGAGGACCCGGAAGTATATCATACCAATGAAGCGTGTACTCATATCTGCCTGTCTGTGGAGCCGATGGAGGGCAGCAGGATACCGCAGGAGTACAGACCCTGCGCGAAATGTATGGATGGCGTGGATGGTTTATCCGGGATACAGGGGAATCGCATTTATTTTGTTCCTGAGAGTGGTGACTGCTATCATAGCTATCGCGACTGCCCGGGGATAAAAAGAACTGTGCATAAAATTCCGGCAGAGGATGCTATAAATTACGAAGAATGCAGCAGATGCAGGGAATATGAAGGAAAGACAGGTAATATGTAAAATATGGTATGGATGGAAAAGATGGTATGGTGTGGATATCTGGGATGGTTAAGCCTGCGTGATATTCGAAAAAGGGCAATTCCTCTGTGGATGTTGTCAGCCGGGGGATTACCGGTGCTTTTGGGATTGCTGCGAAACGGATGGAATGTCAGTGTTATCACGGCGTTGCTTCCGGGTGCGTTAATACTTTTATTGTCTGTACTGACAGATACGGTTGGCAAGGCGGACGGCATTATTCTGATGCTGCTGGGCAGTGCTTGCACGGATGGAAGGATATGGCTTCTGCTTTGCCTGAGCCTTATTTATATTTTTTTGTATTCTATGATTCTTTATATATCTACAAAAGATCCGAAAAGACGTATTCCATATATTCCATTTTTGCTGATAGCGTATATAACGACATGGATTATATAGGGAGGGAGTGGAAGTGATATGATATACCAAAAGCGCAAGAAAATGACCGATGGAATGGCAGGAGCTTTTTTTACCGTAGAAGCAGCAATTCTATATCCGTTGGTACTGGCAGTTATAGTATTAATGGTATATTTGCTGTTTTTTCAATATGATCGTTGCCTGTTGGATCAGGATATCGGAAAGGCAGCAGTTCAGAATGCGGGGAAATGGACACTGACCAAGTCCGGGCTGGATGAATACATGAAAAAAGAGACTATGTATTTTGATGAAGAGAAATACATCGCATGGGAAGGAGAAGCGGCACGGTGGATATTGGAGAAAAACGATATTGTTGTGGAGAAAGCGGGCAGGCTGAAATATCCTTTTTCGGGACTGGGTACCAACGAGAAAAACTGGAGTGCCAAGGCTTCTTTCCGGGTGGATCGAAGTTCTCCGGTATTCTATCTGAGAAGGATTGCTACGCCGGGAAATAAGACAGAAGAAAATATAGAAGAAAATACAGAAGAAAATACAGAAGAGAATGCAGATTAACGGAAAGAGGGAAGGAAAAAATTATGTTAAATACAGAATATATCAGAAGCTTAAACGCAAACTACGAGCGGTTAATGCTGGGGGAAAAACCGGAAGAAAAAAGGTACCAGTATTGCATGATCAGCCGGGGAGGCATCAGAGGATTATTGCCCTGCAGTCTGAGATATATCGATGGTAATGCTTATCTGTATTACGATATTACATCACGGCAGAATATAGCGCAGCTATTTGATAAAAAGGTTATAACGAGACAGTGGTTGACAGATTTTCTGTGGAGCATGCGCAGAGTCCGCATGGAAATGTCCAGATTCCTTCTGGAGGAAGGGAACATTGTGTGGTTCCCTGGGCATATTTATCAGGATCTGGAGAAGAATGATTTTCACTTTATTTACATCCCTTATTGCAGCGAAGATACAGGATTTCAGGATCTGATGGAATATTTGATAGAACATGTTGATTATCAGGATGAAGAAATGGCGGAATATCTGTACAAAGCGTATGAACAGTATGAGACTGCGGGGGAGGTATACCTGCAGAGTAAGTTTTTTGAGGATGCGGAACGGCTTAGAGTGCCGCAGAAACAAGTGGTTCCGGAGTCTGATGATACAACGGACAGACAATTGCCCTCCGAACAAAATAAGGAGCAACAGGAGAAGGAACTGCCGGAGGAAAAAGTAACAAAAGAAGATCGTAGGCGGGAAGAGAACGGTCATGCTACGGAGAAAAAGGGACTGTTTACATTGTGGGAGAATCGCAGGAAAAAGGAAAAGCAGGAAAGAGAAAACTATAGTAGAAATCTTCAGCTTACTATGAGCGGATATGCCGTGGCGGAAGAGACTGTCTATGAAGAGGACGATATGGGGAAAACGGTATATATGGAAGAGCAGCCGGAGACCAGAGAGACTCGTCACAGATTAATGACAGAAGAAGGAAAACTGTTGGTATCGCTGGAACAGGATACTTATACAATAGGTAAGAAGAGAGGGGAAGCGGATCTGGTGCTGGAGGAGCCGTCCGTAAGCAGACTTCATGCGCGCATTGTAAAGGAAGCGGATGGGTATTATCTGGAAGATATGAATTCTACTAACGGGACTCTGAAAAACGGGCTTCGATTGCAACCATATGAGAAGAGGAAGCTTGAGGAGGGAGATGAGATCACTTTTGGGAAAAGAATATTGATATATCGATAAATGACGGACCAAAGTCCTTTTGGTTGACGTGACAATGCAATCAGTGGTACATTTTAAATATTGATAGAGACAGAAAATATCCCGGGAGGAATACCGTAATGAAAAGAAGGCAGGAACTGCCGATCGTCAGCGGAATACTTGTGGCGGCCAATGTTATTGTATATCTGATATGTACTTTTACGGGCAATCTGTTATATAATATAGGCGAACTGGATGCTGCGGCTGTGCTGCTTCGCGGAGAGTACGGGAGAATCATTTGTTCCATGTTTTTGCATGCCGGAATAGATCATCTTTTTAATAACATGGTAATACTGTTTTTCCTGGGTGCAATGATAGAAAAAGTGACAGGACATATCCAGCTTCTGCTGATATATCTGTTGTCGGGAATCGGTGCGAATATCTGCTCGCTGCTGTATAAAGTGATGACTATGGACAGTATGGCTTCCGTGGGAGCGAGCGGGGCAATCTTTGGATTGGATGGTGTGCTTTTGGCATGGATCTTGCTTGACAGACAAGCTATGCCGGATGTTACTCCGAGACGTGTACTTCTCATGATTGTGTTATCTCTGTATAGCGGATTTACAGCACATAATATAGATAACGCAGCCCATGTGGGAGGACTTTTGACCGGATTCGCGGCGGGAGCTCTTCTCTGTGCACTGCGAAGACGAAAAAGAAATCGAGAGGTGTAGACTTGAATATCAATATTTATTACGGAGGCCGGGGGATCATTGATGATCCTACGATCTATGTTATTAACAAGATGCAGGAGGTTCTGGAGGAACTGCGTGTTCATGTAGAGAGATATAACCTCTATGATGGCAAGACGAATATCACCACTCTGCCGCAGACATTAAAAGAAGCAGATGGCATTATTCTGGCGACTACTGTGGAATGGTATGGCATCGGCGGATATATGCAACAGTTTTTGGATGCCTGCTGGCTGTATGGTGACAAAGAAGCGATCTCAGGCATCTATATGTGCCCGGTAGTAATGTCTACTACCTCTGGAGAGCGGGAAGGCAAGCTGAATCTTGCTACCGCCTGGGAGATCCTGGGTGGATTGCCTTGCAGCGGAATCTGCGGATACATAGAAAATACAGTGTCTCTGGAAATGAATGAGCAGTATACTCAGATCGTTGAGAAGAAAGCGGAGAATATGTACCGCACGATCAATCAGAGGCTTGCAAGTTTCCCGGCAAGCAACAAAGTCATGCGGCAAAAGATCACTATTCCGAAATCCATCAATCTTACACCGCAGGAGACGGAGCAGCTGTCAGAGTATGTGTCGGATGACAGTTATGTCCAGAGGCAGAAGGAAGATATTCAGGAATTGACCAGTATGTTCCGCGGAATGTTAGATAACAGCGGAGCAGACAGTGAAGAGGAATATGTTTCTGAATTTAAGAAAGCTTTTGTTCCGCAGCCGGGATTTGAAGCAGCGTATTCCATTAATATAGAAGAAAAAAAGAATCCTATGTGGATCACGGTAAAAGGTCCTATTGTGGAGTGTGGTTATGGAGAAACATCGACCCCGGATGTGGAAATGTCATTGCCCCGTGCTGCAATGGAAGACATTATAAATGGAAGAATGACTTTCCAGAGAGCTTTTATGTCTGGAGTTATGCAACGGATGAAGGGAGACTTCCGAATCTTAAGAACTTTGGATCAAATGTTTCCGTTTGAAGAAAAAGACAGATAAACAGATAGGAGCGTAAGACTGAAAATGAAAAAAGACGATTGTATTTTCTGCAAAATTGCAAATGGAGAAATTCCTTCCAAAACTTTATATGAGGATGAGGATTTCCGTGTGATACTGGATCTGGGACCGGCTACCAGAGGCCATGCTTTGATTCTCCCTAAGGAACATGCGGACAATTTATATGAACTGCCGGAGGATACGGCAGCAAAGACATTTGTGCTGGCAAAAAAGATGGCAACGAAAATGGCGGAAAAGTTACAGTGCGATGGATTAAATATTGTACAGAATAACGGCGAGGCAGCAGGACAGACAGTAAAGCATTTTCATATGCATCTGATTCCTCGCTATGAGAACGACGGACAGCATATTTTGTGGAATCCGGGAGAGAGCACACCGGAAGAACTGGAAGAGATTCGCAAAACCATTATAGAATAGCAGGGAGAAACTATGAGGACGGTAGATGTAAACGCACTGACGCAGAATATCAGGGAAATGTGCATAGAGGCAAATCATTTCCTGTCACCGGATATGAAGAAGGCATTCGCAATGGCAAAGCAGCAGGAGAAGGCTCCGTTAGGCAGGCAGATCCTGTTGCAACTGCAGCAGAACATGGAAATTGCCGCACAGGATATGATTCCAATCTGTCAGGATACCGGGATGGCGGTGGTATTTTTGGAAGTAGGACAGGATGTACACCTAGTGGGAGGTAATGTGGAAGATGCCGTCAACGAAGGGGTCAGACAGGGATATGTGGATGGTTATCTGCGCAAATCTGTGGTGAAGGATCCTATCTACCGGGAGAATACGAAGGATAACACGCCAGCGATCATTCATTACAGTATTGTTCCGGGAGACCGTGTGAAGATCACTGTGGCACCGAAAGGCTTTGGAAGCGAGAACATGAGCAGGGTCTTTATGCTCAAGCCGGCAGATGGTATAGAAGGTGTGAAAAATGCGATTTTAACAGCAGTAAAAGAAGCAGGACCGAATGCATGTCCTCCGATGGTAGTCGGAGTGGGTATCGGTGGTACTTTTGAAAAGTGTGCACTTATGGCGAAGAAGGCATTGACGAGATCTGTGGATGAACATTCGGAGATCCCTTATGTCAGAGAGCTGGAAGAAGAATTGCTGCAGAAAATTAACAAATCGGGTATCGGACCGGGTGGTCTGGGTGGTTCCACTACTGCTTTGGCAGTAAACATCAATACCTATCCCACACATATAGCTGGATTACCGGTAGCGGTTAATATCTGTTGCCATGTGAACCGGCATGCAGTCAGAGAAATCTGAGGATAGTGTTTAGAAATGGAGTATGAAAAGCATGGATAAATATATAAAGGTACCTCTCAGTGACGAAGATGCCCGTTCTCTGAAAGCGGGAGATTATGTGTATCTGACGGGAACTATATACACTGCCCGGGATGCGGCGCACAAGAGAATGCAGGAAGCCCTGGAGCAGGGAGAAACATTGCCAATGGAGATGAAGAATAATGTAATCTACTATATGGGACCGTCACCGGCGAGAGAAGGAAGACCGATCGGCTCTGCAGGACCTACCACAGCCAGCCGTATGGATAAGTATGCACCGAACCTGTTAGACCTCGGTCTGAAAGGAATGATCGGGAAAGGGAAAAGATCCCAGGCAGTAATAGATGCGATTGTACGTAACGGTGCAGTATATTTTGCCGCGGTCGGAGGAGCAGGAGCTCTTTTATCCCGGGCAATTACCTCTTCTGAGGTGATCGCCTACGAGGATCTCGGAACAGAGGCAATCCGTAAGCTGACGGTTAAGGATTTTCCTGCCATTGTTGTAATCGATGCAGAAGGAAATAATCTGTATGAGACAGCGGTAAAAGAATATAACGAAGAGTAGACTGGGGCAGATTATGTATAGAATCATACTCATGGTGGTAAGACTGTTCTATAAGGTACCGTATTATTTGATCAGAATATGGTGGCTGGGAGCCAGGAAGAATTTTGACCTGGAGAAAAATTACGCATTTATCAAGAAGGTAACAAAAGCGGCAAACCGTGCCGGAAGAGTAACGGTAGAGAGCTATGGAGTGGAAAATATTCCGAAAGAAAACGGATTTATTTTTTTCCCGAATCATCAGGGCATGTTTGATGCACTTGTATTTCTGGAATCCTGCCCGGTTCCGTTCTCTGTTGTTTATAAGAAGGAAGTCAGCAATGTAATATTGCTGAAACAGGTATTTAAAGCATTGCATGCCATAGCAATAGACAGAGAGGATATTAAGCAGTCACTTCGGGTGATCAATCAGATGACGGATGAGGTGAAACAGGGAAGAAACTTCCTGATCTTCCCGGAGGGTACCAGAAGCCGTATGGGGAATCAACTGCTTCCGTTTAAGGGAGGAACCTTTAAGAGTGCAGTCAGAGCGAAATGCCCTATTGTGCCATGCGCTCTCATTGACTCCTATAAACCGTTTGATGAAAAGTCCATAGCTCCGGTAACGGTAAAATTGATTTATTTGCCGCCGATCTGTTATGAGGAGTATAAACAAATGAAGACTCCTGAGATTGCTGACCTTGTAAAAATGAGGATCGAAGAAGCAATTAGACAATATTCATAAACAATATCTACAATTAATAAAAAAGCGATTGACAAATGCAGGCAGCTTATGTATAATAATTTTTGCGTCACGAAATGATGCGAACAACATATTTGGTAGAGACGATATTCAGGTTATGGAGAAATACTCAAGAGGCTGAAGAGGCGCCCCTGCTAAGGGTGTAGGTCGGGCAACCGGCGCGAGGGTTCAAATCCCTCTTTCTCCGTTTACTACCAATAGGAAGTAAGAGAAGAATCTTAAGTAATTGAGATTTCTTTTTTTACGCCTTTTCCACCATTGTAAATGCTTTGAAAAATAAATGTAAAAAGTTGTTGACAAAGCATGGAACAATGTGGTAGTATAAAAATCCACCGCGAAAACGAAGGTTTTCCGGTCGGAAAAAGATTTTAAAAAATCGAAAAAGTTGTTGACAAACGAAAGCGGTCGTGATAAGATATCAGAGTTGCCGCTGAGAACAACAGCAACGAAAGTACTAGCTCCTGCGAAGCAGGAGGTTATGATCTTTGACAAATAAACAGTAATGCAACCCTGAAAATTCCAAGATTTTCAGAGAAATTCAAGAACAAGCAGATCGATCGAAAGATTGAGAAGCTACCCGAATTAACAGTAAACAATGCCAGATAAAACTGGCAGGACACAAACACCATTTTAACATGAGAGTTTGATCCTGGCTCAGGATGAACGCTGGCGGCGTGCCTAACACATGCAAGTCGAACGGACTTACATTGAAGCCTAGCGATATGTAAGTTAGTGGCGGACGGGTGAGTAACGCGTGGGTAACCTGCCTTGTACTGGGGGACAACAGTTGGAAACGACTGCTAATACCGCATAAGCGCACAGCTTCGCATGAAGCAGTGTGAAAAACTCCGGTGGTACAAGATGGACCCGCGTCTGATTAGCTGGTTGGTGAGGTAACGGCCCACCAAGGCGACGATCAGTAGCCGGCCTGAGAGGGTGAACGGCCACATTGGGACTGAGACACGGCCCAAACTCCTACGGGAGGCAGCAGTGGGGAATATTGCACAATGGGGGAAACCCTGATGCAGCAACGCCGCGTGAGTGAAGAAGTATTTCGGTATGTAAAGCTCTATCAGCAGGAAAGAAAATGACGGTACCTGACTAAGAAGCCCCGGCTAACTACGTGCCAGCAGCCGCGGTAATACGTAGGGGGCAAGCGTTATCCGGATTTACTGGGTGTAAAGGGAGCGTAGACGGTTTTGCAAGTCTGAAGTGAAAGCCCGGGGCTTAACCCCGGGACTGCTTTGGAAACTGTAGGACTAGAGTGCAGGAGAGGTAAGTGGAATTCCTAGTGTAGCGGTGAAATGCGTAGATATTAGGAGGAACACCAGTGGCGAAGGCGGCTTACTGGACTGTAACTGACGTTGAGGCTCGAAAGCGTGGGGAGCAAACAGGATTAGATACCCTGGTAGTCCACGCCGTAAACGATGATTACTAGGTGTTGGTGGGTACGACCCATCGGTGCCGCAGCAAACGCAATAAGTAATCCACCTGGGGAGTACGTTCGCAAGAATGAAACTCAAAGGAATTGACGGGGACCCGCACAAGCGGTGGAGCATGTGGTTTAATTCGAAGCAACGCGAAGAACCTTACCTGGTCTTGACATCCCTATGAATAACGGGCAATGCCGTTAGTACTTCGGTACATAGGAGACAGGTGGTGCATGGTTGTCGTCAGCTCGTGTCGTGAGATGTTGGGTTAAGTCCCGCAACGAGCGCAACCCTTATCTTTAGTAGCCAGCAGTAAGATGGGCACTCTAGAGAGACTGCCGGGGATAACCCGGAGGAAGGTGGGGATGACGTCAAATCATCATGCCCCTTATGACCAGGGCTACACACGTGCTACAATGGCGTAAACAAAGAGAAGCGAAGTCGTGAGGCAGAGCGAATCTCAAAAATAACGTCTCAGTTCGGATTGTAGTCTGCAACTCGACTACATGAAGCTGGAATCGCTAGTAATCGCAGATCAGAATGCTGCGGTGAATACGTTCCCGGGTCTTGTACACACCGCCCGTCACACCATGGGAGTCGGAAATGCCCGAAGTCGGTGACCTAACCGAAAGGAAGGAGCCGCCGAAGGCAGGTCTGATAACTGGGGTGAAGTCGTAACAAGGTAGCCGTATCGGAAGGTGCGGCTGGATCACCTCCTTTCTAAGGAAACGGAAGAAGTAGGGGTTGGATTACTGTTGATTTGCCAAAGAGGTAAATCGAAAGAAGATGGTGGCGAATGCGCAAAGCGCATAACCAGCCAAGACATCTTCATAAATAAAACTTCTGGTGGTTATGCGCTTGGGGGACACACCCGTTCTCATCCCGAACACGATGGTTAAGACCCAAGCGGCCGATGGTACTATACTGGAGACGGTATGGGAGAGCAGGTGGCTGCCAGATCTCTTTAAAAAAATCGCTGAAAAGCGTTTAAATAAATACTGGTTTTACCAGTGATTAGAGATTAAAACAGCGTTTTAGTTTCTAATGACTGATAAAAATTCAGTCAGATTTGTTCCTTGAAAACCGAATATTGAAATATTAAATCTATTATATCAAGTTTGCAAAACGATATAACAAGACATCCGAGGGATCTTGCAAGAGATTGTGAGATCAAACAAGCAAAACGAAACAAAACCTAAAGTAACATCACGCTAGATGTGAAGAACGGACGCAAGCGCTTCATTCGCAGATCTTCGATCTGCTTCATGAGATTTGCTTCGCAAATGTTTAAAACGTTTTTCCAAGCCCCTTGTGTGCGCAAGCGCCCACCGGGTCATGAAAAAAGTTTTAATCGCTTGCTAAGTTATTAGGTCAAGCTAAAAAGAGCGCAGGGTGGATGCCTTGGCACTAAGAGCCGATGAAAGACGTGATAAGCTGCGATAAGCTACGGGGAGGAGCACATATCCATTGATCCGTAGATTTCTGAATGGGGAAACCCGGCTGAGCATACCTCAGTCACCGTGCACTGAATCCATAGGTGTACGGAGGGAACCCGGTGAACTGAAACATCTAAGTAGCCGGAGGAAGAGAAAGAAAACTCGATTTTCAAAGTAGCGGCGAGCGAAATGGAAAGAGCCCAAACCGGAGTGCGTGCACTCCGGGGTTCGGACTGCATTTATGACTTCTGACTGTAGCGGAACGGTTCTGGAAAGACCGGCCAGAGAGGGTGAGAGCCCCGTAGGCGAAACGGAAAGAAGCAGAGCAGGATCCAGAGTACCACGAGACACGAGAAACCTTGTGGGAATGAGCGGGGACCACCCCGTAAGGCTAAATACTCCTTAGTGACCGATAGAGCAGAGTACTGTGAAGGAAAGGTGAAAAGGACCCCGGGAGGGGAGTGAAAGAGAACCTGAAACCCTGTGTTTACAAACTGTGGAAGTACCATACGAGTACAACCGCGTACTTTTTGTAGAACGGTCCGGCGAGTTACGTTTACTGGCGAGGTTAAGCACTTAAGGTGCGGAGCCGAAGGGATACCAAGTCTTAACAGGGCGTAAAGTCAGTGTACGTAGACCCGAAACCGGGTGATCTACCCATGTCCAGGCTGAAGTTGCCGTAAAAGGCAATGGAGGGCCGAACGCACATCCGTTGAAAAGGGTGGCGATGAGGTGTGGGTAGGGGAGAAATTCCAATCGAACCCGGAGATAGCTGGTTCTCCTCGAAATAGCTTTAGGGCTAGCCTCGTGTTAACCTTGTGGAGGTAGAGCACTGAATATCCTAGGGGGCGTCAAAGTCTACCGAAGATTATCAAACTCCGAATGCCATAAAGGTGATGCACGGGAGTCAGACTGCACGAGATAAGTTGGGTGGTCAAAAGGGAAAGAGCCCAGACCTACAGCTAAGGTCCCAAAGTGCGTGTTAAGTGGAAAAGGATGTGGGATTTCGAAGACAACTAGGATGTTGGCTCAGAAGCAGCCATACATTCAAAGAGTGCGTAATAGCTCACTAGTCGAGAGGTCCTGCGCCGAAAATGTCCGGGGCTAAAACACGACACCGAAGCTTAGGACTCCTTTAAGGAGTGGTAGAGGAGCATTGTTAGCGCAGCGAAGCTGTACCGATAAGGAGCAGTGGAGTGCTAAGAAGAGAGAATGCCGGAATGAGTAGCGAGAGGAAGGTGAGAATCCTTCCGGCCGAATATCCAAGGTTTCCAGAGTAAAGCTGATCTGCTCTGGGTAAGTCGGGGCCTAAGGCGAGGTCGAAAGACGTAGTCGATGGATAACAGGTGGAGATTCCTGTACTATGTGTACCCAGAACTGTGGGGACGCATGTGGAGAGCATGAGCCGGGAAAGAGAAAACCGGTACAAGCGGGGTAGGAGTAAGGACAGCAAATCTTCCTTACAATCCGAAGACGTAATGTGGACCGAACTAGAGTAGGGAAGCATGTGAGCCATGTGCCAAGAAAAGCCGCTATTGTGATACACATACCCGTACCGTAAACCGACACAGGTGGATGAGGAGAGAATCCTAAGGCCGACGGAAGAAGCATTGTTAAGGAACTCGGCAAAATGACCCCGTAACTTCGGGAGAAGGGGTGCCCTGTGAAAGCAGGGCCGCAGAGAATAGGCTCAAGCAACTGTTTAGCAAAAACACAGGTCTATGCGAAACCGAAAGGTGAGGTATATGGGCTGACGCCTGCCCGGTGCTGGAAGGTTAAGAGGAGAAGTCAGGCAACGAAGCTTCGAATTTAAGCCCCAGTAAACGGCGGCCGTAACTATAACGGTCCTAAGGTAGCGAAATTCCTTGTCGGGTAAGTTCCGACCCGCACGAAAGGCGTAATGATTTGAGCACTGTCTCGACAATGCATCCG
>OJJE01000060.1_pt1 | contig 84550 bp, 69 predicted proteins | sample 1596091 | NCBI WGS metagenome assembly OJJE01 (sample SAMEA4350129, study PRJEB24818) | metagenome | biome: human; feature: gut; material: faeces | place: Denmark | collected 2013-09 | reverse complement strand
CACCTCCCCGTGATTTGTAGTGTACCGAGTCCCCTATAAGAAGAATTATAAAAGAAAAGTAGACTCAGGCAACCATTTTCATAACGTTTTGTGCCTGAGCGAAGCGAAAGGAATGGATATAAAAATGGGAAACATAAATTCATGCCACCCATTCACATATTGCTGTAACTCGTCATACATCATCTTATGATCATGACTGATATGAGTTATGTATACTTTGCTCTGATCACCTATTGTTCCCTGATCCTGAAGCTTTGCCAGTTGCATCCGCAATGTCTGCAGAGACAGATGCTTATCCTCCAGTATGATTTTTCTCTCTGCTCCCAATGTGCATTCCGAGATCAGAATATCGATCCTGCAGTCTTTCAGGTATAACATCGTTTCAGGACAATACATTCCCGTATCGGTCGCATAATATATCACCGTTCCATCCGGACATTCGATCAAATAATTAGCTGATCTCTTTTCCACTGATCCCGGATGTCTTCCCGGTAAAGGAATAACGTTATGCTCTCCAATTCTTATTTTTTCAAAAAAGTCCAACTTCACAAATTCGACTTTATGGTTTTCTAGGACATCCATAAATCCATTGTTATACAATATCGTGTCATTACAGATTATATCTGCCATCTGAAAAGCATCTCCTGCCAGATAAAACCTGACCGGAAGTTTGGGAGGTTTCGTACTGCCTGCAAACTGGCAAAGAGCGAAGGATGACAAATGATCGTAATGGGTATGTGTAATCAACACATGCTGTAACTTCATCATATCGTCACTGTACTTTTGTGTCTGAGCTACAAAATCTGGGCCAAAGTCTATCATAATATCCTCGGAAAGTCTATAAGAGCTTCTTCCTCTGACATTTCTTCCTTTCAGCTTTCTTGCCATTTCGCATGCTTCACATCCACAAACCGGATTTGGCAATCCTTCCGCCGATCCTGTACCCAAAAAAATACCTTTACCTATTTCCATCATGCTCCTTTTGTGTTAAGCTATATAGCTTTTTATTTCTTTTTAACAATTGTTAATTCTAATTATAGTCATGTTTTTATGTTTTTCCTTGATTTTCTTATAATATCAATTAGATAAATTAGCTTTTTTTGTTTTTATGATTTCTGCGCTTTTTTCCGATGAATAAAATCTTTCCACTGAGTGGATGGTATAATGAAACTTATTCCTTTCATGGTCTTCCATATAGGTATTCCGTGATGCTATCATATGTTTCCGGTATACCTCTGGCGTCATTCCCGTTCTGCTCACAAAGGTACCCGAGAAATATTTGTAATCGGAAAAGCCAGATCTGAAACAGATATCTATCATTTTCATCTGGTCGGCTGCAAGCATTTTGCATGCAGCATTGAACCGTACAGTATTCACATATTCCTGAAAACTCTGGTGGATCGTCTTTTTGATAAAGTGTGACATGTAGCTCATAGACATCCCTTCACTTTCTGCAAAATCGGTAAGACAGATCTTATTCATATAATTTTCTTCTACAAACTGGATCATTCTCTGCAGTCTGTCATTATGATGTCTCCCACACTTCAGCGCACCATCAGCCAGTATCCGATACGGCACCTCCCTGAGGAAAAGATAAATCAGATATTTTGCCTGTGCTACACAGAACAGTTTATAATGCTCTGGCTGCTCAAAATAATATAATGCCATATCCAGAAAGCTTTCTGTAACCTGATGATATAATTCCTCTGGCAGACGCTTTTTCAGATTGTAGTCTGCAAAACGGATCTGTTCAAACTCCGGCACCTCACTCTTTACAATTCCCGGTGCAATATGACATCCGACCAGCGTACAGCTCTTTGTCACCTTTTTGAACTCATGTGCCTCACCGGAATTGCAGAGTATCATATCTCCTTTTTCTGCCACATAATGAAATGTTTCACTCTGAATATCCAGATCACCATCTAGAACCAGTATAAGTTCTATATCTTTGTGAAAATGTGGTGTTCTGTAATCCAGAGTATTAATATAGATACGTATTCCGTCAATCTGTTTGTACCTGAGTACGTCCATTCTACTTTCTCCAAGTCCGCTCATATCATACATTTTCCTTTGCTGTAGTATTTCTCATTTATTTATAAAGCAAAAGGACATCTCTTTCAAGATATCCGTCTCATGTTGTATCTTTCTTGTTTTTCTGTCCCGTTTTCAGAGTACCGCCCCCGCCTCTGAAAGTCTCTCATAAAATGCTTCATAAAACGCATCCCAGTAGGGCTTCTGGAAAAACTGCTGCAGCAGGAACAGATTGATTTTCTTTGGGATCTCCTCATTCTCTGCCTCTGCTAGTTTTCTTTCCGTATCCTTCAGGAAAAAGTGCCAGTCCTTTACAAACCGCTCATACCTTGCAAGCTCCGGGATCCCCAGCCACTTTTTCAGCTTGACCTTGGTTTTGTTCGGGTAGGGGCATTCATGCACCTGCAGGAAATATCGGAAATCTCCATTTTCATAGATCCTTCGCATGGGGAACATCCGGCAGAATCCGGGACGAAAGCCATGGATCATGCAGCGTCCGGCATCGTCAAGGAAGGTACAGCCGCCCCTGCCTTCCTTCAGCTTTAAATGAGGCAGGATCACACCTTCCACCACAGATAATTCTATCCTGCCGCCTGCAAGCAGTCCCTGAAAGTCGGTTTCAAGTGCCTGGCAGAGCTGGCTGATATCATAAGGATCCAGAATGATGGTATCCTCCACCACCCTGCAGCACTCAGAGCATCCGCTGCAGTCATTACAGCCGAGCTTCACCATATCTGCCGAGGTATAAAGCCTTCCATCTGATACTTCCTGTAAATCGATCTCCCGTTCCATAATCCTCCTCCGGATTACAGGGTATTATCGATCAGCTCCTGATAAAACATGGCGTAATCCGTTCTTTTTTCCTTTTCAAACTGAATGGCAGAAGAAGGATGACTATTCAAAATCCCCGTCAGAAGGTATGGAAGATCAAATCCCCAGACAGCGCCCTCCTCTTTCAGCTTCAGTATATGCTTTTCCACAAAGTTCATAATAGCAATCTTATTATACTTCGGATTACGCAGAAAACTCAACAACAATTCCATGTAACAGTTACCGGCTCCACGCCCCATGCCGCTCACGGTAGCATCCAGATAGCTGACACCTCTTGACAATGCCTCAATGGTATTCGCAAAGGCAAGCTGCTGGTTATTATGCGCATGGATACCGATCTTCTTATTATACTTGGCTGCCACGTTCAGATATTTGTCACTGAGACGTTCAATCTGCTCAGGATAAAAAGCTCCGAAGCTGTCTACCAGATAGATCACATCTGCACTGCTCTGTGCCAGCAGCTCAAGCCCTGCATCCAGCTCTTCATCATTTACTTTGGAAACAGCCATAATATTTACGGTTGTTTCATAGCCTTTTTTCTTCGCATCCTCCAGCATTTCAATAGCAGCCGGAATGGTATTAATATAAGTAGCCACACGGATCAGATTGATCACGCTGTCCTTTTTATTCAGAATGTCCTTCTTGTAATCGGTTCTTCCCACATCTGCCATGACCGACAGCTTCATATCAGTCTTATTGTCCCCAACAATATCCCTGATGTCTTTTTCCTTACAGAATTTCCATTTTCCAAACTTCTGCGGATCAAAAATCTCACTGGATGCCTTATAGCCAAACTCCATATAATCTACGCCTGCCTTGATATTGGCAAGATAAAGATCCTTTACAAACTCATCCGTAAAAGCAAAGTTATTGACTAATCCTCCATCTCTCATGGTGCAGTCGAGCACCTTGATATCCGGTCTGTAGGATACCAGTGATCCCTGTCTCTGTCGACTCATTTTTGATTCCTCCTGTGTTGTCCGTCCGGCCTGTTCATATTCTCTCGTTTTCTTTACAATTCTTCTTTTATCTTGCCGGTATTTTAGTGATTTAAAGTGTAACGCTTTAAACTGTAGCTATTATGCCATATAAAAAAGTGTCTTCAACACTTCAACTCCCCTGCCCCTCAATCTTTGAGGGGTGGGATTGTTTTCTCTTTGCGTTTCGTTCATAATAATCTTATGAGTAACGTACTTCAGGACATTTTCAAAGATCATTATGAAGAAATGATTTATACTCTCCATCCCCGCTCTGCAGTCATTGAAAATGTTGACCGCATGATCGGATGTGGCGATCCTTCTTTTGGTGGCGCAATGTATGGCTGTGACAGTTGTGGCACTCTCAAGTTTGTTTCCTTTCGCTGCCACAGCAGATTCTGCCCTACCTGTGGCACCAAATATTCCATCGACCGCACCACTTCCATGTCTTTTAAGATCATCAATGTCCAGCACCGCCACTGTGTCTTTACCATTGATTCTGAACTCAGACACTTTTTTCTGGAAGACAGATCTCTTCTCAGTCTTCTTTTTGAGGCAGTTCAGAGCGTTATCCTCCGTTTGTTTCATAAAGATAACAAATCCGAAAATTTCACTCCCGGTTTCATTCTGGTCCTTCATACCTTTGGGCGGGATCTCAAATGGAATCCTCATATCCACCGTCTCCTGTCAGAGGGCGGCATCGGTAACAGTGGGCGTTGGCGTGCCAAGACACATTTTAATTACACCTTTCTCCGTAATGCTTTCCGTACTGCCCTTCTGGATCTTATGGAACATAAGCTGGGTCCCTCCTTCAAAAAAATCAAAGCTAAATGCTATCACGATCACAAAGATGGCTTTTATGTTTATGCCAAGCCCAACAAATGCGATCCTAAAGTTGTTGCCAAATACATCGGCAGATATCTTGGCCGCCCCGTCATTGCCACTTCCCGCATTGATAAATACGATGGTGAAAATGTTACTTTTCATTACAACAGACACGAAGACGACAAGCTCGTTGTGGAAACCGTCCCAGTAATGGAATTCATTTCCCGCCTGATCCGGCATATCCCGGAAAAACATTTCAAACAGATCCGTTACTATGGTCTGTATGCACGGCATAAAGAAGCTGATAAAAAGCTGACTCTTGCCATTGCAAAAGAAAAAAGGAAAATCCTTCTGTCATTCAACCGCTGGCGAGACTGCACTTTGGCTTCTTTTGGCTATGATCCCCTAAAGTGCCCTCACTGCGGCAAGATAATGCTTTTTCTGGAACTTTATCACAATCATCAGCATATTTCTCTGAACGAAATGTATGAAAGGACTATGAAAAAATATTCATTCCATTCATCCGCCTGAGTGCTGTACAGCCTTCCTCCGTCTATGGTAAAATAACTTCACCGGAGGGCAATGCAATGTCAAAACGTTCAGATGAGATCAGAGACAAGTACATAAAAAAATCCACCAGAAGGCATGACTGCTGATGACATCCGCCACATGAGTGAGGATGACCTGCTTGATATGGATTACTTTTTAAACGAAGATGATGAATTTGACGAAGATTTTCCGGGAGCGGAAGGTTTCTACCTCTTCTAAAATCCATCGTTTACTTGTCGTGCCCGCCTCCGTGCGGGCCATTTTCAATTCAAGGGTTCTCCGAAGGAGAACTTTCCTATAAAGCAAAAAAAGCCTTGCACGTTTTTCTTCGTGCAAAGCTCCTCCGCATATCCCTTTACTCTCCCATTTTCACCGAAATACTCACCTCATATATTTCATTATCCTTCCGAATTTCCATCTGCCCATCATTCTGGTCCGCAATCTTCTGAAGGATTTCCTGTCCATAGCCTTTACGTTTCTTTTTCACTTTTTTGGTGCTATAGCTGTTTTGAACCATCACATGCAAATATGCGTCATCTGCCTGGGATTTTACATCAATATATGCTTTTTGAGAATCCTCTAATGCATCTGTAGCCCCTGCGACCGCATTTTTCAAAAGATTAGAAAAAATACTGCACACCACTACCGGATTTAATTTTAATGGCGCCGTTATCTGCATTCCATAAGTAAACGCAATGCCTCGCCTCTTTCCTTGCATATCATTTCATTCTCATTTAAAACAGCATTTACAATAGGATCAGCGCAATATGCATATTCCTTCGTTGACATCACATAGTCAATCAGTGTATCCAACATCTCATTTGCTTTTCCATTCTCTCCGGAATTCAGCAGTTCTTTAATGACAATAAAGTGATCATTCAGATCGTGTCTGATTTTAGCAAGTTCATTACGTCTGGATTCGATTTCCTCATAGTGCGCATGCTCTGCGTCCCACGCCATTTGCATCTGTACGATACGTACTTTCATCTCCTGCATGCTCTGCTGCTTTAACAATATATACAAGAGCATAATGTCTGACAAAATTCCTATGAAAAAACCACATATTGTAATCACGCCACTGGCTGTAATCCCTGTATAGATTTTATCATTAATAGACGACACCAATAAAATCTGGCTTACCGGAAAGACACTAAATAGTAAAAATACTCTCAGATCATAGGCTTTTCTCAATACTTTTCTCCATAGGAAAAGACACATGACGTAAAGTATCGTCAAAAACATATATATGTATACATTCATTTGCAACATAAACGGCATATCCAGCGACAAGGTATCATATTGTGCAAATTTATCGTTCCATATAATCTGTACGCACATTTCTGCAAAAAAGGAACATACCACTTCCAGAATAACAAACAGTATTTTTTGCCACAAATAACCTTTTAATAATAAATGTGCATAGATGATCATTCCCAACATTGCTAGAAAAATGCATAATGTCCGAATGCCTGCATTACTATTATAAAAAAACTTACATATCGTAAACGGCACCCTTACCGCTACTAGCCCGGCAATCAGTTTCCATCGTTTTATCTCTTCATTTTTCGCATCGAATGCAAAACAAAATATAATAGAATCTGTTATGACACCCGTAATCCATAAAATAAAATTGGCAATATAGCAAAACATCTTTTATAAACTCCCCTTTAATTCCAATCTCACATAGTTAAAGTAATGCTCTTTTACCTGCTGATATTTTGATCTGCTGATAGGAATTTTTACTTGATTTTTTAAAAGAAGTTCTTTGGATGAGATACTGTAAATCCAATCCATGTTAACCAGGTAACTCTTATGTACTCTTGTAAATGTCTTCTCTAATCTTTGTTCATAACTGTCCAGTTTATCATATACAATACGATCTCCCTGCAATGTATGAATCAGTATTTTATGTGCCTCACTTTCCAGATATATAATATCTTTTTTCCGAATTGCTTCGATTCCATTTTTGTAGCAGAAAATAATGGATTCCTCTTCTTGTATTTGCTTTCTTCTAGCCTTTTCCAGCAAAATTTCTAAACTGTTTTGCTGAATCGGTTTTAACAGATAGCCGCATAAATTAACATTTGTCCAAAAAATCTTTTCCGCATAACAATCATTATATGCCGTCATATAGATAAATTGCGTTTCCGGCAACCAATGATTTATCTTTATCGCATATGCAATTCCATCTTCCTCTTCTTCCGGAAAAAATATATCCATCAAAATCAAATCATATTTTTCTCCTGCTTCAATCCTTTTCAATAAATCTGAAGCTTTTGTAAAACCTGCTACTGCTTCTATATCATCTATTGTCTGCAACATATCATAGGCATGTTTCAAATGGATTTCCTTGTCATCGCAAATTGCAACCTTCATAATCAACCTCTTTAGTAAACGTAAATTCCTTATTATCGTAAACTCGTTCGTTTCGTTTGTCAATTACGTAATTAGCGTCAAAAAAGAAGCCGGAACTTTCGTTCCGACTCCTTTCAAAGTCATATCGATATTTCTTATACAACTCTTTTCCTTATTTTGCCTTGGGTGCGAACTTTTTTCTCAGTACATACCACAGGGCACCTGCAATACATACAGAGGAATAAGCACCACAGATGATACCTACCATCAGAGGCAGAGCGAAGTCACGGATGCTGGTCACACCCCAGATGTACAACGCGCCTACCATTACCAGAGTGGTCAGGGAGGTGAATAAGCTTCGGGACAGTGTCTGGGTGATGCTGTGGTTTACAACATCCTGCAGATTATCCTTCTTAGTCATAACTGCCATATTCTCACGTACACGATCGAAGATTACGATGGTGGCGTTGATAGAGTAACCTACGATGGTCAGCAGACATGCGATAAAGGTATTGCTGACGGATACTCTTGCCAGTGCGTAGAAAGTGATCACTACCAGAACGTCATGGAGCAGGCAGGCAATACTGCTGACACCGAAACGGATATCGCTGAAACGGAAGCGGATATAGATCAGCATGCAGATAATTGCTACTGCTACCGCCAGGATCGTATCAGACTTCATCTCGTTACTGATGGTGGAGCTGATGGTCTCGGAGGTGATCAGTGTCTCATCCACACCAAAATTATCCACGAACATCTGATTCAGTGCCTGTCTCTGATCCACATCCAGAGAACCGGTCTTGAAGATAACTTCATTGGAGCCCTGTACGGTCTGGATCTGAACTGCACTGCCGGTGGTGCTCTCGATCAGAGGTACCATCTCGCTGTTGATCTCTTCCAGCGTATAGCTCTTATCAAAAGTGACAGTAGTTGCGGTACCACCCTTGAACTCCAGGCTGTAATTCAGTGCATCTCCAGTGTTCATCTTGTAGACACCCATGGTAATAAATCCTGCAAGGATCACTGCCAGAGACAGTCCAAAGAAGATGCCCTTCTTACCTAAGAAGTTCACGGTCTTGTGTTCCTTACCTACACCATACCACTTGGGATCCTTTAATCCCAGTGCATAGAAAGCTTTCATAATGTACTTGGTCACTACCAGTGCAGTGAACATGGATAATACGATACCAAGTGCCAGCGTCTGTGCAAAGCCCTTTACGGTACCAGGTCCTAACAGCCACAGCACTGCTGCTGCGATCAGGGTAGTCACATTACCGTCGATGATAGCGGACAGTGCCTTGTCATAACCGATCTGCATGGCACTCTTAACGGTCTTGCCGGTTGCCAGTTCCTCACGGATACGGGCAAATACGATAACGTTGGCATCCACTGCCATACCGATGGACAGGATGATACCTGCGATACCGGACAGTGTCAGGGTCATGTCAAAGCCGTTCAGCAAAAGTACTACCAATGCCACATAAATGCCCAGTGCAATAACAGAAGCAAATCCGGGCAGGAAATAAACTGCGATCATGAAAACAGCCACTACGATAAATCCGATCACAGCTGCTTTTAAACTGGTGGAGATTGCTTCCACACCCAGCTGTGCACCAACTACCTTGGAATGCAGCTCTTCCAGTTCCAGCTTCAGTCCACCGATACGGATGGTAGAAGCCAGGCTCTCTGCCTCTTCATAAGAGTTCATGGGAGAGATCTGTGCATTACCGTCGGAGAATACACCTTTTACGGAAGGAACACTTACAAAGGATCCATCATAATAGATACCCAGGGTCTCGCCCTTCTCGTAAGCATTTCTGGTAGCCTCTTCAAACTTTTTAGTACCTTCCTCCGTCATTACCAGGTCTACCGCATAGGTGGAATTGCCCATCGTCTGATCCTTGATAGAGCCTGCGGTAGCAGTCTTGACATCGGTACCCTCCAGCATGATGGATCCATCTGCCTTCAGTTCATCGATGGTCTTGTTCAAAGCGTACGCATAGCTTACATTGCCCTGTGCATCGGTCACTGCCTGCATAGAGTAATTCGCATTGCCGTCCTTGTCTGTCTCTGCAATGAAATACAGGGAACCGGGACGTCCCAGTTCTTCCAGGATCTTGTTGGCATCTGTTACACCGGGGATCTCGATGTTGATACGATCGGTACCCTCCTGGTATACAATAGCCTCTTTACTGTAGTTCTCAACACGCTTCTGCAGCTTGGCAATAGTATCTGCCATATCCGTTGCATCCGGCTCTTCATCGCCTACCACCTGGTAAGTGATGCTGACACCACCGGCCAGATCCAGTCCCAGACTGATGTCTGAAGCACTGGCAGTTCCTTCCGCATCTACGCCATTAAGATCCACATAGCCGACACCCAGCAGGACCAGAAGTGCGCAGAGCAGAATGATGATTGCTTTACTTTTTTTCATCTTTCCTTTGTCCTTTCTATTCTTCTGAAGCTTCTGCCGCTTCCGCAGCCTTCAGCATGATAGCACATTCGATACGTTTTCTCTGCAGCTCACAGCCAATGTCATACGCATCATTGATATTGCCATGGAAATTATAGGAGTTCGCCGCACATCCTCCGCTACAATAGAACTTGGCAAAACACTTCTTACACTTGTCCTTTGCATAGACATTGCAGCATTTGAACTCATCGCGGATATCATCTCTTACCACACCGGTATCCACATTGCCCATGAGGAACTTTTCGTTACCCACGAACTGATGGCAGGGATACAGGTCTCCCCAGGGAGTAACCGCCAGATATTCGGTACCGGATCCGCAGCCGGAGAGTCTCTTGGCTACGCAGGGACCGCCCTGCAGATCGATCATAAAGTGGAAGAAATTGAAAGCCTTGCCCTCTTTCTTACGCTTGATCATTTCTACTGCCAGTTTATCGTATTCTTCCTTTAAGATCGGAAGATCCTCTTCTCTGATGGCATAATCATCCGTAGGCTGTGCCACAACGGGCTCCACGGAGATCTGCTTGAATCCCAGATCTGCCAGATGCAGAACATCCTTGGAGAAATCCAGATTATTGTGGGTGAACGTACCACGCACATAATAATTCATCTGGTCTCTGCTCTCCGCTACCTTTTGGAACTTAGGCACAATGATGTCATAGCTGCCCTGTCCGCCGCGGAAAGGACGCATCTTGTCGTTGATCTCCTTACGTCCATCGATACTCAGCACGATATTACCCATTTCCTTATTCACGAACTCCAGGATCTCATCATTTAGTAAGATACCATTAGTAGTCAGGGTAAAACGGAACTTTTTATTGTTGGGCTTCTCTAAGCTTCTGCCGTATTCTACCAGCTGCTTTACCACATCCCAGTTCATCAAGGGTTCGCCGCCAAAGAAATCCACTTCCAGGTTCACACGGTTGCCGGAATTGGCTACCAGGAAATCCAGTGCCTTTTTGCCGACCTCAAAGCTCATCAGCGCTCTTCTGCCGTGGTACTCCCCCTCTTCCGCGAAGCAATATCTGCAGGCAAGGTTACAGTCATGGGCAATGTGCAGGCACAGTGCCTTGACTACGGTCTGGCGCTTCTTAAAATCAAAAATGTAATTCTCGTAAATATCGGGAGCAAACAGCTGTCCTGCCTTCTCCAGCTCCAGAACTTCGTCCACCGCTTCGGTGATCTCTTCCTGGGGATAGGGGATATTCGCAAGATTCAGTACAGCGGCCTTGATGGTGTCCGCATCCTTGATACCTTCTGTCACCAGAGGCTCTACCAGCGGAATCATATCATACACAATATCATCTACCACATGGACAGAACCACTGTTCACATCCATAACGATATTATAGCCGTTGCTCTTATACTGGTGTATCACAGTTCTATTCCTCTTCTTTCTACTTCTTATTGCTTAAAATACATTAACATTAACTATTCGGAATAGTTAACAGAGAATAAGCAGCGACCTGAATCGCTGCTTACGTTAGTCTCTTCTCATTTTCTTAGATTATTTAATCTTTTCACAACTCTGGTTTCCTACTGTGCAGGAAGTCTTACATGCAGACTGGCAGGAAGTCTGGCACTCACCGCAGCCGCCCTTTTTCATGGATTCCTTTAAATCTCTGGTTGTTAAAGTCTTAATATGCTTCATTAAAAATAGCCTCCTTATGATTTCAAAGCGCCTATCGACGCCGGCGTGTATATAAATATGCAGACACGCGACTCATTTTTGCTAATTATATCATGTATTTGGCATTTGTAAAAGCTTTTTTTCTCAAAAAACGTTAAAAAAAGCGGTAAAAGTCATTGTTACCTGCTTTTTACCCAAACATTCCGCCCAGTGTCCCCCCTGCCACGCACAATATCATGGTAGTCCAGAAGGAATTGCCTAATGCAGTCTCCGGTGTTCTGATCAGCACCGACACCACCGCCAGGATCACAAAATATGCCGCTCCCACGAAAGCTCCCCATAGGAATTTCTGCTTTTCCATTCTCTTCCCTGCCAGGAATCCCGCCGTAAAAGTAGTGGCTACATAGATGACGGAAATTGCAATCGTCACTATGCCTTCCGTCAGATGTAGTTTATACAATAAAAGTGCCAACAGACATAGAAGTAGTAATGTCAGCACATAAGATACCAGCAGACATTTCGCCAGTGCCAGTACCGGAATACCCACTTTTCCTTCTCCTCTTTTTTCCATGTCATCCCTCCTTTTACCTATGTAAAATGTATATTCAAAGCCTTCAGAAAACTTGACAACTATTCCTGTCCTATTGTATATTGTTGCTTAATAACACATAAATAAGGCATAAGCCTGCTATTTTAGTTTAAGAAGGAGTGAACTTTTTTGGATACCTCTGGTGTCATACAACTGATTTCTATTATTGTTCTTATTTTTCTGTCCGGCTTTTTCTCTTCTGCCGAGACTGCACTATCCACGGTGAACCGTGTGCGAATGCGTTCTTTAGAGGAGGAAGGCAACAAGCGTGCTGCACGCGTCAATAAAATTCTGGATAATTACAGTAAAATGATCAGTACGATTCTGATCGGTAATAATATTGTAAATCTGACGGCGTCTTCCCTGGCAACAACTTTAGCTATGCGCATTAATCTGGCAGTAGGTATCGCAACCGGTATTTTAACTATTGTCGTATTACTCTGCGGTGAGATCGTACCGAAGACCTGGGCGGTTCTGTGCTCTGAAAAGCTGGCACTGACCTACTGTAATATCATATACCTGCTGATGCAGGTACTCACACCGGTTATTATCGTGGTAGACCTGCTCTCCCATGGCATCATGAAGCTGTTACATATCGATCCGAATAAAAAAGCCAGTGCCATGACCGAAAGCGAACTGAAAACCTATGTGGATGTCAGCCATGAAGACGGTGTCATTGAATCTGAGGAAAGAAAACTGATCTACAACGTATTTGATTTTTCCGATGCTCATGCCAAGGATATCATGATCCCCAGGATCAATATGGTAACGGTAAGTCTTGATGCTACCTATGATGATGTACTTGCAGTGTTCCGTGATTCCATGTACACACGTCTTCCGGTCTATGAGGACGATAAAGACAATATTATCGGTCTCATCAATATCAAGGACTTTATCCTGACAGAAGACCAAAGTGCTTTCCATGTGGGAAATATCTTAAGAGACGCTTATTATACTTACGAATATAAAAAGATTGCCGATCTGATGTACGAGATGCGGGAAAAGACCACGAATGTCTCTTTCGTATTAAATGAGTACGGTGCTACCGTAGGTATGATCACTTTAGAGGACTTACTGGAAGAGATCGTCGGTGAGATTCGTGACGAATATGATGAGGATGAAGAAGAACTGATACAGAAGATGTCCGATGACACTTATCTGGTAGAAGGCAGCCTGAAATTAGATGATATCAATGATGCTCTGGGGACAGACCTGACCAGTGAAGACTACGATTCTATCGGCGGTCTGATCATCGATTGTCTGGATCGTCTGCCGGAGGATGGTGAGGAAGTCACCCTGGAGAACGGTATTCACCTGAAAGTACAGGGCATCGATCAGAACCGTATCGTCAAAGTGCTGATTACGATTCCGAAGCCCACCGAAGAACACGTTGCCGGCAGTTCCGAGATTTCGGAAGATCACGAATAGCACAAGGACCAACAAAGCTTTCTTCTTTGTTGGTCCTTAAGTAATGAAAGGGAAAATAATGTCACAGGATAAAAATACAGAAAACAAGAAAACAAAAATGACTTCCAAACAGATCTTTGCGATCGCAGGAATCGTTGTGCTGGTGCTGTTGTATGTCGTAACCCTGTTCGCAGCGATCTTCGACAGTTCCGCCAGTCATGCACTGTTCGCCACCTGCCTGTTAGCCACGGTAGCCATTCCTCTTCTCATTTGGATCTACACCTGGATGTTCGGGAAACTGACGAACCGCTCCACCTTCGCAGATTTCCATCCGGAAGAGAAAAAGAGCGATAAATAAGATTGTCAGCAGTCCACGCCAAGCTTGCGCAGTTCCTCTTCCGCCTGCTCTTTGGTCAGGAAGTGGATGCCATGGATTCCCTGTTCTTCGGCGGCTTCGACGTTCTTCAGGGTATCATCCAGGAATACGCTCTCTTCTGCCTTCAATCCATAACGTTTCAAAAGCAACTGATAGATCTCCGGTTCCGGCTTGATCAGATGCTCCTTATAGGACAGGATACCGCCCTCCATCTCCGGTAGGAAATTCAACGCCTCTGCACACTCCACCTCGGCCTTGCGGGAAAAATTAGACAAATAGTACACATGATATCCCTTCGCTTTCAATTCCCGCAGCCAGGGAATTGCATATGCTCTCGGTGTTACTATTCCGGCAATACTCGTAAATGCCTGATATAGCTCCTGCTCCAGCTGTGGTGCATCTTTTACAAACGCAGCCAGTACCTGTTCATCCGTCCAGGTACCGCGATCATACTCTGCCCATGCCGGATGCATCACGGATGCTTTGGCAATCTTTTGAATCATCTCCGCATCGAATCCCTTATCTGCCAAAAATCCTTCCCAGCGATAATCAGTCAGTACATTTCCAATATCAAATATTATATTACGTATCATTTTATCCTATCTCCTATCCGTTCTGTATATTCTCTTGCATACGCCATCTGCATCATTTCTACCGGTCTCTTTATACCGTAGCAGCTGCATCCAGTTCCATGATCTCCAGCAGTTTCTCCGCCGCCGGCGCCATAGGCACTTTCGTATTCCTTACAACACAAAACTGCCTCTTCGGTATCATTTTATTGAACCTGAGTTCAAAAAGCAGGCCGGATTCCACATAATCTCTGGCAAAATCCCGCATCACACAGCCCACACCAAGATTCCTCCTGACAAACTGTACGATCATATCACTGGTGGCCAGTTCGAACTCCGGCTGCACATAGACGCCGTTGCCCGCAAGAAATTCATCCATATAACTTCTGCTGCTGGTATTTTTCTCCAGAAAAATAAGCGGCAGGCTCTCCAGTTCCTGAAAATCCAGTGTTTTATTTTTATATCCGAAAAATCTTCTCCCGGCTACAAACACGTCCTCAATCTCCCGCACCGGCATCATCTGAATATCCGGTCTCTCCGGAAAAGGTGTACTGACAATTCCGAAATCAATCCTGCTTTCTCTCAAATAATTCAGAGTCTCCGGCGTCGGTGCATTGGTGACGATCACTTTGATTCCGGGATACTGCTCATGGAATTTCTCCAGATAGGGAAGCAGATAGAATTGCAGTGTCATATCGCTGGCACCGATCCGGACTTCACCCAGCTCCATATTCTGCATCTGGTGGACCTTCTTCACACCCAGTTCGATCTGTTCATATCCTTTTGCCACATAGGAATACAACAACTCACCCTCACCGGTCAGGCGCACACCTTTTGCCGCCCGATGGAAAAGCGACACATCCAAAGTGTTTTCCAACTGCTTGACAGCCTGACTGACCGCTGGCTGTGAAATAGACAGTTCTCCTGCTGCCTTCGTCACACTTCCGCATTTTGCCACATAATAAAATACTTTATATGCTTCCAAATTATTGATCATATTGTAACATCTCCGGTATCCAAAAAGGACATAGGCTGCATCTTCTGCCGCGCCATGCCCTTTTCCTGCACTACTATGAATCATAAAACAAATGTCTGCTTTGCAGCCACCTGTTTTCCTTGATGATCATTATATCATGATTCGCACCTACGGTGCTTACCGTTGCTTCGCAACGATCATGATCAAATTCGCCGTTCGCCAATTATGCAAGCATATTGGCTCACTTGCGCTCATTATATCTTGATTCGTATGATACTCTATAATTATTTCTTCAGAGGACTCTCACGATAAATGATATCTTCTCTTCCGGGGCCGTTGCTGACCATGGTGATAGGGAAGCCGATCTGCTCCTCAATGAACTCTACATACTTTCTGCAGTTTTCAGGCAGATCCTCGAACTTTCTGATGCCGCGGATATCACACTTCCATCCGGGGAGCTTCTTCAGTACGGGCTTAGCCTTCTCCAGCTTGTAGGTTACAGGGAAATCAGTGGTCACTTCGCCATCGATCTCATAGCCTACACATACAGGGATCTCATCCAGATATCCCAGTGCATCCAGTACGGTAAATGCTACATCGGTAGCACCCTGCAGTCGGCAGCCGTACTTGGTAGCTACACAGTCGAACCAGCCCATACGTCTGGGACGTCCGGTGGTAGCGCCGAACTCACCGCCATCACCGCCGCGGCGGCGAAGCTCATCTGCCTCGTCACCGAAGATCTCGGATACAAAAGCGCCTGCTCCTACAGCGGAAGAGTATGCTTTACTTACGGTAACGATCTGCTTGATCTCATAAGGAGGAATACCTGCACCGATGGCACCGTATGCTGCCAGAGTGGAGGAAGAAGTTACCATAGGGTAGATACCGTGGTCCGGATCCTTCATGGTACCTAACTGACCCTCTAACAGAATGGTCTTGCCTTCCTTCAGTGCTTTATCCAGGAATGCGGATACATCGCATACGAAAGGTGCGATCATGTCACGATACTCATGCAGGGTATTTAACAGCTCTGCGGGATTGATCAGAGGCTTATGATACAGGTGCTCTAAGATGACATTCTTCATCTCGCTGACGCGCTGTACCTTTTCCTCCAGCAATTCATCATCAAATAACTCACTTACCTGGAAACCGATCTTCGCATACTTATCGGAATAAAAAGGTGCAATGCCGGACTTGGTGGAACCGAAGGACTTGCCACCCAGTCTCTCTTCCTCATACTGATCAAATAAAATATGATAAGGCATTACCATCTGTGCACGATCGGATACCAGAATCTTAGGCATGGGAACATTTCTGTCTGTGATAGACTTGATCTCCTTCATCAGGATGGGAATGTCTAATGCCACACCGTTACCGATCACACTGGTGGTATGATTGTAAAATACACCGGAAGGAAGGGTGTGCAGAGCAAATTTACCATAATTGTTCACGATAGTATGTCCTGCATTTGCGCCGCCCTGAAAACGTACGATAATGTCCGCTTTCTCTGCCAGCATATCTGTGATCTTTCCTTTTCCTTCGTCGCCCCAGTTGGCTCCTACAACTGCCTTTACCATGTTTTCCTCCATTCTTTATCACGCTTCGTGATAAGTCTAACTCAAATCTCTTACTCTTTTGAGAGAACAATGTTTCTCTCACACTGTCTTTTAGTATACAACACTTTGTGATATAAGTAAAATCAATATTTATTATATTTTATATAACCTACATCTATATCCAAAAACGCATAGCTTTTCGATATGTGAAACTTAGAACTTCTTCACGAAAGAGCCTATGCTCTGAGTGATCAGAAGTTCTTTTCACATTATTCTCTGCCATCCCAGCAATAGGTACAGAGTCTGTCTCTTCCGATCCCTACAGATTCGATCATGTCATCCAATCTCTGGAACTGCAAAGTAGTAAAATTCAACTGTTTGCCTATTCTGCTTACCATTTCTTCATACTCCGGCGTATCCGGATCCACATAATTTTTCAGATCAATCTCTCTTCCTTCCTGTTCGATCTCCTTGATCACACGGCGGGTGATCAGATCCATCTCGGAGGAGGATCTGGAGAAGTTCAGATACTTACAACCGTATAACAAGGGGGGACATGCCGGACGGATATGTACTTCCTTCGCACCGCTCTGGTATAAAAATTCCGTCGTCTCTCTCAGCTGCGTACCGCGGACAATGGAATCATCAATGAGCAGCAGGCTCTGATCCTGGATCAGGTCATGTACCGGAATTAATTTCATCTTAGCGATCAGATTTCTCTGGGTCTGTATCGTCGGCATAAAAGATCTCGGCCAGGTGGGGGTGTACTTAATAAACGGACGGGAGAACGGAATCCCCGAACGGTTCGCATATCCCACTGCATGGGCGGTACCGGAATCCGGTACACCGGCTACGATATCCGGCTTTACATGATCACGCTCCGCAAGCTTGGCGCCACACTGATAACGCATTTTTTCAACACTGATTCCTTCGTAAGAGGAAGAAGGATATCCGTAATATACCCATAAAAAGGTACAGATTTTCATGTCTTTTCCCGGCTGTACCAGCGTCCGAACACCTTCCGGTGTCACCACTGCGATCTCTCCCGGTCCCAGTTCACGTACCGCCTGGTATCCCAGGTTCAGATAAGCAAAGCTTTCAAAGGAGACGCAATATGCCCCTTCCTTTTTGCCCACAGCCACAGGAGTACGTCCCATCTTATCTCTGGCCGCATAGATTCCCTTCGGTGTCATGATCAGAAGCGTCATGGAACCTTCAATGATCTCCTGGGCATACTGAATGCCCTCTACCAGGTTATCCTTCTGATTCACAATGGCTGCCACCAGCTCCGTGGCGTTGATGTCTCCGCCGCTCATCTCCAGGAAATGGGAATGTCCTTTTGCGAACAGATCCTTTATAATAGCATCGGTATTATTGATCTTACCAACCGTAGTGATGGCATAAGTTCCGTGATGGGAACGCACCATCAGCGGCTGGGGTTCAAAATCCGAGATACATCCGATACCAAGATTGCCCCGCATTTCATTGACATCCTTGTCAAATTTGGTACGAAACGGCGCATTCTCGATGTTGTGAATGGCTCTGTTATAGCCTTCCTCTTTGCTGTAAACTGCCATTCCGGCGCGTCTGGTTCCCAGATGGGAATGATAGTCTGTTCCGAAAAACAGATCAAATACACAGTCTTCTTTTGCTGCGACTCCAAAAAATCCACCCATTTTTAGTTATCTCCTGCTCTCTCTGATATTTCTCCGCAACGCAGAAAACCGCCATTGGCTCTCCTGGTCGAATGACGGATTTCTGTGATGATATGATTTCTATTTATACATTGATCTCTGCCTTTACGCCCAGGAGATCTTTGTTGGCTTCCAGAATCGGATAGATCACGTTCTTCAAGAATGCTTCCACCTGTTCCTTAGAACGTCCGATATACTTGGAAGGATCCATGGATGCCTTCAGTTCCTCCAGCCCCATGGGGAATGCAGGATCTGCGGCGATCAGCTCTAACAGATTGTTTTCTTTTCCTTCTACCTTCACGTTGCGGCCCGCCTCCATGGACAGCTCACGGATACGCTCATGCAGCTCCTGACGGTTGCCGCCTAATTTTACAGCATCCATCATGATATTCTCGGTAGCCATGAAGGGCAGTTCACTCATCATATGCTTCTCGATCACCTTCGGGTATACTACCAGACCGTCTACCACGTTCAGGCACAGGTCCAGGATACCGTCGATAGCAAGGAAGCCTTCGGGAATGGACAGTCTCTTATTTGCAGAGTCATCCAGAGTTCTCTCGAACCACTGGGTAGCGGAAGTGATCGCGGGATTCAGTGCATCCACCATCACATAACGGGACAGAGACGCAATACGCTCACTTCTCATGGGATTACGCTTATATGCCATTGCGGAGGAACCAATCTGATTCTTCTCAAACGGCTCTTCCACTTCCTTCAGGTGCTGTAACAGACGGATATCGTTGCTCATCTTGTGTGCGGATGCTGCAATACCTGCCAGTACGTTGGCTACTCTGGTATCCACCTTACGGGAATAGGTCTGGCCGGATACGGGATAGCACTCCTTGAAGCCCATCTTGGCAGCGATCATGGGATCGATCTTGTCGATGGTCTCCTGATCCCCGTTGAACAGTTCCAGGAAGGATGCCTGGGTTCCGGTGGTTCCCTTGGAGCCTAACAGCTTCATGGTACCAAGAACATGATCCAGATCTTCCAGATCCAGAGAGAACTCCTGCAGCCACAATGTTGCTCTCTTACCTACGGTCGTAGGCTGTGCAGGCTGAAAATGAGTGAATGCCAGGGTAGGCTGTGCCTTATACTTATCTGCAAAGTCAGCCAGTTCCTTCATGACATTGATCAGCTTTTTTCTGACTAATTTCAATGCCTCTGTCATCACGATAATATCGGTGTTGTCACCTACGTAACAGGAGGTCGCACCCAGATGAATGATTCCGGCTGCCTTGGGGCACTGCTGTCCGTATGCATATACATGGCTCATAACATCATGACGTACCAGCTTCTCACGCTCTTTTGCCACATCATAATTGATGTCCTCTGCGTGTGCCTTCAGTTCCTCGATCTGCTCATCTGTGATGACGGGTTTGCCGTCCTGGGACAGTCCCAGCTCTTTCTCCGTCTCTGCCAGTGCGATCCACAGCTTTCTCCATGTGCGGAATTTCATATCCGGGGAGAAAATATACTGCATCTCCTTACTGGCATAGCGTTCGGATAACGGGCTCTGATATCTGTCTGTACCTGTACTCATTTGTCTTGCTCCTCTTATTTTTCTAATTATTACAACTATTCCAAACCCATCCCACACATTCTCAAAACCGTATGTTACACATACTTTCCCGCTGCTTCGCAGCTAATTTTGTTCATGTGTGGTATGGTGACCCTATTCGAGTCACCTTGCGAATAAGAAAACTGCTACTTACATGCAAGCATGACATATCAGTATTTCTTATTCTAAGGGTTTCTGAATAGTCATCTTTTATTTATCAAATTCTCCGCGGATATCTTCCGCAGGCGGTTCCATAGGGTATTTGCCGGTAAAGCAGCCCTTGCAGATGCCGAGCTTACCGCCCACCAGTTCTTCCAGTCTCTCGATCTTCAGATAGTCCAGACTGTCTGTACCAATGAGGTCACTGATCTCCTTCACGGAACGGTTATATGCGATCAGCTGGTCTCTCGCCGGAACATCTGTGCCGAAATAGCAGGGCCACAGAAAAGGCGGTGAGCTGACTCTCATATGGACTTCCTTCGCTCCTGCTTCCCGCAACATCTTCACGATACGGTCGGAGGTGGTGCCGCGGACGATGGAATCATCGATCATGATGACACGCTTGCCCTCCACAGCTTCCCGGATAGGATTTAATTTGACCTGTACACTGCTCTCCCTGCTCTTCTGCTTCGGCTTGATAAAGGTTCTGCCCACATAGGCATTTTTCACAAATCCCATACCGTAAGGGATTCCGGACTGCATGGAATATCCCATGGCAGCGCAGTTACCGGACTCCGGTACGCCGATGACCAGATCCGCATCCACCGGGGAATCCATAGCCAGATACTTTCCTGCCAGGATACGGGAATCATACACGCTGATCCCATCGATAAAGCTGTCGGGTCTGGCGAAATAAATATACTCGAAAATACATCTTGCGGTATCCGCAGGCTTCAGCACATGGCTCGTGTCGGACTCGATCCCCTTCTCCGGAGATATGGTCACGATCTCACCGGGTAACACATCCCGGACAAATTCAGCTCCTACCGTATCCAGCGCGCAAGTCTCACTGGACAGAAAATAGGTATGGTCTCTCTTACCGATACATAACGGTTTAAAACCATAAGGGTCTCTGGCACCGATCAGCTTCCTCGGAGACATCACCACCAGGGAGTAGGCTCCCTTGATCTTCGTCATGGCTCTGCCCACCGCTTCTTCTACGGATTTGGAATTCAGACGTTCTCTGGCAATATGGTACGCAATGACCTCGGAGTCAATGGTGGTCTGGAAAATAGCTCCGGTGTACTCTAACTCTCTCCGCAGTTCCGGAGCATTGATCAGATTACCGTTATGTGCCAGTCCTAAAGTACCCTTTACATAATTCAGTACCAGAGGCTGTGCATTCTCTCTGGTAGAACCACCCGCTGTGGAATAACGGACATGTCCCACACCGATATCACCCTTTAACTTCTCGAGATGTTCCGGTGTAAATGCCTCATTGACCAGTCCCATATCCTTGCTGCTTAAGACCTTCCCCTTGGGTCCGTTCGTATCGCTGACGGCGATACCGCAGCTCTCCTGGCCTCTGTGCTGCAATGCCAGAAGTCCGTAATAGATCGTAGATGCCACATCGTGTCCGTCGAAATCGTACACGCCGAAGACACCACATTCTTCCTTTAATTTATCGTTATTTTCTGTCTGGATATAAATGTTGTCCGTCACTTGTAAGCCTTACCTTTCCTGCCCCCGCAAAAAGGAATACCCAAAATTGTTATTTACAGATCCTTTCCTGTCAGCATCTTGTATGCCTGAAGGTATTTGTCGATGGTCTTCTCCACGATCTCCTCCGGCAGTTTCCAGCCCTTTTCGGGATTGGCTTTCAACCAGTCACGGGCGAACTGTTTGTCAAAGGAGGGCTGTCCATGTCCGGGCTCATAGCCGTCTACCGGCCAGAAGCGGGAGCTGTCGGGAGTCAGCACTTCATCTCCCAGTACCATATTGCCGTTCTCATCCAGGCCGAACTCGAACTTGGTATCTGCAATGATGATTCCTTTGGTCAGTGCGTAATCCGCACACTTTTTATAAATAGCGATGGTATAGTCACGAAGCTTGGCAGCATATTCTGCTCCCTTTCCGGGGAAGCGCTTCTCCAGATATTCCACACTCTGCTCGTAGGAGATGTTCTCATCATGATCTCCGATCTCAGCCTTGGTGGAAGGGGTATAGATGGGCTCAGGAAGCTTATCTGCCTCCTTCAGACCTTCCGGAAGCTTGATGCCGCATACGGTACCGTTCTTCTTGTAGCTTTCCCAGCCGCTTCCGGTAATGTATCCACGAACGATGCACTCGATGGGGAGCATGTTCAGCTTCTTGCACATCATGCTGTTGCCGTCAAATTTGGGCTGTCTGAAAAATTCGGGCATATCCTTAACATCAGCGGATACCATATGATTGGGGATCACATCCTCAGTCATATCAAACCAGAATTTTGACATCTGGGTCAGCACAGTTCCTTTCTTCGTTACTGTGTTGTCCAAGATCACATCAAAGCAGCTGATACGGTCAGTTGCCACCATGATCAGGGTATCTCCGTTGTCGTAGATCTCACGAACTTTGCCTTCCTTGATCGGTTTCATTTCCTGTACGCTCATACCATCAGTCCTCGCATTCTTATGTTTTTCAGTCTTTTATTGGAATAGGTGTGGGCAAGATAAACCCACACCTAATAGATAAACAGATTTGCGAAAAAAAATCAATATATTTTTACTGCAACTTTCCGATAAATTCCCGAACACGGGCATTTTCCGTTGTAAAAAGTGCTTCGGGAGAACCTTCCTCCACGATCACGCCCTGCTCCATGAAAATGATACGGTCGGAGACTTCTCTGGCAAACTGCATTTCATGGGTCACGATGATCATGGTCATATGCTCACTTGCGAGCTGTCTGATCACCTTTAATACTTCTGCCGTCAGTTCCGGATCCAGTGCTGAGGTCGGCTCATCGAAGAACAGAATCTTGGGCTGCAGTGCCAGTGCCCTGGCTATGGATACTCTCTGCTGCTGTCCGCCGGACAACTGGTAAGGATAGGCATCTGCCTTATCCGACAGCCCTAGCTGCGCTAAAAGCTTCTCCGCCCTCGCCACGGCTTCTGTACGGCTTACCTTATCCACATGGATCGGCGCATCGATGATATTTTTCATCACAGTATAATGGGGAAAAAGGTTAAAATTCTGGAATACCAGCCCAAAACATTTACGGATCTTATGTAATTCCGCCTTCGATGCATATTCGCACTGTATTCTGCCGTTTTTATCCGTTTTTTCCGAAGCTGCCGTCTGTCCTAAATAGATCAGCTCACCGCCGTCCATTTTTTCCAAAAGTGTTGCACAGCGAAGCAGTGTGGACTTCCCCGAACCGGAGGGACCGATAATGGAGACCACCTCTCCCTTTTTCACGGTCAGGGAGATATCCTGTAGCACTCCGGTGCCATCAAAGCTTTTTTTCACATGATTCATTTCTAAGAGGATTTCTCCGTCTGTCTGTTCCATATACGATACTCCTGTCTGTCACCTATCTGTAATAAGATGTCTTCTTCTCCAGGTATTCCATGAAGGATGCCACAACGAGATTGAAGATATAATAGAATACACCTGCTGCCAGCAGCGGAACCACACTGGTCTGTGCTGCTCCGATCTGCTTCGCCACCGTGAACATCTCCGCGATGGAAATGGTAAATGCCATAGAAGTATCCTTGACTAATGTGATGGTCTCATTGGTCACCGGCGGAAGCACACGCTTCACTACCTGCGGCAGAATGATCTTCACGAAGGTCTGTGCCTTACTGTAACCCAGCACCTGCGCAGCCTCATACTGTCCCACCGGAATAGATTCGATTCCCGCACGGTAGATTTCCGCAAAATATGCTGCATAGTTGATCACGAATGCCACGATCACCGCCGGGAAACGATACCCCGTTCCCACCTGCATGCGAAACACATAAAAGGGGGCGAAATACACCACGATGATCTGCAGCATCAGAGGGGTTCCTCTCATGATGGATATGTAAATTTTGGAAATAATGCGGATCACCTTACATCCCGACATTCTTCCGAAGGCTACGATCAGCCCAAGAGGAAGAGAGAATAAAAGGGTCAGTACAAATATTTCCACCGTTATCAGAAAGCCCTCTGCCAGCTGGGCACTCATGGTCAGCAAACTCATGAAATCTACTCCTTAATTATCCTGACTTACATCAATTATCTTTTGTTATTTACCGAGGCAGACACTATCGGTCAGTCCCCACTTTTCAGCGATCTGTGTGACAGTACCGTCTGCTGCCATCTCATCGAGAGTCTTCTGCACGGTATCTCTTAACTCATCGTTACCCTTTAGAAAACCTACGGCGTACTGCTCTACTGCCAGCTTGTTATCCTCGCCCTGCAGCATAACGAACTTCCCTGCTTCTCTCTGGGCGATCTGGTACTGTGCCACACCGATATCAATGGCTACGGCATCTACCGCACCCTGCTCCAGATCCATGAAAGCAGTATTATAATCCGCATACTCAATCAGCTGTGCAAAGGAATCACGCAGTGCAATGTTATCGGCGTTCTCTTCATCATTCAGTGCAGCCAGTGCGGAAGAATCCTTCTGTACTGCTACTACCTTGCCTGCCAGTTCTTCCTTATTCTGTACGCCGGAAGCTGCTGCCACGACGAACACCTGACTGTTATCCACATAGGGCTCGGTCCAGGTGTAGGCATCCTCTCTGCCGTTCATGGTGAAACCGTTCCAGATACAGTCAATGGCTCCGGAAGAAAGCTCCATATCCTTCGCATCCCAGTCAATAGGCTGCTTTACCAGCTCCCAGCCCTGTCTCTTGCATACTTCCGCTGCCAGATCCAGGTCAAAGCCTACATATTCTCCATTGTCATCACGATATCCGTAAGGGGGAAATTCCGCATCAAAACCTACGGTAAATGTCTTATCAGATCCTTTAGAACCACAGCCGGTAAGAACACCTGCTGCCATGCTGATCGCCAATACTGCCACTAATACTCTTTTCATAATACATCCTCCCGTTCTGCCACTCACTGTTGGCCGCGTTGTATACTTTAGCATGGTAAATTGCTAACACGGTGTCATAGTAACATAACGAGAGGGTCTTGTCAATTCTTTATCGGTCGTAACGCTCCACCATAGATAGGATCTCCTGCGCATATTTCGGATAGAGTGCCGCCACTTCTTTTACTTCATTGCGGGCACTCTCCGCCACCTCCTGATTGTAATCCATCTGTTTGCGGAGTGCCTGTCTTCTCTGGATCAGTTCGTGACGGATCTCCACCATCTCACGCTTATCTAATAGTGCCGCTGTCTGGCTGATCCACCGCTCCGGCATCTGCACGCGGTAATTCGACAGCTGTTCCACCAGTTGTTTCTGATAATACTCTGTCTTCGCTTCCGCTTCCGCGAACTGCTTGCGCTCTTCTTTTTCATCCTGGTACAATTTCCAGCGTTTCTCCAGCTTCGCCGCACTGTCCGTATTGTATTTCAGATAGAGATATTCCATCAGCTGACAGTTGTTCACATAGCGGATCTTGACCTTATTCTGTAGCTGAATGATCTTGTTGATGGTCTTCTCCACCCGCTGCAGTTCCCGTCCGGCATCCATATATTTGATGCAGACATAAGAGATGGCAACGGCGCCCGCTCCCACTGCCAGAAACAGTCCGACATAGACATCCATATCAAATCCGAACTGTAAGATTGCCAGCATGATCACGCACACTACCAGTGCCGTAAAAAAAATTACCGCCATTCCTCTCTGATTGTTCATCAGGTTCTCGAGTTCGTTCCTCCGATATTCGTAGGCATGTCTCTCTCCGTCCAGTCTGTGCAGATCCTGCCTGACCAGATTGCCGTATTTTTCGCCCTCACGGATCTTCTGAATTCCTTCTTCGATCTCGTCCTCTCTCTTGCGGATCGCATAGAAGTCCGCATCCCGCATGCGGTTCTTTTTCTCCCGGTATCTGTTGCGCTCCTGCTCGAGACCTGCCAGCCTGGCAGCGGTACTGTTCACCTGTGAGCGCTGTTCCTTGGGCAGAGCCTCAATCTCATCCGTATCCGTCAGATAGGAAGTCACTAACGTATATTCTCCGGTCAGCAGATCGATCTCCTTGGAAGCTTCCGCGATCTGCTCGAGACAGTTTACAATATAACGCTTTCTTTGGTCCTCCTCGTCAAAATTCACACCGTTCCTTGTATAGACCAACTGCTCCCAGTCTTCTTCCTGCTGTACCGGTTCTTTTTTCTTAAAAAAGCGATTCCACCATGCCATTTTTTTCTCCTGTCTGTTATACGTTCACACTGGTCCGATAGCTGTTTCTAAGGGCTGTCGTCAGTCTCTCATTCTCTGCATCATACTTCTGTCTGTCTTCTGCCCGCCAGGTACTGCGAAGCTGCAGCTGCCTGTACTCCGGCTGCTGTTCCCATTCCCTGCCGAACTGTTCCATACTTTTCTCCAGTTCCAGGGACTCTGTATAAAACTCCGGATTCTGCGCTGCAAAAGCCACATAGGCATCCTCCGGCAGTTCCATGCGTTTTGCCGCAAGATAGGCGTCAAGATGTACTCTGTCCGGCTCCGCCTGCCATGCCTCTCTGAACTGCTCCGCCGCCTTGTCGTACAGCATCAGTCCGGTCAGCGCCACCCCTTTATTATGTAATATGGCGGCTCTTACCTTTCCTGCCGGGAGCTCTCTTCCTTCCGCTTCCAGCGTACTCCAGGTCTCTAACAGCATATCGTATCCACGGATGGCAGCAGCGTATTTCCGCTTTTCCACCATATAGTCGATCTGGCTTTTGCGTTTTTCCAGATTGCTCAGTCCGGCTCCCTGCTTCAGTACCTGTTCCACCTGCTTAAGGTCCTCTTCGCCATACATTCCCACATATTGTAGAATGGTCAGCACGAATACACTTAAGGAACCCTGCTTATGTATCATGGGGTACAACTGCTTTGCCAGTTCCCTGACCTTACATTCCTCTCCGATCCAGTCTGCCAGTTTGTCGTTCATAATGGACAGATCTAAGAGGAAAGCATTCTCCTTCAGGCAATAACACAATTCCTCCATGCAGCAGACACTGATCCCCAGTTCTTCCACTGTATAGGCATTTTCACAATATTCACCTACGCACAGACTTGCCCTCATTTCCATTCCTCATTTCCATCCACTTTCAGCTGTCAGCCAGATCTTTCGTCCGGTCGCTTACAGTTCAATCTCTTCTTTCCAGATATGGTGTGTTGCCGCACGAAATGTGCCAAATCCCAGATCTTCCAGTTCCACCATAAGATGCGTATCATCCCGCATCTCCACACTGATCTTAAGCCTGGTGATTCCCTCCTGCAGTTCCTCGGGGACGATCCTGGCGATCCGGTTCCCCTTGCCTGTCAGGGATGTGATCAGGATCTCCACTGCCCGTCCTTCCAGCAGGTAGAATTCCATGCTGTTCTTCGCTTCGTACCAGTTGATTCCCGCATCAAGAAGCGCGCAGTAGGATTCCTCCCCCTGTCGTAAAATCTTCATTCCGATATTGGATTTTAATTTATCATCGCCTAAAAACACATGGTTTTTCCCTGCTTCACTGGGAGCCAGCCGCTCCATCATACTGTAACAGGCACCCTTGCTGAACAGATTGTTACCCTGGAAGACTCTTCTTCCATGACACAGATAGCGTAATGATTCCTTCATCCATTCCTGAGAAAACGCCTCACCGATCAGATAGACCGAAGAGACAATCTGGTTACCGCACAGGCTGGTGGCAATCTCCAACATTTTCTCATCCGATTCCGGCACTGGGAAAGGGAACTCCCGCTCTTCCATATAGGCTACCACCGGCGTGGTATGGCGATTGCATTCCATGCAATAAGTGCGTATGGAGTGCTCCGCGTATTCACACAGCACCGTCTTATGCCGCCACAATTCCTCCGGCTGGTACAGATTATAATAGTAAAAGCTTTCCACATGACTCTGAAAACAGATCTGTTCTGTCTTCAGATGTAACCCCGCCGTTGCCGCAGCAAGTACTTCTAACATACGGGAATCCAGTTCTTCACAGGTGATCATCAACGCCCCGATCTTCTCCGCGTTCGTCACCTGAGATAACAGTCCCAGACTCCGTTTCAGGAAAAGGGTTAACAGCGCCACGGGGTCCAGCGCTGTACCGTCGATCTGCACCGGTTCTCCGTCCCTTGCAAGCTTCAGAAGATTCTCCACCAGGATCCCTTCCTCTTCCTGCGCATATCTTACTGCTTCGCTCCCGTAGAACCACTGATTCACACCCTGTCTTTTGCTGAGTGCCAACGGGATGGTAAATACCTGTGATCCCGCCACGGAAGAAAGTGTTCTGATCTCTTCCCCACTGCCTGCAACATAACAGCTGATCTGCGCATATCTGCTGCCCAGATCATATCCGACTATCACCTTTTCACTTCCCAGCAGCCGCATCTTCCTTCCGCCTCCTCTCTGTTATCCTTTTTGTTATTCTTTTTCAGGTCTCACTGTAAGGTAAACAACCTGTGATCCAGATATTCTCTCCGATAATATTCTTCTATCAGATGATCCAGTGTATCATCATCCTGCAGGGTCATGCTGATCATCATGTCATTGATGATCTCATACTTGCTGTCCGGATTATCATTCATGATATCGCTCTTCTGCAGGCTGCCGCTCTCCGTGAGCTGCTCGCCGCTTTCGGATTCCTCCATAATGTAATACTGGATGTTCTCCCCGAAGAACAATACGAATTCTTTGAAAAATACACCGCTGTACACTTCCTGCATGTACTCCGACAGATAATCCTCCGCCTGACCGTTCTCCTGCATCATCACATAATGGATTCTTGCCCGGACACCGGCTTTGGTATGATATTCCACGATGGTCTTATCCTTCAGCTCCTGAAGTTTGGGCAGACAGTCTCTGAATTCCCGGAAAAAGTTCAGATGAATATGATCCCGCATCATTTCCTCCAGGAAATCCCGGATCAACACTTCGTCTTCCTTCTCTATCTTGTCCCGGTTCTCCGCATAGAACTTCAGATACGCCAGTTTACAGATCCGCTGTGTCTCCTCACCCCGCAGGTAAGTATTCCGGATCTCCCGAAAGATATATTCTTCCGTAAGCTTTTCTCTGCAGAAATAGTCACAGGAGCTCTGTACCAGTACGGCTTCCTCGATCTCCTGTCTCGCTCCCTGGGATACATAATAACGGAAGATATCCATTCTCTCTCCCACAAAAGCGCCGGAAAACAGCATCTGTACTAAAATACGCTCGCTGAGTTCATAGCAGTCCACATCAAAGGATCTGGCAGATTTCCAGATATCCCGCAATTCCTTCGTAGTTCCCACAGCATAGCGCACCAGATATTCCAGAATATTTCCGTTATATTTTCCTCTTCGGAAGGCGGACAATGCCGCTGCATATAACGCAGGCTCCCCACTGTGTGCAGCCTGTGAGATCAGTGCATCCGTCAGGCGAAGCAATATTTTCGCATCCGCAAAATACGGTGTATAACTTTCGATCCATTGATATGCCTTTTCATAATTCCCGCGTAACACCAGGAAGCGAAGCAATATCTCCCTCTGCTCCGCAGTGAATTCCCCGCCGTCCAGCTCCTGCAGATATTCATCCAGTGCCTGCATATTGTCCGCATCGAAATAGGCCTGTACCAGTCTTACCGCCTGGTTCCGTCTGAATGCCGGTTCCACGGCATCCGACGTTGCCAGTCTTGCCATCCGCATCAACTTTGCCGAAGACAGTGTCTCTTCTCCCTTGTCATTCTCCGCAAGATACAGATCCAATTCCACCGTATCCGGCACATAATGTTCCAAAAGCCGCAGATATTTTCCGGGCACCAGCAGCTTTTCCAGGGTATATTCCACATTTTTAAGGAACCGGTTGCCATAAGCATCCTCAAAAGCAAGGGTATATTCATTCCCATAGATTGCCACCCATGCTGTGCCATTTAATAAAGGAATCTCCTTCATCTTCCGGTTGCCCGGCTGACAGACGATCACCCTGCGCATTCTGTCGTCTTCCACTCTGACCAGATGGGCAAACAGAAGCCTTGATAGTGGCTTCGCCATGGCCTCCGTCACGATCGCCGGCGTTAAGAACCGCTGATATAATACCGCCAGATGTCTGTTGATATGCTGCTTCTGGATCTGATCGATCACAAAACGCTCGATGCGCGGTTCGTAATGTTCGTACAGTTCCTCATATTCTTCTCTATGCTTCAAAAGATACGCGTATAAAAACGCACTGTGTTCATAATCCAGATTGTTTTGGAAAGAGAAGTACATCAGAATCACCTTCGGCAGTTCCATGGCGGAATCCATATCCACCGAAGCCATATAATACTCATACAGATTCGTGATCCGCAGGTGACTCTCCACTCCCTTTTGGTACCAGATATATGCGTCCGGTCCGGTTTTGCTGCCCTTGATCAACAGGCTACAGATCTCCTGGAGAATTCGTACGTCTTCTTTCTTCTCATACATTTTTTTCAGAATCCTGCATAATAACGGGGAATACTCCCGTACCCTACCGGACAGATACAAAAGCTGTTCCAACAGACTGTCATTCACAGCTGCGTGCCGCACTCCAAAATGCATCACCTGCAGTTCAAAGCCATTCAGTTTCCGCAAAAGTGCCGGATTTCCGTTTAAAAGTGCCAGTGCCTCCAGATAGATCACCGGGCTGGAACAGCCATACTGGTACTGTTTTTCCAAGAACATCCATTTTCCGGAGGTGGACCGGTTGTATTCCTCCGACAGATACAGCAGAAGCCATGCCACTCTCCAACGGCTCTTGTCATAGCGGTAGATCTGCTCCACCTGCTCTGCGATCTGCATGGTATACTGAGGATCTCTATGAATCAGTGTGGTCAGATACAGATAATATGCCCACAGTTCTCCGCCGGTGTCTTTTTGTGCTTCCAGCATGTCCGCTGCATGATCTAATATCCAGCCTGCTTCGTTATAACGTTCCTCCGTGATCAGAAGCTGTGCCTGGAACAGTCTCGCCGACACATCCTTCTCATCCATGGTCACCATACGTTCTACCAGTTTGCCGGTCTCTGAGAGCCAAGTTCCCGTGCCGATTTTTTTCAGACGGAATTCTTCGTAATATTTCATGATCTGGGAGATGCACTGCATATGGCTGTGATCTGCATGCCGCACCGCCGTCCTGTCTCCTAACTGTACCATCACCGGGATCTCTATGGAGATATAGGCATTGTAGATATAGATTCTTCCGAAATTTTTACCGGGTCTGCATACACTGCTGTCAATATACACGGGAAGTCTGCACCGGTTGCCGAGAAAATCATCATCACTTAAGCTTTCTTTTTCCGTGAAAACAAACTCTCCCTCGCATTCGATCTGCAGATTGGTATATCCCCAGCCGTTTCTTACAATGGTCAGGCTATTCTCCGACACGCCGTAATTGCCTTCCGTGCGGGGTAGCTTTTTCACCAGTTCCTTCTCTTCCACCAGAAATTCGATCTGCTGCTTTTTATTGATGCAGATCAGGAATTCTTCCATGTTCTGTTCGTTGCCTTCACAGGCGGACAACATCCGGTAGGTTTCATAAAAGTGGGCATCGTTCCCCGTAAACAGCCGTAAAAATTCCGGTCTGTAGAACAACCGCACCGCTTCCTTCCAGTTACTCTTCGCCAGATTCGCGAAATGGAACAGATTTCTTATGGGACCGATGGAAGAATTTAATACACCATGTTCCACGGTCACCACAAAGGGCAGATTGTATTCTCCCCTGTTGCTGACCACAGAAAAAGAGCCCTTCACCACATCCCCTTCCTCCAGATTCTCTCCATGGAAGCAATAAAAAATTTCTGCATCGGAGCCGGTAAACTGATCTGTCATACATTCCATCTGAAGATGGTCCGAGATCACAGATCCCTTTACATAGCCGTCCGATGCAGAGAGGATGTGAAAAGAGCCCTCATACGCCGTCCCCTGCGACAGCGAAATTTCTATTTTAGAGCAGGAGAATTCCAAAGAACCGTTCTCGTAATCGAAGTTTCCTCCTAAAATTCTATCAATAATCTCCTGCATGTACCTTCACCCGTTCCCTGTTGTCATTTGGATTTATTATATCAAATTTACCAGTTGAGGGCAAGGTGTATACCCGGTTAGTCCAGGTTTAATTTTCGGTTCATGATGTAATAAGATACCCCGTACATGATCGCCGCCAAGAGCAGACTGGTGATCACATTAATATCATAGGCGGAATTGGTGCTCACCGTGATTCCACTGGCACTGTTTGCGACATTGGCACCAAACATGAATGCGCTCTGTACGGTGCTGCCGATGATGGACGACAGGATCGTCACTCCCGCATAGACCAGAATTCCCATGAACCCTTTATGTTTAGAAGACAGCTGACCGATCGTCAGGGCTCCGAACAGGGTGACCATAGCAATGAAAGGTCCTGCCACATAGGTTAAGAGCAGCGTGATCCCATAATGCAACAGATTGATCCCCATCTCTTCTTCGTATGTTCTGCCAAGTTCATAAAAAGCATCTGCCAGAAATTCCCAGATATTCCCATTATATTGTGTCAGTACACCACTCAGTTCACCGATATTTAAAAGGCCTGTCATCAGAGACACGATCAGTGCCACCACAGAGATACCGATGCCTATCGTAATGAACAGATACCAGACACCGGAGACCAGTACCTTGCTTAAAAACAGCTGGTTAGCTGTTACCGGCAGGGTGTGGGACAGATAGCCTTCATCCGTATACATACTGCGGTAAAAGCGGATGCCCAAAAAAATCAGCATTCCCCAGGTGGACGCCAGCAGCATGATCACATACAGGATCAGTGTTGCCACAAAGGAAGAGAGTACAAACCAGCTCTGTGTCGCATTCATGTTATTGCCGTCCGCAATCTCCGTTACCAGTCCTCCCGGCATGCGTAATACCACGCAGCCGATCACAGTGACCACAAACATTCCAAGGAGCATCAGTACGCCCGCTTTCCAGGTATTTTTCCATTCATATTTCATCAACTTTCCTAACATGCGAATACCTCCCTGAAGTAAGCATCTACAGACTTACCCTTCTCTTCTCTGATATTGTCAACGGATGTATATAACACCAATTGACCGTAGCGCATGAAGATCACTTCATCCAGCACCTGCTCCACATCCTCGATCAGATGGGTGGAGATCAGCACCGTAGCTTCCGGATTGTAGTTGTTGATGATGGTGCGCAGGATGTAATCTCTCGCTGCCGGATCCACACCGGCAATCGGCTCATCCAGAATATACAGACTGGCATTCCGGCTCATAACTAAGATCAGCTGTACCTTCTCCTTTGTACCTTTGGATAAGGTCCGCATCTTCACAGCAGGGTCAATCCCTAAACTCTTCAGCATCTCTTCTGCACGCTCTCTGGAAAAGTCCGCATAGAAATCCTGAAAATATTCCAGGATCTCCCGGATGGTTTTATTCATCGTCAGATAGGTACGGTCCGGCAGATAAGCCACCTTGCTCTTGGTCACCGGTCCCACATAATTGCCGTCGATCATAATAGTGCCTTCCGTCGGTGTCAGCAGACCGTTCAGCATTTTGATCAGGGTCGTCTTACCGCTGCCGTTGGGTCCCAACAGACCGATGATCTTCCCCTTGGGGAGACTCACCGTCAGATTATTCACGGCCAAGTTGGAGCCGTATTTCTTGGTCAGATTCACAATTTCCACAAGATTATTCATTTCTGTTTCCGCCTCTCTTTTTGTCACAGGCTTACATCTTTTTGGGGCTGTATCTTATCGAAGAAATCCTTGATCTCTTCTTTCTGATATCCCAGTTCCTGCATGTTGTTCATAAAATTCCGGACATGTCCGACCGCCAGCTGTTCTCTGGTATTCCTGATCAGTTCGGTGTCCTCCGTCACGGTTCTGCCGCTGGTGCGCTGTGTTACGATCAGACCGCTCCGCTCCAGTTCGGCAAATGCTTTCTGCATCGTATTGGGATTCACTGCCGCCACTGTTGCAAGATCCCTGACGCTCGGCAGCTTCTCTCCCGGCCGATATTGACCGGATACGATTTTCCTCTGGATCCGCTCTACCAGCTGCGCGTATATCGGTCTGCCAGCATCTAATTCCCAAGCCATTTCCATCATCCTTTCTTGTTTCTTATTGTCTGTTTCTTGCTGTTTGTTTCTACTGTTTGTTCCTTGCTATCTGTCGCACATCGTTTCTGTCGATGCGCCCTGACTCATTGTATGAATTTGCTGTATTATTTATTTAATACAATAATACGTCATATATTTTTATCTGTCAAGAGGTTTTTATGCTTGTCCAAATACCAGAGGAAATAGTGTCGGTATTATCTTTTATTATCTTTTTTACCACATGGCTCGTAACGCAGTGTTGCCGTAGACCGGACGAACACTCTCCTGTGCCCTTCTTTCGCCTCAGCGTAAATAGTTTATGGGGATGAGAAGCTTGTTTTGTTGCTGATACCCACGCTATGAAAAGTTTGTGGGTATATGAAGCTTGTTTTGCTGCTGATACCCACGCTATGGAAAGTTTGTGGGTATATGAAGCTTGTTTCGTTGCTGATACCCACGCTATGGAAAGTTTGTGGGTATATGAAGCTTGTTTTGCTGCTGATACCCGCGCTATGGAAAATTTGAGGGTATCAGCAGCTTGTTTCGTTGCTGATACCCACGCTATGGAAAGTTTGTGGGTATATGAAGCTTGTTTTGCTGCTGATACCCACGCTATGAAAGTTTATGGGTATGAGAAGCTTGTTTTGCTGCTGATACCCACGCTATGGAAAATTTGAGGGTATGGAAAGCTTATTTTGTTGCTGATACCCAAATTATGAAAACCGGAAGGTATAACAAGGGAACTATATATTCCCAAATGCCTACTACGGGCGTTCGTCCGGTCTACGACAGCCCTACGTTACGAGCCATGCACCCAATTTTCTACGCATCCGGCTCGGAAATGCGTGTAACCCCCACATAAATATCCGAGATTTCAAACCACGTAGGATAATCCACGATTCCTGTCTGTGGGAGATTAAATATCCTCTGGAAGGTCCGGACAGCATCTGCAGTAGCTGATCCATAGACACCATCGGGCGTCAAAGTGGGAATCGCCGGATAATTCCTGGCGATGCGGTTCAACTGTTGCTGAAGCTGTCTTACTTTTTCCCCTGATGAACCGATGGTCAGGTCATACCCCGGCCAAGAGGACGGCACTCCCGATATAATATCCGCAGAATTAATGTACATATCATTGCCATAATAATAGTGAATGATATCAATGGCGGAATATCCCTGATCCGCAAGTGCTTTGGAGCCCCACTGACTAAGTCCCCGGCAGGTAGTCCGGTTGCCGTCACAGTATGAGGTGAAAATAGGCTGCCGTACGCCGGGTCTTGATAAATAATTGGTAAAAATGGAATCTACCAGATAGTCGATCTCTTCAAACACATTTCTGCCATAGATCCATTTCTGGTCATATGCCGTAGACGAAGTAATCGTAAAATCATATCCGCGCCCCCGGTACCACTCTGTAAATACACGGTTTAACGTAAATGACTGAATGACCAGAATATTTGCATAGATCGCACTTTCCGGCCAGGTGGAATAGATCTCGCTGGAAGCCACATTTTTAATATAATCTTTATAGCGTACCCAGTAATTTCTGGCAGTAGGGTCCTCGGGGACACCGTCATGTACAATCACATATTCCGGAATGACCACGCGGCTTAAGACGATCTCCCCCGTCTCGTTCATGGGTTTGATTTCTTCTTCCGGAATCTTCGGAGGATATTCTCCGAATAGGGTATGTGCCGGTATTACGACTACTTTTTCTTCCTCCTCTGTCACATTCAGAGGATTCATACGGATCGGCTGCAGAGAATATTCTCCTGCCAGAATCTCAGAGCCGGAGACCAGTACCGTTTCAAAGCCTTCTGCCGTCACCTGAATGTTGTATTCCGAATAAGGTTGTTCCGTAATCTCCGGAGATAAAGACAGTTCTCTCGGTGGCGCTTCCAGAGTTATCGCCGGGGTCTGCCCCGATTCATCGGTAGTAAGTGTCTCTATCGGAGAATCCGGATCTCCGGTATAAGAAATGGTGACCGTAGCACCGGAGATTGGGGACATCCCCAGAGCGGAGACAACGCTGATCTGGAGTGTACCTGTATAAGTAGTATCCGTAATATCCATGGACATATGTCCTTTCTGCCTATCCCGTACCACATCATCCTCGCATGTTCGGTCAGGCAACAAATCTTCCTTACAGCATATGCTCCGTTACGCGAAGATGTGCTTAAATACTAACTATTCAAAGTCATATAAATATGATTGGATGAATTTCTGAACAACTACCATGATTTTTCTAAAAAAAGCAGGAACTGTGACGTATGTGCAAACACTCATCTCAGTTCCTGTTTTGTCTTCAGCGTCCTTCGCCGGACCTTCTGCTTAATTTATTTTGTCAACAGCATCATAATGTCATTGCTTCTTGCCACGAACTTGGTCATGGCATCGGCAGACAGGGGTGCATGCTGGAGCTTTGCCAGATCGTACAACTGCTCGCAGATCATTTCTGCGTTCTCGCCGTCCTGGTGCTCAGTAATATACTGTACCAGAGGATGGTTAGCATTCAGGATCAGGGTCTCGCCCTCACCGCCGAAAGCACTCATATCCATACCGGGCATGGAGTACATCTTCATCATATCCTGCATACGTCTGCTCTCTTCGGACAGCGTGATCATAGAAGAAATCTTCTTGTTCTTCAGCTTCTCTACCTTGATCGTGATCTTGTCATTCTTCAGAACCTTCTTCATCAGCTTGCTGATGCTCTCAGCCTGCTCTTCCATCTCTTTTTCAGCCTTCTTGGAAGTCTTGGACTTCAGGGCATCGGTCACATCCGCATCGATACGCTGGAACTTGATTCCCTCGTTCTTCTGCTCCAACTGGGAGATGAAGGGCTGATCAATATTGTGGGTCAGGATCACAGCATCCATCTTGGCAGCCTTGAACATATTGATGTACTGGCTCTGCTGCTGTTCATCCGTTACATAGTAGATGATCTTCTCCTTCTTCTCTTCCTCGGTATTCTCCTCGGAAGCCTCATCTTCCGCCTTGTCCTCTACGACTTCGGCTTCTACCTTGTTGCCGTTCTCGTCTACGGCATTCTCCTTGTTCTCTTCCTCATCCTGAGGCTTGATCTCCAGGCACTCCGGCAGAGTCAGATACTTGCCGTCCAGATTCTTGAAGAGGATGTAATCATTCATCTTCTCGCAGAACTTGTCATCCTTCAGGCAGCCGAACTTGATGAAGGGGCTGATGTCATCCCAGTACTTGTCGTACTCTTCCTTGTCAGTCTTGCACATACCGGCAAGCTTGTCCGCTACCTTCTTGGTAATGTACTCGGCGATCTTCTTGACAAATCCGTCGTTCTGCAATGCACTTCTGGATACATTCAGAGGCAGATCCGGGCAGTCGATGACACCCTTTAACAACAGCAGGAACTCCGGAATGACTTCCTTGATATTATCTGCGATGAATACCTGATTGTTGTACAGCTTGATGGTACCCTCGATGGACTCATACTCCATATTGATCTTCGGGAAGTACAGAATACCTTTCAAGTTGAAAGGATAGTCCATGTTCAGGTGGATCCAGAACAGAGGCTCCTTGTAATCCTGGAATACCTTGCGGTAGAAGTCCAGATACTCTTCCTTGGTGCACTCGTTGGGATGCTTGGTCCACAGAGGCTGTGTCTCGTTGATCAGTTCGGGACGCTTTCTGATCTTCAGCTTCTTGGGTTCTTCTGCTGCCTCAGCTTCTGCATTCTCGCCCTCTGTTTTTTCCTTCTTCTCCGGCTCGATCTCTTCGAGGACTTCATCATCGGGAAGCTTTTCCTCTTCCTTGATGATCTGGGTCTCCTTGGTGTTCGCCTTGGACAGATAGATCTCCGTAGGCATGAAGGAACAATACTTCTTCACTACCTCACGGGCTTTGTACTCATTACAGAACTCCAGGCAATCTTCATTTAAGAACAGAGTGATGGTCGTACCGACATCGGTCTTGTCTCCGTCTTCCATGGAGAACTCAGTGCCGCCGTCACACTCCCAGTGCACTGCCTTGGCGCCATCCTTGTAAGATAACGTATCAATATGTACTTCATCCGCTACCATGAATGCGGAATAGAAGCCCAGTCCGAAATGACCGATGATCTGGTCGGAATTGCTCTTGTCCTTATATTTCTCAATGAAATCCGTAGCACCGGAAAATGCGATCTGGTTGATATACTCTTCCACTTCGTCGGCGGTCATGCCCAGACCGTTATCCTTGAAGGTCAGTGTCTTCTTCTCGGGATCCACGATGACATCCACACGTCCCTTATAGCCTTCGGGCAGGGTATATTCTCCCATCATGTCCAGCTTTTTAAGCTTGGTTACGGCATCGCAGCCGTTGGAGATCAGCTCTCTGTAAAAAATGTCGTGATCGGAATACAACCACTTTTTAATAATCGGAAAAATGTTTTCACTGTTGATTGATAAGCTACCGCTTTTTGCTGCCATTTTTACCACATCCTTTTCTATAATTGCACAGTCATGGCTGACTGTTATCTAACTGATTCTAAGTGTAGGACTGCAAAATTAAAAAGTCAAGACAAATTTAGCACTCATTTGCAATGAGTGCTAACAATTCGTCGAAAATCCAGTATTTATCAGGATTTCCGCAATTCTAAAATTTTAATAAAGCGTATGGTGATCCTAAGGATTACTCCTCCGGGAAATACTTTGCATACACATCAAAAAAGTTATCCGTGGTCACCTGTTCGTCCGTGATCAGGGTGATCTCATCCCACAGTTTGTCATTGAGCTGACGCACCAGCGTATTCACAAAGCTGTCATACTCCTGTCCGAAGACTTCACGCTTCCGCTCTTCCACGATTTTTAACTTATTGGCGTCTGTCTCTTCCCGGTCCAGGGTGTTGATGCATTTGATAATGTAATAGCCCCGCTCACACTTGATGACCTGGCTCACTTCATCCGTTGCCAGATTGAATGCTGCTTCCTCGTAGGCACTCTCCGCCTCTCCCTTACCGAAAGAATAGGTGATCTCGGAATCATCGCTGTATTTGGACGCCAGCTCCGTGAAATCGTGTTCTCCGTCCACCGCCATGGCTCTCACCTCACAGGCTTTCTCGTAAGCTTTCTGGATAGAGCTTTCCGAATAGGGCTTTAAATTACCGTCCATATCCGTGGATGCTGTTGCGAAAAAGATCTGCTGCACCGTAATTTTGCGCGCCTCGTCATCGCTGATCTCCGGATTGATATCCTGAATGATCAGCCGGTAGACCTTATCTGCCATAGCATATTCCCGGTACAGCTTCTCCACGATCTCCTCCGTGGCACCCATGGTCTCGATCTCTGTGTCATTCAGGGAAGAATAATACTCCTGCGCCGCCTTGACGACCTTTGCTTCCTCGGCTTCATCTAACGTGACCTCTTTTTCCTTTGCCAGCAGATACATGGTCTTGATCTGTGCGATCCGTGCCAGTACCGTCTCCTTGACATTATCCTCCAGTGTCACACCGTTTAAGGAAGTGTTCCAGATCTCCGTTCCATATACATTCGCATACTGATTCTGTGTCGTAGTCAGATAGATCATGATCTCTGCCTTAGAGCAGGACTCATCTCCGATCCGGAACACCTCGTTTTTACCTAATCCCGTGGTAAATACTACTTTGGTGCCGTCATCCCCGCCACAAGCGGTCAGTCCCACGACCATGCTCATTCCTAGTACTCCTGCAACCAACATCGCTGCTACTTGCTTCTTCCCTCTGTTTTCCCTATTTTTTTTATTATTTTTGCTATTATTTTCTTTATCATAAAAAAACATTTCATTTCCTGCCTTTACAGTTCTCTTTTTTCATTTCTTCTGAAAGCTTTAAAATATAATTATACCCTATTTTGATACGATATGCCATTTTTTCTTGTAAGTCCAGAAAAATATATAAATTTCGGGCAAAGAAAAAGTGCATGCAGCACCTTTTGTCCACACGCACTTTGCTTCTTTGTTTTCTTAGCCACACTATCCGGCTGTTTTTTCAATTATCTTATTCCATAATTTTTTCCGCCAGTCTGTCCTCTGCGGGAAGCTTTTCCACTTTTACCGCACAGACTTTGTATTCCGGGATTCTCGCATATTTATCCAATGCCGCATTCGTCAGGATATTGGCATTGCCATCCGGGAAATGGAACGGCATCCAGGTCTCCTTCGGGGATACCTTTTCTCCCACTCTCGCAGTCGTGATCAGAGTACCTCTCCTGGATGTAACCCTTACCTTTTCTCCATTTTCAATGCCAAGGCGTACTGCATCCTCCGTATTCATCTCGATGAAGGAGTGACCTTCCTTCTCCATCAGTCCCGGGGTCTTGCCGGTCATGGCTCTGGTATTGTAATGGTACAGAATACGTCCCGTCATCATGATAAACGGATATTCCTCATCCGGAAGTTCCGCACTGGGCACATATTCTGCGGGGTAGAACCATCCCAGTCCTCTGGAGAACTTACCCACATGTAAAATCGGTGTGCCGGGATGTTTCTTATCCGGGCAGGGCCACTGGATACTCTCACCCTTATCCAGTCTTCTATGGCTGATACCTGCAAAGCTGGGGGTCAGGGACGCGATCTCATCCATGATCTCTTCGGAAGTAAGCTGGGCTTGCGGATATCCCATGCGGTTCATCAGGTCGATAAAAATATCGGTATCCAGGCGCATCTCGCCTTCCAGTGTCACCGCTTTACGCACACGCTGTACTCTTCTCTCCGTATTGCTGAAGGTACCTTCCTTCTCCGCATAACTGGTACCTGGCAGAATCACATCCGCATACTGCGCTGTCTCTGTCATGAACAGGTCGGACAGTACCAGGAAATCCAGGCTTTCCAGCGCCTTGCGGATATGATGCTGGTCCGCATCCGTTACGACCGGGTCTTCACCGAAGATAAAGAGTCCCCGGATCTCCTTACGGATTGCCGCAGGGAATACATCCGTTGCATGTACGCCGGGCTTTTTGTTCAGCTCCACACCCCATGCTTTTTCAAATTTAGCAATAACCTCGGGATTTGTCACTTTCTGATAACCGGGAAGATCACCGGGCAGTGCACCCATATCGCAGGCACCCTGTACATTATTCTGTCCACGTAAGGGATTGACGCCGCAGCCGCTGCGTCCCAGCTTCCCTACTAACATCGCCATATTGGACATGGACATAACACCTTCGGTTCCGGTGGAATGTTCCGTTACACCCAGACAATAGATGATCGGAGCCTTCTTCGCCTTAGCATACATCAGTGCCGCCTCCCGCAGATGATCTGCATCGATATGACAGATCTCGGCTACACGCTCCGGAGTATATTCTTCTACAATCTTTTTTAATTCTTCAAAGCCTTCGGTCCTGGTACGGATAAATTCTTCGTCTGCCAGTCCCTCATTGATGATCACATTCATCATACCGTTGGCAAATGCGACGTTCGTACCGGGCTTTAATTTCAGATGAATATCTGCCTGTCTGGACAGACCGATATCTCTGGGATCTACCACGATCAGCCGGGTTCCCCGCTCTACCGCCTGACGGATCTGCATACCGATGACAGGATGTGCTTCCTCCGGGTTGGAACCTACCAGCATGATCACATCCACATCATTCGTAATATCACTGATAGGATTGGTCATTGCTCCGCTTCCCAGGGTCATGGCAAGTCCGGCCACGGTTGCGGAATGACAGACTCTGGCACAGTTATCTACATTATTGGTGCCAAACGCACAGCGGACCATCTTCTGCAGCATATAGCAGTCCTCGTTCGGAGAACGGGAGCAGGCAAAGCCTGCCAGTGCATCGGAACCATACTTTTTCTTGATCTCTGTAAATTTCGCTGCGATGAGATCCAGTGCCTCATCCCAGGTAGCACGCTCAAACTCTCCCGTCTCATGGTTCTTGATCAGAGGATATTTTAATCTCTCCGGTGAATGTACGAAATTAAACGAGCCAAATCTGCCCTTAACACACAGCAATCCCTTGTTGGAAGGTCCGTTTGCCGGTTCCACATCCACGATCTCGTTATCCTTTACCACCAGATAATACTGACAACCGGTAGCACAGTGGGGGCAGGTCGTCAGAACTTTTTTCACCTTGCCGACCTGATACTTTTTACGGTTTTTGGCTACCAGTGCTCCGGTAGGACATACTGCCGCGCAGTTACCGCAGGACTCGCAGTCTGTCTCCTTCCAGTCCGGTCCGAACGGAGCATCGATCAGTGTTCTCGTACCGATCTTACTGTTATGCAGGGTGCCGTTACAGGACACCTTATTGCAGGTGCTGACACATCTCTGACAATTGATACATAGCTCCGGATAATACGTCAGAAAAGGATTCTCTTTTTTCGCTTCAAATTTGGCTGCACTTCCGGGATAGCAGGATTTCGTAATGCCATATTCATTGGACAGATCCTGCAGTCTGCAGTCACCGGATTTGCTGCAGGAGAAGCATCTTACATCATGGTTGGCAAGCAGCATGTTCAATACCTGCTTTCTGCTGTTCACCACTCTCTCGGAATGAGTGTTCACCACCATTCCCTCTTTTACTTTTGTATTACAGGAGGTTACCAGATGTCTGCTGCCTTCCACCTCCACAACACACATTTTGCAGGCTCCTACCTCATTGACATCCTTCAGGTAGCAGAGTGTGGGGATCTTGACGTCCGCCTCCTGTGCAGCTTCCAGTATGGATAAATTCTCATCTACGGAAATCTGTTTTCCATCTATGGTGATCGTTACCATTATACTCTGCCTCCTTCTACCACTCCGCATCCGAAATGATCGCATCTTAAGCACTTACCGCATTCCTGCATCGCCTCATCGTAGGACATTCCGTTTTCCACCGGTTCGAAATTGTTCTTACGTTCTCTTGCGGAACGGTCTGTCAGATGCACTCTGCCGTAATGGGTTCTGTCATTTTCTCTGGGCTCCGGAATCTTAATATCCTCCAGATATTTATGATGATACCCAAGGTATTCATCAATGTTCAGTGCTGCTACTTTGCCGGCACCAATAGCCTTAATTACGGTTGCCGGGCCGAATACACAGTCACCGCCGGCGAAAATCTTGTCATAGCTCTTAAGTCTGGTGGTATCTAATGTCTCAAATGTCTTTCTTCGGGGATTCACATCATACTCTGCAAAAGGTGCAGAGACAATATCCTGACCGATGGCCATAAGTACCACTTCACAGGGCACCTCGATCTCGGCTTTATTTGCCACCGTTACAGAAGGTTTTCCCTGCTTGTCATACACACTGATGATCTGTGGCTGTGCCACAAATCCACAGACATTCCCCTCCGCATCCGCATTGATCTTCACCGGTGCATTCAGCGTCAATAGTTCCACGCCCTCTTCGATGGCTCCCTGGATCTCGGAAGGCAGTGCCGTCATGTCGATCTGACGTCTGCGGTAGATCACCGTTACCTCTTTGGCATGGCACCGGATGGCAGAACGGGCACAGTCCATGGCTACGTTTCCGCCGCCTACGACCACCACACGTTTGCCGGTATAATCCGGAATGTTGCCCTTACCAATCTCGCCCAACATTTCCACTGCGGAATAGACTCCGTTGCTGTTCACGCCGTCTACGTTTACAGATTTACCTACCTGGGCACCGATAGCAATATAGATCGCATTGTACTGCTCCTTAAGCTGCTCCATGGTGATGTCCCTGCCAATGGCCGTATTGTAATGCACTGTAATATTACCGGTAGACAGGATCGCATTGATATCTTCGTCCAGTCTGTCCTTGGGCAGACGGTAATTGGGGATACCGTATCGCAGCATTCCTCCCAGCGCTTCTCTCTCTTCGTATACATCTACCTTATGTCCCATCAGAGACAGATAATAGGCAGTCGTCAGTCCGGAAGGACCTCCTCCTACGATAGCTACTTTTTTACCGGTGGTGACATTACACTCCGGCACCTTTACCTGATCTGCCGCGATCTGATCCACCGCGAATTTCTTCAGTCCACGGATATTGACCGGGCTGTCTATCAGGTCTCTGCGACATTTTTCCTCACAGGGGTGTTCACAGATAAATGCGCATGCTGTGGGAAAAGGATTATCTCTGCGGATCAGATTAATGGCATCCGCATAACGATGTTCACCGATCAGCGCAATATAACCCGGAATATCCACATGTGCGGGACAATGGGAAATACAGGGAACCTTCTGTCCCACTTCCGCCTGACATCTGTGCTGTTCAATATGGCTCATGTATTCATCACGGAACAGCTCCACACTCTGCAATACGATGTTGGCCGCCTCATAACCTATGGCACAGTCTGCCGTGTCCTGAATCATTTCCGCCAGGGATACCGTGTTGTTAAAGGTCTCCATATCCGCCTTACCGTCCAGAATGCTGCGCATCATATTCTCTACCTGTTCCAGTCCATCACGGCAGGGAACACACTTACCGCAGGTCTGGCTTCTGGCACTTTGTAAAAAAGAAAGCTGCACTGCGATCGGGCAGACGCCGGGAGGATTTCCCTTCACCCTCTTTACAAATTTATCTAGGAATTTTGTTGTTTTTTCATTCATTTCATTTTTGTAAATAATATTCTCGGAATGCATGAAACCCTCCTGTGTACGTCCTGTTATGATAAATACTGTATTTTTTCCAACAGGCATAAGATTTTACCGACTACCCCGAATAATTAAGAAGGTATAATGTAAGCACTTACATTATACCTTCTTGAGAAACATTCTTCAATTAGATTAATTATTTAACAAGCATGTTATTTTTTTAGCGAAGTACTATTACCGCATTCCCTGTCTTCTTCCCGTAAGATACGGATTCCGTGAGCCAATGTATCCAGTACTGCCTCCAGGCATTCCTTCACTGCTTTCGGGCTTCCCGGCAGATTTACGATCAACGTCCGGTTGCGGATGACACTGGCAGCTCTGCTTAGCATCGCCCTGGGAGTGATCTGCAGGCTGTAATAGCGCATCGCCTCCGCGATTCCCGGTGCATTCCTCGTAGCTGCCCGCATGGTGGCTTCCGGGGTATTATCTCTGGGAGAAAAGCCGGTTCCTCCGGTAGTGAATACCACATCCACATCTTCTTCATCCGCAAGTCTTACCATTTCCCGGTATAAGCCCTCCGCATCATCAGACAGTACCATCTGGCTTACCACTTCATAACCCTGTTTTTCTATGATCCTGCGGATAGCGGGACCACTCTCATCTTCCCGTTCTCCTTTGCTCCCTTTATCACTGGCAGTAATGATTCCCGCACGGAGTTTCCTGGTACTGATCAGTTTTAAGGTATCACCGACATCGATTCTGCCGCCATGCAGTACCCTGGCGAACACGCCCTCTCTGGGCATGATGCAATCCCCCACCATATGGAAGATCTCGCATTCCGAATGGCATTTTTTCCCTATCTGCGTGATCTCTAACACCACATCATTACATTTGAAAATACTTCCCACCGGGTAAGACTTAAAATCATATCCTTTCACCAGCAGATTTTCACCAAAAGCTCCCTCTGCCACATCTGCGCCTCTTGCGCGGAATTTTTCCACTTCTTCCCAGGATAACAGGCTTACCTGCCTGTGCCAGTTGCCCGCATGGGCATCCTTCTCCAGTCCCCAGTCTTCTATAAAGTTACAGCTTCCGATATTTTGCTTGGCTGTTCCTTTTTTCTCACTGATACATACTGCTACTACTTCTCCTGCCATACTGTCATACCTTTCCTTCCCGCCCGGTCCGTTCTGCCTGCCCGTTCTGTCTGCCCGCGCCGGTCATGTTTTGTATCTATCCGCCGATCTGTACCATTTTCCGCTGTTCTTCCACACCGTCAGGCAGTTCTTCGCCTGCTGTCCTTTCCCGGAAATGATGTTCTGACGGTTTCTCCTTCAGGGCATTTATGATCTGCCTTCCAATTTCCTCATCGGAGGCTCCGCCCCGAAGAAGTGGCTTAAGCTCCAGTCCCCTGTCATAATGCAGACAAAGCTTCAGTCTTCCCTCGCAGGTCAGGCGGACTCTGTTGCATTCCCTGCAGAACTTGTGGGAAATCGGACTTATGAATCCAATCCTGCCGGAAAATCCCGGAAACTGATAATATTCTGCCGGGCCGTCCGTTTCTTCGTAAGGATCTGCCTCACGCCCCGCCGCTGCCAGCGGCGATTTCCCCGGAACTGCTATTGCTGCTCCAAATCTTCTCTCCAGCCGCCTTAAAATCTCCTCTGAGGAAATTCCCGTATAATCTTTCCCACAGCCTATGGGCATCAGCTCGATAAACCGGACATCCACGGGTCTGTCTTCAGCCAACATAGCAATCCCTTCCAGGTCGTCTCCATTCATCTCCACGCAGGGAACGCAGTTGATCTTCACCCTAAGCTGCTGTTCCAGCGCCGCATCGATCGAACAAAGCACACTGTCCACACCTGCTGCGCGATCTGCCCGGTCACAGCCTGTGATGCAGCGAAAACGTTCCGGATCCAGCGTGTCCAGGCTGATGTTCACTGCCGTAAGTCCCGCCTCGCGATAGACTTTTGCCTGCGGTGCGAACAGCGTCCCATTGGTAGTCATGGCAATCTCCCGGATTCCGCACAGCCCGTGGATCTGCTCCACCAGCCACGGCAGATTTTTCCGTACCATGGGTTCCCCACCGGTCAGCCGCACCTTCCGGATTCCCAGTTGTTCCATGATCCCTACCAGCCGGAAGATTTCTTCCAGCGTCAGTATCTCCGCATGGGCTAACGGCGTGATCCCATGAGGTGGCATGCAGTATCTGCACCGGAGATTACACTTGTCCGTCACCGATATCCTCAAATAATCAATTTCTCTTCCCAGACCGTCCTGCATTATGTACTCCTTTTATTTTTCCAGCCATATGATCTGTTCCGGCGGCATTTTCAGATACAGTGTTTCTGTATGTTTCAGCGCCTGCCATTCCTCCTTCGGCAATTCATAGGTCAACACCTCTGACGCATGTTCCCCTGTCCGGTTACCGTTACAAAACAGTACCACTGTGGAAAAGGTATCCTCGATCACCCGCAGGATATGACACTTTAGCACATTCGTTTCTTCCATTGCCGGAACGACCTGAAAATAGTGTGCCCGGAATGCCGCATATTTGTAGTTTCCTTCCTCGGGCGGCGCAGACAGGCGGATTCCCCAGTCTGTTGCTGCATATCTGCCATCAGGCTCTGTCCGAAGCTCCGATACATTTTTGCATCCGGTCAGAAGCGTTGCCGCCAGAGATGACGGGTTCTTAAAAAGCTCCTCTTTCGGCTGCACATCCAGGATCTGTCCGTCTTCCATGACTGCGATGCGGTCCGTCATACGATAGGCCTCGTTCCGGTCATGGGATACGAACAGTACTGTCTTCCCATACGCTTCCATGACCTTCATCAGTTCCCGCTCCAACTGCATCTTCAGGTAGTTGTCCAGTGCTGTAAAGGGCTCATCTAACATCAGTATCTCCGGCTCCCCTGCCAACATTCTTGCCATGGCGGTACGCTGCTTCTGTCCACCGGACAACTGCGCCGGGTACAGCTGCTCCTTACCTTCCAGGAAAAAGCGTTTCACATACTCCGATGCTTTCTTCCTGTCACCTGCACCGCACAGGATATTCTGCAGCACCGTCATATTCGGGAAAAGAGCATAATCCTGAAATAAATAGCCTACTCTTCTCTTCTGTACCGGCAGATGGATCCGTTTTTCCGAATCGAAAAACACTTTATCGTCCAGCTGGATCACACCTTTATCCGGCTTTTCGATTCCTGCGATGCATTTGAGTGTCATGCTCTTGCCACAGCCGGAAGCACCTAACAGCCCCAGTACTTCTTTTTGTGCGGTAAACTTTACTTTTAACAGGAAGTCTCCGCACTTTTTTTCAATATCCACATACAAAGCCATTATCTCTTTCCACCGCCTCTCCGCTCCTGATAACCCATCCAGTAATTCATCAGGAAAATGGTGAAAAAGGATATTCCCATGATAATAGCTACCCAGTAATAGGCAAGACTGCGGTCACCGCTCTGCACTGCCGTGTAGATTGCCACCGACATGGTCTGTGTCCTTCCGGGAATATTTCCGGCTAACATGATCGTCGCACCGAATTCCCCCACAGCCCTGGCGAATGCCAGAATCGTGGCAGCCGCCACCCCGGGCCATGCCGCCGGCAGCTGAATCCTGAAAAAAATCTTTGCCTCTGACATTCCCAGCGTCCTTGCCGCATAAATCAGATTCACATCCACCTGCTCCAGGGCGCCGCGGGCTGTCCGGTACATGATGGGAAAAGATACCACCACTGCCGCGATCACCGCCCCCTGCCAGGTGAACAGCACACTGATTCCCATTTTTAAGAGCAGCCCGCCTAACAGACTGTTTTTCCCGAAGATGATCAGCAGGAAAAATCCGACTACCGTAGGAGGTAATACCATCGGCAGAGAGAAAATGCCGTCAATCAGTGCCTTGCCCGATCTTAAGGAGATGACCAGCCTGGCAGAAAGCAGACCTAAAAAAAACGTAAACACCGTCGCACATACCGCGACCTTCAGGGAAATCCATAAGGGTGAAAAATCCATGTCTGCTCCTATTCTGCCGCAGAGAATCCGTAGCTTTCAAATTTCTGCATGGTATGATCGGTCTGCAGATATGCAAGGAACTCTGCTGCCGCATCTGCGTGTTCACTCGCCTTCACGATTCCCACCGGATAGATCACCTGTTTACAGGAGCCCGCGGGAGCCTCACAGACGATCTTGATATTCTCGCCCACATAAGCATCCGTTGCATATACCACGCCACAGTCCACTGCACCGGTTTCTACCCAGGAGAGTACCGTGCGGACATCGGAGCCGTAGTTTGCTTTTGTCTTTACCGTATCCAGAATTCCCAGAGAGGTGAAAATCTCCTCGGAGTACTGACCTACCGGCACACTGCCCGGCTCTCCCAGACCGATCATGCCGACTTTATCTGTTGCCACATCTTCGAAAGAGGTAATGTCCTTATCACTGCCTTCCGGAACGATCAGAACTACCTTATTTTCCAACAGCTTCACAATAGAATCCGAATCCATCAGTCCCTCATCGTTCAGAGCTGTCATCTGTTTGGTAGCTGCGGAGAAAAACAGATCTGCCGGAGCGCCTTCCTCGATCTGTGTCTGTAAGGCACCGGATGCTCCATAAGAAAAGTTCAGTGTCACATTGGGGTGTGCTGCTTCATACTCTGTCTTGATCTCGTTGCATACATCCGTCAGGGAAGCTGCCGCTAAAATGGTCAGTTCCACAGCTTCACCGTTCTCCGTATCCTGCGTCATGCTGCCTGCTTCCACATCTGCCTGAGCATTTGTTTCAGAATCAGCCGCCCCGGTATCTGCTGCATTCTTCGTTTCAGATCCACATCCTGCAAGCAGCATTGCTGCCAGGATCGTTGTCATTACTACTGCCATTTTTTTATTATATTTTTTCATATTCTGTTCTTTGAAAATGTCCGCTCTTGCCACCCATCTTTTCCTCCAGATGGATCTCTCCCATTTCCATGCCGCGGTCCATTGCCTTGCACATATCATAGATGGTAAGCAGTGCCACATTCACCCCGGTCAGTGCCTCCATCTCCACGCCGGTACGTCCGGATAATTTTGCTGTACAGAAACACCGTATCGTGCATGTCTCCTCTTCCATAACAAAATCTATGGTGACCTTTGTCAGCATCAGTGGATGACACAAAGGGATCAGTTCCCAGGTCCGTTTGGCCGCCATGATCCCTGCGATCCGCGCAGTTCCCAGAACATCTCCCTTTTTCGCCGTACCACCCTTCACCGCATCAAATACTTCACGGCTCACCCGGATACAGCCGCTTGCCGTGGCACATCTCTCTGTAATATCCTTGTCTGTTACATCTACCATGATGGCGTTTCCCTGCGCATCAAAATGAGTAAAGCCTGACATTTCGTTTCCTTTCTGTTGTTTACTGCTTCCCAAAACCGCAATTGGGGAAGTGACATACCTCACAGTTTTGGCACAATCCGCCCTCTCCATAGCTGTCCAGATCAGCTTTCGTTAATCGTTCTCCTGCCAGTACTCTCGACAGTACCAGGTCAAATACCGTGCGTCCTGCATACATCACACAGCCCGGCAGTCCCAGCACCGGGATCTCTCCCAGATAAGATAACAGGAACATGGCTCCGGGAAGCACCGGTGCCCCATAAGACACAATATCCGCTCCCGCAGCTTTGATTGCTCCCGGTGTCCTGTCATCCGGATCCACGCTCATGCCGCCGGTACACAGCACCATGTCTGCGCCCTGACGGACAAACTTAAGAATCGCTGCCGAAATATCTTCCTGACAGTCATCCAGGATCACCTGTCCCATCACTTCCGTATCATATGCCGCAAGCTTTGCCCGGATGGCAGGTCCGAAAGCATCCTGTATCCTGCCTTTAAATACTTCACTGCCGGTGGTGACAATCCCCACCTTTTTATGGGACATGGGCAGGATCTTAAGAAGCGGTTCCCCGCCGGCTGCTTCCTTTGCCCGGTTCATTTTTTCCTCTTCGATCACCAGTGGGATAATGCGCGTGGCCGCCAGCCTGTCTCCGGCTTTCACCGGAAAATTGCCGTGAATGGTGGCGATCATCATCTCTCCCAGTCCGTTCACCGCACGTAATTTTTCGGAATTGATCTTGAGTAATCCGTCTGCTGCTGCCCGGATCTCGATTTTGCCTTCCTTCGGTTCACTGGCAGTCATATTGTCATTGATGCACAGATCCCGTAAAATTACCGCTGCCTCGTCCTCATGCAGGATACCTTCCTTTTTTTCCCACACATAGAGATGTTCCTTACCCACAGATAACAATACGGGAATATCCTCTTTCGTGATAATATGTCCCTTACGGAACACGGCATCCTTCACCACTCCCGGAATGATCTGGGTAATATCATGGCACAGCACCTGTCCCACTGCATCTTCTGTTCTGATCAGTTTCATCGTAATCTCCATTTCCGGGATACCCTTCCCCGGAAGACCTTACGATTCTGTCACTACTCTCCCAGGCATACCAAAGTATCCTAAAATACAGGTATAAATACCTGCTATGTCATTTATGTCATACACAGGACAGTTCACCGCATCCTGCATCACCACATCTGTTGCAACCGCGATCAGATGCTCTGTGGCACATACCGTATGCTCCGACACCGCTCTCCGTACCACTTCAACCTTCGGATACGCGGAATCCTTCAATCCCTCCAGGATCAGAACATCCACATTCCCGCAGGCAGCTATCATATCCTCCGCGGTCACTTTTCCCTTACGGTTCACAGAGGACTGCGTGTCGGAATAAATAGCACTGATTTGGGCTCCTGCTTCCGTAAAACGATACGTGTCCGTTCCTTCCTGATCCATAGTGTACTCATGCCCGTCGTGTTTGATCACACCTACGCGGTATCCGTCCCGGATGAACTCGTTGATCAGCTTAATGATCAGTCCGGTCTTGCCGCTGTTCTTGATGCCGCTGACGCAGAAGATAAGCGGCAGGCTTAAACTTTCGAATTCTTCTCTGGTATTGATATTGCGCAGCTGCTTTTTATCAAAACAGCTACTTTCCAGACGGATGTATTTGGTCCGCACCCTGCGCAGGATCTGCATCAGGCGATACTGCCCCTGTTCGATCAGTTCTTCTATCACCGGCAGTATTTTTTTCGAATAAATGGCACACAGCGGATGAATATGATCCTCATCCACCATACAATAGCAGTCATAGTCCGAGGAAATAAATTCTGCCATATACCGCACCAGATCTCCCGTGATAAAGGGCATATCCCCGGCACAGACAAACACATAATCGCAAGAGGTGTGGATCAGAACCTGCCGGATTCCTTCCATAGGTCCGATTTCGCGATGCTCATCACAGACAATGGGAAGCCCCAGATCCTCATATTCTCCGGGCATAGCAGCAGAAATACAGGGCTTCTCATCGAACCCCTGCAGCTCCTCACAGATTCTGTCTAAGAATCTGCGGTTCTGATATTCCATTAAGACCTTGTTCTGTCCCATCCGGCTGCTTCTGCCGCCGGCGAGGACCGCTGTGCCAAGGGTAAATTTATGCATTTCCTGCATTTTTATCTTCCTCCCGTGCAAGCACGTCGAAACGTTTTTCCTTGTAGTTGCCTTTCATGATACCATAAGGATTGCTCCGTGCAAGCACGTCGAAACTATTTGTCTTGTGACCTTTGTATCATTTAAAGTATTGGATCTTCACTTCATCTTCGGGGTGCAGTTCCCGCCCCGGTTCTATATCTATAAAGCAATTACAATCTTTCATGTTGGAAAGCACCGAAGAAGCATGTACTGCTGTGGGCAGTGTCACTCTGCTTTCCTCCGCATATGCCCGGACAAAACGTCTGAGCTTATTCACCTTCGGATAAGGGTCAGAAAGCACCGCGCACGTTCTTCGCACTTTCAAGGATGCATCCTGTGTCAAATACGCTGCCAGTTCCCAAAAATAATACTCAAAATTGGCATACGCCGCATAAGGATTTCCCGACAGGCTTAAGACGACTTTACCATCTAGGACACTGCCGATCGTCGGAGTTCCCGGTTGGATGTTGGCGTGGGAAAATATTTTTTTTGCTCCCAGTTCTTCCAGCACTTCCGGCAGTAGATCCTTTTTCCCCACAGACACCCCACCGGTAGTGATCACAATATCCGCTGTTTTCAGACACTGCTGTAATTTTTCCTTCAATAATTCTTTATCATCTCCGCAGATTTCCGTGAAAGGCACCTGTATTCCCTGTCTTTCCATGGAAGCCCGCAGCATATAAGCGATGCTGTTATATATTTTTCCAGGTAAAAGTGGCGTTCCCGGTGCCATCAGTTCCGAACCTGTGGATAGAATACTGCACTTTATCCGCTCACAGACCGGCACTTTGTGAATGCCGAGACTTGCCAAAAGCCCCATATGGAGTGCACGCAGATGTGTCCCCCGTGCAAGGATCTGCTCACCCTCACGGATGTCCTCTCCCACGCAACAATAATTTGTTCCCGCTGTAATCCCCCGGTAGATCTGTACCTGTTTTTCGCCATAATCGGTATCTTCCTGCCGGATGACCGCATCGTATCCTTCCGGCACATAAGAACCGGTCATCACCCGTACCGCGCATCCTCTTTTACAGGGAATCTCTGTGCAATCTCCGGCAAATAATTCTCCCACGACCTGTAAAGTAACCGGATGTTCTCTGTCCGCACCCGTCGTATCCTCCGCCCGTACGGCATAACCGTCCATGGCAGACTTCGGATAGGGAGGAATCATTATCTTCGCTACAATATCCTCACCGAGGATCCGGTCACAGGCATCCGTAAGTGCCACATATTCTGTTTTTTCTATGGGCTTTACCTCTGCCAGTAATGCCTCCAGACATTCTTCCAATTCTTTCATGTGCGACTCCTCTCACTGTGTTTCCTTCCGTGCTATTCCGTCGGAATGAAGCAGTCCCCCCTGTCCGTTCTCAGAGTTACTTTCTTGCATCATGATAAATCTCCATCCGATCCGGCCAGGCTCTGCAGATCAGATTCAGATGGTACTTCTTGGCAAGTTCTATCGCCTGATCCGTAGGTACTGCCTTGGACGCCAGCACCGGAATCCCGGCAGCGATCACTTTCTGTACCATGTCTGTTGGGACCCGACCCGTAGTAAATAAAATGCACTCAGACAATTCCAGCTGTTCCAAAAGTGCATAGCCGATACATTTATCCAATGCGTTATGTCTTCCGATATCTTCCATACTGCATACGTATTTGTCTCTTACTCCGAGATAACAGCTGTGGGTTCCTCCGGTCTGTCTGTGCAACTCGCAGTCTCCGGCGAATTCTTCTGCCAGGGCAAATACCCACGCATTCTGCCATTCTGTCCCGGGTAATTCCCGTAACTGTCTTTTCCCGTTTTTTTCCAGAAAAGTAAGATTCCCGATGCAGCAGGAAGCCTCTCTGTCTGTCGATATCTGTCTGTCGCTTCCCCGTAAATTTTCCTGCAAAAATACTCTCGCACTTCTACCGCTCTCGCAGATCGTAATGCTCTCCACATCCCGGATGCTTTCAATCCAGCCTTCCGTGAAAAGTCTCCCCAGTATCAGCTCCGGCAGATGCGTGGCTGTGCAGGTCAGACGGAATGTCAGTTGCTCGTCCACATAGACATCCAGGAAATGTTCACAGACAATCTCTCTGCTTCTGCCCCTTTCCTGCTTCCCACAGTTCCCGGGACCGTCCGGCTCCACTGCGATATAAGTCTGTGAGACTGCATTATGTAGTTGTTCCATACGGTCATTGATCTGCATTTATCGTTCTCTTTCCATCATTCAAAGTAACATTTCTATGTAAGCACTTACATTTTACATCAAACTTCGGCTCATCGCAAGCAAAAAAAATGCGTGCAGAGATGATCCACACGCATTTTTTGATTATCCTGTTTTAAACAATTCCAAGCCTTCTGTCAGAGATTACTCGATCACATGGATCCAGCCCTTAGGAGCTTCGATCCTGCCCATCTGGATACCGGTCAGAGTCTCATACAGTTTCTTGGTGACAGGTCCCATCTCGGTCATGCCGCTGGGCAGGCAGATCTCTTTGCCGTGGTCAACGATCTTACCAACAGGGGAGATAACTGCTGCGGTACCGCACAGACCAGCCTCTGCGAAGTCTTTTACTTCATCCAGGTATACTTCTCTCTCTTCTACTTCCAGTCCCAGATATTCCTTGGCAACATATACCAGAGAACGACGGGTGATGGAAGGAAGGATACTGTCGGACTTGGGAGTTACGACCTTGTTGTCCTTGGTAACGAACAGGAAGTTCGCACCGCCGGTCTCCTCTACCTTGGTACGGGTAGCAGCATCCAGGTACATATTCTCATCGTAGCCTTCCTTGTGAGCGGATACGATAGCATGTAAGCTCATAGCGTAGTTCAGACCAGCCTTGATGTGACCGGTTCCGTGAGGTGCCGCACGATCGAAGTCGGTGACACGGATGGTCAGGGGCTTAGCGCCGCCCTTGAAGTAAGGTCCCACAGGGGTGCACAGGATACGGAACTGATACTCATCCGCAGGCTTTACACCAATGACAGGGTTGCTGCCGAACATATAAGGACGAATGTACAGAGTTGCGCCGCTGCCGTAAGGAGGCACAAAAGCATCGTTTGCCTTAACAGTCTCGGTAACAGCTTCCACGAAACGCTCCTTGGGGAAAATGGGCATCTCCAGTCTTGCTGCGGAAGACTCCAGACGCTCACCATTTAAGTCAGGACGGAAGGTTACGATATGTCCGTCTTCTGTGGTGTATGCCTTCAGGCCCTCGAATACGGTCTGTGCATACTGCAGTACACCTGCGCACTCATTTAATACGATGTTGGGGTCCTGGGTCAGCTGACCGTCATCCCATTTGCCATCCTTGTAATTGGACACATATCTGTAATCCGTAGGGATATAACCGAAACCGATATTACCCCAGTCAATGTTCTTCTTTTCCATTTTGTATTCCTTCTTTCCTGGTTTACCACTCTGCCTGTTGATTTCTCTTAACAGAATTTATTGATTTTCATTATTATACCATTTGTAATAAAAGTCAATATACACATTTATGCTTTCCAGTGCTTTTTTCAGCGAAAATGTGGCTCATTTCTCCTTTTAGCTGAAAACTCAAATTAAATTCACTACAATTATTTTTCTCCGGTAGCTTCCTGATATGCACTGTTCGCTACCACTGACCATCCGGTCTTATCCCCCGCAATGACCTGCAGATCTTCACTGCGGACCGCATAAAACTCCACGATCTGTGCTGCCTCTGTGGACAGATTCTCTTCCGGATTCCGGTACAGCACGAAAATCTCACATTTTCCGTTCTGCGAGGTACGATTGTAGACCAGCGTGTATGCATAGGTCTTTCCCGCCTGCTCCTGTTCTCCCAGCTGCAGATAGAAATTGCCTTTGGCATTGTAGCAGACTTCGAAGGAAAAGCCCTGTTGTTGCAGCACAGCATCATATACTGCCTGTGCGTAAGGCTCTAAGGGATCCTGTACATCTTCCGCGGTTTCCGTCTCCGACGCATAGTATTCCGCAAGCCACTGTTCTTCCATCGCCTGCTTTGCTACCGTTTCTGCATCCTCCGGGTGGGTATTTTCTTCCTTGTCCATCAATTCCGTCAGATAAGTAATGTAATCCTCACCGGCAAGCTCCGTCTCTCTCCGAAACAGCACACCCTCCGGACGCCAGTAGGAATACCAGTGTCTGTCCGGGAATTTCATCTCTTCCACGCTGATCAGATTTTCTGTCAGCTGTGTCTCCGCGGGGATGTCATTTTCAAGCCAGATCCAGGCAATTGCGGCAAACGTGACGATCAGACACAGTACCGCCCACAGGGCAATGCCGATATCCTCCAGCCACTCCCATTTTCCGGGAGTCCCCCACTTGTCCCGTATTTTCCTGTGCAGCCTGATGGGCACTCCCAGATATACATAAAACAGCAAAAGGAACAGACACAACAGATCCCCCACTAACAGTATATAACTGCGAAAACTTAACGGTCCGCCCCACAGAATCACTCTGGCTGCCACATATGCCGCTGCCAGGATAAACAATACCATTGCGACCGCAAAAGATATCTTCCTTTTTCTGCTCCATTTTATCTTCATCGGTTTTCTCCGTCCGGTTCTTCCCTCAGGCTTTTTTCCGCTCATATTTCAGGAACTGATAAGTGATGTCAAAATAGACCTGCTCGTCGCTGTCCGCGGTGATCTCCCACTCGGGATCGCTGTCCAGATCCGGGAAATAAGCATCCGCCTCGTAGGCATGATCGATCTTCGTCACATGCGCCACATCACAATAGGGCAGCATCTGACGGTAAATGCTCTCGCCGCCGATGATGTAGATGCTTTCCTCGTCGTATTTTTTCAGTTCTTCCAAAAGCTCCTCAATGGAGTGTACCACGATGGCATCCTTCACCTGATAGTTCGGATCTTTGGATAAGATGATGTTGGTACGGTTCTTTAAAGGCATTCCCTGGGGAAACGTCTCTAAAGTCTTACGTCCCAGAACGACGACCTTACCTGTGGTCTCCTCCCGGAAATGCTTATGATCGTTGGGAATACGGATCAGCAGTTCGTTCTTGCTGCCGATGGCCCAGTTACTGTCTACTGCTACGATTAAATTCATATTGTCCTCCTTAGATAGCTATCGGAATGTCTTTGATCTGTTCGCCGGTCTGGTAACCTTCCAGCTTCACATCATCCGGCGTGAACTGATAGAAATCCTTGATCTCCGGGTTCAGCCAGAACTTCGGTGCCGGGAGGGGCTCTCTGCTGATGAGTTCCTTAATGGCATCCACATGGCGGTCATAGATATGAGCATCCGCAATGACATGCACCAGCTCGCCTACGTTCATATCGCAGACCTGCGCCAGCATATGTACCAGCACCGCATACTGTACCACATTCCAGTTGTTAGCTGCCAGTACGTCCTGGGAACGCTGGTTTAAAATGGCATTCAGGGTCAGCCTGTCCTCTCCCGCCTTCTGCGTCACGTTAAAGGTCATACTGTAAGCACAGGGATACAGATTCATCTCGTGCAGATCCTGATGCACATAGATGTTGGTCATGATCCTGCGGCTGAAAGGATTGTTCTTCAGATCGTAGATCACACGGTCCACCTGATCCATCATACCTTCCTTATACTGATGCTTCACCTGCATCTGATAGCCGTATGCCTTACCGATCGAGCCGTTTTCATCTGCCCACTCATCCCAGACGTGGCTGTTTAAATCATGAATGTTATTAGACTTGCGCTGCCAGATCCACAGCATCTCATCTGTGGCGGATTTTAATGCCGTCCGGCGCAATGTCAGGATCGGGAACTCCTTCGACAGGTCGTACCGGTTCACCACTCCGAATTTTTTAATGGTGTAGGCAGGAGTGCCGTCCGGCCAGTGGGGGCGCACTTTCTCGCCCTCCGTGCTGGTACCGTTGGTTAAAATGTCATTGCACATATCGATAAAAATATGATCCGCTAAACTCATGTTGTCTCCTTATTCTGATTCTGTCTTCTAAATATATAAGATGCCAGGGTCAAAAGGTCTAAGCCCACATGAGCTTGCTCATAGGTGGGTGAAAGACCTTAGGACCCGCCCCGATATGAGCATAAAAGTGGGATGATAATCCCACGATATGCGAATATTGGGTAGGATTGTGGGAGTGCGTAGCACGGAGCAATCCGTAGGCATCAAAGTCGGGGGCTTTTGACCCCGACATCATATATAAACGATTTCTCCGTGCTTCGTACTCTCGAAATCGTATACCCATTCGTATTCCGGACTATTGTCCTACATACTCAGGGTTGTTTGTGCCTATGGATGCACTTACATCTCCCACTTGTCGCACAGGGAATTGATCTGGTCAGCGAACTTCGCCATATCCTTGTTGGTCATGACGCCCTCGCTCTTCGTAACCAGTGCCAGTAAACGTCTTGCAGAGGCAAGCAGGCGTTCGAATACTCCGGTAGCAGGCTTCGTCTTTTTCTGGACGGCAACAGGTGCTGCCTCATAGGTGAACTTATTGCCTGCCAGGTCGAACTCCGTACCGCTGTAAGGAGCATAGGCTCTCTGCCCGTACTCGATCTTCAGGCACTCGGCAAATCCAGTACATACGCTGTCCTCTCCATGTACCACGAACACCTTCTTCGGCTTTTCTTCAAATGCCTGAATCCAGTCGATCAGACCTTCCTTATCCGCATGACCGCTCAGTCCCGTCATTTTCCGGATCTCGGCGCGCACTGAAACCGCCTCACCGAACAACTTCACCTCGTCAGCACCCTCTACCAGTGCCCGGCCCAGTGTTCCCACCGACTGATAGCCGACGAACAGGATCGTACACTCCGGTCTCCACAGATTATGCTTCAGATGATGCCGGATACGTCCTGCATCACACATACCGGATGCGGAGATAATGACCTTGGGTGTCTCGTCAAAGTTGATGGCCTTGGATTCCTCACTGGTGATGGACAGCTTTAATCCCGAAAAAGCAATGGGATTAATGCCCTCTTTTACAAATTCCATGGCTTCCTCATCGAAGCATTCCCACCTGTTCTCCTGGAATACGCCGGTAGCCTCTACCGCCATGGGACTGTCCACATACACCGGGAAATCTTCATGACCCTTTACCAGGCGTCCTACCTTGATCTTCCGCAGGAAATACAGAATCTCCTGGGTACGGCCCACAGCAAAAGACGGGATCACCACGTTACCACCCCGGTCTAAGGTCTCCTGCAGCACCTTGGTCAGTTCTGCCACATAATCCAGCTTATCCTTCGGATGCAGTCTGTCACCGTAGGTAGACTCCATCACGACATAATCCGCTTCCTTCGTAGGTGTCGGATCCTTAAGTAACGGCTGGTGCTTGTTGCCGATGTCGCCGGAAAATACGATTTTTTTCGTATTACCGTCCTCCGTCAGCCAGACTTCGATGCTGGCGGAACCCAACAGATGTCCGATATCCGTAAAACGAATTTTTACTCCCTCGCATACTTCCACGATCGTATTGTAATGGCAGGGAACGAACCGGCGGATCACACCATCTGCATCCTCCATGGTATACAGCGGCTCCACCACAGCATTGTTCGCGGAACGTTTTGCCTTACGATTCTTCCACTCCGCTTCGGCGGTTTGGATATGTGCACAGTCACGCAGCATAATGCTGCACAGATCCGCCGTAGCATCCGTGGTATAGATCTGTCCTCTGAAGCCTCTGGCATACAGAAGCGGCAGAAGGCCCGAATGATCCACATGGGCATGGGTCAGGAATACATAATCGATCATGGATTCCGCCACCGGCAGTGGCACATTCTCAAATACATTGATGCCCTGCTCCATACCGTAGTCCACTAAAATATGTTTCCCGGCAACCTCCAGATAATGACAGCTTCCGGTTACTTCATGGTCTGCCCCCACAAACACAAGTTTCATAGCTCTACCTCCGTTTTTGTAATATTATTTCAAAGCATTGGCTGTTTCATAGAACTGATAATAAATTCCCTTCTGTTCCATGAGCTGGTCGTGATCGCCTTCCTCCACGATACCATCGTCTGTCAGCACCAGGATTCTATCCGAATTACGGATACTGGAAAGTCTGTGGGCTATGGTCAGGGTCGTGCGTCCCTCCGACAGCTCTCCCAAGGACTTCGCCACCGCAAATTCACTCTCATTATCCAGTGCAGAAGTAGCCTCATCCAGTATGATAATAGGCGGATTCTTCAGAAATACTCTGGCAATGCTGATCCGCTGCTTCTGTCCACCGGACAGCTTCACACCACGTTCTCCCACATAAGTATCATAGCCATCCTTCAGGTCCATGATAAAATCATGTGCTCCGGCGCGCTTTGCCGCCTCGATCACGTCTTCTTTGGAAGCTCCCGGACGTCCATAGGAGATATTTTCATAGATCGTACCGGAGAACAGATACACATCCTGCTGCACGATACCAATATTGCCGCGCAGGCTCTTTAACGTGAAATGCTTGATATCCTGACCATCCAGCAGGATCTTTCCTTCTGAGACATCATAGAATCTGGGGATCAGATTGCACAGTGTCGTCTTTCCTCCACCGGAGGGGCCGACGATCGCCACCTTTTCCCCCGCATGGATCTGCAGGTTCAGATTCGTAAATACCTTATTGTGATCATCCGGATATTCGAAGCTTACTTTTTCAAAAGAGATTTCTCCCTTCGGGTCTTTCAGTTCGACCGCATCCGGTTCGTCAAAGATCTCGATATCCGCATCCACGATCTGTAAAAAACGCTCGATGCCGGTCATACCCCTCTGGAACTGCTCGGCGAATTCGATGATACGACGGATCGTTGCGATCAGTGTGGACACATACAGCATATATGCCACCAGATCACCGGCAGCTATCTTACCTCTTACCATGAAGATACCACCTGCCACCAGGACTACCAGATACATCAGTCCGTCAAACAGCTTGACCGTGGTATTAAATGCCGCCATGTAGCGGTAGGTCAGCTTTTTGATATCCAGAAAGGTACCGTTGTCCTTCTCGAACTTTTCATTCTCCACTTCTTCGTTGGTAAATGCCTTAACGACCTTATGTCCTAAGAGACTGTCCTCGATCCGGGCATTCAGTTCGCCGATCTGGTTGCGCTGCTTACGGAAAGCGCTCCGCATCCGGAAATTCAGGATCATGCACACGCCGCACATAAGCGGTACACATAAAAAGATCATCAAAGTCAGCGGCAGATTGATATTTGCCAGAATGACAAAAGAGATCACTGTCTTGATCCCGGCAATGAAAAATTCCTCCGGGCAATGATGGGCGAATTCCGTCACATCGAATAAGTCATTGGTGATCCGCCCCATGATCTGACCGACCTTGGTATTGTTATAGTAGGTATTGGACAGCTTCTGCAAATGATTATACGCATCTCTACGCATGTCCGTCTCGATCTTCGCTCCCATGACGTGTCCCATATCGGACATATAGTAGCTGGCGATGCAGTCCACGATACGAAGTCCGAAATACAAAATGCCAAGCGTAAATATGGTCTTCACCGACAGGGCAGCCAGATCCCGCAGCCCCTCATTGGTAATATAACGCATAATTAACGGCAGTACCAGTTCGCAGACCGTGGTTAACGCCGCACAGAACAGATCCATGCACAGCGTAAAACGATATTTTTTAAAATAAGGTGCAAATCTGCGAAACAGTTCGCGGGTTGTGTATTGTTTATTCTCCATTGCTATTAAATTCCTTTTTGATCATTTCTATAAATATTTCTTATAAATATTTTCCCTCTCCCTGATAAAAACGAACCTTCCCCTTTTGTTCTTTCTTCTGTTCATACAATGTATTGTCCGCTGCAGACAAGAAATCCCACACCCGGTTTGGTTCCCTCGGAATGGCACAGACACCTCCCACGGAGACCGTAAGCCACGGCTCCACCTTAGAATCTTCATTGGGAATTTTGCATTCCCGGATACCGGCACACAACAATTTTGCATGTTCCATTGCATAGACCAGATCACGCTCCGGCATTACTACCAGAAATTCATCCCCTCCGTAACGCGCCACATAGTCCTCCGGGAATATTCTTTTCAACGTATCTGCCACTGCACAGATTCCTTCATCCCCTTTTCCATGCCCGTACCGGTCGTTTAATTGTTTAAAATAGTCAATATCCAAAAATAGAATTCCCAGTTCTTTTTCATTTAATTTGCAAGCTTCAAAGACATCCTCAAGATATTGGTTCAGGCTTCTCTTGTTATACAGCCCTGTCAATTCGTCATGCTCTGACTGATACAGTAATTTATTTCTCTTCTTCGTCTGCTCCCGCTGCTCCTCTTCCGCCGCCTGCAGGCGCTTACGCAACTCCAGCATATACATAACCTGATTGCTCTCGATCATTTCGCTGCTTTCCTTGATGTGGAAAAAAGTCTCTGTAGCCTGACGGAATTCCTCTATGGGCATTTGTGCACTACAATAACGCAGACGTAACAACAAAAGCTGCAGCAGCAGACTCCTATTCTGTTCGATTGCCGCCTTGGGCTCCAGGCAGTCCAGTACCTCCTGCAACAATTCTATATTACCGGTCTTTTCCACATATTGGAGGAGATTCTGAATACTGTCATATTCGGAAGATACCTGATGCATATCTTCCAATGCCATCACAGACTGTCTTACATGGTCTGCCGCTTTTTCCCGGTGTCCTTCACTTTCTGCCAGATACGTAAAAAATACATTCGCCGCAAGTCTCGTTCCCCGAATGATCTCTTCGCTTTTTCCGGTTTCTTCCAATTTGCGGCAGACCTCCATTGCTTCCTGCTTCATATCCAGATGCAGCAGACAACAGCCATACTCTGACAACATTTTCCGGAAATTGCTCCGGCTGTAAATGCTGTCATCTCCTGCTTTTTCAAATTCACGGATGCATTCCCTATAACACTGCACGGCTCTGTCATAGACTCCGATAAGATAATATGCATCCGCCATATTACTTAATACAATACTATGTACCATCTTATCATTGTATTTCGCTGTATAATCCAATGCCCTGCCATACTGTTCCATGGCCAGAGACAGATTGTTCTGCATATGTGCCACGATACCGATCATATTATAGACCCTGGCTACGTGAATCTCCTGATCCGTTCCCAGCAGGCATCTCACACTTTCGTCCAGATACTTCAGGCACTGTTCCTGATTCCCTGTCTCCAGATGATAAAATGCTGCGAAATAACAGATCCTTCCATGGATTCCCCTATCCCTCTTCTCCGTCACAAAGGACAATGCCTGTTCCAGTGTCTCCCAAGTATATGGGATCCCATCTGCCATCTGTTGGTTTAACCGTTCTGCTGTCTCTAACATCTGCTGTCTGTCTACACTCATATTTGTTCCATCCTGTCAATTCCCCAATGCTTTACTCCTTATCATTGTATTATTTTATACCCCGGTGCGCAAGTTATTTTACGGAATAGATAAAATGTTTCCCTATTCTTTAAAAAAATGTTAGAATGAGAATATGTGTCGGAAATAAGTAAGAAAAAGGTATGATTTTTATGGTAAATATCGCAATAAACAAGAGATTTCAAGATCTGCATTTTGACAGCATCCAGGCTTTACGCGGTCTGGCTGCTCTTTTTGTGGTGTTTCAACATGTCCGTTTCTTAAATTTTGGTGCCTTCGGAGTAGACATATTTTTCTGCATCAGTGGGTTTATGATCATGTTCACCACGGAAAAAAGTACAAAATACTTCTTCCGGAAACGTCTGATCCGGATTCTGCCACTGTATTATCTGATGACGTTCGGCACTTACGCAATGCTGCTTTTCTTCCCGTCCATGTTCCAGCAGACCAGACACAATCTTTCCTACCTGGTCAAGAGCCTGCTGTTTATTCCTTTTGATATCGGTGGTGGAATTATCCAGCCTCTGGTGCGGATCGGATGGACTATCAACTGTGAAATGCTGTTCTATCTGTTATTTTTCATTGCCTTTCATATCAGCATGAAATATCGTGGTCTGATCTGCAGTGCATTCCTGGCCGTTCTGGTAGGGGCAGTTCAGATATGTGCTCCGGCGATCTCCTCCTGGCAGTCTCCGATAGGCGGGATACTTTCTCCTGTTCTTATGTTTTACGGCGATCCTGTCATGCTGGAATTCATCTTTGGAATCCTCGCCTATTATCTGCTGCGGTTCTTATATACCCGACATTTAAAGCATCCGGTGCCGATGGCTGTAAGTGTGCTGGCTGCGGTAAGCATTCCGGTGATTTTTTGTCTGCTGGCATTTTTCACCCCCAGGATCAATGTGATCGGTTTCCGCAGGCTTCCGCTGTGGGGACTTCCGGCACTTGTACTGTTGGTTTTAGCTTTCCTGGCCGGGCTGAAGCTCTCTCTGCCCCGCTTTTTCATCCTTATGGGAAATATCAGTTATTCCCTTTATCTGGTGCATTACTATCCGGTAATGTTCTTAGATCGGGCGGTGTTTGACTTCTCCACCCTCTCTGTAATGTCTGTCATCGGAGTGATCTTAAGTGTGGCGCTGAGTATCGGGCTGGCTTACCTGTCCTGGATCGTTGTGGAACAAAAATTCTCCGGATGGCTGCGGAAGAAACTGCTGCACTGAGCATTTCCCTTGTAGCACCGATTCTGTCATTTGAATATTTTGCAAATTGTATATGCAATTATTCAAAAAGATGCACACTTTTTCTGTTGACATTTAGAACTCTCCATAGTATATTATAACTTGTCTGTAAGACATGCGCGAGTGGCTCAGCGGTGGAGCACCTCCTTGCCAAGGAGGGGGTCGCGGGTTCGATCCCCGTCTCGCGCTTGAAAAAAGAACGATACCAAATCGGTATCGTTCTTTTTTTCGAGCCCTGCCAGGGCTCGAAAGTTCGATGTCTACGCTCCGCTCCGGTCCGCGCAGTCCGAGGTCCCCCGGACCTCGTGCGCCGTCTCGCGCTTGTTCAGGCCCTCATTTCCGTTTTCATGGTGCATAAGATTATCTATTGCTCGATTTTATCTGCATATTTGATGCGGTAGATCCGACGCAAGGAATCGTTCACGCGTTCCTCGGAGATGGTTCCGTTCTGGACTGCCTCCAGTACTCCGTTGTATGCGGTCTCGAAGTTCTCCGGCGCATAGATCATGTCGCACCCTGCACGCAGTGCCAGTACTGCTGCCTCATCGGCTCCGTAATAGTTCGTGATCGCCGCCTGGTTCATGGCACCGGATACGATCACACCGCGGAAATTCAGTTCATTTCGTAAAATATCCGTTACCACCGCACCGGACAGGGAGCAAGGAGTATTGTCTCCTGTCAGGGAAGGTGCTGCCATATTGCTGACGGTGATCATTTTGGTCTCACCGGAATCAATACAGCTCTGGAATACTGCAAATTCATTGGCTCTGAAATCTTCCGCACTTCTGTCCGTAGAAGCCATGCCATTCTTCGTGCTCTGGGTCGTACTGCCGATACCGGGAAAATGTCCGATAGCAGCTGTTACTTTCTGTTCCTGCAATCCTGTCTGCATGCCGGTCACAAAAGATGCTACCGTTGCCGCATCCGTGCCGTAGGAGCTGCTGCCTGCCGCATTGCCATCCACTACTTTCAGATCTGCCGCAGGGGCAAAATCAAGATTGAAACCAAGCTCTGCCAGGTAACTGCCCACGGTGGTTCCGGCAGTATAGGCGTTGTTGGCATCTCCGGATGCGCCGATGGTCTCCGGGGAATAGGTCTTCGTTCCAAGTCCTGCCGCTGCCACAGCGTCGGTTCCGGATCCTTCTCCGTCGATCGCAATAAACAGTGGATAGCTGGTATACAGCTTCGTATTGTCGATCATCTGCTTTAACTGGTCTGCGGACTGAATATTTTTCGCCGCATAGACGATACCGCCTACCGGATATTTGGATAATGCATCCTTGGTTCCGTCTCCTGCCTGCACTGCAGCAGATACACCGGTGATGGATTCCGGCGTGGTGATAAATAATCCTGCTACCTTGTCCTCCAGGGGCAGGTTCTGAATGATGGCTTCATCTATGATCTTATCCAGCTTCTGTTCATTTGTCAGTTCCGGTACGGTCTCCACCGGTTCCGTAGCAGGTGCCGTGATGGTCTCCTCGGAAGCTATGATATCATCCAGCTTATTCTGCTGTTCCTGCTGATCGCGGCTCATGCCGGTGATCTTGCTTACAGCAAAAGCAATTCCCGCTGCCAGCACCAGGATCATAATTCCCACGACTGTATATGCAATGATCTGGCTTCTCTGCCGTCTCTTATGTCTTTCTTCCCGTCTGTTCTGCTGATTTTCCTGTCTCTGTTCGTTTGTATCCATTTTTATAACTCCTCTATCTGTACTACTTTTCTATTGTACATGATATCGGTAGGTTTTTCCACTGGAAAATTGTACAACAAAAGAAAAGCATCGAAGATGCGATTTTGCGAATGATGCTCTGAATAGTTGTACAACAATAAGAGAGCGTACCGATCATTCTTTCAATCAGTACGCCCTCTCAGACTACAGGCTCCAATGGCTTGCCCTCTCTTTCTTAAATTTGATCTTCCATTTTGTCTTTTGTTCTCTTTCCACTTTTCTTTTGTACGTATGTACTGTAATGTGAGATAATTCTTATCTTCTGTTGTTCATTACTTTTTCTTCTGTGTACTTGATGTTCTCTATATAAATTGGTTCTCTTTGGTAGTTCTATTCAGTTGTACATCATGGAAGACTGTGGTAGGACTTTACTTGTTAGGTGGACTATACCTCTCTTTCTATAGATTCTTTTGTACTTCTCTCCCAACCTTCGTTGTTGGGTTGTTCCGTTTCTCTTTTGTTAATTTTAATATAATACAAGGTTGTGCATTTGTCAACACATTTCTCGAAATATTTTAATTTATTTTCAATATTTTTACTGTGTTGGTGTATTTTTACATTTTTTGATATTTTTCGACATATTTTCTGTCTTTTTTGGAAAAGAAAAGGGCAAAGGGCGCGCCGCTGCCGAGGGAAGTGTAACGAACCATGCCATCCGTAAGGATTCCCTTTGGGAATCCTTACGGATGACGGCTGTCGCCGTATAAAAACAAAAAGACGATCACCCACTGGTGAGCAAGCTCCCCAGTGGGTGATCGTCTTTTTGTTTTTGCATGGCTCGTTACACGGCAAACTGGCTATTATAAAGGTTCGCGTAGAATCCGCCCTGTGCCAGGAGAGTTTCATGGTTGCCCTGTTCGATGATATTGCCGTCTTTCATTACCAGGATGACATCAGCACTCTGGATGGTGGAAAGACGGTGGGCTACGATAAAGCTGGTGCGGCCTTCCATCATCATGGCAAAGGCATTCTGGATCTTGATCTCGGTACGGGTATCGATGGAGGAGGTTGCCTCATCGAGGATCAGCATGGGAGGCAGGCACAGCATAACTCTGGCAATGCATAAGAGCTGTTTCTGTCCCTGGGACAGGCTGCCGCCGTCCTCAGTGATCACGGTGTCATACCCATTAGGCAGACGTTTAATGAAGCCGTGGGCATGGGAAGCCTTCGCCGCCCGGATGATCTCCTCTTCTGTGGCATCCGGCTTACCCATGCAGATATTGTCACGGATGGTACCGGAACGCAGCCAGGTCTCCTGCAGTACCATACCGTAATTGGTACGGAGACTTCCTCTGGTGATGTCCCGGATATCGGTGCCATCCACTTTAATGGAGCCGGAATTCACATCGTAGAAACGCATCAGCAGATTGATGACAGTAGTCTTACCGCATCCGGTAGGGCCTACGATAGCAACTCTCTGACCCGGTTTTACCTGCAGGTTAAAGTTCTGGATCAGCTTCTTCTCCGGTACATACTGGAAATATACATCCTTCAGATCTACGTTGCCCTGAGCATCTTCTAATACTCTTGCATCCGCAGCATCGGGTACCTGGGGCTCCTCGTCGATCAGTTCGAAGATACGTCCGGCACAGACAAAAGCATTCTGCAATTCTGTTACCACGCCGGAGATCTCGTTGAAGGGCTTGGTGTACTGGTTCGCATAGCTTAAAAAGCAGGACAGACGGCCTACACTGATACCGCCCTTGATCGCTACGAGCGCACCAAACACGCCGACGCCGGCATATACCAGACTGTTAACAAAACGGGTCTCCGGGTTCGTAATGGAGGAGAAAAAGATAGCTTTCAGAGAGCATTTCTGCAATCTGCCGTTGATCTCTCCAAACTTGCTCTTCACCGCTTCTCCTCTGGAAAAGGTATTTACGATCTTCTGGTTGTCGATCATTTCCTCAATCAGGGAGGTCTGCTCGCCTCTGGTCTCGGACTGCTCCTTGAACATGAAGTAGGTCTTGGTTGCAATGAATTTTGCCACCAGGAAGGATACCGGAGTGATGCATACTACTACCAGTGTGATGGGCACATTGGTCACCAGCATGAATCCCAACGTACACAGAATTGTCAGTACACCGGTGAATAACTGAGTAAATCCCATCAGCAGACCGTCTGCGAAAGTATCTACATCTGCAATGACACGGCTCACGATATCACCGTAAGCATGGGCATCCAGATATTTTAAGGGCAGGATCTCCAGCTTCGCAAAAGCGTCCGTACGGATATCCCGGATCACATGATAGGTAATATAGTTGTTGCAGGTATTCATGACCCATTGTCCGACTGCTGTGATGATCATGACGATGGCAATTTTTTTCATAATGGCAAAGATACCCGGCATATCTACCTGTCCCTTGCCGATGATCAGATCCACCGCATTACCGGTGAGGATAGGGATATATAAGGTCAGTAATACGGTCAGACCTGCCAACAGCAGGGAGAGTACCAGTGCCGGTGTATATTTCCGGATATATTTCAATACCCGTTTCATCGTCTCTTTGTTATTTTTCTTCTGCATTACCGGACACCTCCTCTCTGTTCAGGGTACTGGGAATAATAAATCTCCTGATATACGGTGCAATCCTTTAACAATTCATCATGGGTTCCCATACCTGCGATCTCTCCATCATCCAGAACGATGATCTTATCCGCATGACGGATCGTGGAGGCACGCTGGGATACGATAAAGGTTGTGGTCTTATCTTCCAAAGTCCGGATTGCTGCACGGAGTTTTGCATCCGTTGCATAGTCCAGTGCGGAAGCGCTGTCATCCAGGATCAGGATCTCGGGATTTCTGACTAAGGCTCTTGCAATCGTCAGACGCTGTCTCTGTCCACCGGAGAAGTTCTTACCGTTCTGTGCCACAGTTGCATCTAACTTTCCGGGCTTACCGTCTACCACTTCCGATGCCTGTGCCAGCTCCAGTGCTTTCCACATCTCCTCTTCGGTAGCGTCCGGCTTGCCCCACTGAAGGTTGCTGCGGATCGTTCCCTTGAACAGGACTGCCTTCTGCGGTACGACGCCGATGCGTCCCCGCAGTTCCTCATCACTCATGGTCCGGATATCTCTGCCTTCCAACAGGATCTCACCTTCCGTCACCGGATAGAAACCGGGGATCAGATTCACCAGGGAGGTCTTACCGGAACCGGTACCTCCGATGATACCTACGGTATCGCCACGGTTTACGGTGAAGTTCATATCCTGCAAAGTAGGTGCACCTGCTCCCTGATAGGTCAGGGATACATGTTTGAAGTCTAAGAAAGGCGCCTTCTTATCTACCTTATCCGCCAGTTCCTGATCCTGTGCTCCCACATATGCAGCATCTGCGCCGATGTCGAAAACGGAAGCTACACGGTCTGCACATGCCAAAGCCTTGGTCATGGTCACGATCAGGTTTGCCAGCTTCACCAGCTCTACCAGGATCTGGTTCATATAGTTGATGATCGCTACCACCTCACCCTGGCTTAAGTTACCGATATTGACCTGTACGGCACCGGTATAGATCAGAGCAATGATGGCTCCGTTTACAATAATATAGGTCACTGGATTCATGCAGGCGCTGATCTTGCCTACGAAGATCTGCATAGCTGACAATGCTTCGTTATTCTCCCGGAAGCGGTCCGCTTCCTTTGCTTCCTGGTGGAACGCACGGATGACACGGACACCGGTCAGGTTCTCTCTGGTAATGCCCAGCACCTGATCCAGCTTGGACTGCACCTTTTTGTACATGGGAATCGTAGATAAAATAATACCGAATACCACAACGGATAATAATGGAATTGCCACCACGAAGATCAGTGCACATTTCACATCAATGGTAAATGCCATGATCATGGCACCGAATACGATGATCGGGGAACGTAAGAACAGACGTAAGGTCATATTGATACCGGACTGCACCTGGTTCACATCACTGGTCATACGGGTGATCATGGTGGAGGTTCCCGCCTTATCAATATCCGTAAAACTCAGATCCTCAATATGATCAAACAATGCCTGACGCAGCTTGGTAGAAAAACCCACTGCCGCCTTGGCTGCAAAAAACTGTGCCGTAATGGACGAAGCCAGTCCCACTACGCCAAGGAGTAACAGGAGCAGTCCCATTTTCCCGATATAACCCATGTTCCGGTTGGAAATACCATAGTCAATAATATTTGCCATTACCAGAGGAACCATCAGTTCGAAAAATGCTTCCAGCAGCTTGAACAACGGTGCCAGGATAGACTCTTTCTTGTAATCCTTTAGGTACATTATTAATCGCTTCATAAAGTCCTCATTTCTATGCACTTACCATGCAGTACACAACTGTTTTTTCGTGCTTCTACTCGCTTTTACTATTTCCCGTTTTCCTTGAATTTAACACTTCTGCTGTTCCGTAGCAGACCGCCAGCGAATACCCCGCTTCCAAAATCTGTTCCCGGAAGCAGATCTTCTTTTCCTTCCATTTGCGCTCGTCGGAAAAGTCTTCTCCCACGACGCTGCCGATCCCCTGACCGGTATATTTGCCGTAGGCTTCTTTTCTGCTCCACAATCGGTAGAACAGCTCGGTCCGTTTCTCCACGTCCGTCTCCTGCAATAGTTTCCACTCTTCCTTTGCAAAAAAGCGCTCTGCCGTCCGTTCTTTGAAGGGAACCCATTTTTGGATATCCACTCCCACTTCTCCGTCGCTAACCCCACAGACCACATAGTCTCCGGAATGAGACAGATTAAATTTTTTCGGGAAATTTACAATCTGCGGTTTGCCCTGTTCTCCATATTCATAGGAAAGGGGGAAGGGGGACGCCTGCTCTCTCAGCATCCGTACCTGCAGCACAGCAAGCAGTTCATCCTCTTCCAGGAACAGGATATCGGTATTCTCAACGCCTTCTGTCAGATCCATTGCCATCTTTTGCAACAGCATTCCGGCGCCGAGACTGGCTGCTTTGGCTCCGGTACCCTTTAACCGTTCTGTCTTTTTCCGTCGCACCTCATCCACACACTCTGCCGCTTCCCGTAAGAAGCTCCGTCTCATCTCTCCCTGTGCAGGATGCAGATGCAATACATAAATTCCTACAGCCATGTCCTTCTCCTGGCAAATTGCCATATCTATCCAGCACAAAGGCTGTCGCATGAAAATTCTTGCGACAGCCTTATGATTATTCTTCCGGCTTTGCGGTGATCGCCAGATGCAGTTCGTCTAACTGCTTCTGTTCTACCGTGCCCGGTGCTCCCATCATAATATCCATTGCGTTCTTGTTCATCGGGAAAGGAATGATCTCACGGATGCTTTCCTCACCACAGATCAGCATGATCATACGGTCTACGCCGGGAGCGATTCCTGCATGAGGAGGTGCTCCGTAGCAGAATGCGTTGTACATGGCAGGGAACTTAGCCTTCACATCGGCTTCTCCTAAGCCCACCAGCTCAAATGCCTTGATCATGATCTCCGGATCATGGTTTCTCACCGCACCGGAGGACAGCTCTACACCGTTGCAGACCAGATCGTACTGGTATGCCAGGATCTCTAAGGGATCCTGATTGTTCAGTGCGTCCATACCACCCTGGGGCATGGAGAACGGGTTATGGCAGAATTCCAGTTCTCCGGACTCCTCGCCGATCTCATACATCGGGAAATCCACGATCCAGCAGAACTCGTAACAATCCTTCTTCATATGTTTCTCACTGGCTGCACCCAACAGCTTTCTGTATACGCCTGCTGTCTTCTGTGCTTCCAGCTTCTTGCCTGCAGCAAGACCGACAAAGTCACCGTTCTTAAGGCCTAACGCCTTGATGACTTCTTCCTTGCGGTCCTGTAAGAACTTGGAGATACCGCCTACGAACTCTCCGTTCTCATCTACGCGGAACCAGAAGCCCTTACGTGCAGTCTGTACCTCTACCTCTGCACAGATCGCGTCGATCTGCTTACGGGTAGCGGTGAAATCATCTACTACGATAGCCTTTACAGTCTGACCTTCAAAAGCAGCAAAGCCGCAGCCCTGCATTACTTCCGTAGCATCGGTCAGTACCAGATCGATACGCAGATCCGGCTTATCGGAACCGTACTTGTCCATAGCCTCCAGATAGGGGATGCGTACGAAAGGCGCCTTGGAAGCTTCTTTATAAATGCCGTACTTTTCAAATACGGGAGGAAGTACCTGCTCTACGATGGAAAATACATCTTCCTGGGAAGCGAATGCCATCTCCATATCCAGCTGATAGAATTCTCCGGGAGAACGGTCTGCTCTCGCATCCTCATCACGGAAACAGGGAGCGATCTGGAAATAACGGTCAAAACCGGATGCCATCAGGATCTGTTTGAACTGCTGAGGTGCCTGGGGCAGAGCGTAGAACTTGCCGGGATGATTTCTGGCGGGAACCAGATAATCTCTTGCACCTTCCGGAGAAGAACAGGTCAGGATAGGAGTCGTGATCTCCATGAAATTCAAAGCATACATTCTCTGACGCAGTTCCGCCACGATCTGGCTTCTCATCACGATATTTTTCTTCATGTTCGGATTTCTCAGATCCAGGTAACGGTATTTCAGACGGGCATTTTCGTCTGCATCCTTGGACTGATTGATTTCAAAGGGAAGTGCATTGTAAATACATTTTCCCAGAATCTCGATCTTATCGGGTACTACCTCGATCTCACCGGTAGGCAGATTAGCATTTTTACTGGAACGCTCTCTTACTACACCTTCCACGGAGATCGTGGATTCCTTGTTGATGCCATCCATGACATTCATCATTTCCTCGGTCTCTACTACCAGCTGGGTGGTTCCGTAGAAATCACGCAGAATGACAAAGCCGAGATTTTTGCTGACTTTTCTCATGTTCTCGAACCAGCCGACCAGTGTGACTCTCTCACCGACGTTGCCGATCCGAAGTTCATTACAGTTATGTGTTCTGGACTGAATCATTGCTTTTACTCCTTCGTCTGTTGCTTTTATCTCTTTAATTCTTCCTTATAGAATTCCACGAATTCTTCATAGCCTTCCTTATTCAGCTGTTCCTTCTGGAACTTCTTGTTCTTGTTCATGCGGGCTACCAGTACCTGGGTACCGTCCTTACGGGCTTCCTGCGCCTGTGCGATCACTTCACACAGCCTTTCGCCGCTGACACCCTTCTCGATCAGATATGCTACCTGCTTCGGTCTCGTGGGCACCTTGAAGCCTCTCTCCATAAGCAGCATGATGATACGTTCGAAGCCGATGGAGAATCCGCAGGCGGGCACATCATTGCCGGTAAATTTGCCGACCATCTTGTCGTAACGTCCGCCGCCACCGCAGCTGCCGCCGAATTCCGGCATAGCGATCTCGAAAATGGTTCCGGTATAATAAGACATACCTCTTACCAAAGTGGCATCGAACACGATCTCAAAATCGGAAGCCTTGGTTGCTCTGACACTGTCCATGATCTCTCTGAGGCTCTGGGCGATCTCAGGCTCTAAGAATCCTTCCAGGGTATCCGCCAGATAAGCCACACCGTCCTCTGCGCTCTCCAGTCCCTTGAACAGTTCCAGATACTTGTCTACGCATACCTTATCAAAACCGTTCTCCAAAAGCTCAGCTTCCACGCCTTCCAGACCGATCTTGTCCATTTTGTCCAAAGTAATAAATACGCTGTCATAGGACTCTTCGGGGAATCCGCTGTAAGCAGCCATTGCCTTCAGAATACGGCGTTCATTGATACGGATCTGGAAATTTTTAAATCCAAGCTTGCCCAGTGTGGTGGTGGTCGCCAGGATCAGTTCGATCTCTGCTAAGTTAGACGGCTCACCGAGGATATCGATATCACACTGCATGAACTGACGATATCTTCCTCTCTGGGGCCTGTCCGCTCTCCATACATTGCCCATCTGCAATGCCTTAAAAGGAGAGGGCAGGGATGCCGCGTTGTTGGAATAATAACGTACCAAAGGCACCGTCAGGTCATAACGCAGACCACTGTCCACTACCTCTTCCTCTGTGGTCGCGGCTGCCACGTTCAGTTTCTCGCCGCGCTTTAAAATCTTGAAGATCAGCTTCTCATTGTCACCGCCCTGCTTACTGCTTAAGTTTGCAATATTTTCCACACAGGGAGTCTCAATGGAAGTAAAACCGAATTTGCCGTAGGTGTCCTTGATGACGCTGATCACGTAATCACGGATCTGCATCTCCTCCGGCAGGATATCTTTCATGCCCGTTGTGGGCTTCTTGCTAAGTGCCATGGTCTTCTACCCTTCCGCTCTTATGATTAATTGCTCAATATCTTATATATGATACTTTTTTTCCGTTTCGCTGTCAACCCTCACGATTCCTGCTTTTGCTAGAAACAGATCCCCTGAATTGTCATAGAAATCCCCACTTTCATGACACCCGCCAGCACCATGACCCAGATGGGATTCATTTTCTTTTTTTGAAGCAGCAGCACGCAGATTCCAAAGATCATCACCATGCTCCACTCGGTACCTGCAAACGACATGCTCTCCCCACTTCCCCAGAATGCATCTTTGAGGATCAGTATTCCTGCCGATGCGATCATTGCCACCACTGCCGGTCTTAAGGACTTCAGTACACCCTGTAACAGATCCAGGTTACGATACTTCAGGTAAAGTCTTGCCAGGATCGTCACAATAATGCAGGACGGCAGAATACATCCGGCCGTCGCCACCACGGCTCCGGGAATCCCGGCGATCTTCATTCCCACAAAAGTAGCGGAATTCACTGCAATGGGTCCCGGTGTCATCTGTGAAATCGTGATCAGATCTGTGAATTCCGACATGGTAAGCCACCCATGGAGTGTGACCACCTGCCCCTGAATCAGCGGCATTGCGGCATAACCGCCGCCGAAGCTGAACATTCCTATTTGCAGAAAGCTTAAAAATAATTGCAGATAGATCATTTTCCGGTCCTCCTTTTAGCAAGGAGCGTCCGTGCCACACCAAGCAGTCCGCAGACGATCACAATGTAGATCACATTGATCTCCAGAATACATGCTGCCAGAAAAGCTCCTAACAGGATAACAAGTGACATGGGATCTTTTTCTTTTACGATAGGAGCTCCCATGTCATAGGTCACGGAAGCAATTACGGCTCCCACTCCTGCCTGCATACCCGACAGCATCTGCGCCACGAAGAAGTTACTGCGGAATGCATTGTAGCAGATGGAGATCACGGAAATGATGACAAAAGGAGGCAGAATCGTTCCGAGGATCGCCACCAGTGTCCCCGGGATCCCGGCCAGCTTGTACCCCACCACAATGGCTCCGTTGACTGCGATCGCGCCGGGCGAGGACTGGGCGATGGCCACCAGATCCAGCATTTCGTCTTCCTCGATCCAGTGGTATTCATCCACGAATTTTTTCTTCATCAGTGTAACGATGACATACCCCCCGCCAAAGGTGAATGTGCTCAGATACAGTGTGGATATGAATATTTTCCATAATCTCAGTCTGAACTTTTGGGTATCTTTTTCCAACATATCTTATCTCCTATTTATGTTAACTCGTAAAAGCCCTCCGGAGTTCTCCGGAAGGCCCTTTGTATCATTGATTTACTCCGCATGATGCTCTACATGTTCAAACGTAAACACATTCAAAAACTGTTTTGCTCTCTCTGTCTTCGGCTGCATGCAGAGTGCTCTTACAATGGCTACTCTCTGCTTCTGTCCGCACTTCTGCCTTATCACGCTTCTGTACTTTCACAGGTGCCAGCGTTAGACGGGTACTCCATAATTTAAATACGAATGTGGCTAATCAATAACATTTCTCATACCAATAATGGGGCTGTAATCCACTGCGCTGATGATGACACCCTTCCGTGAATTAGCGGAATGAATGATCTGTCCGTCACCGATATACAGTCCTACATGGGTACAGCTCTTCCCTCCATTGGAACTATAACATACAATATCTCCGGGCTGAAGTTCTTCAGAGCTGATACTGCGTCCGGCACCGGAATACTGTCCTCCCGGTGTACGGCTGATAGAATAGCCGAACTCCGCATAGATAAAGCAGGTGAATCCGGAACAATCCGTACCCCCTGACAGACTGGAGCCTCCGTGTACATACCGGTTGCCCAGATACTGCATGGCATACTCGATCATTCCCTGTCTGAGTTCTGCATTGGAGGTATAAGTAGTTGTGGGAAGTGTGATGTTCGTGATCACCTCCGGGGCATCCTGCTCGGCAGTCTGTTCTCTTGCCTGCAATGCCTTCTGTGCGGCAATTTCCGCCTGTTCCTCTTCTATTGTCTTCGCATAGATAAATTCTTCCGAGATCGTCACATATTCCGCAGAGACGTAGCCTTCCTTGCTGTCGGTGTACTGTACCTTCAGCCAGTCTCCGTCATTCTCCAGAATTTTTACCTTTTCTCCATTGTCAATGTAACCAATTCTTTTTGCATCTGTGGCAGGATCCTGTCTCACATTCAGACGGTCTGCGGTAACCACAGCATATCTGGTCACATAATTGTCTACAACCTCAGCTGCTGCATCTCCGTAAATAAAAAACTCTGCCTTGATATAACCCTCCACATTACCGGAGATGATCCGGAACCAGTCCTGATCCGCTCCTGCCACATCCAGGATCTGTGCCACCGCTCCGTCATAGATTTTGCCCACTACGGTACTGTCCGTGTTCGGTTCTGTCCGGACATTGACGTAATTCGTCACATTGGCGATCGCTAATGATGCATACTCATCTGCGTTCGTATCCTCTACGGAAGCCTCGTCTATCGGAACATCCTCCGGATCTGACATTCCTTCCACTGCTCTGGGATCCTCCGTCTCGCCACCCTGTACCGCCAGCAGATCCTCTATGGTAATCTGTCCGGTAGCCGGGATCGGCTCGACACCGATCTGATGTATTTCTGCCGCATGTACTTTCCGTACTGAGGCTTCACTCTGTATTTTTAGTTCTCCGTTTCCTGCTGCCACCACCATACTGACTCCGGTGAGCGCGACCGCAAGTGCCATGAACACTCTTTTTTTCATTATAATCCCTGTTACTTCCTGCAACTTCGGTTTTCTGATGACGTTCGGAATTATAACATATACGACAACGCCAGTCCACAAATTTTCCTAAATATCTTAAAAAATTCAGGCAGTTGAATTCCAGCTAAATTCCAGCTAAATTCCAGCTTATATTGTTTTGCATGCGTTCGTTGTAAATGCTATAATACCTATAGTATGATGTCGGGGTCAAAAGCCCCCGACTTTGATACACAAGAACATGCCTGCGCTGTGCAGGTTGCAGAAAGGCAGGAATTCATTTATGAAAAAAACAAATTCCCGGCTATACCTTCTCCAGATCCTTGTTCCGCTGATATTATTCACCGGTATCACTGGCTATTATTTTTTAGGGACTGCCGCTACCGGCGGTCGTCCCATTGCTGTTACTGCTACTCCCACACCGGTTCCTTCTCCCACGCCGCTTCCCACTCCCACACCGCTTCCTACCCCCACGCCTTTTTTGGATCATGATATTACTCTTATGGCCGTAGGGGATAATCTGATGCACATGGGGATCGTGGCCAGTGGCAGACAGGAGGACGGTACCTATGATTATTCCATGCTGTTCGATGGAATCCGCCCTTTTCTGGATACCGCGGATGTGAAGATCATCAATCAGGAAACTATTCTTGGCGGAAATTCCCGTGGTTTTTCCGGTTTTCCCTATTTCAACTCCCCCACTGAGGTCGGGGATGCGATCGCAGATGCAGGCTTCAATGTGGTACTGCATGCCTCCAATCATACTGCGGACCAAAAACTGGATGGCTTATTGTATTGTGCACAATTCTGGAAAGAGCAGCATCCTGATATTCTTGTGACCGGTATCCATGAAGATATTTCTCAGGCAGACGATATTCCTTTGCTTACCGTAGAGGATGTGACCTTTGCGATCCTGAACTATACTTACGGTGCCAATACAGAGACACTGCCCTTAAATCTTCTCGGACATCTGAATCTTCTGTGTGCCGTAAATGAACAGACCGGGCTGATGGATTTTACCACGCTGAACCCTCAGGTCTTAGAGGACATCTCCCGGGCCAAAGAGCTTGCTGACATTGTGATCGTCTGCCCTCACTGGGGAACTGAATATTCATCCAAGGCATCAAGTTATCAGAAAAAGTGGGCTGAGGCCATGACCGAAGCCGGGGCTGATGTCATTATCGGAACCCACCCTCATGTAGTAGAGCCTGTGGAATGGATCACCGCAGAAAACGGCAACGAAGCCCTGTGCTATTACTCTCTGGGAAATTATGTATCCTCCCAGAAGAAAGCCATCAGCATATTGGAAGCGCTTGCCTGGGTCACCTTCCATGTCACAGAAGATGATATTACGATAGACAGAGAACATACCGGAGCACTTCCTCTCGTCTGTCAGTATACTGCAGGACCGGTACGTTTTCAGAACGTATACCTGTTAGAGGATTATACGGAAGACCTTGCTGCATCCCATGGCATCCGTAACTACGGCGGCGTAACCCTCCGCCTGGAAGACCTGCAAAAATGGAGCACCGAGACCCTGGGAGATTTCGTACTCACCAAAGATCAGGTACTCCATAATTCTAAATAGCCACTTTCGTATATCACTCTTTTTCATATGCTCCAGGCATCCGGGGCGGTATACATTCCAAAAGCTGTCTCTTACCAGATTTTCCACCTCGCGATATTCACTTTTTTCTTCTATACGGATTACTATATTATTTTTCATGATCTGATCCTTCTTCACTTCAGCTCCAAAATAAATAAACGACCGTTCACATTTTGATATTAGTAAACGGTCGTTTATTTGTCAATGCTTTTTATGCTTATACTATCTCTTTTTGTAAATCAGAAGCTCCGGATTTTCACCATTCTTCTCATATGTACATACCAGAATAAAATCCATACCTGCCAGAATACCGAAACACCTGTCTCCTCCGAATTCAGACTCCAGTTGATTCCCCAGATAGGTTTTCTGATCATCAAGGAATTTCACTTTTTGACCATTCGGCAGAGTATATTCCAGATTCACATATTTCCCCACAAGTGCGTTTAGTTTGTCTACCTTTGGAAGTCCGTCTATATGCAGATCATTAATTTCATTTATCAATTGCTTTTTAAACTCTTCAAACTGCCCATTGTCACTAAGTTCATCATACCTTTTCCAGTAATCTAACTTTGGAAGCATTTCTTTCAGATAAGAGCGTGCCTGTTCTTCGGTAAAGTTTTCATTTACCATATTCTTTACACACACATCCATCAATTCATCCATATCGTTATATGTGTACGTTCCGTCTGCATAGCACCACTTACAATACTCCTCATTTAATGTGCCATCCTTATCACGTCCCAATATGGAATCATCATCAATTGGCATTCCGCAGCACTGACAGATCAGCTTTCTGGGTTCTCCCAAAAGCGTATTGATGGAAACATCAAATTCTTTCGATAAGAGCTTAAGTGTATCAGTATTGGGAACGGTATCTCCATTTTCCCAGCGTGATACTGCCTGTCTTGTAACCATGATTTTATCTGCCAGCTCGTCCTGTGACATTCCTCTTTCCGTACGAAGCTTCAAAATAATATTTTTAGTTTCCATAGTCGTTACCTCCATGACCATATCATACAGACAAATCCATGTTATGAAAAGCAACCTGCTGTTGCCATACTCTGTCTATATGATTTGATCAGCACTCTTTGGTCATGACTTTCCTGCAAGAATCTGTTTACTGTATGTACTGCAATCTTTGCTGCCAACTCAACCGGAAAACCATATGCTCCCGTTGATATGGAAGGAAATGCAATAGACCTGATTCCATTATCCAATGCCAGCTTCATAGAATTAAAATAGCAGTTAAGCTTTATGAATCGCACCATCTACACCGCCTGTTTATTATATTACCTCTGCCCCAAATGGCATCAAAGACAATTTTGCAATTTTGAAAAACTGCTTTCCGAAAGGAATTCCGATAATTGTTATACAACATATCAGACCTGCCACAGCATTTTCAACTGCCATAGGGATTCCTGATACAATCAGCCAGATAATATTTGCAATTAAGCTAACTGCACCGCCTCCATATACCACTTCTTTTCCAAACGGGAAAAATGCCAAACCTGCAAACTTAAAGCACTGTAAGCCTATCGGTATTCCTATTATGGAAATGCACCACAGGCAACCTGCCAAAACCCACGACAGTCCACTCAACAATCCACCGCATATAAACCAAAGTATATTTCCTAATATGCTCATATCAATATTCCTTCTCTATCTCTCCATCTATTCCATAGTTAATTGGTGTTCGTACTTCTATAAGATTTCCTGATGGATCATAAAATCTTACAAGCTTCTGTCCACCTTCAAGTTCCATTAATTCCGTACCATTCATCCTTAGTCATTAAAAGGCTGCATATACAAGATATTGACTCTCTTTATCCTCTTCGTTTAATAGATACTTTGAATAGAGCCAGTTTATACCATCAAGAATGATTCACCTGCAGCGAAATTTTGAAGACGCTCCGGGAAATGAATATGCCCCTGCTGTCCAAAGACAGCGGCTACATTCCTTCCTACAAACGCACGAAACTGACAGATGCCCTGCACACAGCCTTCGGATTCCGAACGGATTACGAATTCATATCGAAGGCAGATATGCGGACAATCATCAAAGAAACGAAGCAGAAAAAATAGCACAATTTCCAAAATAGTACAATATCGATGCAAAAACGAAAATAGCCACACCACAGACAAACACTGGGGTTATGACTGTTTTTGGCTTTATAAAGTGTCAAAGATGGGATTATAGCATATTTTATCGAAATTTACAACATACGCTACCATTCTGTCGAATATACTGTTTTTTGTCTCCGGCAGTCATAGCAAAAGGCGCAATCCTGCGATTGCTCCTTCCGGTATTTCTCATTTTTCTTTTTAGATGCTCTGGTTTACAGTCGCTCCCTTGACATCGTCTTCCACCAGCTTCAGCCGGTTCATCATATCCCGGATCTCCTGCTGTGCCTGCGCCACGCTGTCCGTTCCTCCACTCAGTCTCTGAGAGGCTTCCACGATGTTCTCGGTCAGCTTTTCCTGTTCCTTTCTGTCCTCTTTTCTCGCTTCCAGCTTCTCTTCCAGTTCCTGTTTCTTTTCCTGTGCGGCTTCGGCCTTTTTCTTCTCTTCTTCCTGTTTCTCGTCGATGTAATCCCTGCCCTCGGCGATGAGCAGTCCCATGATTTCATCATTGGCAGCGTCCATCACGGCATCCGCCTGATCTCTTGCTTCTCCCATGGGATTCGATTTCAGCCGTTCGATCTTCGTCTGACGGATCACGGCGTTTTCTGCCGTAAGCTCATTCTCCGTATCCATCGCCTGCTTGCTATATTCTTTGAGTCCTTCGGAAAGCTGTCTGACCTCGTCGGAGTTCTCGTCGTATCCCTGCTCCAACAGGGATGCTTTCGTATCCTCCATATCCTTTATTTCTTTCTTCCGGTCAGCCAGTTCCTGCGTCAGAGATTTTATTTTTTCTCTGCGCTCTGACATATCATCGTCGATCTTCGAGTCCCCGGCAAAAGCATCTCCCAGAATCTTCATGGCTTTCTTCTGTGCCTGCGCTTTTTTCAATGCAATCGTATCCGTTACCACTGTCATTCCACGGGCATCAATGGATTTTCCGTTCTTTTTCTGCTTCGCATCCTTCTCCGCTGCATGGCGGCTCTGGATCGTATCATTCCCCATAAATACCGAATAATTTTTTACCTGCATCTGTCGTTCCTCCCCTCTGTGATCCTGTTTTCTTATTTTATATTTTCTATATCGGCAGATGCCGCTATATACTGAACAGTTATTTGCTTTCTCCCTTCCTTAATCCCTTCTTTACTTTTTTACTTTTTTAACAACACAATCTTACCCGTAGAAATTGTACTTGTTGGCTTCAAAAGCTTCCATATAGGTTGCCCCATTGGAACCATACCGGTTGGAAGCGCTGACCACATTTTCGGAAGCGTTCTTACTGATGTGTTCGCCGAGGAAGCTTATTTTGGAGGCGAAGCCTTTTTCCCCTCCCAATACCTTCTGCAAGGTATCCGCATCCACGTTCCGGAACACTTTTTCATCCACGCTCAGGCTTCCGTCCTTAGACTGGGTGATTCCTATGCTTTCCAATGCTTCTTTGCTGCCCGCCGGAATATCTTTTAACTGTTTCAGATAAAATTCATTCATGGTTCCGCCGGTGGTCTTAAGCTGCTTCATGGTGGCATTGTATGCTTCCACCATTTTTTTCGCATCACTCAGGATATCCGTGGTGTCCCCGCTTTCTTTTGCCTTGTCGTAGATGGAATCCTTATCGGTTCCCACAAGTTTTTCTGCGGACTGATCCAACTTCTCTGACAGTTCCTCCAGCTTTGCATAATTGTTTTTCCTCAGAATGTCTGTGGCACTACTTCTGGTGGTGTTAGTGCTTTTGCCAATGGTTCCCAACAGATTCTGGGATGACTTGTTATTGATAATGTCCAAGAGCGACGTTCTCTGAATGGGAATCCCGCTTTTTGCTGCGGAATTTGCCAGCATTTGGGTTGTGATCCTCATTTTGCGACCTCCTTTGATCTGCAATTTTTTCTCTCTGTCTTCTATATCGCCGCTTTTCTTTCACCCTTAATATGTCTTGTAACGAACCGATCTTTTCATGTAACGAAACATCAAAAAATCAGCAGGCCCATCACCCGCTGATTCCTTTCTGAATCATCACCGCTTACACTTTTCTCAGATACTTCATGTATGCGGTGACAAAGTCATTGTATTTCTGTTTTGCTAAAAATACGCTCTCACCGTTTTTCAATTCTATGTTGCTGTTGTCATACCGGACGACCTCCTGCAGATTCACAAGAAATCCCCGATGGGAGCGGAAAAAGCGATCTCCCAGCTTCTGCTCCAGCACTTCCATTTTTTCATAAAAACAGTAGGGCTCCTTCTTTGACTTGGTGTGCAGCATAATTTTTCTGGCCTGGTTCTCGGCATAGAGGATATCATCCACAGGAATCCTGACATAGTTGCCGCCCACTTTTATAACCAGTGGTTCGGCATTCTTCTTACTCCGGATCTGGCGGATCGCCCTGTCCATGACTTCCGTGAACTTCTGCTCATCAATGGGCTTCAGGAGATAGTGAAACGCCCCGACATCATAGCCTTCGAACACATACTCCCTCAGGGCCGACACAAAGATGATCAGGGCATCCGATCTTTCCCGGATCTTTCTGGCCGTCTCCATGCCGTTCGGTTCTTTCGCATTCGGATCCTGGTTCAGGGAAATATCCAGCAGGATCAGATCAAATGCCGTCGGATCCGCCAGCAGCGCCACGCCATCGGCAAACAGGCTGACTTCCGCCTCCGTACATTTTTCTACCAGCCTTTTCAGGTATTCTCTTATGGGCTGTTCATCGTCACATATAGCTATTTTCAGCATTCGTCTTCTACTCCCCCGGGTCTTGTTCCAATCAAGTATTTCCTTTTTTATATCGCCACTTTTGTTTTGGAATTCAATCCCATGTAACGAAATGCGGTTTTTATGTAACGAAAAATCAGCGGGTGATATCACCCGCTGATCTGTGTTCAATAGTCATCCGAGATTCCCGTTTTGTAAACGAGTTTCACATTTTGAAAGCGACCTGCAAATTTTGTACCCGACTTTCCACTTTTGTAATGACTTTCCCGTTTTTTCCCTTGCTTTTATGATA
>OJJE01000055.1_pt1 | contig 88176 bp, 87 predicted proteins | sample 1596091 | NCBI WGS metagenome assembly OJJE01 (sample SAMEA4350129, study PRJEB24818) | metagenome | biome: human; feature: gut; material: faeces | place: Denmark | collected 2013-09 | reverse complement strand
TCCTTCCGTGCTCTGTAGTGTATTGCTATTCCTTGAAAGAATTATAAATCAAAGAGTGGAGGGGCACAACATTTTTCATAACTTGTTTGTGCCTTGAGCGAAGCGAAAGGAATGACAAAAACTATGATTGAAAAAATAGCTGATGATTTAATTGGTCAGATGACTGAAGCAAGGTTAATTGACAAAGAGATGGAAGCAAGATATGTTTATGTTTTTATCTGTTGGATAGAGAAATTTATTACTGTTGGCAGTATTATCGTAATCAGTTTGATGTTTCACAAGCTGCTCCCAACTATATTTTTTCTTGTGTTTTTTTTAGAATTAAGAAAGAGAACTGGCGGATATCATCTGGACAAGTTTTATAGATGTTATTTAGCATCCATTGTTTCTTATTTAGTTATCGTGATTATAAGTGAAAAATTGTCAGAACATCCACAATGGTTATTTGCAATAGTACTACTTGCTATAACAGGGATAGGATTGATTGGTACAGCGAATCATCCTAATATGCACATGACATCAGATGAATTGATGGAATCGAAAAAATCTGCGAGGACTATTGTTTTACTTGAGGGGTGCATAATACTTGGCTGTGTTCTGTTAGATGCAGATATGGTTTACGTTAGTTATATGGCAATAGCTGTTATATTATGTGCAGCTTTGCTGTGTATAGCAAAAATTTTTAAACAGGAGGTGAAAGAATGAAGAAGGTTAATAAGAAAGTGTTGAAGGTTGTAGAACATGTCATGAGAAATGAAGCTGTATATGGAATAGATAGATTCCCACCTGCATGCATGGGAATATTTCATCAGCCGAAACGTCCGATTATCCAGAAGAAAAGTGAAAGATAGTTAACTGGCGTGTTTTACTATTATATCTGTAGCCATAGATGCTATAGGAACTTAATTGTTTATTCCAAGATGACAAGTATAAAAAGGAGGTACTGATATGTTAAAAAAATTAAGAAAGTTATTGCATTTGCATTAGCATTGACTATGTTAATGGGTATGGGAACAATGGTGTCAGCAGCAGAAAAGGAGAGTAGTATTCCTGAATATTCTGAAACCAATGATGGTGGAATGACGGTGAATATTGCAGGAGATCAGGAAGGAACAATAGTTGAAGGCAGTGGTAATGAGGAAGGGATTAATCCGCTATGGTGGCCTGGAGATGGACCGGCTCCGCAGGTGACAAGCATTTCACTTTATAAATATGGCTGGCTTACAAATGGAAATTTTGGCGTTACGATCAAGGTATATGGATATGGCAGCGATACTACAACATTTGATGGAAGAAGTATTTCGTGGATACATCAGGAGCCATTTATTATATCTGGTACAGGCGCAGATGGCTTCTATTATACATATGATTGTGGTCCGATTACGCAAGCGGGAAGTTATAGATTTAATACAACTTTCAGGTCAACAAACTTCCCTAATACTACACGTTCCTTTTCAACGGTATTCACGTTTAGTGCAAACTAATATATGTTAATTCATATAAATAACATATTATAATGCGAATGGAGGTGGTTAAATGCGTATTGGTTCGGGAGTGCAGAGTGTATCTGAATTATTTGGAAAGCGACAAAACAATAGCAAAACATCTGTTAACGGAAATGAGGCATTTCCTCAGACATCAATGAAAGTGTATTTAAAGACGGATGATATGTTGTTTTCAGGCGGAAATGGAACCGGTCTTTCGTTTTATATTAAGTATGCAGAAGAGTCAACAGATGATAATCCTGTAGTGATAGCCAAAGGGATTGATGAAAATGGAAAAGAATTTGAAGAAAAGATTAATATTAACGATATTGATTTGAGAAATGCTTCTTATGTCGAAATGAGTGCTTTGGAGGCATATTATGATGTTGATAGGGGTAATAGTCTCAGCTCTTTTCCACAAGAAACTGGTCACATGGGATTAAATGAAAGATGTGACCTTATATCCAGCTTTGAAAAGGTTATTCAGGATATGAACAAATTAGGAAAGTATGATTTGCAGATGTTTTATATGCGAAATATGAATACTTATCTAAATCTGGAAAGACAGAAAAAAGCATAAAGTTGTTTATAGATTCCTGTTGGAATGAAAATTTATACGATGTTAATTTGAAAGGAGATTTTAAAATGAAGAAAGTAAAAAGTTTAAAGGCGTTGGTGTTGAGTTTGATGTTATGTTTGGCAATGGGAACAACTGCGTTTGCAAGTGAAGTATCCACTCAGGGACAGGCTGCCCCTAATGCAAATAAGGCAGTAGAAGTAAGCGATTGTGGCGATTTGGACGTAGTACCTGCTTATGATGACGCCGTTGCTCTTGCAGATACGATTCAGTATGATGCAAATAGAACCATTACAAGAAGCAATTCCAGAAGCGGTGTATTCAACGGAAATTATTATTACACCATTAATAACTCAAGCGTTACAAAGTTGTGCTTAAATGTTTATATGCCTAATGAAAGTGGAACAGATTATCTTCAGGGAACAATTACTCTTGTAGGAAATGACGGAACAAGTGCACCGGTACAAATTGCTAACTATTCAGGAGATTCATGGACACTGACATTTACAGGTGTTAAGGTAGGCGTTAGATACCATTTCCATTATGAGTTGTATTCTGTTGGGTCTTCGCAGGTAGGCTATATTGCTTCTGCTGCTTATGCACAATAATAGCTGCTTGAATATGGGATATTAAGCAAGCGCAACAGAATATTTTCATTGTATGTTGCATTTTATAGCAATCTGGCATAAAGTGCAACATACTATAATAAGAAAATTAGATTATATTGCTGCTGGAGGGATTATAAATATGGTAAATATGGTAAATACCGCTGTAAATAACAATATTTACGCAGGAAGAAAATCAGGTTCAAAATATAACCAATCAAAGGCTTTTCAACAAAAGGAAGTGTTAGAGACACCGGATGTTGCAGCAGTTAACAAATATGCAAATGTTCAAGAAATTTATGAGGCACTAAAGTGTAACGTGTCATGTAGAGGATATGAACAGGGGCAGGATGAAATTGCTGAGAAAGAAATTCAAAATGATGAACCAGAAATAAGCAATGATTCCAGTGAAAAAATGACAGTATGGTATCAGGGTGTTCCTTTGGAAGAGTGGGCATTAACTGATCCTAAATACACGGATTCAGAAACGGGAATTTCATGGTATATTAGAGATGGAAAATATCCGTATATGGTAGGTGAGGATGCAGAAAAGTTCCGAAAACTTTGTGAAGAATCCGGGGAGTTTGCGCTAAAGAAATTTGCGGAAATGACGGGATTAATACAGAAATTAGATGACAATACAGTAGCGTATGTGGGTGATAACGGAATTGCAGTTAAATCTAAAGATGGGAAAGAGATGTTTGTGGACACATCAGGCTTATCATATGATATTGTTATGGATATGTTCAGAAATTTGCCTAGAAATGGGAATTTTTTCAGCAATAAGTATTGGTCAGACAATATACAGAAAGCACAGGCTCGGAGCTGATGATACGTTATATTGCAAGAGTGTGTATGCTTGGACTCCGATAGGAGAAAGCAGATTGGTTCTGATTGACAGAAGAATCATATGATTTCATCATTAATTTGGCAGGCAATAATATTCAAATTATTGCCTGCTAAATTTTTACCAAAATTCTTCTAATACCGTTTTTAGACTAGGAAATATTGTTGAAAGCGTACTCTCAATATATTCTTTAGAGCAGAACTGTAGCTTTGAAATAGTATCAATGCTGTGTTTTTTACTTGATTTCTGAGTAATTTTTGTTCTGTTGGTCATTTTCTGCAAAAACAGGTCACTTTCTGCATAGGATATTTTCTTTTGCTTTGATTCCTGCTATTCTTAGAATATACAACAGATTGCTCTATATGGCACATTGAATACTGAGGAAAGGAGAAGTAAATATAATTATGAATATGCTTATAGAATGATCTGCATATAACGACAAAATGATATTAAAATAGGGGGTGATTTTGATGAAAGATTTTCATTTGAAGATTTTAGCTATAATAATGATAATTTTTGGCATATTTGGTTTAAGTACGCTTCCGTTTCTTTCCATTATTGTCCAATATATTGACTCAATAACTGGATTTAGTTCAGGAAATGGATATCTTACCAATAACATGGATTATCTTTTTAAAAGTCCTCTTATTTATATTGGTGGCTTTTTTGTTTTTAGTATCATTTTGGCAATTATTTATCTGGTTTATAGTTTTTTTAAAGCAAAGCGGGGGTGACTTCTAATGAAAAAAATAATTAGTATGGTTTTAAGTTTTATATTGATTTTGGGGTGCTCGACAACAGCGTTTGCTGCGGAGACTCATAACTATGACACTGAAAATTTGCCTCATGATGGAGCTGATTATTTTGAAACGGAAATTAAAGCTGATGAGGAAAATGAAGAACGCATTTCTGATTTTGTTACCGTATATGGTTATCAATATACCAAAGGTAGTTTAAAAAGTGGTGCATGGAGAAATGGCACGAGTGGTGGTAGTTCTACATCTAGCGCAAAATTATCATTGAATTACACTCAAGATACTTCTTATAATATTTCCTTTAAAGCTTCAGTTTCCGGTGGATATACAAATGGTGGAACTATAGGAAGTGAGTTGGGTGTTACACTAGGTGCATCAAAATCATATTCTTTAGGTAGCGGATACTCCGTAACTGTTCCAAAAGGATCTCATTATTTAATCAAATATCGTCCTATGTATTATACATATAAGGTCGTTGAGACAAAATATAAAGAAAGATATAATGAAGCATTAGGCGGCATGGAGAGATATGTGGTTGAAACAAAAACCTGCTATGTAGACGTATTTTCGCACTGGGATTTTACACATGTAGCTAAGTAAAGGTGTATGTTACACTAAATAAAAGCAGGGAACTATCTATATCCATGCTTCAAACTGGAGATAAAGCTCGTGGATCTGCCACGGGCTTTTCTCATGTTGTTATATACATTTTGCTGAAATTTTAAATTTCAGTGTAAAAGTAGATTGGTGTTTAGAAGGAATATGCAAAGTATTACACGAAAATGTCAAAGGATTACAGTTTCCTAAAACCCATAATAATTTCTGATATAATGCGATAAGTCAGAAAGGATGATGGGGCTATGGGGAAAAGAGAGCACATATACGAAATTATTGCAGAGAATATCAGAAAAGAACGCAGAAGGCTTGGAATTACACAGGCAGAGCTTGCAGAACGGGCAGATGTATCATTGGATACTATCAAAAGTGTTGAAAATGGCAGAAGGGCAATGAGTCTTGATACATATTTGAATATTGTTCATGCATTGGAGTCATCGCCTATGGTTTTGATGAGCCAGCAGCACCCAGAAAAACACATTGAGCGTTTTGCATTTATGATGAATCGATGTGACGAAAGAGAAATAGAATTTGCATTACATATGATTGAACAAATATTAAGAGGACAGGAAGATTATCTGAGTGAATAGACGGGTAGTTATCCTGTCCTTTGTCTATGACTCTTTTGCAAATTTTTCAGCGAGATGGTATATGATTTCTTCAATGGTGGGAGTATCATTTTCACATGGAAAGTCTGTCCAGAAGCGTTGCATTTTTGGATCAGGGCTTTTTAAAGCAATGGAAACTGCCCGCCCAATTTCCTGTTGGACTTCTTCTTTTGTGATTCCTTCTTTTTCGGCAATGATTTCCAAATATTTATCAACAGAGTATGTGTTTTTATCATTCATAGTGTTGTTGTGAATCCTTTCTGAGAAGGGTATTTGCGGTCAAATTGTCAGGTGCTTGAATTGTCCCGGTTGAATACCATAAAAGTAAAACAGATAATCCGTTCTATATTACATAATAACCTTGAGAGCTGTTTTCTATGCAGATTATGGCTATTTTCTATTCTATCATATACATACAGTATGGTGCATACACGCACCATATCATTATAGGACACTCTTGCGTAGAATACAAGGAGGAGGTCTTTGTAATGATAGTATATGACAGGTTATGGATCACACTCAAGAAGAAAAATATTAGCCAGTATGCACTAATTAAAGATTATGGAATAGATAAAGCACAGTTACAGCGATTGCGAAAGAATATGGTCGTAAAAACGGTAATCCTTAACAGATTATGTTCCATACTTGATTGTAAGATAGAGGACATCATGGAGTTTGTGCCGGATGAGGATATTAAGTAAAGAGATATTTCCAAAATGTAATGAGAGTTTGGAAATATCTCTTTTTTAATCCGCAAATATTTATATTCTTGGTATTAAGGTGTACAATATTCCACCTGAAATAGCTGGTTTAGTCACTCTTACAAAAGATTCGCTTACGGTACAATGAATACAGCTTAAGCAAATATATAAGGTGCCGGAAAAGAGTGGAAGGTGTACTACGATATTGTTAATAGTGGAGAAAGAATAAAAGAGTTGCGTGCGGCAAGAAGAATGACAAGACAGCAGCTTGCCGAGCAGATTGGATTGTCAGTGGATGCTCTGCGGAAAATTGAAGCTGGTGTAAATGGAGCAAAAATAGATACGCTGATTAGTATTGCTGAATTGTTTCATATAACGTTGGATTATCTTGTGTGTGGGTGTGAAAGAAAGGCAGAAGTCGATGATCTGCTGGTTGGTCTGAAGGAGAAGGAAGTACAGTTTATCCGGAATATGGTATTAAATGCCGTTGACAATATGAAACTTCTGACAGAATAAAAAAGTCGGATTGCATTTTTGATAATGCAGTCCGGCTTTTTTTATAAGGATTTGGAACAGGTGGGAGTGTTACTCTTAGTTCAAAAGAGTGTCGGTTACTGTAGAAGATGCGTGGTGTCAGTTATACTTTGTTCAGGTTCTGAGAAAAGAACCGTTGAATATTGAAAACAGAATAGGACACGCATATCCCACGAGCTTATATCGCCTTGTCTATGACAGGGTGGCAGAATCCCATTTCGTGCGATGACTATCCTCAGAGCTGTAGCCGATTATGAGAAACGTAACAGCAGGAGCCTTTAAGGATAAGAGCAGAGGGTTGTGCCTACCGGGTTAGCAGCCGGAGGTAATGAGATAATAAGTGCACCTGAATTTCAGCAAAACGCATTTTCAGAGAGTGGCTACTTTCGTAAGTCCAGATGGGCAGGAAACTACGAAGTGTTTGTGGCTGGCAAAGGATATGTTACCCGATACGGGGATGGTTAAGAAACCGGGAAGATAGTATTTTATCTTCCCACACAAACTGATTTGCAGTAACCAGCAGACAACAACGGGGCTTATAAGTGCAGAGAGCATTGGCAGGTCAGTTTATGTGAGGAGATAAAGTGTGCACAGGATATCAAATCAAAATAAAAACAGGAATGGAGATTTTAAAATGAATAAAGCAGTTATATATTTTGGAGCAACAGGAAATGAGGCAGCGGATCAGATGGTAATGCAGGTTCTTGAGGAGTATTGCACTGTGAATGGATATGAGGTGGTTGCAGTCATTTCAGAGAACGCAAGACCGGAGGGAATGACATTTCCTATGAAGTTTGCCTTTGTCGGTATGGCAGAGGTGGAAGATGTTGATGTGGTTGTTACTCTTATGAGTGATATGGTCGGTGATTGTGAAGAAACAATTATGGATAACATCATTATGCTCGGAGAGCACGGCATTACGGTTGAGACAGCAAACGATGATATGGCTGGATATTATCAGAAGATGGAGCAGGCAGGGAAAAAGGAAGATAACGGTATTGTTTCACTTGCTGATTTTATGGCAGTATTTTTCAGACGTCTCAGAGCCGACAGATAGGAGGTTTTATGAGTAAGTGTTGTGTTATCTGTGTAGGCAGGAATGCCGACAGAGCCGCAGACAGGATAGAAGCATATGCTAAGAAAGCGGATTTTGAGATTGTAGAAACAATCTTTAAAGATACGAAGTCTGTGGAAAGACTTAAATTTTATATCGAAAGAGATTCCATTATCAGTATTCTGGTAAGCAGTATCTATGATATTTCATCGGACAAAGATGTGGTAAAGGGTATTATGGAGCTTGCAGCGGAGCACGGTATCAGTATTAATGACGAGAGCAGGGGCTATGAACCTGCTCTCATCTCGTTTGAGGAGGATAATGCCGGATAAAAAGGAATTAAGCATAGTGACATTTTCATCAGAAACCGTGGTGTTTGATGGGAAAGGAGACAGAGTTGTTGCCTGCCCTACGGAACAGGAAGCTGTCGAATATATCCGTGGGCAGGAAATACCAGTTGACAGACAAGGAAGTGAATATTATGAGTGAAATAAGACGGGGCGATATCTGGATGGTTGATTTTGGAGTACCGGAAGATGAGAATGACCACAAGCTGCACGGTATCAGACCAGTAGTGATTGTGAGCAATGACAGTGCAAACAGACATAGCACGGTATTCCATGCAGTACCGCTTACAAGTAAGATTCATAAAAAGACATATCTGCCAACACATATTTTTATCAGTTCGTTTAAGGCTGTTGGATTAAGAACGAACAGTATCGCTCAGTGTGAGCAGTTATGTGATGTGAAAGATACGGACCTGATAGAAAAAATCGGGAAAGTAAGCAAAAACCAGTTAAGACAGATAACAAAAGGTATGCAGATCCAGTTGGGTATGAGTACAAAACATAATAATCCAATCGCATAAATTCCAGCCGGGGCGAAAGCTCCGGTGTTACATAGCCGTCAGCATATCTGGTGGCTTAATTTGATTGGAGGGATAGGATGACAGTTGAACAGTTGGACAAAATATCGGCACAGAGATTAGAAGATGTGGATATTGATACATTGGTGGAAGTAAACAGCATAAAGTATGCTGACGGAATGCCTGTGGAAAAGAAGGTTGCGGGAATGATTGCAAAGACAGGTAATCCGTATTTCCGCAGATCAGGAAAGAGCAAAATTAAGATTTCATTTTCTGATAACGGGGAAAGCCTGAAAGACAATTATATTGCTATGCTTGCCAATGTATAGAGCAGTCAGCCAAAATTAGGGGTGGAAATTCAGATGGATTTGTGATATCATTACAGACAAATAAGGACATCTAACCCGAAAGGGTATCAATTTCATATTTATGTTTCCATTCCTCTTGATTTGGGACTTCTAACTTAGAAAATCGAAGGAGTGGTGGACATGAACAATTCTAAAAGAATTTACAGAGCAGCCATCTATGTTAGATTATCTAAGGAAGATGGCGATCTTGATGATGTGAGAAAAGCTGAAAGTAACAGTATCTCAAATCAGAAATCCCTGATACTTAATTATTTAAAAGACAAAGAAGATATTGAAATAGTATCAATCCGTGAGGATGACGGCTATTCAGGGGCAACTTTTGACCGTCCGGCATTTAAACTTATGATGCAGGATGTGAAAGACGGTATTATAGACTGTATCGTTGTAAAAGATCTTTCGAGGTTTGCAAGAGAGTATATCGACGCAGGGAGATACATTGAGCGGATGTTTCCTGCAATGGGGATACGATTTATAGCGATCAATGATGCCTATGACAGTGCAGATACACAGGCACAGGGAAACGAGATAATCATTCCGTTTAAGAATCTTATCAATGACGCTTATTGCAGGGATATTTCCATAAAAATCCGAAGCCACCTTGAAACAAAGAGACAGAACGGAGAATTTGTAGGAAATTACTGTGTCTATGGCTACAAGAAATCTGAGATTGACCATAATGTGATTGTTCCTGACGAATATGCTGGTCCGGTGGTTCAGGATATTTTCCACTGGATAAAGAACGGAATGAGCCTTGATGCCATAAGTGACAAGCTGAATGCTCTTGGTATTCTCTCACCTATGGCATACAAACTCAGCAATGGCGAAAATTATAAGACAGCATTTCAGAAGAAAGACGAGCTGCTGTGGACTCCTGTTGCGGTAAGGCGTATCGCAACGAATATTATTTATACAGGAACACTTGTACAGGGAAAATTTACAACACCAAACCATAAGGTTAAAACAAAGATATTAAAGCCACAGGAGAAATGGGCAGTATGCCACAACAATCACGAGGCACTGGTATCTTTAAGGACTTTCCAGATTGTACAGCGTCTGTTGTCAGTGGATATGAGAATGGCACCGGGAAAAGATTCTATCTATCTTTTATCCGGAATAGCAGTATGTGCCGACTGTGGGGCACTTATGACACGAAAGGTGTCTACGGTAAATGGAAAAAAGTATGTTTACTATATGTGTTCCAATAACAAGAAGAATAAGAAGTGCAGCTCCCATAGGATAAAAGAGGCAGACTTGGAAAGCCGTGTATTTGATACCTTGAGGGATATGACAGCAATACTTCTGGATGCAGATGAGGTAATAAAGGAAGCTGGCAATAGTGCCAATTTCAGAATAGACCAGAAAAAGACAAAAGAGAGGATCAGTGCAAAAGAGAAAGAGATAACCAAATACAACCAGATGCTTGTTTCGCTTTATGAGGATTACCGAGATGGAATTGTTGATAAATCAGATTTTGCGATTATCAAGGAGAGTTTTGAGGTAAAAAGAGCAGAGGCGGAAAAGGCAATCGACAGGTTGCAGAAGGAAGCGGAAAACATTGCTGCCGGGATTGAAAGAGATACCGAGTGGCTGGAAGAACACAGGAAATGGAAAACAATGCCTTCTCTTACCCGTAATGTGGTAGTGAGCCTTATACAGTCTGTAAAGGTATATGAGGGCGGTGATATAGAAATCGTACTGGACTGTGACGATGAATACAGAAAAATCGTTGCAAGAGCCGGGGAGCTGGAAAGACAGCATGATGCGGAAAGGCTGGTGGTTTAAATGGCAAGGAAGTCAAGAACACAGCCGAAACAGTCCACGGATACGCTGAAGGCTTTATCCAAAGTGTATAAGACTGCCATATATGTGAGGTTATCTGCGGAAAAAGATGAAACGAGAGACAGAAAAACCCTGATCAATCAGAGAAATCTCATTAAGAACTTTGTGGATCAGCAGATGGACATGGAAGTTTATGACATCTATATGGACGATGAAATTTCCGGTACAACATTCGACAGACCGGAATTTGAGCGTATGATGTCGGATATGAGGGCAGGAAGGATCAACTGCATTGTCGTAAAGGATTTGTCCCGCTTGGGTAGAGATTACATTGAAACGGGCAATCTGGTAGAGCGTGTATTCCCGATGATGAATATCCGCTTTGTAGCGATTACGGATAATTATGATTCCTCAAAGAAAGACGCAGACCTTATGGTTGCGGTCACGAATATAGCCAATGATCTGTATGCTAAGGATATTTCAAAGAAAATATCTGCCAGTAAGCAGGAAGCGATGGAAAAAGGTATTCCGACTGGAAATGTGGCTTATGGCTATAAGGTAGTCTTTAATGAAAATAAAGTCAAGGTAATGGTTGAGGATAAGGAAGCCGCAGATGTTGTAAGGTGGATTTTTAATGAGGCAGAAAAAGGTACACTGCATTCTGTGATAGCGGCAGAACTGAATGCGAAGCATATCCTTACACCTGCCCAGTACAGAGTAAGGCATAATATAGAGAAACTTGAAAAGCTGAGTGGAGTTAAGTGGACTGTTGATACATTGTCACAGATTTTAAAGAATGAAGTCTATATTGGAAGATATGTGACTGGTAAAGACAGGGTATGCCTGTACAGACACGAAAAGAGGCATACTACCAATAAAGATGAGTGGTATGTTTTTGAAAATCATCATATTGCACTTATTGCAAAGGAACAGTTCTATGCGGTACAGAAGAATAAAAGAAAGGTAATAAAGCCAACAAAAAAGCAGACAGTGAATATGCTGAAAGGCAAAATCATTTGCGGCTGTTGTGGAAGCAGTATCCATATTCACCCAGAGAAACACGCAAAGGTTTATCTGTGTACGCATAGAAAAAGATATGGAAAGGATAGTTGTAACTGCCTGCCTGTAAAGGTAGACGATGTATATGCAGCGGTGCTTGCCGTTATAAAAGAGCAGATACAGGTCTTTGTTGACAGGGAAATGATATTAAAGGAACACCACAATGACAGCAGGGTAATCAGACAGGAACAGGTATATACGGAAGCCGTGAATAAGTGTGTCAAGGAAATGGACAGGCTTATGGAATTAAAGAGCGGCTTGTATGCAGATTACACAGAAGAACTGCTTGATGAAAAGGAATACCTGCAACTGAACAGGGAGTATTCGCAGCGTATTGAGAAATTGAAGATACAGGCTGATGAATACAGGCAGGCGGCAAGTCAGTATGAAAGTGCTGAAAAGACCGTTGCCCAGTTAAAAGCTGAAATGCTCCGTTTTAAAGGAAAACGCAAGTTGACGCAGGAAATGGTCGATTTGTTTGTTGCACAGGTACGCATATACGAAAACAAGAATCTTGAGATCGTTCTGAACTATGAAGATGAACTGAAAAAATTCGCAGAACTGAATATGGAAAGAGAGGCAGGATAATGGCTGAGAAAAGAAAATTAGCCTTTTATATCCGTCTCTCTGATGCGGATGAGGAGGTAAAAGCAGGAACAAAAGACGAAAGTAACAGTATTACAGGACAGAGAAAACTCTTGTATGCGTATATCAAGAAAACAGAGGAATTTGCAGGTTTTGAGGTACTGGAATACTTTGATGACGGATATTCGGGAACAATGTTCAATAACAGAGCAGAATTCCAAAGGCTCATACAGGACGCAGAGCTTGGAAGATTTGAATGTATCATAGTAAAAGACTTTTCACGATTTGGAAGGGATTACCTTGAAGTAGGCAACTATCTGGAGTTTGTATTCCCTGCAATGGGAATGAGGTTTATTTCTGTCAACGATAATTATGACAGTGACAGAAACTTTGGTGTTACCGGAGGAATGGATGTAGCTTATAAGAATCTGATTTACCAGCTTTACAGTATGGATTTATCAAGAAAGGTAAAGAGTGCCAGAAGGACAAGAAATCTGAGTGGCGAATACACGGCATCATTTGTCTGCTATGGATACAAGAAAGATCCGGACGATAAGCATAAGCTGATAATAGATGAAGAAGCTGCAAAGGTTGTTGTGGAGATATTTTCACTGATCATTGCAGGATATAATGCAAGTGAGGTTGCCCGCATATTAAATGAGAGAAAAATCCCGACAAGAGTTCAAAACCAGTGGAAGAATGGAATCAATTATGTTCCGGTTCATAATAAAGGGGATTATATGTGGGATAATTCAGAAGTTATAGCGATTGTCCAGAATGAGCAGTACAAAGGAATAATGATCCAGAATAAATGTGAAACTGTTGGTTTTGGAGATAATAAGAAGGTTCGCAAACGAAATAAAGAGGACTGGTCTGTTGTAGAAGGTGCAATACCAAGAATAGTAAGCGATGAAATGTTTGATGAAGTCAATAAAATGCTACGGGTTGAAGCCAGAGGGATTGAAAAGAGTACAAAGAAACGTAAGAAAAATCTTTTTATCTGTCCCTATTGTGGAAGAAAGCTGATGAATTCCAGTGCAGTATGTACACCGAAGCTCCTCTGTCCAAAACGCAGGATGGTAAGGACTGGCGAATGTCAGCAGATTTTTATGCTGAAGTCAGAAGCACAGGACAAGGTGCTGGAAATCACAAAGGAAATCTGTAGAACACTTATACAGGAAGAAGAACTTAAAAGGGCATCAAAGGATAAAAGGAAGGTGACAAGCGATGAGTATTTGATTAGTGAGCTTAAAGCGGAGTATGACAGAATATCAAACAGCACAGTTTCTTGTTATCAGTCATACAGAGAGGGAAAGTACACAAAAGAAGAATATGTGCAGCTAAGAAAAACAAACCAAGAGCTGTTAGCTGATCTGGAGAATCAGATATCAGATTTGCAGGAGAAAGCTGCAAATCAGGAGCCTGACACAGAGGAGAAGATAGAACAGCTAACCCAGTATAGTATGCTGGAACAGTATGACGGAGATGTACTTTCCAACATAATTGATAAGGTGCTCATTTACAACGACAAAGATATAGAGGTTGTGTTTAAGGGTGAGAACTTTATCCGAAATGCAGTGTAGTAAACAAAATGAGTAATACAGAAAGCCAGTAGTGAAAAAGCTGCTGGCTTCTTCTATGGGTAGTAACGAAAAGGTTAATAGTAATAAACTATTCTGTACTTTAAAAATCAGTAAGGATTTGATAGAATATGTACAGAAAAAAATAAAATTTTTTTTGTCCCAGTCTTGACAGATGCAGGCTATCCGATCTGGTGGGGAATCGCAGCATGGCCGGTAGACAATTTTGTCAAAGGCAATGACTTTACGGGTAAGACCGTGATTCCGTTCTGCACTTCTTCATCTTCCGGACTGGGTGACAGCGGCAATCTTCTGGAAGAGATGGCAGGGACCGGTGACTGGCAGGAAGGTCACAGATTTAGCTCCGGTGCATCCGATGCAGATGCGGCAGACTGGGTGGCTTCTCTGAATCTGAATGAATAAGGAAATGAGGAAAGCGCAACAATGAAAGTATTGTTGATCAATGGCAGCCCCCACAGAGAGGGATGCACCTACACCGCATTGTGTGAGGTGTCCAGAGCATTAAATGATAACGGAGTGGATACGGACATTTTCTGGATTGGTAATAAAGCATTGAGTGGCTGTATTGCCTGTAAAAAATGTCAGGGCACAGGGAAATGTGTGTTCCAGGATTCGGTTAATGAATTCCTGGAGATCGCCGGAGATTATGACGGATTCGTATTCGGAACTCCCGTTCACTGGGCGGGTGCCACAGGAGCCATGACTTCTTTTATGGACAGAGTCTTTTATGTGGATCTGAATGGCGGCGGCAGCCACTTCCGGCTGAAACCGGCAGCGGCCGTGATCTCGGCCAGAAGAGCGGGAACCACAGTAACCTGGGACCAGATGAATAAGTATTTCGGTCTCATGCAGATGCCCATTGTCACTTCACAGTATTGGAACATGGTACACGGGGCCTGCCCGGAAGACGTGCGGCAGGATCTGGAGGGATTGCAGACCATGCGAACCCTTGGGAACAATATGGCATTTCTCATTAACTGCAAGAACCTGGGACTGAAAATGGGATTGAAACTGCCGGAAGAAGAGAGCCGTATACGAACGAATTTTATAAGATAATCCTGAATAGGGGAACTTTGAAACCGAAAGGTGGAAAGGTTCCCCTTTCTGGTCAGTGAAAAGAGAAGGATGAGAAGATGAATGAAAAACCTAATCCCCCAGCTATGCTGGGGCGAATGGAGTAAGCAGTAGCGTGTAGGATAACGATAAAAAGCCTCCTGTGTTACAATGAGAAAGGTATCGCAAGCCAATCTCAAAACAAAGGAGGCGGTCCTTAATGGACAATCAAAGTTTATCACATGTTCGCTGGAAATGCCAGTACCATATAGTTTTCATACCAAAGTATCGGAAGAAGATATTGTATGGTAAGTTAAAAAATGATGTAAGAGAAATAATCTCAATACTGTGTAAGTATAAGGATGTACAGATTATAGATGGAGCAGTATGTGAAGATCATATACATTTAAGCGTAGCAATACCACCTAAAATAAGTATATCGAGCTTCATGGGATATTTGAAAGGCAAAAGTACACTAATGCTATATGACAGGCATCCGGAACTACAAAGTAAGCGGGATAAGTCATTCTGGGCAAGAGGATATTATGTGTCGACAATTGGTAATATTACAGAAAATGCAATAAAGAAATATATCCAAGAACAGTCGGAAGAGTCACTAAAATGTAGTGTGGAATCTTTTAAAATGAAAGAAATATGGGAGATAGAGCGGTATAATAAAAACTCTTGTAAAACCTTCCCGATTGTGCCAAACTGATAGCTGTGAGATGATAAATTTTGAAAAAAGAATTTCCGGATAAGGAGAGATCATGTCAGAGATATTATTAGGTTCCCATGTGGGAATGTCGGGAAAAGAGATGTTCTTAGGTTCTGTGAAGGAGGCGGCAGAGTACGGTGCCAATGCGCTGATGGTCTACACCGGGGCGCCCCAGAACACGAGACGCAAGGAAATCGGAGAACTGAGACTTGATGAGGGGCTTGTCTATGCCGAAAAAGCAGGCATCCGGGAGATTGTCATTCATGCTCCCTATATTATCAATCTGGGAAATATGGAGAAGCCGGAAATGTTCGATTTCGGTGTGGATTTTCTGGCAAAAGAAGTAAAGCGTGCTGCAGTCTTTCACAGTAAGGTATTGGTACTGCATCCGGGATCTTCCTTAAGTGCCGGTGTGGAAGAAGCTGTGGAGCAGATCGCAAAGGGACTGAATCAGGTGCTTAACACAGACGACAGTGAGGTCAGGATTGCCCTGGAAACTATGGCGGGCAAAGGCAGCGAGGTCGGCAGAACCTTTGAGGAATTACAGATGATCTATGATAAAGTGGAACGGAAGGACAGACTGAGGGTATGCTTTGATACCTGCCATGTAAACGATGCAGGATATGATCTGGTGAATGACTACGAGGGTGTGCTGGCGCAGTTTGACCGTGTGCTGGGACTGGATCAGATCGCGGTGATTCATGTGAACGACAGCCTCAATCCTTTAGGCTCCCATAAGGACCGCCATGCAAATATTGGACAAGGCACCATTGGCTACGACACGTTGCACCGGATCGTCCATGACGAACGGTTCGCAGGGGTACCGAAGATCTTGGAGACACCATGGCTCTGCGCGGAGGGAGAAACTAAGAAGACGATTCCTCCTTACAAGCAGGAGATCGCATGGCTGTTGCAATAAAAAGAGAAAGGAAGGATAAAGAATGGCAAAATTAGTAGTATTTTATTCCAGAGCAGACGAAAATTATTTTGGCGGTCAGCACCGCTACATCAAAGTCGGCAATACCGAAAAAGCGGCAAAAACGATTGCACAGATCACCGGAGCGGATCTGTTTAAGATTGAGCAGAAGGTACCTTATGCGGCAGATTATAATACCTGCGTGGCAGAAGCCAGAAAGGATTTTCAGGAGAATGCCAGACCGGAGCTTGTGAATCTGCCCACAAATCTGAACGCTTATGATGAGATTTACTTAGGCTACCCCAATTACTGCGGCACCATGCCCATGGCAGTATACACATTCTTAGAGACCTATGATTTCTCAGGGAAGACCATTCATCCCTTCTGCACTCATGAAGGCAGTGGCCTGTCACATACCGAGGACGATATCCGTAAGACCGCAAAAGGCGCGATCGTGGAAGAGGGACTTGCCATCCACGGAAGTAGCGTGGATAATTCCAAGAGCCTGATCGAAGGCTGGCTGTAGAAACTCGTAACTTGAGAGTTACGCGAGCAAGGAGCCGCGCATAGGCAAAATAAGAACCGTGATTGGGAGCTTGCTCACAAATCACGGTTTTTACTTTTGCCATGATGCGGCGAACGCCGCGATATGAAATAAGATTGGCAGCGGTTTTTGCTGACAATCTTATGAATAGCGTGGCTTATTGCAGATGTGACGAATCACTGTAGCTCGCATTGGGGCTACTGGTTTCCTCTAAAACAGCCTCAAACTAATGAAAATGGTGGAAATTTAATAGAAAAAAGTTCTATAGAAGAAGCAATTCCTCTGTTTTAGATCTTTTCTGCAATTATGGAGGAAATTATTTACTCCCAAAACAATAATTCCACTATTTTCTGTTATTCGATGGATTTTAGCGGAATCAGTAAACAGAATGCCCACGGTGGACGGAATGTCCCTCCGAAGACGTTTGTCGGGAGGTGTTGATATTTTCTCGAAAAGTGTTGAACATCAGGGTGGAGCGAACAGGACGTTCGCGACAGGCTCCAGTTGCCATGGATGGCAACTGGAGCCGTGCCCGTGCGGATTAGAACCGCTACTCACTTTTCGTCAGAAAATTCCCACCGGGAGACCTTACATCGAGGAAGGATGTTCCGTCCGCCGTGGGTATTCGTGGGGGTTACGGCAACCCTACGTTACGAGCCATGCACCCAATTCATAAATGTGTCGCAAAGGGCGCTCCACATTTATTTCATTGACGGCTGTCGCCGTATAAAGTCAAAAACAAAAACAGCGACTTGTGAGCAAGCTCCCAGATCGCTGTTTTCGTTTTGACTTTGCATGGCTCGTAACTCTCAATTTAATATTTCTTCCAGCAGGACGGCAGCAGGATCACGAGCATGGGGAACAGCTCCAGTCTTCCAGCCAGCATATCGAACATCAGCACGCATTTGGACAGGGGACTGAACAATGCGAAATTCTGGGTGGGACCGACTAATTCCAGGCCGGGACCGATATTGTTCAGGGTGGCCAGTACTGCGGTAAAGTTTGTGCTCAGGTCATATTCGTCCAGACAGACGATCAGCAGGGAAACGAAGAGTACGATAAAATAAGCCGTCATATAGACATTGGTGGAACGAAGCGTCTCGTGGGACAGATTGTGTCCGTCCATCTTGATCTTTTTCACCATCCGGGGATGGATCATCATGGACAGCTCCTTGCGGATCGCCTTGAAGAGGATCAGCACACGGGATACCTTTATACCGCCGCCGGTACTGCCGGCACAGGCTCCGATCATCATCAGAAGCAGAAGAATCGTCTTCGACAATTGCGGCCACATATTGAAATCCGTGGTGGCAAATCCGGTGGTGGTGATGATCGTTCCTACCTGGAAAAAGGAGTGCCGTAGTGTCTCTCCCAAAGTTGCATAGAGCGGGCGGATATTCCAGGCAATCGTCAGAGCACTGGCGAAAATGATCAAAAAATACCAACGAACTTCTTCGAAGGAAAAAGCTTCCTTAAACTGCTTTCTTAACAGACAGAAATATACCGTATAATTGACACCGCTTAAGATCATAAGTACCGTTACTGCATTCTGTATCAGTGGAGAGTAACCGCCGATACTGCTGTTCTTGACACCGAAACCACCGGTGCCGACACTGCCGAAGGTCGTACACAGGGAATCAAACATCGGCATACCGCACAGGCATAGCATGATCACACCAAAAACAGTGATCGCCATATAAAGTCCATAGAGGATTTTCGCAGTATCCCGGACTCTCGGTACCAGCTTGCTGACGGAAGGACCCGGGCTCTCCGCACGCATCAGGTTCATGGTAGAGCCCCCCATCATCGGCAGGATCGCCATAATGAATACGAATACGCCCATACCGCCGATCCAGTGAGTGAAACTGCGCCAGAACAGGCTGGCATAGCTGAGTGCTTCCACATCGGACAGGATACTGGAACCTGTGGTCGTAAAGCCGGAGATCGTCTCGAAGAGAGCATCAATATAAAAAGGGATCTCTCCGGTGAGAACGAAGGGAATAGCACCGAAAACAGACATGACAAACCATCCCAGTGCAACGGCGGTGAAGCCTTCCCTGACGTACAATTCCTTAAAACGTCCTGTGTGCCTAAAACTTAACAATTTTCCCAAAATGAAACAAATAGCTGCAGTCACCAGATAGATCAGTGCCACATGATATTCTCCGTAGATCATACCCACGATCCAGGGAAGCAGTAAGAATAAAGCCTCAAATTGTAAAATAAATCCGATAATAAAACTCAATATCGCAAAATTCATGATAATTACCCTTCAATAATATCTTTAATATCATTCAGCCGTGCATGTGTCAGTACTACGACCACATAATCACCTACATGGAGTTCATCCTGACCACCGGGGATAATAGCCTGCCCTCCGCGGACGATGGAACAGACCAGGATATTTTTCCGGATGTGCAGACGGTTCAGAGGCACATTGGTAACGGCAGAATCCTCTTTGATGTAGAATTCCAGCGCCTCCGCATGACCGTCCTCCAGCTTATACAGATTTTCCACATTACTGTTGAGAGATTCGTTCATGGATCGTGCATATTTAATGATCATATCTGCAGTCACCAGGCGTGGATAGGAGATCGTATCCAGCTTGATATCACTTAAGACCCCACTGAAGTTGATACGGTTGATCTTGGTGACTACCTTTGCATGGGAAGTCCGTTTCGCATACAGTGACAGGAGGATATTTTCCTCATCCAGTCCGGTCAGCGCAGCAAAAGCATCTACGTTCTCCAACCCCTCCTGTATCAGAAGACGTTCATCCGTACCGTCGCCGCAGATGATGGAAGCCTTGGGAAGCAGCTCGCTCAGATGCTCACAGCGGGCGGGATCCTGATCGATGATCTTGGTATGAATGCCGACTTCTAAAAGTCTTCTTGCCAGATAATAAGCAATGGTGCCGCCACCGACGATCATGGCAGTACGTGCCCTGCCGGCACCGATACCGATCTTTTTAAAGAAATCATTTGCCTTGGGAGGAGTGGACACAATCGCAACCACATCACCTTCCCGGAAGACAAAATCACCTCGGGGGATCAGCACCTGATCACCTCTGGTGACCATACATACCAGTACATCACATTTTAAGGTGGTACGGATGTGGATCAGTTCATAATTATTTAAGAGACAGTCGTGGGTCACGCGGAAATGCAGAAGCTCGATCCTTCCCTTGGAAAAAGTATCAATCTTAACTGCAGAAGGGAACTGGAAGATCCGGGCGATCTCTGCTGCGCTGGACAGCTCCGGGTTGATGATCATGGCAAGCCCCAGTTCTTCCCGCAGAAAAGCAATCTCATTATTGTAGATCGGATTGCGGACACGGGCGATGGTCTTACAATGTCCAGCTTTTTTCGCAATGACACAGCACAGAAGGTTCTGTTCATCGGATCCGGTCACGGCGATTAGCAGATCAGCATGGTCAATGCCGGCCTCGGACAGTGTCTGGAAGCTGACGCCATTTCCTACGATGCCCATAGCATCCAGATCATCCGTGATGGAGTTCACTTTTTCCTCATTTGTATCAATTACGGTGATATTGTGATTTTCACCGCCCAATTGTTCTACCAGGGTGTAGCCTACTTTGCCGCAGCCCACAATGATAATGTTCATAAATATCCTCCAAAATAAAATTCATAAAAACAGATATCGTTTAGGTATTATAGCACACTATGGAAAAAAAGAGAAGAATGGAAGGAATATCTTGTCCACGGAAACATATATTGAACTATTCAGAAGCATGAAAACCAGAAGAAACAGGGAATTAAGAAATATCAGCCGAATACGGGAAAAACTCCGGTGAGTTACGGGAGGTGGAATATGGACAGCCTGCTGCGGATATTTCCACAAAAGAGAAGAGATTTCTGGAAGGAAACAGCAGAGAAAGGACAAGAGGTGTGTGAGATCAGGCTTAGGGTGGACAGACCGGTGATCATTGAGACAAAGCGAAGAGAGTTATTCCTGAATCATCGTGGACAATGGCTGGAGAATCCCTGCGGTGCATATTCCGTAGAGGAAGCAGAGATCCGGGAGCTGATCGCATATCTGTGTCAGGATTCCCTATATGCTTATGCGGACGAGATCCGGCAGGGCTTCCTGACGGTGGAAGGAGGACATAGGATCGGTCTGTGCGGACAGGCTGTGCTGGAAAATGAAAGCAGACTGCGGACACTGAAAAATATTTCTTTTGTAAATATCCGTGTGTCTCATGAGGTCAAGGGAGCTGCAGATAAAATACTTCCACAGTTATATCGGGGCGGCCGGTTTCAAAATACACTGATCGTATCACCACCGGGATTCGGCAAGACAACACTGCTCAGGGATCTGATCCGGCAGCTGTCCGATGGCAATGCTTATGGACCGGGACTTAGGGTAGGCGTGGTGGATGAGCGTTCAGAGCTGGCAGGTGCTTACCGGGGAAGACCTCAAAATGATCTGGGAATGCGGACGGATGTTCTGGATGCCTGCCCCAAGGCTTTGGGAATGCTTCTATTGTTACGCTCCATGTCTCCGCAGGTCATTGCGGTGGACGAACTGGGAGAAGATGCGGATATCCGTGCATTACATAAGGCAGCTGCCTGTGGCTGTCGTCTGCTGGCCACGATACACGGAACGGATGAGAAGGATGCGGCCAGACGTCTTGGAATCGATGAGATCTGTCGGATGTTTGACAGGATCGTGATCTTAAAGGGAAGGGGACTGATGGAATGCAGATGTTTGGAGGGGGACTGATCCTCATCGGCTGTCTGGGCCTGGGACTGTGGTATAGGCAGCAGATGGTGTTGAGACTTCATTTTACCAGGGAGTTAATCTGCATTTTAGAGCAGTGGATCAGCGAGATCCGCTACAACAGATCCTCACTTCCGGAATGCTGCCGGCAGATCGGCAGACAGCGCAAGGACTGCCTGGGAGAGATCTGCGACAGTGTCTACCGTGAATATGCAGCTTCGGAGGCTGCCGGTTTTTTAGAATTTGCGCAGGAGAGCTTCCGACGCAGGCTAAAGCCCCTGCCCCTAAAAAAAGAGGATATCGAGCAGTTTCTGCTTTTTGTGGGAAACGAGGGTTATGCGGATGAAGCCATGCAGATCCGGGCAATGGAACTGTCCAGACAGAGGCTGGAACAGACCGCAGAGACGCAACAGCGGGAGCTGATACAGAAATGCAGACTTTCGGTAGGGCTGGGGGCGATGAGCGGATTGCTTTTACTGATACTGTTAGTCTGACACGGATCAAAGGATGACAGAGAGAAGAGAAAAGGACGGGGAAAGATGGGAATAGGACTGATCTTTAAAATCGCAGCGGTAGGGATCCTTGTAACAATACTCAGCCAGGTCTTAAAACACAGCGGCAGGGAGGAACATGCCTTTCTGATCAGCCTGGCGGGGCTGATTCTGGTACTTAGCTGGATCGTTCCTTATATCTACGATCTGTTTGATACCGTGCAGACCCTGTTTTCGTTTTAGGAGGAAAAATGGCAGAGATCATTAAGATAACATTACTGGGAATTGGGGGAGTGTTGTTTGCCGTACAATTCAGGCAGCAGCGTCCGGAATACGCGCTGCTCATTGGATTTTCCTTAAGTGTACTGGTGTTCTCTTATGTGTTGGGACTGGCGGGAAGCTTGCTGGATGAGTTCTTAGGCCTGCAGCAATATTTAGGAGAGACACAAGGGTATCTTGGTATTTTAATGAAAGTAGTGGGGATTACCTATCTGTGTGAATTCAGCGCCGGTATGTGTAAGGATGCCGGGTTCGCGGCAGTATCGGATCAGATTGAGATCCTGGGAAAATTATCGGTGTTGTTTGCCGGGCTGCCGATTTTACTTGCGGTGATCCGGCAGATTTACGGCATCTTGTAGGAGCGGTTATGCAGATGGACATGATGTGGCAGGAATACGGCATGGATGAGCTGGAGAAAGGAATGCAGCAGCTGTTTCCCGACTTTCGGATATCAGCGGCGCAACTGCTTGGACAGTTATTACAGGGGGATGTACTGGGAGCGGCAGGGACCCTTGTGCAGGAAGTGATGCGGGGAATGGGGACTTATGTCTCCGGCATAAAAAATATACTGATCTGGCTGATCGTGTTGGGAATTCTGTCCGCGTTGCTGATTCATTTCGTTGAGGTTTTCGATAAACATCAGATCGCGGACTTAAGCTTTTATTTTATTTATCTGCTGATGGGAGTGATCCTGCTGCAATGTTTTTTTGATGTGCTGCAGACGGCGAGAGACATCATGGGAAATATCATACTGTTTGTTAAACTGATGGTGCCCACCTATCTGCTGGCGGTGGGAGTGGCTTCGGGTCCCACTACAGTAGGTGCCGGATATCAGTTGATGCTATTATTGATCTATGGAACGGAGAAAATATTATTGGGAGTGGTATTACCTCTGATCTACAGCTACGGTCTGCTGAATCTGATCAACGGGATCTGGGTGGAGGAGAAGCTGGCGCTTCTGACAGACCTGCTGGAAAAGGCGATCGGCTGGATACTGAAGGCGTCCCTGGGAGTGGTCACGGGGATCAGCGTGTTCCAGTCACTGATCACACCGGTATTAGATTCTGTGAAGACTTCCGCAGTGGAAAAAGCACTTTCCGCACTGCCGGGGATCGGAAATGCGGCAGATGGGATTTTAGAGCTGGCGGTGGGCTCGGCAGTGGTGATCCGCAACAGTATCGGTGTGCTGCTGTTATTGTTGTTAATTGCGGCATGTGCCGTTCCGCTGTTACAGATTTTGCTTACTGCGGTTTTCATCAAAGGTGCGGCAGCTTTTATAGGGATCGTCAGTGATAAGCGAGTGACCAATTGTACGGATCGTATGGGTAATGCCGGGATGTTATTGTTCCGCACTGCGGGGACGGCGATGCTTCTGTTTTTGATCACATTGGCACTTTTGGCAACGGGAAGCAAAGGGGTGTGAGCAGATGCAGTGGTTATACCGGGTCGTGGGACAGGCGGGGATTTTTCTGATCTGTGCCCAGACAATCGTTCATTTCAGACCAAAGGAAGCTTATGAGAAATATTTAAAGCTGTTATTGTCCGTGATGCTTTTGACCCAGCTTCTGCAGCCGGTTCTGAGTGTTTTCGGCGGGGGCGCGGATCAAAATGTACAGGCACAGGTGGAGGAATTTACAGAAGAAATGCAGTCGGTACTGAACCGGGCTTCTGAGCGGGCAAAACAGTCGCAGGAAGACATCGGGAATACGGCAGCTGCCGTGGTGCAGGAAGCAGAGGAAGCTCCGGAGGGAAAGCCCACGGAACAAAAGAAAATGAGTACGGAAAATGCAGAAGATGACGGGATCTATGTGGAAATTCCACAGGTCAGGCTGGAATGATGGAGAAGTCCGGCGGAAGTTCATGGAAAATACCGGGGAAAAGGATCTAAGTCAGGGAAAAAGAAAAAGAGGTGAGAAACAGTGGGAGAATTCTGGGAAAAGATTACAGGCAGCATAAGTGCAGGCAGTTCTGCACCACCGAAATGGTTCCGTCGGGATAATCTGCTGATTTTGGTGCTGTTGGGCGTTCTTTTGTTTATCATCGCTCTTCCGGTGAAAAAAGAAGATCCTGCGGCGACGGATACAGGCACGGAGATCACAGAGCAGTACAATGCCGGAATTTTAACGTCCTCCGGACAGCAGAATGTGGCACAGCAGGATACGGTGTATGTCGGGACACAGGCAGTGACGGCAGGCAGTATGGAAGAATATGCTGCCTATCTGGAAGAAAAATTGAAAAAAATGTTGGAATCCGTTCGGGGGGTGGGAGAGGTGGAGGTCATGATCACGCTGGAATCCTCGGAGGAAAGAATCGTGGAGAAAGACATGACCGCAGAACGCTCCCAGACAGAGGAACAGGATTCCGCGGGAGGAACCCGTACCGTGAGTTCATCAAACACCGGATATCAGACGGTGTATCAGGAGGGCAGTCAGGGCTCCCCTTTTGTAGTGAAGACGATCACCCCCAAAGTGGAAGGGGTTCTGGTGGTGGCGGAAGGAGCCGGAAAGGGCAATATGACTGGCGAGATTACGCAGGTCGTCCAGGCACTTTTTGGCGTGGAAGCCCACAAAGTCAAGGTGCTGGAAAAATAAACCGCAGGAAACATATCCGTCAGGGCGGGTACATACAATAGAGTATAAAATCAAGAAGGCAGATACAGGCCTTTGGAAAAGGGGAACGCAGTGAAAAACTTAATTAAGAAAAATCAGCTTATGATTACCGCACTTGCCATTATGATAGCCATTGCAGGTTATCTGCAATTTGCGGGGACCAACCTGGAAAAGGAGTATCTGACGTCGGACAATACAGAAGATCTCAGTGCAGTGGATTCTACGGATATTGTCACAGATATAGAAAGCCTGGATTCGGATGTGGAGATCGTCATGGAGGATTATCTGGATGAGGATATGCAGGTGGCGGAGGCAACACCGGACGAGGGAGAGATCCCTGGCGAGGCGGTACTGACCGGAACCAACGCAGTGGAGGTGTTGTCCGCGGCGAGACTGTCCAAGGAACAGACCAGAGCCCGGAACAAAGAGACTTTGCTGGAGATCATAAATAGTACGGAGCTTAGCGATGCCCAGAAGCAGGAAGCAGTGGATAGTATGGTACATATGACGGAGATTGCCGAAAAAGAAGCCGCGGCGGAGGTGCTGCTGCAGGCGAAGGGATTTAGTGAAGCGGTGGTCAGCATCAACGGGGATGCTGTGGATGTCGTGGTCAATGCAGCGGAACTGTCCGATGTACAGCGGGCACAGATCGAAGACATTGTAAAAAGAAAGACGGATATCGCGGCGGAAAATATCGTTATCAGTACCATTACACAGTGATATTTTTGTGTACATAGGGAGAAAATTATGTTATGATACCAAGGGTCGAGAATCGATGGTGCGATGCAAGCTTGCTTGCGAGAGCATCCGGAGATTCGAGAGCCGTACCACATGAGCAGGCAGCCATTTTCGAAGAAAATGTGCGGACTGCGAATGCGGTCTGGATTGTGAGAGTGCGACGCACGGAACAATCCAGATGGTATCATAGATAACCCGGAACAGCACCGGGCAGCCATTTTCGAAGAAAATGTGCGGATGAGGAATATATATATGAAGAGAGTCTTTTTAATTGTACTGGACAGCTTCGGTATCGGTGAAATGCCGGATGCCGGAGCTTACGGTGATATCCATGTGAATACTTTAAGAAGTGTATCCAAAAGTTCCTATTTCCATATGGATCATATGAGAGACCTGGGGCTGTTTAACATCGACGGTGTGGAAGTCGGAGAGAAGACAACGCATCCCATGGCAGCTTATGCCCGTATGACAGAGCGTTCCCGTGGAAAGGATACTACCATCGGACACTGGGAGATCGCAGGTATTTATTCTCCCAAGCCCCTGCCCACCTATCCGGACGGATTTCCCGAGGAGGTACTGGAGGAGTTCCGTATCCGTACCGGCAGAGATGTTCTGTGCAACAAGCCTTACTCCGGCACACAGGTCATTGCAGATTACGGGGACGAGCATGTGCGCACCGGCAAATTGATCGTATATACTTCTGCGGACAGTGTGTTCCAGATCGCCGCGCATGAGGATGTGGTTCCCGTGGAACAGTTATATGACTATTGTCGTATTGCCAGACAGATCCTGCAGGGAGAGCACGGTGTGGGGCGTGTCATTGCCAGACCTTTCATTGGTGAGAGCGGACATTATACCCGTACCCCCAGAAGACATGATTTTTCCCTGCTGCCTCCCGCAGTTACCATGTTAGACCAACTGAAGGCTGCCGGCAGGGATGTTATTGCTGTGGGCAAGATTCAGGATATTTTCGTAGGCAAGGGAATTACCGAGCATGTATACACTTCCGGTAATGCGGAAGGTATCGAGCGGACTCTGGAATATCTGGATAAGGATTTTGAAGGACTCTGCTTTATTAATTTAGTAGATTACGATATGCTCTACGGTCACAGAAGAGATGTGGACGGCTATGCGAAGGCACTGGCTTATTTTGATGAGAAGCTGCCGGGGATTCAGGCTCATATGAAGCCTGAGGATATTCTCATGATCACAGCAGATCACGGCTGTGATCCTGCCTATAAGGCTACCACGGATCACACTAGGGAATATACACCGTTTATTATGTACGGTGCCCCCGTGACACCGGGCAGCCGCGGAACGAGATCGACCTTTTCCGATATCGGAGCTACGGTACTGGATTACTTCGGAATCATTCCGGAATTTGAAGGGGACTCTGTATTAAAGACAGACCCGTCATAGAAAGCAGATTACCGGAAGCTGCGAAAATAGATTTTAAGATATATTTGGAGGATTATAGTAGTGAGTAACAATTATACAGAAGAGATCAACCGCCGTCGTACTTTCGCCATTATCTCTCACCCGGATGCCGGTAAGACGACCCTGACCGAGAAGTTCCTGCTCTACGGAGGAGCCATCAACCTGGCGGGAAGCGTAAAAGGTAAGGCGACAGCGAGACATGCGGTGTCCGACTGGATGCAGATTGAGAAGGACAGAGGTATTTCCGTAACCTCTTCCGTGCTGCAGTTTGAATATGACGGTTATTGTATCAATATTCTGGATACTCCGGGACATCAGGATTTCTCCGAGGATACCTACCGTACCCTGATGGCAGCAGATTCCGCAGTCATGGTCATCGATGCATCCAAGGGCGTCGAGGCACAGACGAGAAAGCTGTTTAAAGTCTGTGTCATGCGTAAGATCCCCATTTTCACTTTTATCAATAAGATGGACCGTGAAGCCAGAGATACCTTTGAACTGTTAGACGACATCGAGAAGGAGCTGGGTATTGCCACCTGCCCCATCAACTGGCCTATTGGCTCAGGTAAGGCATTCCAGGGTGTCTACGACCGTGAGAAAAAGTGTGTGATCGCTTATTCCGATACCGAGAAGGGAACGAAGGAAGGAACATCCACCGAGATTCCCATTCAGGATGAAGAGCATCTGAAGGAACTGATCGGAGAGGACGCAGCGGACAAGCTGTTAGGTGAGGTGGAACTGTTGGACGGCGCCAGTGCAGAGTTTGATCTGGACGAAGTACAGAAGGGTAACCTGACCCCGGTATGCTTCGGATCTGCATTGACCAACTTCGGTGTGGAGATCTTCTTAAAGCACTTTCTGCATATGACCACCACACCACTGCCCAGAAAAGCGGACATCGGCATGATCAATCCTACGGAGCATGAGTTCAGCGCTTTTGTATTCAAGATTCAGGCGAATATGAACAAGGCACACAGAGACCGTATCGCATTTATGCGTATCTGCTCCGGCAAATTCGATGCAAATATGGAAGTACGTCATGTGCAGGGCAATAAGGTGATGAGATTATCCCAGCCCCAGCAGATTATGGCGGACGAACGTAAGATATTAAATGAGGCTTATGCCGGAGATATTATTGGTGTGTTCGACCCCGGTATTTTCTCCATTGGAGATACCCTGTGTATGCCCAAGGAGAAGTTCCAGTACGAGGGTATTCCTACCTTCGCACCCGAGCATTTCGCCAGAGTGCGCCAGGTAGATACCATGAAGAGAAAACAGTTTGTTAAGGGCGTGGAGCAGATTGCCCAGGAAGGTGCCATTCAGATCTTCCAGGAGTTCAATACCGGTCTGGAAGAGATCATCGTCGGCGTAGTTGGTGTACTGCAGTTCGATGTATTGAAGTACCGCCTGGAGAACGAATATAACGTGGAGATCCGTCTGGAAAACCTGCCTTATGAGCACATCCGCTGGATCGAGAACAAGGACGAGATCGACCTTGCCAAATTGTCCGGAACTTCCGATATGAAGAAGGTTAAGGACATGAAAGGGAATCCTTTGCTTCTGTTCGTTAATTCCTGGAGCATCGGCATGACCCTGGATCGTAATAAAGGACTGGTGCTGACGGAGTTCGGACGCAACTGATACCGGAAATATACCTGAGAGAACGAGATAACACATGTGCAGGGGATAGAATGCGGGAAATGTTTCAGGCAAGATTTAAAAAAATATATATCGCACTTTTCATGCTGCTGTTTTTGACGGGATGCTCCTCAGAGGAGATCCTGTCGGAAGTGCCGCAGACCATTGTACTGCCCGTAGAGGAGATCGACAGTCTGCCCGGACAGGAAGCGGAGGAGACGACCGCAGAAAGCGATAATACAGAGAGCTGTTCCCTCTTAGAGGAGGGAGGCTCTCGTTTTGCATACGAGAGTCTGGACGCACAGGAACAGATCTGGTACGGAGAGATCGAGCAGGCCCTGGGAGAGATGACAGATACGGTAAAACTGTCCACAGAGCCCATCGAACAGGGACTGGACGAGCAGGATATCGACCGGATCTTCCAGTGCGTGCTGATCGATCATCCCGAGATCTTTTATACTACGGGATACACCTACACCAAATATTCCAGAGGGGACCGGACGGTAGGAATCGATTTTGCCGGGACCTATTCGCTGCCTGGGGAAGAAGCAGTAAGAAAGGCGGAAGAGATCCGTGAGAGGGCATCGGAATGGCTTTCAGATATCCAGCCGGATGCATCGGAATATGATAAAGTAAAAGCAGTCTATGAGAAAATCATATTTTCCACGGATTATGATCTGAATGCTTCGGACAATCAGAACATTGCCTCGGTATTTTTAGGAAATTCTTCGGTCTGCCAGGGATATGCCAAAGCAACACAGTATCTGTTGAACCATCTGGGAGTGATGTGCACGCTGGTACAGGGAACGGTGGACACCGGGGAGGCGCATGCATGGAATCTGGTGCGGGTGGACGGTGACTATTATTATGTGGATACGACCTGGGGAGATGCCTCCTACCGAATGGAGGATGGCAGTGGGAAGGAAGAATTACCGGAGATTAATTATGATTATCTGTGTGTGACCACGCAGGAGCTGCTTCGCACCCACCGCATCGAAAGTGTGGTAGCCATGCCGGAATGCACTGCCACGCAGGCAAATTACTATGTCAGGGAAGGCGTATATTTTACGTCATATGATGCAGAACAGATGCAGAGCATCTTCGACAGGGCATGGGAGAGCGGCAGGACGGAGATCACATTAAAATGCGCAGATGAGGAATGCTACCGGGAGATCTGCAGGGTGCTGATCGATGAGCAGGAGATCTTTTCCTATATGCCGGGAAACAGCAGTACCATTGCTTATGCGCAGAATGGCAAACAATTATCCTTGACTTTTTGGGTGACAAATGAATAAGGATTTGGTATACTGTAACTAATTAGTTATTATTAGGAGGATCAGCTATCATGGAAAAAGAAATAGATAAGAAGAACCTGGTATTAAAGGAAGATGAGAGCATCGGTACGGTACAGATCGCAGATGATGTAGTAGCAATGATCGCATCCCTGGCAGCTACGGAAGTAGACGGTGTCAGCGCCATGGCAGGCAATATCACCAACGAACTCATGAGCAAGGTAGGTGTGAAGAATCTTACCAAGGGCGTTAAGGTGGAAGTACAGGGCAAGAATGTGACCGTGGATCTGGCAGTGACCATGGAGTACGACTACAATATCCCCACCACCTGCCAGGCAGTACAGCAGAAGGTGAAGAATGCCATCGAGTATATGACAGGACTGACCTGCTCAGATGTAAACATCCGCATTGCCGGTGTGAACATGAAGAAGGATAAATAAGAGGAATTACAGGAAGATATTATGGGAAGACACGAGCAGAGAGAACAGGTTTTCAAACTTTTATACCGTGTGGAGTTTCATACACCGGAAGATATGCCGGAACAGATCGCATTGTTCCGCGAGAATAATGAGGAAGTTCCTTCCTGGCAGGATGCGGATGCCATCGCAGCCCGTTTCGAGAAGATTAAGGACAAGATCCCGGAACTGGATAAGCTGTTGAATGAGAATACCGAAGGCTGGGATACCACCCGTGTGGGAAAGGTAGAACTCGCAGTGTTACGTCTTGGTGCGTATGAGCTGCGCTATGATGACGATATCCCGGACGGGGTAGCAATCAACGAGGCAGTGGAGATCGCCAAAAAATACGGTCAGGAGAGCTCCGGCGGATTCGTCAATGCGATCCTTGCCAAGATTATGAAATCCGGTGAGTAGGATACAGAATGTAATCAGCGTAAGACAACTGAATACGTACATTAAAAATATGTTCACGCAGGATTACTTTTTACAGACGGTGTTTGTAAAAGGTGAGGTAAGCAACTGTAAATACCATCCCTCTGGACATATTTATTTTACGTTAAAGGATTCTGCCAGTGCCCTGAACTGTATTATGTTCGCGGGAGACCGCAGGGGCCTTTCGTTTCGGCTGACGGAAGGGCAGCAGGTGATCGCGAAGGGATCCGTGAGCGTATTTGAGCGTGACGGCAGATACCAGCTGTATGTGAAGGAAGTAACCTTAGACGGTGCCGGTGCCCTATATGAAAAGTATGAACAGTTAAAACGAGAGCTGGCGGAAGAGGGAATGTTTGCCCCGGAGTATAAGCAGACGATTCCGAAGTACATTCATACCCTTGGAGTGGTGACGGCGGATACCGGCGCGGCGGTGCGGGATATCATACAGATCGCCACCAGACGTAATCCTTACGTACAGATCATATTATATCCGGCACTGGTACAGGGAGCTTCGGCAGCTCCTTCCATTGTAAATGGGATCCGGGCACTGGAGAGACAGGGCGTGGATGTCATGATCGTGGGACGCGGCGGTGGATCCATAGAGGATTTGTGGGCGTTTAATGAGAGAATGGTAGCACAGGCGGTATTTGACTGTACAGTGCCTATTATCTCGGCGGTAGGACATGAGACCGATACCACGATCATTGATTATGTATCGGATCTGCGTGCACCGACACCGTCCGCAGCGGCAGAACTGGCGGTGACGGCAGTAAGCGACATCGATCAGGAGATACTGAACGGACAGGAGAGGCTGTACCGGCAGATGGACCGGGTATTGCGGCGCAAGAAGCAGCAGGCGGAACAGATGGAGATGCGCTTGAAATATTTAAGCCCGGCCAACCGCATCCGTGAGAAGAGGACTTACAGCATACAGCTGGAAGAACGGTTAGAGAACCGGATGCAGACGATCCTGCGGGACCGCAGACACACCCTGGCGCTTTATATTGAGCGGATGAAGGCGGTCTCGCCGTTAGAGAAGTTGAACAGTGGCTACTCTTATGTGGAAGCTGCGGATGGGAAAAATATCCGTTCTGTGACACAGGTGCGTGAAGGTGACAGCCTGAGGATCCGGGTAAGTGATGGCATGATCGATGCCAAAGTGGAACAGGTGCAGCAGGGCGACAGATTCACCGTGTGACCCAGGGAAGAGGACCATGGACGGAGGTATTAAATTTTGGCAGGAAAAAAGAAAACAGAAGAACAGGAACAACGCAGTCTGGAAGAGAATTTTTCCGAACTGGAGGAACTGCTTGAACAGCTGGAAGCAGAGGATATTTCTCTGGAGGATGCGTTTACGGCATACAGTAAGGGGATGAATGTTCTGAAACAATGCAATGAACAGATCGACCGGGTGGAGAAGCAGGTCATGAAGCTGAACGAAGAGGGAACACTGGAGCCTCTGGATCCACAGTAAAGATACCGGCAGGAAGAGGAAGGACGGCATTGACATGGAAGAAACGATATTCAGACATGAATTACAGAAGAGAACGGCAGCCATTGAGGAACTGCTGAAGGAATATCTTCCGGCGGAGGAAGGATATCAGAAGACAGTCATAGAAGCTATGAATTACAGTCTCATGGCGGGAGGAAAAAGACTGCGTCCCATGCTGATGCAGGAGACTTACCGGATGCTCGGCGGCAGGGATGATATCATTGAACCTTTCATGGCAGCGATCGAGATGATCCATACATATTCGCTTGTGCACGATGACCTTCCGGCTATGGACAATGACGAATACCGCAGAGGACGCAAGACCACCTGGTCTGTATACGGCGATGGTATGGGAGTGTTAGCGGGTGACGGACTGCTCAATTATGCCTTTGAGACTGCATTCCGAGCTTTTCCGGCATATGCCGTGGGAAAACTGGTGGATGAGAACTATCCGAGAGTAGCTGCGGCACTGAATATTTTAGCACGTAAGGCGGGAATCTACGGCATGATCGGCGGACAGAACGCAGACATTGAGGCAGAGGAACAGACGACGCCCCTGACTACGGAGCAGATCCTTTTTATTCATGCCAACAAAACAGCAGCCCTGATCCAGTCGGCAATGACCATCGGCGCCACCCTGGCAGGTGCCACGGACGAGGAGATCGCGGCACTGGAGCTGTGTGCTTACAATGTCGGCATTGCATTTCAGATCCAGGACGATATTCTGGATGTGATAGGTGACAGCAAGGAGCTTGGTAAAGCCACCGGCAGCGATGCACAGAATCATAAGCAGACCTATGTGACATTACACGGACTGGAGGAATCCGGCAGGGAAGTGGAACGGCTTACCGGGGAAGCGGTAGCGGTTTTGGATGGTTTCTCGGGAGAACATGAATTCCTGAAGGAACTGTTACTGCATCTGGTCCACAGAACAAAATAGCAGAGGAAAAGCGAATGTTACTGGATAAAATCGAAAAAGCAAATGATATTAAAAAGATAGATAAATCGGACTACGGGGAACTGGCGGAGGAGATCCGGCAGTTCCTGATCGAGAAGATCAGTGTTACCGGAGGACACTTAGGCTCCAACTTAGGAGCGGTGGAACTGACCATGGCACTGCATCTGGTACTGAATCTCCCGGAGGACAAGATCATCTGGGATGTAGGTCACCAGTCTTATACCCACAAAATATTAACGGGCCGCAAGGACGGCTTCGATGTCTTACGCCAGTTCCATGGCATGAGTGGGTTCCCCAAGAGAAAAGAAAGCAACTTTGATGCATTTGATACCGGACACAGTTCCACATCCATATCCGCAGGGCTGGGACTGGTGAAGGCGAGAGATCTCAAAGGGGAAAAGTCTACCATTGTATCCGTGATCGGAGACGGTTCTCTCACCGGAGGCATGGCGTACGAAGCATTGAATAATGCAGCCAAGCTGGAGACCAATTTTATCGTTATCCTCAATGATAACAATATGTCCATCTCTGAAAATGTAGGCGGCGTATCCAAATATCTGAATAATATCCGTACGGCAACCGGCTATCTGGATCTGAAGGAAGGCATTTATAATGCGCTGAAGAGTAAGCCGGGTGGAGACGGTATTGTAACTCGTCTGCGTCGTGCCAAGAGCAGCTTTAAGCAGCTGGTGATCCCCGGTATGTTTTTTGAAGACATGGGAGTGACTTATTTAGGCCCTGTGGATGGACATGATATTGAGGGACTGATCAAGGTCATTGAGGAAGCCAAAAGAGTCAAGGGGGCAGTGCTGATCCATGTGCTGACCCAGAAGGGCAAGGGATATGGTCCTGCTGAGAAGCATCCCGCCAGATTCCACGGAGCAGAGCCTTTTGATATCGAGACGGGAATTCCTTCCCATCCCCGTACCGTGGCGAATTATACAGATGTATTTTCCACTGTTATGTGCAAGCTGGGACAGCGGGATCAACGGGTGGTAGCCATTACGGCAGCCATGCCGGACGGCACTGGGCTTAAAAGATTCCGTAATATGTATCCCGACCGCTTTTTCGATGTGGGTATTGCGGAAGAGCATGCGGTGACTTTTGCTGCAGGACTGGCAGCTGGTGGCATGAAACCTATCGTTGCGGTGTATTCTTCTTTTTTACAGAGAGGTTATGATCAGATCCTACATGATGTGTGCATTCAGAATCTGCCGGTGGTATTCGCTATAGACCGTGCCGGGTTGGTAGGCAGCGATGGCGAGACCCATCAGGGAATCTTTGATTATACGTACCTGTCAGGTATCCCTAATATGCATATCTGTGCGCCGAAGAATAAATGGGAACTGTCGGATATGATGAAATTCGCTGTGGCACTGGAAGCCCCCATTGCGGTGCGCTATCCCAGAGGGACAGCGTATGCGGGGCTGTCCGAGTACCGTGCCCCCATCGAACTGGGCAAGGCAGAGTGGATCACGAGAGAGGGCGGTATTGCGCTGTTCGCCGTAGGCAGTATGGTGAAGACTGCGGAAGAAGTACAGACATTACTGCATGAAAAGGGTTATCGGGCAAGCATTATCAACGCCAGATTCATCAAACCCATTGATGAAGAGGCAGTGCTTTCCGCCTGCGAGGATCATGACATGATCGTGACCATGGAGGAAAATGTGTTAAGCGGAGGCTTCGGGGAAAAGGTGCTGACCTGCTTAAACGATCATGAGAAACAGATTAAGTGTGTCATGGCGGCAATACCGGATGCCTATGTGGAACATGGCAATGTAGAACTTCTGAAAAAAGAGATCGGACTGGATGCAGCAAGCATTACAGAGAAAATACTGGAAAAGTTATAAGAGTTATAGCAATAGGAGACGTATATGAAAGAACGACTGGATATGATTCTGGTAGAGCAGGGTTATGCCCCTTCCAGAGAAAAGGCAAAGGCAATCATAATGTCCGGCAATGTCTATGTCAACGGACAGAAGGAAGACAAGGCAGGCACCGGCTTCGATGTCAGTAAGATCAAACTGGAAGTCAGAGATCATACCATGAAATATGTCAGCCGCGGAGGCCTGAAGCTGGAAAAGGCAATGGAGCAGTGGGGCTTTTTACTGGACGGCATGATCTGTATGGATATCGGTGCATCCACCGGCGGTTTTACAGACTGTATGCTCCAGAACGGTGCTACGAAGGTGTATTCCGTAGATGTGGGACAGGGGCAGTTAGCCTGGAAGCTGCGTAACGATGAGCGTGTAGTATGCATGGAACAGACCAATTTCCGGTATGTGACCCCGGAGGATATCCCGGATGCCCTGGATTTTGCCAGCGTGGATGTGTCCTTCATTTCCCTGACCAAGATACTGATCCCGGCGAGAAATCTGCTAAAGACCGGAGGGCAGATGGTATGCCTGATCAAACCTCAGTTCGAGGCGGGCAGAGGTAAGGTTGGTAAAAACGGCGTAGTGAGGGAGCCCCAGATCCACGAAGAGGTGATCCGTAAGATCATCGATTACGCGGACAGCATCGGCTTTGAAGTGCTACATCTGGAATATTCCCCCATCAAGGGACCGGAAGGTAATATCGAATATCTGCTGCATATCCGTAAGCCGGAAGGAATCTCCGAAGAAAAACTGGCGTTGGCCGAGCACGAGGCGGAAAGCTTATTGCAGACCATTGTGGAAGGAAAAACAGGACTTTCCTATACCCCGGAGTGGGATGCCGTCATCAAAGGAATCGTAGACAATTCTCATACCCTGTAACAGACAAGGAGTGCGAAGCTATGAAGCATTTTCTGATATATACCAATAAACATAAGGATCAGGAACTTGCGACCACGAAGCGGATCCGGGATTATTTGGAATCGAAGGGTTGTACCGTGAAGTTAAAGGTCAAGGAAGCCGACTGGAAAGAGGAGACAGATTCCGGGGTGGAAGAGGAAGCGACGGATATTCCCCTGGATGTGGACTGCATGATCGTACTGGGCGGTGACGGCACGGTGCTGCAGGCAGCCAGAGAGACGAAAAAAATTCTGGTGCCCATTATCGGAGTGAATCTGGGAACCGTGGGCTATATGACGGAGATCGAACTTTCCGGCCTGGAGGAATCTCTGGATCGTCTGATTCGGGATGATTATAAGAAGGAACGCCGGATGATGTTGAACGGCAAGGTCTGCTGTGCGGACGGCACTGTGTCGGAGGGCTGGGCACTGAATGACATTGTCATCTCCCGAAGCGGCACCTTACAGATCATAGAATTTAACATCTATGTCAACGGACAGCTACTAAATCATTACAAGGCGGACGGAATGATCGTGACCACCCCTACGGGATCCACAGGATACAATCTGTCAGCGGGAGGACCGTTAGTAGAGCCGAAGGCCAGACTGATCACTCTGACACCGATCTGCCCCCATAGTCTGAACCAGAGAAGTATCATATTGTCTCCGGAGGATGAGATCGTTATAGAGATTCCGGGAGGCAGAGAGGGTAAGAGCCAGACCGTGGAAGCCAATTATGACGGAAGCCACAAGGTGACCATGTGCACGGGAGATCATATCCGTATCGTGCAGTCGGAAAAAATCACGGAATTCATCCAGCTGAACCAGGTCAGCTTCCTGGATGTGTTACATCGTAAAATGAGAGATTCCTGACGAATTGTCGCAAGAAAGGCATGAGGTTAAGATGAAAAAGACCAGACATCGCAAGATCGTGGAGATCATAGAAAAAAGAGATGTGGAGACCCAGGAGGAACTGGCGGGTTATCTGAAAGAAGCGGGATTTACGGTGACCCAGGCCACAGTATCCAGAGATATCCGGGAACTGAAGCTCTCCAAGGTACCTACCGGAGGCGGCAAACAGAAATACGTGATCCTCAGACAGGATGACAGCCACATGGGAGACAAATATATCCGGGTATTAAGAGATGGATTCGTTTCTATGGATATGGCACAGAACATTCTGGTGATCAAGACGGTATCCGGCATGGCCATGGCAGTGGCGGCAGCACTGGATGCACTGAAATTCTCCGAGGTGGTGGGATGCATCGCCGGAGATGATACCATCATGGTAGCGGTGCGTACCGTGGAGGATACCCAGATCCTCATGGATAAGATCCATCTGATGATAGAGAGATAGACAGGGGGAAATACATGCTTCGCAGTTTACATGTGAAAAATCTGGCTCTTATCCGAGAGACAGAGGTGGAATTTGGAGAAGGACTGAATATACTGACAGGAGAGACCGGCGCCGGTAAATCATTGCTGATCGGATCGGTGAATCTGGCGCTGGGAGGAAAGTTCGAGAAAGACATGCTCAGACGGGGAGAAGAGAGCGGTCTGGTGGAACTGGTCTTTGACTGTGAGGAAGAGAGGCTTGCGGAAAAGTTAAAAAGCATGGATCTGGAGCCTTCGGAGGACGGCACGGTGATCTTAAGCAGAAAGCTTTCCTCCGGGAAAAGTATCTGCCGCATCAACGGAGAGACCGTGACGGCGAAGCAGGTGAAGGAACTTTCGGAACTGCTGATCGATATTCACGGGCAGCATGAGCACCAGTCGCTGTTAAACAAGAAAAAACACATGGAGATCCTGGATGCCTATGCCGGAGCGGAATTCGCGGAATGCGCAGAAAATGTGGCTGCGCTTTATCATGAGTGTGCTGCACTGGAGAAAAAGATCGCGGAGGAGACACTGGATGATGCATCCAGAGGCAGAGAACAGTCTCTGGCAGAGTTTGAACAGAGGGAGATCGCAGATGCCGGTTTACAGCCCGGCGAGGATGAGGAATTAGAGCAGGCATATCGCAAGATGACGAACAGCCGTAAAATTGCGGAGAGCCTGGCGGAGAGTTACAGACTCAGCGGCGGTGATGCGGAAGACGGCGCGGGGAATTCCCTAAGCAGAGCCCTTCGTGCGCTGCGCAGTGTGACCATGTATGATCCTGCACTGGAACAGATGGAAGAACAGTTGGCGGAGGTGGAGAGTCTCCTTGCGGATTACAATCATGATGTATCGGAATATATGTCGGATCTGGAATTCGATGAAGCGGATTTTGGAAGTACCGAAGAGCGGCTGAACACGATCAATCATCTGAAGGGCAAATATGGCAATTCCATTGAGGAGATCTTGAAGTACAAAGAAGAGAAGGAAGCCTATCTGGAAAAACTGGCGGATTATGATGCCTATATGCAGAAGCTGCATACGGAATGGGAGGAAAAAAAGACACTGCTTACAAAAGCCTGTGAAAAACTGTCCAAAATCCGTCAGAAAAATGCAGCTGCGCTGACGCAGAAATTAAAAGCTGCGCTGATCAACCTGAATTTCCTGACAGTGGAATTCGATATTGCGGTAAGACCCGGTCAGACCATTACTGCAAAGGGCTATGATGATGTGGAATTTCTGATTTCCACCAACCCCGGAGAAAGCCTGAAGCCCTTAAGTCAGGTAGCGAGTGGTGGTGAACTGTCCCGTATCATGTTAGCCATTAAGACTGTACTGGCGGGACGGGATGAGATCGATACCTTGATCTTCGATGAAATCGACACCGGTATCAGTGGCAGGACCGCGTGGAAGGTGGCAGAGCAGCTGAGCGTCCTCTCAGGGGCACATCAGGTTATCTGCATCACACATCTACCCCAGATCGCAGCTATGGCGGATGTGCATTTCGTCATCGAGAAGAGCAGTACGGATGACATGACCATCACGGACATTCGGAAAGTGGCAGACAAAGAAAGCCTGGCGGAACTGGCGAGACTTCTTGGCAGTGATGCCCTTACCGAAGCAGCGCTGTCTAATGCAAAAGAAATGAAAGAACAGGCAAATGCGTTTAAAGAAGTTCGTTAAGGGAAATGCTATAAGGGAATACCGGAATAAGAAAAGGATGAAGAATGACTTCATCCTCTTCTTTTTGTGCAAATTCAACCAAAATAAGTCACTATATTTGTGGATTAAATTGATTGAATTTGACTGATTATGAAGATATAATAACAGCATAAGAACACGAAAGGAAACAGACAGGAGGGATTTAAATGATTTGTACTGTGACATTCAATCCGTCACTGGATTACATCGTATCCGTGGATGATTTTCAGCTGGGAATGACAAACAGAACCTCATCAGAGCTGATTCTTCCGGGAGGAAAGGGAATCAACGTCTCCATTGTCTTAAAGAATCTGGGTCTGGATTCCACGGCATTTGGATATGTGGCCGGATTCACCGGAGACGAACTGATCCGACGATTGAACGAATTTGGTGTAGATTCCGACTTCATCAAAATCGGTCATGGAATGACCAGAATCAATCTGAAGTTAAAAAGTATCGACGGAACAGAGATTAACGGCTGCGGACCGGACATTGATGCAAAGGCTTTGGAACAGCTGATGGAGAAACTCGACCGATTAGGAGAAGGCGATGTACTGGTGCTGGCGGGAAGCATTCCCTATACGATGCCGGATGATATGTATCAGAGGATCCTCAAGCGGATTCAGGGCAGAGGAGTACTGACGGTGGTAGATGCCACCAGAGATCTGTTAGTCAAGGTGCTGCCGTATCATCCGTTCCTGGTAAAGCCCAATAATCACGAACTGGGAGATATCTTCGGTGTGAAGCTTTCCACCAGAGAGGAAGTCATTCCTTACGGCAAAAAGTTACAGGAGATGGGAGCACAGAATGTACTGATCTCCATGGCAGGCGAGGGAGCCGTATTGATCGCGGCAGACGGACAGTGCCTGGAAGCACCGGCTCCGAAGGGAAAGTTAGTCAACGGTGTAGGCGCGGGAGATTCCATGGTAGCGGGATTTATCACCGGATGGCTCGAAGAGAAGGATTACGCACATGCCTTCTGCATGGGAATCGCCGCGGGAAGTGCCAGCGCTTTTTCCGAGAATCTGGCAACAAAAGAAGAAGTCATGCAGGTATTGAAACAGGTAACAAAGTAGGGGTTTTTGACCTCGACATCATAATAAAAAGTAACTATAAAAGAGAGATAATAAAAAGAGAGGAAAGGTTACAACATGAGAATCACGGATTTATTGGACAAAAGAAGTATTTCCCTGGACGTGGCTCCTGCTGACAAAAAGGCAACACTGGATATGGCAGTGGAACTGATGGCGAAGAGCGGGAAACTTTTGGATGTGGAGCAGTACCGTGCACAGGTCTATGCAAGAGAGGAAGAGAGCACCACGGGAATCGGCGAAGGAATTGCAATCCCTCACGGCAAATGTGATGCGGTGAAGACTCCCGGACTGGCAGCCATGGTGATTAAAAACGGTGTGGATTATGATTCCTTAGATGGCGAACCGGTGACACTGCTTTTCCTGATCGCTGCACCTAATACCAAGGACAACGTACATCTGGATGTACTGAGCAAGCTGTCCGTTATGCTGATGGATGAGAATTTTACCGCATCTTTAAGAAATGCCAAAAGCGTAGATGAATTTTTACAGATCATCGACGCGGCAGATGAGAGTGCCAAGAGTATTGACGACAGATTAAACGATACCGGCATTACCACCGAAGAGAAAAAAAGCTTTAAGCTCCTGGCAGTGACTTCCTGCCCGACCGGAATCGCGCATACCTATATGGCAGCGGAAGCACTGGAGAAGGCAGCAAAAGCAGCAGGCTGCCAGATCAAGATCGAGACCAGAGGTTCTGCCGGTGCGAAAAATGTACTGACTGCGGAAGAAATCGCCGCAGCAGACTGCATCATTGTAGCAGCCGATGCGAAAGTTCCCATGGATCGTTTTGACGGCAAAAAGGTCATCAGCTGTCAGGTATCCGACGGTATCAGCAAAGCAGATAAATTAGTACAGCAGGCAGTAAGCGGTGAGGTAGAAGTATTCCATGGAGAGAGCGGCGAAGTGAAAACAGCTCTAACCGGCAAGGAGAGTACAGCACATAAGATATACACTCAGTTGATGAATGGTGTATCCCATATGCTTCCCTTCGTCGTAGGCGGCGGTATTCTGATTGCCATTGCTTTCCTGATCGATGGCCTGAACATTGATATCAATGCATTACCCGCAGATCAGAGAAGCAACTTCGGTACCATAACTCCCGTAGCGGCAATGTTTAAAAACATCGGCGGCGTAGCATTCGGTCTGATGCTTCCGGTACTGGCGGGCTTCATCGGTATGGCGATCGGCGACAGACCGGCATTAGCTCTTGGCTTTGTAGGCGGCATGCTGGCGGCAAACGGCAAATCCGGATTCCTGGGAGCACTGGTGGCAGGCTTTTTAGCAGGCTATCTGATCCTCGGCCTTCGCAAGATCTGTGATAAGCTTCCCGATGCCATTGAGAAACTGGCACCGGTGCTGATCTACCCGGTAGTGGGTATCCTGATCATGGGTCTGGCAATGAATTTTGTAGTTGAACCTGTGATGGGTGGCATTAATACCGGATTGAATAATTTCTTAAGCGGAATGGGTGATTCCAGCCGGGTTGTACTGGGTCTGATCCTGGGCGGCATGATGGCGATTGACATGGGTGGTCCTTTCAACAAGGCGGCATATGTATTTGGAACCGCAGCAATTGCGGCAGGCAATTATGACATCATGGCAGCGGTTATGATCGGAGGCATGACTCCTCCCTGTGCCATTGCACTGGCAACCCTGTTATTCAAGAATAAGTTCACCAAGGAAGAGAGAGATGCAGGTCCTACCAACTTTATTATGGGTCTGGCATTCATCACAGAAGGTGCCATTCCTTTCGCGGCATCCGATCCCTTACATGTACTTCCTTCCTGTATCGTCGGTTCTGCACTGGCAGGTGCTCTGTCCATGACATTTCACTGCACATTGATGGCTCCTCACGGCGGAATCTTCGTATTCCCAGTAGTGGGAAATGCCTTGATGTATCTGGTAGCACTGGTGGCAGGCACGATCGTATCTGCATTGCTGCTTGGAGTCTTGAAGAAAAAAGTGGCTTAAGAACAGTATAAAATTTAGAATCAAAAAGGAGAAAAACAATGAAAGAATTCAAATATGTTATCACAGATCCCGAAGGTATTCACGCACGTCCCGCAGGAGAACTGGTAAAGGCAGCAAAGGAATTTAACTGTGCAGTTACCCTGACCAAGGACGGCAAGACCGGAGACTGCAAGAGAATCTTCGGTATCATGGGTCTGGCCGTCAAAGCCGGCAATGAGATCACCCTGACCTTCGATGGTGAGGATGAGGAGGCAGCCTATACAGCAGTTACTGAGTTTGTAAAGGCAAACCTCTAAAACAGAGCAAGCGGAATCGGCAGGAGAGGAGAAGAGCCATGGAAGTCTACCAGGGAAAAAGCGTATTCGGCGGAATCGCCATTGGCAGAATCAGTGTTCATAAAAAGGACGAACAGCAGGTAAAACGTGTCAAGATCCAAAATTCCGACCGGGAGATCGAACGTTACAGACAGGCAAAACAGACAGCTATGGAGCAGCTGCAGGGGCTGTATCAGAAGGCTTTGAAAGAAGTAGGAGAAGCCAATGCCGCTATTTTTGAGATTCACCGGATGATGCTGGAAGATGATGACTATAACGAATCCGTTGAGAACATTATTCGTATGCAGCAAGTGAATGCGGAGTACGCAGTGGCGTCCACCGGAGATAATTTTGCCCAGATGTTTGCCTCCATGGAGGATGATTACATGAGAGCCAGATCTGCGGATGTCAAGGATATCTCGGAGCGGGTATTAAGTGTACTGGGCGGAAGAACAGCAGGTGTGGTAGCTTCTAAAGAGCCGGTGATCATCGTGGCAGACGACCTGGCTCCCTCCGAGACGGTTCAGCTGAACAAGGATCTTGTACTTTCCTTCGTGACCGTACACGGTTCCGTGAATTCCCATACAGCGATTCTCGCCCGTACCATGAGTATTCCGGCGCTGATCGGTACAGATATTCCTTTAAGTGAGGCAATTGACGGAAAACTAGGCATTGTAGACGGACGCTGCGGCTGCATCTATGTGGATCCCGATGAAGAGACTTTGAGCAAAATGCAGCAGTTAAAGCAGGAAGAGCAGGAGAAGAAAGAACTGCTCCAGACCCTGAAGGGAAGAGAAAATGTCACTATTGACGGTAAGAAGATCATGCTCTATGCCAATATAGGTAACAGCAAGGATCTGGCGGCAGTACTGCAGAACGATGCCGGCGGTATCGGACTGTTTCGAAGTGAATTTATCTATCTGGAGAGAGAGACCTTTCCCACGGAGGAAGAACAGTTCCAGATCTACCGTACCGTGGCGGAGACCATGGCAGGTAAGCCTGTGATCATCCGTACCCTGGATATCGGTGCAGATAAAAAATGTGACTACTTCGAGATGGAACCGGAGGAGAATCCGGCAATGGGATGTCGGGCCATCCGTATCTGTCTGACCAGACCGGAGATTTTTAAGACCCAGCTGCGCGCACTGTTCCGAGCCAGTGCCTTCGGCAACATCTCCATCATGTATCCCATGATCATCAGTGTGGATGAAGTACACCGGATCAAGGAAATCGTGGCAGAAGTGAAGCAGGAACTGACAGAGCAGGGCGTGGCATGCGGAGAACCGAAGCAGGGTATTATGATCGAGACTCCGGCAGCGGTTATGATGAGTGAAGAACTGGCAAAAGAAGTGGATTTTTTCAGTATCGGCACCAACGATCTGACCCAGTACACCCTTGCCATCGACAGGCAGAATCCGAAGCTGGATGCTTTCTACGATCCTCATCATCCCGCAGTGTTACGCATGATACAGATGGTGGTGGACAATGCGCATAAAGCAGGTATCTGGGCAGGCATCTGCGGAGAACTGGGTGCGGATCAGACACTGACCAGACGGTTCCTTGCCATGGGTGTGGATGAATTATCCATGTCTCCCGGAAGTATTCTTCCCGTGCGGAAGATCATTCTGGAGACAGATGTGACAAAAGAAAGAGAAAACAATAATCTATGCTGACAGAACAACGTTATGACATTATTTTGAAATTACTGGAAGAGAAAAACAGCATTACGGTGGCGGAAGTCAAGGAACTGTTAAATACTTCCGAGTCTACGGTACGTCGTGACATCACAGCACTGCACAATGCCGGGAAGCTGGTGAAAGTATTCGGAGGTGCAGTGGCATGTGACCGCACCGTTGTGACCCACGAACCTACCGTAGAGCAGAAGGCGGCAGTCAATGTGGAAGAAAAACAGCTGGTGGCAGCAAAGGCAGCATCCCTGATCGGACCGGAGGATTTCGTCTATCTCGACGCAGGAACCACCACGGCGTGTATGCTTACGTATCTGACGGAGAAGAGTGCGACCTTCGTGACCAATGCGGTAGCCCATGCCAAAGCTCTGGCGGCGGCAGGATTCCGTGTCTATCTGGTAGGTGGAGAACTAAAAGGTTCCACCGAAGCTGTGGTAGGCAACCAGGCATTGGTGAATTTACAAAGCTATCATTTTACCAAGGGATTTTTTGGCACCAACGGCATCAGCAGACAGAACGGTCTGACCACACCGGATATGAATGAAGCTATGGTGAAAAAGACAGCCATGGGACAGTGCAGAGAATGTTTTATTCTGGCGGATCATTCCAAATTCGGTAATGTCAGTTCAGTGACTTTCGGATCTTTTCAGGGCGGTACGATCCTTACGGACAGCTGCCCCCAGGAGTATAAGAACAGCAGCAATGTAATCATATGTGGATGATTTGGATAAAACTGTAAGATACGTTTTCCCATGGTTTCAGGTTAAAAATACAAATGCGACGCACACTATACCCTATACAGCAGTAACACAGAATGCGGTGGGGGAATGTGTATGAAGCTTTGGATCACAGAGACGGAAAAAGTAAAAAGGCAGGCAGGTGAAGATGCAGTCGTTATTTTGCAGCACTGGAAAGCAAAGGTGCGCAGATTGCGGATTTACCGGGCCTGCCTTTGCGTTATGCTTCTGTTGGCAGGCGCAGGGCTTATGGGATATGGCTATTATCTGGTGGACAGCAGTATTCCGTCCATTCTGCACGTGAGGGCGGGATCGGAAGAAGCGCTGGAACTGGATATTCCCGCAAAAGGTGAGATATTGAACGTCAGCAGACAGGGACAGAGCAATATCCCGGAAGGAGCGGTGAGCGTGGACTTAAGCCGGCCGGTGACCATGAAGACAGGTAGCCCGGACACGCTTCAGATGCAGGTGAAGCTGTTCGGAATCCTGCCACTCAAACAGATAGGCATCCGGGTGATCGAAGATCAGGAGCTGATCCCGGTGGGAGTGCCTATCGGAATCTATGTGAAGACCGAAGGGGTACTGGTGGTAGGTACCGGTGAGTTTCGCTCCGCGGGCGGAGAGAAAGTATCACCGGCAAAAAATCTTTTAAAAAGCGGTGACTACGTGCTGAAGTTAAACGGTGAGGAAATTACCGAAAAAGACGATCTGATCTCACGGATCGAAAACGGTGACGGTGCAGAGCAGATTCTCACGATCCGCAGAGGGGAAGAATGCTTCGATGTGAAGATCTGTCCGATGCGTGACCAAAGCGGAAAATATAAGATTGGAGTCTGGGTCCGTGACAATGCACAGGGCGTGGGTACTATGACTTATATTGACAGCCGGGGGAATTTCGGAGCTCTGGGACATGGGATCAACGATGTGGATACCAGTACTCTGATGGAGATGAATGACGGAACCCTGTATCAGACAGAGATTATTTCAATCCAGAAGGGAACTGCCGGGCATCCGGGGGAGATGACGGGAATGATCGTCTATAATGATGACCGGATCCTTGGGGACATTACCGGCAACAGCGTCCGTGGGATTTTCGGTAAGTGTAATAACAAAGCCCTGGCACTGGGTACGGAAGAAGCACTGCCCATCGGATTAAAACAGGAGATTGAAAAAGGCCCGGCACAGATTTTGTGTACCGTGGACGGCACCACCAGATATTACAATATCGAGATCACGGATGTACACTTAGATCATGACAATGTAAACCGGGGAATCGAACTGAAAGTGACCGACCCGGAACTGATCGCTCTGACCGGAGGCATCGTCCAGGGCATGAGCGGCGCCCCTATTATTCAGAACGGGAAATTCATCGGAGCAGTCACCCATGTTCTTGTGCAGGACAGCACCAGGGGGTATGGGATCTTTATTGAAAATATGCTGGAGAGATAGAACCAACGCAGGGTTGCTGTCCGGCACACAACATGGTAAAATAATACAAGCAAAAAAAGGTGAAGAAGTTAAGGGCGGAAAGTGGGACAATGGATTGACTTTTACGGAATTTGTTCAGAACTATCACATACAGTTAAATGAGCAGCAGATGCAGGCAGTACAGGCCACAGAAGGGCCGGTACTTCTGCTTGCGGTTCCGGGAAGCGGTAAGACCACCGTACTGGTCAGCAGACTGGGCTATATGATCTACTGCCTGGGAATAACACCGGAGTCGATCCTGACGGTGACCTATACCGTGGCGGCAACGAATGATATGCGCAGGCGTTTTGCGGGGATGTTCGGAGAGACGGATGCAGAGCGGCTGGAGTTTCGCACCATTAATGGTATTTCCCAGAAGGTGTTGCAATATTTTGCCCGGCGTACCGGGAAAACACCGTTTCAGGTGGCAGATAAGGAAGCTGTGGCTGTCATCAAACAGTCTTTTTTGGAAGTGACGGGTAAATATGCCACGGAGAATGACATCAAAGAGACGCAGTTAGACATTACCTATGCGAAGAATATGCGTCTGACCCAGGAAGAGATTGGGAAAATGGATACAGATGTAGACAAGTTCCCGGAGATATTTCGTACATATAATAATAAACTCCGACAGATGCAAATGATTGATTACGACGACCAGATGATCTATGCCCTGCGGATCCTGGAGCAGTATCCGGAGGTGTTAGCGCATTTCAGGGAGAAATATCGGTACTTCTGCGTGGACGAAGCACAGGATACTTCCAAAATACAGCATGATATGATCGATTTATTGGCGGCGCAGAGCCGGAATCTGTTCATGGTAGGAGATGAAGATCAGAGTATCTATGGATTCCGGGCAGCATATCCGCAGGCGTTTATTTCTTTTGAGGACAGGCACCAGGGAGCGAGGCTTCTTCTCATGGAGACCAATTACCGCAGCAGACAGGAGATTGTCCGGGCGGCGGATGCCCTGATCCGGCGGAACAAAAACAGGCATCCGAAGAAGATGACCGCAGCCAGGGAAGCCGGCGGCTGTGTTACAGAGATCAAGGCGGTGTCCAGACAGGGACAGTACAATTATCTGCTGAAGGTGGCGCAGGACTGCGAGCAGGAGACGGCGGTATTGTACCGGAACAACGAAAGCGCACTTCCCCTGATAGACCTGTTGGAACGAAAGGGACTGTCTTACCGGGTGAAAAATTCGGATATGACCTTTTTTTCCCATCCGGTGGTCAACGATATCTGTGATTTCATTCAGTTATCCTTAGATCCCTGGGATGGGGAGACATTTCTTCGGATTTATTATAAAATGGGTGCCGGTATCAGCAAAATGGCGGCAACGGAAGCGGTGAATGCCAACACCAGGAGGCTGACACTGTTAGACACGGTGGCGGAGATGGACGGAGTGTCCGTCTATACCAGAAAACAGTGCAAGGCACTGGCAACCCATCTGGACAATATGCGTTACGAGCCGGCGGGAAAGGCTATATACCGGATTCTGAATTATATGGGCTATCAGGAATTCATGGATAGCCACGGGTTGGACAGCGGTAAGGCGGAGATTTTAAAGGCACTGGGGGATCAGGAGAACAGCCTGTTTGATTTCCCGGCGAGACTTAAGACACTGCAGGAGATGATAAGAGAGGGCTGCGGGGATCCGAAGAGTAATTTTATCCTGTCCACGATCCATTCCAGCAAGGGACTGGAATATGACAGAGTGTATCTGGCGGATATGTTGGCGGGAGTGATCCCTTCCCAGATCCCACAAAGGGGCTGTGCACCGGATTCTCCGGAGGTAAATACCTATGAGGAAGAGAGAAGGCTTTATTATGTTGGAATGACGAGGGCGAAGGAACAGCTGTATGTGTTTACCTTTGGTTCGAATCTGACCTCCGCTTTTTCCAGAGAAGTGTTTGAGAAAACGACGTCGCTAAATGCTGTAAGAAGGACCGGTACGGCTGTCGGAACCAGAGGCTCGTTGCTAAAAACACCGGACAAAAAGGTGCAGAAGCTGTCTCCCAAAGAGGTGGAAGCCTGTATCTGTGCCTGCGGACCCGGACGAAAGATTCTGCATCAGAAATACGGAACCGGCAGGATCGTATCTGTATCCGGAGACGGCAGCATCGCCCAAATCCTGTTCGAGGGCGAAGACAGCACCAGAAAAATATCCCTTCCCATTGCGTTTGCGGGGAAGATACTTACGTTAAAATAATAATCATGATGCCAGGGTCAAAAGGTCTAAACCCACATGAGCTTGCTCATAAGTGGGTGAAAGACCTTAGGACCCGCCCCGATATGCGAATAGAGGGTAGGATTGTGAGAGTGCGTAGCACGGAACAATCCGTAGGCATCAGAGTCGGGGGCTTTTGACCCCGACATCATAATCATACATATCAGAGAGGAAGAGTTATGTATACAATTGTAGTCGCAGACGACGAAGAAGAATTACGCAGAGCCATCATACGGAAAATCGACTGGGAAAGCATCGGCTTTCGGGTCGTGGGAGAAGCGGAAAACGGTATTGAAGCACTGGAACTGGTAGAACGGGAAGAACCGGATCTGTTACTGACGGATATCCGGATGCCCTTCGTATCCGGAATTGAACTCGCCAGACAGGTGAGAGAGGTGCGGCCGACGACGCAGATTGCTTTCTTGAGCGGCTTCGATGAATTTTCCTATGCCCAGCAGGCAATCCAGTACAATATCATCAGCTATATGCTAAAACCCATCACTATGACGGATCTGACGGAAGAATTGAAGAAGATCAAGCAAAAGATCGACGGGATCTTTGCGGAATTCGATGCGAGAAAATACGATGACCCCGGGTTACAGCAGTTTTTTATGCCGCTTCTTCTGGATGACTATGTGAATTTTGACAGCGTCGAACGGGAAGAACAGCTGACGGAGCTGGCGATCCGAAACGGATTTTTGAAAGATCGTAATAATGACTTTCATTATGCAGTGCTTGCAATTAAGGTAGAAGATCAGGAAGGACAGAACCGGACCAGTCTCAAACTGGTACATTCGGTGGATATGATCCTGCAGAAATATATGAAGCATTACAGTTTTGCGATGGACGGCAGGATCATTGCGGTGCTGGCAGCAACCCCGGCTTCCTTCGAACGGTATCTGCATATTGCGGTAGGAGAGATGACACAAAGTACGGAACGTATTCTGGGGATGCATTGCCATATCGGCGTCAGCCGTGTCAGGGAGCATCTTGGAGAATGTCATGAGGCATACAGAGGTGCCATGAGTGCACTGGGGTATTGTAAGCCCGGAGAGAGCAATATTCATTATATTGCGGATGAAGAGCGGGACAACACCATGGATATGGAACTGTCAGCGGAGTGTGTGACACAGATGGAAAGTCTGATCCGGGGCGGCTCCAGAGAAGAACTGGAACAGTATCTGAAAGATGTTTTCGACAGACTGGAGACCGGACAGGATGCTGCCTTAAAATGCAAATTCCTGATCTTCCAAATGTCTTCGGCACTGATCCGTATCGCTTATACAGTAACGGATGACAGCGCACTGTTCCAACGGTTTGCCATGCTGGAAGGCCCGGTACGGGAATCCAGAGACCGCTTCACTGCGTTGTGTCTGGAAGTCTGGGAACTGGTCAATGCAGGCAAGAAAAAGAGCAGCCAGATTCTGTGTGAGAAGGCCATGCAGATCATTGACAAGGAGTATGGGGATCCGTCTCTGTCACTGGTGGGTGTCAGTAGCAGTATTCATGTGAGTCCTAATTACCTCAGCGCCCTGATCAAAAAGGAGACCGGAGCAAGTTTTGTGGATCTGCTGACAAAAAAGAGAATTGAGACGGCGAGAGAACTGGTACTTGGCAGCTCCATGAAGATGCGTGAGATCTCGGAGCGCTGTGGTTACAGCGACCAGCATTATTTCAGTTACTGTTTTAAGAAATATTGTGGAGTATCGCCCAATGCTATGCGACAGGAGAAAGAATAAGATATGAAGAAACGAAAGATATCCCTTTCTTTTATCATTACAATACTGGTGGTAGGTCTGGTCACATTGTTTTTGCTATGGTCGACTTTTTACTTTTTTTCTCTTTATGTTGAAAGCATGAAGCAGGCGGCACAGACAAGCAGTGAGCAGGCAGTGACTCAGGCATCCAACGCCATTTCCAATTACATCGGGGATATGCAGGAGATCATGAGCCTGATCGAACAGAGGATGACAGGAAACGAAGGAAATACGGATCAGACGCTGGAGACGTTGTGCGATGTCCGGTCGGATCTGGTGGCAATCTATATCTATGATGAACAGGGGAGACTTGTGGATTCCCATACGGGAGAGCATACCTTAAAAGAACATTACCTGAAGGATCTGTCCTATATTCCACTGGATTCCTATGAGCAGGGGGTGCTCTATCTGTCGGACCCCCATGTGGAATCTCTGTTACAGAATTATTATCCCTGGGTGGTATCGGTACTGCAGGAGATCCCGGGAGCAGACGGAGAGAAACTTCGGGTGGTCATCGATATCCGTTTTTCTAAAATATCGGATTATGTGGACAATGTAGGAATCGGCCAGCACGGGTACTGTTTTATCGCGGACAGTAAAGGAGAGATCATCTATCATCCCCAACAGCAGCTGTTGTACTCCGGGCTGAAGACGGAAGCCACGGACGGTCTGGATCTGAGCCACAACGGTTCTTTTGAGACAAAGGAGTTGATCTGCAGCGTCCGGACACTCGATAATTGTGACTGGAAGGTGGTGGGTGTCAGCTACATCAGTGAACTGGTGACAGCCAAAGAGATGGAGCTTGTGGGAAATATCTGTGTGATGTTAGCCATCATTCTGTTCGCTACCATGGTGCTAAGCTTCCTGGTCTCCAGACTGGTGACCAATCCGGCACAGCGTCTGATCCGGGCGATGGAAGAGTTCGAGAGAGATGCAGCGGGGTATGTCTACCAGCCGGTGGAAGGCACCTCGGAGATCGAGGCACTGTCCCAGTCCTATGAACATATGGTAAGAAAGATTCAAAAATTGATGAATCAGGTGCGTCAGGAAGAGATCTCCTTACGAAAAACGGAATTGAAGGCATTGCAGGCACAGATTAATCCTCATTTCTTATATAATACGTTGGATGCTATCGGGTGGCTCTGCGAGGAAGAACGATGCCAGGATGCCGTGGAGATGGTCAATGCTCTGGCAAAGCTGTTCCGCATCAGCATCAGTAAGGGACACGAACTGATCACCATTGAAAAAGAAGTGGAGCATGCCAGAAGTTATCTGAAGATCCAAAACTTCCGTTATAAGAATCAGTTTTCCTATGAGTTTTTGGTGGAGGAGGACTGCCTGCAATATTATTGTAATAAGATCACGTTACAGCCCATTATTGAAAATGCCATCTATCATGGGCTGGACCGTATGGTGGATGAAGGGCATATTCTGATCCGGATATACAGCGAGAACGATGATGTGATCTTTAGGGTAGAGGATAACGGTGTCGGCATGTCCGAGGAACAGTGCCGGTCGATTCTTCACAAGGAGCCGGGAGACAATTCCGGCATCGGTATCAAAAATGTCAACGACAGGATCAAGATCTATTTCGGAAAAGAATACGGTCTGACCATAGAAAGTGAACTGGATGAAGGCACCACTGTGATCATACGGATGCCGAAGGTGGAAGAGAAAGCAGCGGCAGGATGGGAGAAAGTATGAGAAAACGAAAAATTAAAAAAATACTGACCCTGCTTCTTATGGGCATTTTATTGCTCATGAGTATGGGCGGCTGCGGGAAAGACACAGAGACCGGGAAGACCCAGGTGGCTATGATCGTGAAGTCCACGGAGAGCGCTTTTTGGAAAAGCGTTTTTGCAGGTGCCCGGGCGGCAGCTACGGAATACAATCTGAATGTTATGTTTGATGGTCCGGCATCGGAAGAGGACTATGAGACCCAGAATGAGATGGTCCGTCAGGCTATGGAGGACGGGGTGGATGTGATCATTTTTTCTGCCGTGGATTACAATGCCAATGCGGAGATCATCGATCAGGCTGCCCAGAGAGGAATTAAGATCGTCGTCATAGACAGTGATGTTAACAGCAGCATGGTAAGCTGCCGTATCGGAACGAACAATTTGCAGGCGGGTGTGAAAGCAGCGGAAGCCGCGTTGGCTGTGGAGGAGGACGAATTGTATATCGGCATCGTGAATTACGATGTTAATTCCGCTAACGGACAGCAGCGGGAGCTGGGATTTCGTCAGACGGTGGAGCAGGACCCCAGAGTAAAGGAGATTACCACCATCAATGTGCTGTCTACCACGGAGGATGCCAGGGCGGGAGCAAAGGAGATGCTTCTGACGGATCAAAGGATCAACGTGGTGGTGACCTTTAATGAATGGACAAGCCTCGGCGTGGGCTGGGCAATCCGGGATCTGGACAGGGGAGACCGGACACAGGTAGTGGCATTTGATTCCAACGTGGTCTCCGTGGGAATGTTAGAGACCGGGGAAGTGGATGCACTGATCGTGCAGAATCCCTATGCTATGGGATATCTGGGAGTGGAGACAGCAGCAAATCTGTTAGCTGGTCAGACGGGCGGCTCCAGTGTGATAGATACAGCCACCACCATCGTGACCAGAGAGAACATGTATGAACGGGAGAGCCAGAAGATATTGTTCTCCTTTGAAGAAGAAGGATATTAGAAAATATTGTAAAAGGGTTCTTTTAGGTATAAAAATATACGGTAATGTCATGTGAAGTGTAAAAAAGTGTACAAAGCATGAACAAAATATGTACAGAATAGTATAATTTCTAACCCCATTCGTAAAATTTTGCATATCTTTTTTGTACAAGATGCCATATAATTACCTCATCAAGAGATGAAACACATACATTTTCATCAAAACAAGGAGGTATTTCATATGAAAAAGTTCATGTCACTGCTGTTGGTAGGCATTATGATGCTCAGCCTCGTAGCGTGCGGAAAGAGCGGCGGAGGAAAGGGAGAGTTGAATGTAGGAGTATTCTATTACACCTACAGTGATACATACATCTCCAGTGTACGTACCGCATTAGACAGCGCTCTTACCGAAGCAGGCATCAAGTTCCAGAACTACGACGGCAACAGTAACCAGACCACCCAGAACGAGCAGATTGATACCGCTATCGCACAGGGTACCAACCTTCTGATCGTCAACATCGTAACATCCGGTTCCGTAGACGCTTCCCAGGCTATCGTTGACAAGGCAAGCGCAGCAGGAATCCCTGTTATCTTCTTCAACCGTGCGGTTGAGTCCGATGAGGATGAAGGTAAGGTATTAGGCAGCTATGACAAGTGTGCATTCGTTGGAACCGATGCTCCTGAAGCAGGTCATATGCAGGGTAAGCTGGTAGGTCAGTATGTAGTAGATAACTTTGACACTATCGACTTAAACGGCGACGGCAAGATCAGCTACGCAATGTTCATGGGTCAGTTAGGTAACGTAGAAGCAATCTATCGTACCCAGTACGGCGTAGAAGATGCAGATGCAGTGATCACCGCAGCAGGCAAGCCCGCTTTGGAGTACTTCGATGCATCCAATACCGATAAGTACCAGGTTGACCAGGACGGTAACTGGTCCGCAACCGCAGCTAACAACTACATGACCACCAACCTGTCTCAGTACAATGAGTCCGCTGGTAACATGATCGAGCTGGTTATCTGCAACAACGACGGTATGGCTGAAGGCGTTATCTCTGCTCTGAACGACAAGGGCTACAACTTAGGCGATGGCAAATGCACCACCATTCCTGTATTCGGTGTTGATGCAACTGACGCAGCTAAGCAGCTGATCGCAGATGGCAAGATGACCGGTACCATCAAGCAGGATGCAGAAGGTATGGCAAACGGTATTGCTTACCTGGCTAAGAACATCCAGGGCGGTAAGGAACTGATGGCAGATACCGACAGCTTCAACATCTCTGAGAAGGTTAGCAACAAGATCTACATCCCTTACGCTACTTACACCGGAGAATGATCTGAATAACAAGTAAATAAAAGAAGCGGCTGCTGCATCAGGCAGCGGCCGCTCTTTATGTATAGGAGGATGCGTATGGGACAGGAAGTATTGCTTCAGATGACAGACATATGCAAGGAATTCCCCGGCGTAAAGGCACTGGATCATGTATCCCTTACCGTAAAAAAAGGAACGGTACACGCGCTCATGGGAGAGAACGGCGCCGGTAAATCCACCTTAATGAAGTGTCTGTTCGGCATTTACAGTAAGGATGCAGGCAAAATCGAACTGGAAGGCAAGGAAGTTCATTTCAAAAATTCCAGAGAAGCACTGAACAACGGAGTGGCCATGGTTCATCAGGAATTGAACCAGGCACTGAAGAGAAACGTCATGGATAATATCTGGCTGGGCCGTTATCCCATGACAGCAGGTATCATGGTCAACGAGCATAAAATGCTGGAAGACACCAACAACATTTTTGAAGAACTGGGGATTGCCGTAGATCCCAAGAGAATCATGAGTACGATGCCGGTATCTCAGCGACAGATGGTTGAGATCGCCAAAGCGGTATCTTACAACAGCAAAATCATTGTATTCGACGAACCTACTTCATCCCTGACGGAAGAAGAAGTGGAGCATCTGTTCAAGATCATCAATATGCTTCGAGACAGAGGATGCGGTATTATTTATATTTCTCATAAGATGGCAGAGATTCTGAAGATTGCAGATGAGGTAACTGTCATGCGTGACGGTACCTGGATTGCAACGGAACCTGCCAAAGATCTGACCACAGACAAGATCATCAAACTCATGGTAGGCCGTGAACTGACCAACCAGTTCCCTCCGAAGACCAATAAGCCCGGGGAAGTAGCACTGGAGGTAGAACACTTAAGTGCGAGATACTCCTTATTAGAGGATGTATCCTTCCAGGCAAGAAAAGGCGAGATCGTGGGACTGGCAGGACTGGATGGCAGCGGCAGAACAGAGACGTTAGAGAATATCTTCGGCGTAGCCACCAGAAAAGACGGTGTGATCAAATTAGATGGCAAAGAGGTCAGAAACCGCAATGCCAGAGAATCTATTAAAAACGGTTTTGCACTTCTGACGGAGGAGCGTCGTGCCACCGGTATCTTCGGAATCCTGAATATCCGGGAGAACACGGTGATCTCCAGTCTGAAGAAACATAAAAAAGCAGGATTTTATCTGAGTGATAAATCCATGGAGAAGGACACCGCATGGGCTATTGATGCCATGCATATCAAGACGCCTTCCCAGAAGACGAAGATCCGGTCACTGTCCGGTGGTAACCAGCAGAAGGTTATCCTTGGCAGATGGCTTCTCACAGAGCCGGAGGTGCTGATGCTGGATGAGCCTACCAGAGGTATCGATGTAGGTGCAAAATACGAGATCTACCAGCTGATCATCGATCTGGCGAACAAGGGCAAAGTTGTCCTGATGGTATCTTCGGAGATGCCGGAACTGCTGGGTGTATGTGACAGAATTCTTGTCATGAGCGGCGGTAAGCTGGCAGGAGAAGTAGATGCCAAAAATACGACACAGGAAGAGATCATGTCTCTTGCTGCAAAATATGTATAGGAGGATATGCGTATGAATCCCGGCAAAGCAATTCAGAATAAAATTAACGGCGTAAAGCAAAATTTTGCAGACTACAAGAAGCTGGACAGCAGAGACAAGAAGACCTACTGGAAAGAATTTTTCCTTAACAATGCCTTATACATCCTGCTGATCGTAGCAATCATTTACACTTACATCCAGAACTCCAATTTCCTGTCGGCGGCTTCCATTGTCAACATTATCAGCCTGTCCGCAGCTAACCTTCCCATTGCCTGTGGTATCGCAGGATGTATCGTATTGACCGGTACCGACCTGTCTGCAGGACGTGTGGTAGGACTGACCGCATGTATCACGGCATCCCTGATGCAGTCCGTGACTTATGCTACCAAGATGTTCCCGAATCTTCCGGTACTCCCGATCCCTCTGGTGATCCTGATCGTATTACTGGTGGGTGGTATCGTAGGATGGGTCAATGGTTTCTTCGTAGCGAAGTTCCAGCTGCATCCTTTCATCGTAACTCTGGCTACGCAGTTGATCGTATACGGTTTACTGTTAATGTACATCATGATCAACGGCAATAATGGACAGCCTCTGTCCGGTCTGGACCAGCACTTCAACGATGTGGTAAAAGGAAGCGTGATCTCCTTCAATGCCGGCGGTGCGAGAATTGCCATTCCCAACTATGTATGGCTGGCAGCCTTGATCGTTATCATCATGTGGTTCATCTGGAACAAGACCACCTTCGGTAAGAACATGTTCGCAGTAGGTTCCAATCCCGAGGCAGCAAAAGTATCCGGTGTTAACGTAATGAGAACCACCATTTTAGTTCATACACTGGCAGGTGCCATGTACGGTCTGACCGGTTTCATCGAGTCCTCCCGTATTGGCTCCAACACAGCAAATACCGGATTGAACTACGAGTGTGATGCTATTGCAGCCTGTGTTATCGGCGGTGTCTCCTTTGTAGGTGGTACCGGTAAGATCAGCGGTGTCGTACTTGGTGTATTCCTCTTAAGAATCATCTTCGTAGCACTGAACTTCCTGTCCATCAACATGAACATGCAGTACGTGATCAAGGGTCTCATCATTCTGGTTGCCTGTGCAATCGATATGAGAAAGTACCTCGTAAGAAAGTAATGACATAAGACTCAACCATAGAAAACATCCGTGACTGCTTGCAGGTAAAGGATGTTTTCTGTATATTGACAGAGAAAGAGACCAGGGGCAAAAGGTCTAATTCCGCAACATTATAGAAATTGCTTATGACAGATTAGAAAAAGGAAAAACTATGAATCAGGAACAAGTGACAACAGAGAATACAGAAGAAAAGGCAGCAGAAGTCACCGCATCGTCAGAAATGACGGGACAGACGCAGGAGCCGGTCCGGCCGAAGGGAAAATGGTTCGGCCGCGGTATCTATGGAAGTAAGGATGTCCCTATCCGTATTTTGGACGGACTGATCGGTGCCATGATCGTGGTGATCGTGGGAATGATCGTTTTCTTTGCTGTGCGTGGCGGATTTAATATTATCTATGATACGGATGGCGGAAGTGAAGTGGCGGCCCAGAAGGTGCGCTATGGGGAATTTCTCACCGAGCCCGAGACTCCCTACAAGCCGGGGTATACCTTTGATGGCTGGTATACGGAAAAAGAAGGAGAGACGGTGCTGTGGTATTTTCAGTCAGAGAAAGTCACCGGCGATATGACTCTGACAGCGCACTGGGTTCCCGCACAGATTACCGTGAAATTCGACTATGATGGTGGCACAGATGCCGACGGCTCTGATATGGAATCCAAACAGGTGACCTTCGGAGAGAATTACGGCGAACTTCCCACTCCGGTAAAAGAGGGCAGTACCTTCGCCGGCTGGGAGTACAGTGGTCAGATCATCACCGCAGACACTGTTGTCCAAATGACCGGAGAACATGTATTGACCGCAATATGGAATTGACTTGAGAGTTAGCGAAGAAGCCACGAACGCCCACGGCGAACGGAATGTCCTTCCGAGGTGTCAGGTCTCCCGGTGGGAATTTTCTAACGAAAAGTGAGCAGCGGTTCTAATCCGTACGGGCACGGCTCCAGTTGCCATCCATGGCAACATCCGGATGCCTTGAACGTCCTGTTCGCTCCACCCTGTCTTTCAACACTTTTCGAGAAAATATCACCACCTCCCGACAAACATCTTCGGAGGGACATTCCGTCCGCCGTGGGCATTCTGTGTTTTGAAAAGCTTTCAAAAAAACAGTAGCCCGCAGTTGGGACTACTAATTTTTGAAAAAAGCCTCTATATAGTCAAAATAGTAAAAAATAAGCTTCTCAGGAAGTGCTTTTTTACGTAATAGATCTTTTTATACATTTATAGTAAAAATAATTTGTTTCTAAGACGGAAATTTTACTTTTCCCAGCTCTTTCACATGTTTTAGTAGAATTAAGAGTAAGTGTGGTTGATCGACGAGTCAAGTCCAAATTTGTGTGTAAAGAGGCAAGTATTTTTGCTTTTGTATTAAAATCGCTATTTTTTGCAAAAAAAATACAAAAACGAGGGATTTGGATGCTTTGGAAGTAACTGTTTTCGTAAAATGAGAAAATCAAGCTATTTTAATACAAAATATCTTGATTTTAAGAATTATTTGTATAAAATACGGCATTATTACGTCATTTACACCAAAGTAATCAAAAAAACTATTTTGAGATAGTGGTAGTTTTCTCAAAACACATTCTGCCAGTTGATTCCTCTAAAATCTTTTAAGCGGCATGAAATAGTGGAATTTTTGCTTCGATAGAAACCTGTTTCCTCTATAAATTACGCCAAAAGTCCGATATCTAGGAATCGCTCTTTCTAAGGCACTTATTTCTATTCACTTTCCACCATTTTCACTAGTTTAAGGCTGTTTTAAAGGAAAAACAGTAGTCCCAATGTGGGCTACGGGAATTCGTCACATCCGCAATGAGCCTCGCTATTCATAAGATTGTCAGCAAAAAACGCTGCCAATCTTATGAATAGCGCGGCGTTCGCCGCATCACGGCAAAAGTAAAAACCGTGATTTGTGAGCAAGCTCCCAATCACGGTTCTTTTTTTGCCTATGCGCGGCTCATTGCTCGCGTAAACTCTCAAGTTAAAAAACCACCTTCACATACTGTCTGCAGTACATGAAGGTGGTTGTATTTATAGATCTTTTTAAGCATTTCTATTGATCATGGCACGTTTTCTCAGGGTAGGATCCAGGATCTTCTTACGGATACGAAGGTTCGTAGGAGTTACCTCCAACAACTCGTCGGTATCGATAAAGTCCAGAGCCTGCTCCAGAGACAGAACCCTGGGAGGTGTCAGACGCAGGGCTTCGTCAGCACTGGAGGAACGGGTATTGGTCAGCTGCTTTTTCTTGCAGACATTGATCTCGATGTCCTCGTTGCGTCCGGTCTGACCGATGACCATACCGGAGTATACCTTTTCACCGGGTCCGATGAAGAGAGTACCACGCTCCTGGGCATTGTACAGACCGTAGGTGATAGCTTCGCCGGCTTCGAATGCGATCAGGGACCCCATCTTACGATACTGGATGTCTCCCTTGTAAGGACCGTAATCATCAAATACGGTGTTCAGGATACCGTTACCCTTGGTATCGGTCATGAACTCGCCACGGTAACCGATCAGTCCTCTTGCGGGGATGGAGAACTCAAGACGGGTATAGGTGCCGCCGGAGATGGAACCCATGTTACGAAGCTCACCTTTTCTTTGTCCCAGCTTCTCGATGACAGCACCGGCAAACTCGTTGGGAACATCGATATAAGCTAATTCCATAGGCTCTAATTTCTTGCCATTCTCATCGGTATGATACAGAACCTCAGCCTTACTTACAGCAAATTCAAAGCCTTCACGACGCATATTCTCGATCAGCACGGACAGATGCAGCTCACCACGACCGGATACCTTGAAACGGTCAGGGGAATCTGTCTCTTCTACACGTAAGGATACATCGGTATTTAACTCACGGAACAGTCTGTCACGCAGGTGACGGCTGGTAACGAACTTACCTTCCTGGCCTGCCAGAGGAGAATCATTTACCATGAACTGCATGGCGATGGTGGGCTCACTGATCTTCTGGAAAGGAATGGGTACTACATTTTCCGGAGAGCAGATGGTGTCACCGATGTGAAGCTCACTGATACCGGAGATTGCAACGATGGAACCGATGCCGGCTTCTTTTACCTCTACTTTATTCAGACCGTCGAACTCGTACAGCTTGCTGACCTTGGTCTTGATGATCTTGTCGGGGTTGTGGTGGTTACAGATGACCACATCCTGATTTACACGGATGGTACCGTTGTCAACCTTACCCACACCGATACGGCCTACATATTCATTATAATCGATGGTACTGATCAGTACCTGGGTAGCTGCATCGGGATCACCTTCGGGAGCAGGAATGTAGTTGATAATGGTCTCGAACAGAGGCTCCATATCGGTACCCATCTCATCAGCATCCAGGGATGCAATACCTGCCTTGGCGGAAGCGTACACGAAAGGACAGTCTAACTGGGAATCGTCTGCATCCAGCTCTAAGAATAGCTCCAGTACTTCGTCTACGACTTCATCGGGTCTTGCTTCGGGACGGTCGATCTTGTTGATACATACGATAACGGGAAGCTTTAATTCCAGTGCCTTACGAAGCACGAATTTGGTCTGGGGCATAGCACCCTCGAAAGCATCCACTACCAGGATAACACCGTTTACCATCTTCAGGACACGTTCTACCTCGCCGCCGAAGTCTGCATGACCCGGGGTGTCGATGATGTTGATCTTGGTACCCTTATACATAACAGCAGTGTTCTTGGACAGAATGGTGATACCACGCTCGCGCTCGATATCGTTGGAGTCCATGACACGCTCAGCAACTTCCTGATTTTCACGGAATACACCGCTTTGTTTTAACAGCTCATCCACCAGAGTGGTTTTACCGTGGTCTACGTGAGCAATGATTGCAACGTTTCTGACATCTTCTCTTTTTTGTCTCATAAAAATCCTTGCCTTTCTAAAAATGCGTGCAACTGATTTAACCTTTTTTCAAACTGTTTCAGTATAGCACTTATCATTTCCGGACGCAAGAAAAAACCGTGTAAAATCAACGTTTTTGTTGGTTTTCCATATGAAAAAGTATGGAAAAGAAATCCCTTTTGTGCGGTATTTGCATTTTTATGCGATGGGTTTTAGTACTCAAACGATAAAAAATAGAGTATAAATAGTAATGCAATACATAAGGATTGTTGTAGAAGAGTCAGAAGATGTAGAAGGGAGAACAAAAATGACAGATAAGGTTATTGAAAACAATCAGGTAACGGTGATGGGGGAAGTGGTAAGCGATTTTTCCTACAGCCATGAGATCTACGGGGAAGGATTCTACATGGTGGATTTAAGGTGTACGAGACTGAGCGACAGCTTCGACATTATACCGGTGATGGTCTCGGAGAGACTGTTAGATGTGACAGCAAGCTATATCGGAATGCTTTTGTGCGTTAACGGACAGTTCCGGTCCTATAACCGTCATGAGGAGCGTAAGAACAGACTGGTGCTGTCTGTGTTTGCCAGAGAGGTCAAATTTATTGAGGAGATGGAAGAAAGTTCCAAGACGAACCAGATCTATCTCGATGGATATATATGTAAGGAGCCGATATACCGCAAGACACCGTTAGGAAGGGAGATCGCAGACCTGCTGCTTGCCGTGAACCGCCCTTACGGTAAGTCTGATTACATTCCCTGCATCTGCTGGGGACGCAATGCGCGCTATGCAGAACATTTCAAAGTGGGAGAGCGCTGTGCCATCTGGGGACGAATCCAAAGCCGTGAATATATGAAGAAACTGGATGAAGAAAATGTGGAGAAACGTGTCGCATTCGAAGTGTCCGTCAGCAAACTGGAACTGTTGGAGGAAGCCCGGGAATCCATAGTCTGACGACAAAAGATTGCAAAAATTTACAATATATGGTATAAAGAAATGCATAGGCAACAAGCAACTGCAGACAGCTACCTGGCGAAAGCGCAGATAGACCATGAGGTGTGTAATGGCAGAAGGATGCATCTATATTTATACCGGCGATGGCAGAGGCAAATCACCGGCAGCAATCGGAAGAGCAGTACAGGCAGCGGTAGAGGGGAAGAGAGTCGTCATTATTCAGTTTCTGAAGGGAAAGGGACTGGAAGATTCGGATTTTCTGCGCAGGATGGAACCGGAGATCAAATTGTTCCGTTTCGAAAAATCGGACAGCAATTTTGTGGAATTGCCGGAGGAGAAGAAGCAGGAGGAGATCCAAAACATCCGTAACGGAATCGGTTTCGCCAAAAAGGTTCTGACCACTGGAGAATGCGATCTGCTGATCTTAGATGAAGTGCTGGGACTGGTGGAAAAGGATATCATTACAGTGGATACACTGAAGGCACTGTTGGAATGCAGAGGAGATACGGATGTGATCCTGACAGGAATCACCCTGAACGATGAAATATGCGTTCTGGCAGATGAAGTCTCCAAGATCGAGACTGTAAAATTCAAGGTCTGGGATTGACAGTCACATGGGTTAATGCTATCATAAAATTATATTTAAGAAGATAGAGGTTGCGTTTTTCAAGAGTATTTTTTCGGAGGTAACAGGTACCGTTGAGGGAAGAAGAAAGGGGAACACGCCGAAAGATAAGGTATCCTGTATATGTTATCTTGGGCATACGTTTAAGAAGCGTATGACTGTCATCTCGTAAGCAGATGGGGCGCTATCAAATAAGCTTGGATAATCAGCGCCGGCGCCATTGTGCGCTGGCGTTTTGTAAATGGAGGAAACATATGGCTATTTTTAAAGGAGCAGGCGTGGCAATTGTCACACCCATGAACGAAGATGGATCTGTCAATTATGAGAAATTCGGTGAACTGATCGAATTCCAGATCGCAAACGGCACAGATGCCATTATTGTATGCGGTACCACGGGAGAGAGTTCTACACTGACCCATGAGGAACATTTAGATACCATCAAATATTGTGTGGACAAAGTAGCGAAGAGAATCCCCGTAGTGGCCGGCACCGGTTCTAATTGCACCGATACCGCAGTATATCTGTCTCAGGAGGCGGAAAAATACGGTGTGGACGGTATCCTGCTGGTAAGCCCCTATTACAATAAAGCAACCCAGAAGGGTTTGTATCGTCACTTCAAGACCGTTGCGGATTCCGTGAAGGTTCCCGCCATCCTGTATAACGTGCCCAGCCGTACCGGCTGCAATATTCTGCCGGAGACTGTGGTGAAGCTGTGTAAGGATGTAGAGAACATCGTAGGTGTCAAGGAAGCCAGTGGCAACATCAGCCAGATCGCACATCTGGCAGCGATCGGTCAGGGCGTCGTGGATATCTATTCCGGTAATGATGACCAGATCGTACCTATCCTGTCTCTGGGCGGTATCGGAGTTATCTCCGTGCTTTCCAATGTAGCACCGACACAGACTCACGAGATCTGCCAGAAGTTCTTCGACGGAGATGTGACAGGCAGCCGTCAGATGCAGTTAGATGCTATGGATCTGTGCAATGCGCTGTTCTGCGAAGTGAATCCGATCCCGGTGAAGACAGCACTGAATATGATGGGAATGGGAGCCGGAGCGTTTCGTATGCCTCTGTGCGAAATGGATGAGGCAAATGCCAAGAGGCTTGAAAAAGCCCTGAAGGATTATGGTGTCCTGTAGGCTGGAAATTAAAAAGCAAGAGTGGAAGAATCCCGCCTGTGAAATTTTTATCATAGGCGGGATGTTTTTAAGTATATAAGAATATTAAGAGATATTAAGATAGGAGAGAACAAAAATGGTAAAAGTAATCATGCATGGATGTAACGGTAAAATGGGACAGGTGATCAGCGGATTGATCGCGGCAGATCCCGATATAGAACTGGTGGCGGGAATCGACGCCAGAGATGATGGACACAATCCCTATCCTGTATTTACGGATATTGCAAAATGCGATGTGGCGGCAGATTGTATCATTGATTTCTCCGCAGCCGTGGCAGTAGACAGGCTGTTAAATTACTGCGTGGAGAAAAAGATCCCCTGTGTACTGTGTACCACCGGTCTGTCCGAGGCACAGCTGTCGAAAGTGGACGAAGCGGCAAAACACGTGGCTATCTTAAAATCCGCCAACATGTCCTTAGGCATCAACCTGATGTTAAAGCTGTTAAAAGAGGCCGCCGGTGTACTGGCAAATGCGGGCTTCGACATGGAGATCGTAGAGAAACACCATAATCTCAAAGTGGATGCTCCCAGCGGTACCGCACTGGCACTGGCAGATTCCATCAACGAAGAATTTAATGGCGAATATGAATACGTCTACGACCGCAGTACACGCAGAGAACCGAGACCTAAAAAAGAGATCGGTATCAGTGCCGTCAGAGGCGGCACCATCGTCGGCGACCACGATGTCATCTTCGCCGGAGCGGACGAAGTCGTAACCTTCTCCCATACCGCCTACTCCAAAGCCGTCTTCGGCAAGGGCGCCATCCAGGCTGCCAAGTTCCTGGCAGGCAAACCCGCCGGCATGTACAACATGTCTGATGTTATCAATGCAGCAATGTAATTACCTGGTAAAGTCATGAACTGACGAAGTGGATGGATGCCATGGAGACTTTACATCGAGACATAGTATCCGTACGCTTCGTGAACTAACATAGAAAGGTGAATTTCATGAACGAAATGGAACAGAAGGTCCTAAAGACCCTCTCACACCAATATAAAACACAAGCAGCAGCCTCCACGGAGATCATCAACCTCCAGTCCATCCTGAACCTTCCCAAAGGTACCGAACACTTCCTCACTGACATCCACGGCGAATACGAGCAGTTCAATCACGTCTTAAAGAACGGCTCCGGTTCTGTACGCCGTAAGATCGACGAAGAATTCGGCAACACCATCAGCAACAAAGATAAAAAAAGCTTGGCGACCCTCATCTATTATCCCGAGAGCAAATTAGAGATTGTGGAGCGGGAAGAAGATAACCTCGAAGACTGGTATAAAATATCCCTCCACCGCCTGGTGCAGGTCATCAAACGTGTCTCCTCCAAATACACCCGTTCCAAGGTCAGAAAAGCCCTGCCTAAAGACTTTGCCTACGTCATCGAAGAACTGATCACCGAGAAGGAAGAGATCCAGGACAAAGAGGCATACTATAATGAGATTATCCATACCATCATCCGCATCGGCAGAGCACCGCAGTTTATCATTGCCTTAAGCCACCTGATCCAGCGGCTGGTCATTGATCACCTTCATATCGTCGGAGACATCTATGACAGAGGACCCGGTCCCCATATCATCATGGATACCTTGTGTGAGTACCATTCCGTGGATGTCCAGTGGGGCAATCATGACATGGTGTGGATGGGCGCTGCGGCGGGAAGCCTGGCATGCATCGCCAACGTGATCCGCATGTCTGCCAGATACGGCAATCTCGCCACCCTGGAGGACGGCTACGGCATCAACCTGCTGCCTCTTGCCACCTTTGCACTGGAGACTTACGAAAATACCAACTGCGATGCCTTTACCATCAAGTTCAATACCGATTACAATACCAAGGACCTCGGACTGGATACCAAGATGCATAAGGCAATTGCCATTTTGCAGTTCAAGCTGGAGGGGCAGCTTGTCATGCGGCACCCCGAGTTCCATATGGAAGACCGGATGCTGTTGCACCGGATCGATTTTGAACGGAAGATCATTACGCTGGACGGCAAAGAATATCCCATGAAGGACGTGGATCTCCCTACCGTGGATCCGGAACACCCTTACGAACTCACCGAGGAAGAGAGCAAGGTCATGCTGCGCTTACAGCAGGTATTTACGCGCTGTGAAAAACTGCAGCGCCATGTAAAATTCCTCTTTTCCAAGGGCGGCATGTATAAGATCTATAATGGTAACCTCCTGTATCACGGCTGCGTTCCTTTAAATCCGGACGGAAGTTTCATGCAGGTGGAGATCTGCGGAAAAGAATATTGCGGGAAAGCACTGTATGACATTTTGGAGTATTATGCCAGAAGAGGTTACTATGCCAAGGATACCAGGGAACGTGCCATGGGACAGGATATGATCTGGTACATCTGGGCGGGTCCCGGATCCCCGGTGTTCGGCAAGGCCAAGATGGCAACATTTGAGCGGTATTTCCTGGAAGATCAGAAGACTCATGCAGAAGAGAAGAACAGTTACTACAAGCTGTTGGAAAATGAGGAAGTCATCGGGAAGATCCTGGAGGAATTCGGACTGGATAAGACCGATGCCCATATTGTCAACGGGCATGTACCTGTGGAACAGATCCATGGCGAATCCCCCATCAAATGTGGAGGGAAACTTTTGATCATCGATGGCGGATTCTCCAAGGCGTACCAGAAGAAGACGGGGATCGCAGGCTATACCCTGGTATGTAATTCCAGAGGAATGCGTCTGGTAGCCCACGAACCCTTTGAATCCACGGAAGCTGCAATCATCAAGGAATCGGATATTTTCTCGGATTCTGTGGTAGTGGAGAATTTCCCCCGCAGAAAACTGGTGGCGGATACCGATACCGGCAAGGAGATCCAGGAGAATATCTTCTATCTGGAAGAACTCCTGGAGGCTTACCGGGAAGGTACCATCATGGAAGAGGTATAATTTATCTCTGACCGTTACCTACCAGATCATTGGTGATATCGGAGACTCCGTTCGCGGCATCATCCACGATATTGCCTACTGTATCGCCGGCTTCTCCCACGGCGTTGCCGGCATTGTCCAGCATGGAATCATTTTCGGATACGGTATTACCGTTGCCATTGGTATCCCCCATGTTGTCTGTGGCAGCAGTTCCGGTCTCTGGGGTCTGTGTCACAGTGCTCTCCTGAGTGGCAGGAGAGGTGGAAGGGGAAGGAGAGGCAGCCATGCTGCCGGAGTTATTATTGTTCTTGTTATTGCCGCAGGCAGTTGCCATGCACAGGTAGACCGTGAGAATACCCAGAACCAGTAACTTTTTCCCAATGTGGGAGCTTGTGTTATTTGTCTTATTTTTCATAATGTCCTCCATTTCAAGATGACCCATTACGGGATATTTATGTCCGAACCACAGCTGGTTGGCTTGAAAGTAGTATGTGCGTATGTCAGAAAAATATACAAAAATATTTTTTGGGGAAAGAGGAAGTAAATGGAATTTCGACCCTGTATTGATATTCATAACGGAAAAGTAAAACAGATCGTCGGTGGAAGTCTTAAGGATCTCGGCGATCAGGCACAGGAGAATTTTGTATCCGGACAGGATGCCGCTTTTTATGCCAGACTGTATCAAAAAAATAATTTAAAAGGCGGACATATCATTTTACTGAATGCTTCGGACAGTCCTTATTATGAGGCTACGAAGAGGCAGGCACTTTCTGCTTTAAGGGCATATCCGGGCGGCCTGCAGGTGGGCGGAGGGATTACCGCGGACAATGCATCTGAGTATCTGGAAGCAGGAGCTATGGCAGTGATCGTAACCTCTTATGTGTTCAGGGAGGGACGGATTGACTACGACAGACTTAAGAAGCTGGTTCATACTGTCGGGAGAGAGCATCTGGTGCTGGATGTCAGCTGCAAGCGCGTGGAAGAGAAGTATTTCGTAGTGACGGACCGTTGGCAGAAACTTACAGAAGAGATCGTGAATGAGGCGTTGCTTGAAAAGCTGTCAGCATATTGCGGGGAATTCCTGATCCATGCGGTGGATGTGGAAGGCAAGGCGCAGGGAATCGAACAGGAACTGGTAAAATCCATTGGCTCCTATGCCGGAAATCCCATCACCTATGCCGGTGGTGTGCATTCTATGGAAGATCTGCTTTTATTAAAAAAACTTGGGCAGAACCGGATGAATGTGACTATCGGAAGTGCTCTGGATCTGTTTGGGGGCAATATGAAATGGGAAGATGTGTTGTCGGTGTGCAGCGCATCATAAATACTTTAAAAGTAAATAAAATGCCGCAGGATTTTAAATCCCTGCGGCATTTCGATTACACATTTGATGATACAATTTTATAATTAAAGCTTGGTTACATTCACAGCCTGAGGTCCCTTTTCACCGTCTACAACGTCGAAAGAAACGGCAGCGCCTTCTTCCAGAGTCTTGTAACCATCCATGTTCAATCCGCTGTAATGTACGAAAACATCCTTGCCGGATTCATCGGAAATGAAACCATAACCCTTCTGATTGTTGAACCACTTTACTGTACCTTTGTTCATAATAGATACCTCCAAAAAATTCTTTCCTGTCATTTGCTTTCAGGTAATGTATACAAAACATTACACCAGCATCTGCATCATAGCACAGGGAGTAGTAAAAGTAAATAGATGATTCGTAAAAATGCACAAAAATTTATGGACAAATCATTCATAAATGCGAAGAAATGAAGAAAATCTTGGGAAAATGTTACAAAAATGTTAAGAAATGATTGCTGTAAGTGCTTCCCTGTGATAAAATGGGATGATGTTTAGCGGAGGTGACTCTATGAAAAGACATAAACATAAGCGGAAACTGAATCATGTGTTGATCCTCACGTCGGATGCAGCAGATGCCAATGTAAGACAGTTCCATGTACGTGCATGGATTGTGGAAGTAGTAGTTTTGGTGTTATGCGTGCTTATCGGCGGTGTGATCGGCTACTTTATCTACGAAGGACAGCTGTGGGAGAATGCCGGCAGACGGAGCCGTGAACAGGTCGTGGCGTTAGAGGAAGAGAATAAGACGCTGGCAGAGCAGAACAGCAAGCTGGAAGCACAGGTGACGGAGCAGGCAGAAGAAATACAAATTTTAAGTGATACGGTAAGCCAGAAGGTACAGAGCGAAAGTGAACTGTCGGCAACGTTGGAGAAGCAGAGCCTTCCCACGGAATTCCCGCTGACGGGTTCCGCATCTATGGAAGAGGTAACGGAAGGTGATCCTATGTGCATTTTCCATGCATCGGTAGGCACTACGGTGGTTGCCGCAGCAAGCGGTACGGTAATGGCAGTGAATGATGATGAGACCTATGGACACAGTGTGTGGGTGGATCATGGCAATGGCTACATTACCATCTATCGGAACAAGGGGGACGCAACAGTGGCTACCGGAGACACGGTAGTGCAGGGTACCACGTTATTTGTTATCGGTGAGGATAATGCGGAGCTAGGATACCAGATGCAGAAGGACGGAAGCTATATCAATCCTATGGATATGTTGGAAATCAGTGGTTGATCGCGGAAAGGTTTGGAAAAACATGTTTGGTAAAAAAAGTACAGATACAAAAATGAATACACTGATCGGTGCTGGTGCGGAGTTAAGCGGAGATTTTACGCTGGATGGCTCTGCGAGAATCGATGGTAAGATCGGCGGAAATGTAACGGTGACGGGAAACCTGATCTTAGGAGCCGGAAGCGTGGTTATGGGAGATGTACAGGCCGCATCCGTATTGATCGGAGGAGAAGTGACCGGCGATATCAACGCGCCGGAGAAGGCGGAACTGACCGCTTCTGCAAAAGTACTTGGAGATATCGTCACCACGGTGATCGTCATTGATGAACATGCAGTATTTCAGGGTAAGATTGATATGAATCAGACCGTTCCTGATAAAAAGGGAAAGATAAAGGCTGCTAAGACAGTCAAAGCCGGACGTAAGAGTGCGAAAGCAGCGATTGCGGAAGCACTGAAGGAAGTGGCAGAGGAAGAAAAGAGAGAAAATCAAGCAGAAGAATAATTATAAAAAGACATTGACGAAGTTACTACATACGCCAATGTCTTTTTTATTGGTATTTATGATTCTGACTTTTTCTCCATCCGGTCAAATACCAGTTCGTAACCGTCGTTACCGTAATTCAGAGAACGATTTACACGGCTGATGGTAGCGGTAGAGGCTCCTGTTTTCTCAGCAATCTCCAAATAAGTCTTACCGTCCTTCAGCATGGCAGCTACTTCAAAGCGCTGGGACAGAGACAATAATTCATTGACTGTACACAGATCCTCGAAGAAACTGTAGCATTCCTCACGGGACTGCAGACATAACACTGCATCAAACAGAGAATCCACAGCATCCGTTTTGATTTTTTTATTCATGCTCGACACACCTTTCCATAGTTGTAATTTATACAACGTAACTATTTGTATTTTAGCATACTAAAGTTTTAAAGTAAAGGCGTGAAACAAAATAGTTATAAAATCTTCATAAATTCAGAGAATGAAGGAAAGGCACAAGTGTTGACATGTAGTTTTTGATACTATATAATGATGCCAGGGTCAAAAGGTCTAAACCCACATGAGCTTGCTCATAGGTGGGTGAAAGACCTTAGGACCCGCCCCAATATTCGCATAAAAGTGGGATGATAATCCCACGATATGCGAATATTGGGTAGGATTGTGGGAGTGCGTAGCACGGAGCAATCCGCAGGCATCAACGAGAGAACCGTCTGCGAAGCAGACATCAGAGTGCGAAGCACGCGTTCTCGAGTTAATGTAACCCGGAGAACACACAGCGAAGCAGACATCAGAGTGCGAAGCACGCGTTCTCGAGTTAATATTACCGGAAACCACCCACGGAAAGGACCGCAGGACATTATGGCAGCGACAACAGAAGAATTACTTCAGACGATCTTACAGAGTCTGGAAAAAGTGGAATATATCAAAGCAGAAGATATTCCGAATATTGATCTGTATATGGATCAGGTGCTGACTTTCATGGATAGGAAGCTGCGTTCGGCAGTACGCCCGCAGACCGAGGACCGCGTCCTGACCAAGACCATGATCAACAATTATGCAAAAAACGATCTGCTTCCTCCTCCGGTGAAGAAGAAATATTCTAAGGAACATGTTCTGATGCTCATTTTCATCTATTACTATAAGGGCGTGATTCCCATGAATGAGATTCAGACGCTGTTGCAGCCGATCACCGATCATTATTTTCAAAATGGACAGGCATTTGACCTGGAAAGCGTATATAAAGAAGTCGTATCTTTGGAAAAGGAACAGCTGGAGGACTTAAAAAAAGACGTAGTGGACAAATTCCGCAGAGCAGAGAATTCCTTTGCGGAGACCTCCGGAGAAGAACGAGAATTCTTACAGAAGTTTGCCCTGATCTGCCTCTTGAGTTTTGATGTCTACATGAAGAAGATGATCGTGGAACAACTGGTAGCGGAACTGGCTAACGACGCGAAAGCCGGGGAGCCCGAGAAGGAAGCCCACAAGAGAAATAAAGATAAGTAAAGATGATTAAAGAAGTAAAGATAAGTAAAATAAGTAGCAAAATCGGAAAAAGGAAAAATTTTATGAAAGCATTTATGGACCTTCATACGCATACTCTGGCAGCAGGGCATGCGTATAGTACATTATTGGAGAATATAGACGCTGCACTGGCAGTCGGGATCAGATACCTGGGAATGAGTGAACATGGTCCCGCATCTCCCGGAGGACCGCATGAGTTCTTTTTCAGTAATTACAAAGTGATCCCCAGAGAGTATGACAGAGAAGAGGTTAGCGGCAGAGTGGTACCGGTGACAGGAGGAAGGCTTCATCTTTTGTGTGGCGTGGAAGCTAATATCTGTGACACGGACGGAACACTGGATCTGGAGGAACGTTATCTGCAGAAGATGGATTATGCGCTTGCCAGCATTCATCCCTTTGCTTTTACCGTGGGAAGCCGTAAGGAGAATACGTTAGCTTCCGTGAGAGCTTTTCAGAATCCTTATGTGAAAATACTGGGGCATCCCGATGACGGCAGATTCCCCTTAGATTACGAGGAACTGGTGCGGGAAGCAAAGCAGGCGCACGTTGCATTGGAAGTGAACAATTCTTCCCTGAATCCACGGTCGACAAGACAAGGCGGCAGAGAAAATATCGTGGAATTGTTAAAGACTTGCATGAAATATGAACAGCCTGTTATAATGGGAACGGACAGCCATATGTGTTTTGCCATAGGAAAGTTTGCCGAGACCGAACAGCTGATGCGGGAACTGGATTTCCCTGCTAAGCTGGTATTGAATTATGACCCGGAGAATATTCATAAGCTGATCAACATCACAGTGTAGCTGATACCACCCGGTGTTACCGGGATAAGAATACAGCCTAAGACGGCACGCCCCGCAAGTGGGCAGATAGGAGAACAAATGAAAGACGCAAATTGTGGATATTGTATGAGAGGGGAACTGTTAGATAAGTTCGGTATTTTTATCTGTGACCTGAAGGTGAGCAGCCTGATCCTGTTCAAGGAGCAGAGCCATCCCGGCAGATGTATCGTAGCATATAAGGACCATGTCAGTGAGATCGTGGACATCAGCGAGGAAGAGCGAAGATTATTCTTCGAGGATGTGGCACATGCAGCGAAAGCCATCCATGCAGCATTCCACCCCGATAAGTTAAATTACGGAGCATACGGCGACACCGGCTGCCATCTGCATATGCATCTGTGCCCGAAGTACAAGGACGGTTTTGAGTGGGGCGGCACATTCGAGATGAACCCCGGCAAGACCTTTTTGGCGGATGCAGAATATCAGGAGATGATCGATAAGATCAAGGCAAATCTGTAAAACGGTAAAGACTTCGGAACATTTTCTCCGACATTACATAGAATAATTATGTAATCTCAGGGAGGATGAACGATTATGAAGACAAAGAAAGTAACGGCAATCGTACTGTCCGCGCTGCTGGTGACAGCTATGCTTACGGGCTGCGGCAGCGCAGAACAGACGAACGGACCAAAGAAGACAAGAGTGGTGCTCAATGAAGTAGCCCACTCTATTTTTTATGCACCGATGTATGTGGCTATCGAGGAAGGATACTTTGCCGATGCCGGGATCGATCTGGAACTGGTAACGGGATTCGGCGCGGATAAGACTATGACGGCGGTGCTGACCGGTGAGGCGGACATCGGTTTCATGGGCAGTGAGAGTACGATTTATACCTATGCCGGAGGAACGGAAGACTATGTGGTGAACTTTGCCCAGCTGACCCAACGGGCAGGGAATTTCCTGGTGGCGAGAGAGCCTATCGATGACTTTTCGTGGGATATGTTAAAAGGTGCTGCCGTCTTAGGCGGTAGAGCGGGCGGTATGCCGGAGATGGTATTTGAATATATTCTGGAGAAAAATAATATGGATCCGACAACGGATCTGTCCATCGACCAGAGCATTGATTTCGGTTCCACGGCAGCAGCTTTTTCCGGCGGACAGGGAGACTTTACCATTGAGTTCGAGCCACATGCCACGTTGTTAGAGCAGAAAGGTGACGGCTATGTGGTGGCATCTTTAGGCGAGGAATCCGGTTATGTACCGTATACTTCTTTTTCTGCCAGAAAGAGCTATATAGAGAAAAATGCGGAGACAATTCAGGCATTTACCGATGCCCTGCAAAAAGGTATGGATTACGTGCAGGAGCACAGTGCGGAAGAAATCGCCAAATGTATTGCACCACAGTTTGCAGAGACCGGAAGTGATACGCTGACAGCCATCGTTGCCAGATATCAGGAGCAGGATACCTGGAAAAAAGATCTGATCTTCCACGAAGATGCCTTTGACCTGTTACAGAACATTCTGGAGGACTCTGATGTACTGAAAGAGAGAGTGCCCTATGAAAAACTGGTAACCACGGAATTTGCCGAGAAAGCGGCGGCAAAATAAAGAAAACGAAAAGAGTGTCATAAAAATAGTATAAAAAAGGAGGAGGATCAGACTTCCTCCTCCTGAATGTGTATATTTTTAATGGCCCAGAGCTTTAATGCCTTGGCATTGGTACTGATCTTCTCCAGGGAATCCAGAATATCCTGAAATGCCGGACGCTCATCCTCAGAGATCACGCCGTCTTCGGAGATAGCGATCAGGGAAGCGCGAAGTGTATCGATATCTTTCAAGGATCCCAGTACTTTCAGCGCCAGCCGGTCAAAGTCTACAATGTCAACCTCTGATACACTGTTGCGTCCTAAGGGGCATTCTCTGGCACAGTAGGAGTTGCACAGCTCCGGTGTATTATATGCCTCTGCCATAGCCTTGACTTCCTCCGGATATGGGGCGATGGTATCCAGTTCGATCCTTGCCAGTCTGGTGCGGTCGATGCCTACCAGTTCAGCGGCCTTTTCCCGGCTGCTGAAGTCCGGATTTGTCTTGGCAGCTTCGCAACGTGCGAGATAGTACATATTATCAGCGGCTTTTGTAGCTTTTTTACCCATATTTCTTTTGATCCTTTTATAGTATATTGTAATCAAACATCTCTAATATCACAGTTTAGTAGAAAAAAGACACATTGTAAAGGAAAAATAACGATATTTTATGAAAAGCGGTTGAGGGAATGTGTAAAATTTGCTAAAATATAAGAGATGTGAAAAAGAACAATTTTTCATATATAAAACGGAGGTGCGGTAATGGGTTTAATCAGAGCAGCAAAAGATGCAGTCAGCAGCATGATGGCTGACCAGTGGAGAGAGTATTTCTACTGTGATTCTCTTTCTAACGATGTATTGGTAGTAAAAGGACAGCAGCGAGTAACCAATGGACGTAACAGCAACACCAAGGGTGTGGAGAACATTATCTCTAACGGCTCCATCGTAGCAGTTAACGAAGGACAGTGTATGATCATCGTGGATCAGGGCGGAATCGTAGAGTTCTGTGCGGATGCCGGTGAGTTCGTATATGATTCTTCCACAGAACCCAGTTTGTTCTACGGCAATCTTGGCGAGAGCGTTAAGAATACTTTTTCCAATATCGGAAAACGTTTTACCTTTGGCGGTAATGCGGCGAAGGACCAGAGAATCTACTTCTTCAATATTAAGGAGATCATGAACAACCTTTTTGGTACGGCAAGTCCTATTCCGTTCCGTGTAATTGACCAGAATATCGGACTGGACCTGGATACCTCCTTACGTTGTAACGGTGAGTATTCCTTCCACCTGGTAGATCCTTTGTTATTCTATAAAAATGTATGCGGTAACGTAACAGAGTCCTATACCAGAAGCGAACTGGTAGCGAAGATGAAGGCAGAATTGTTGACCGCTCTGCAGCCTGCACTGGCTAAGGTTTCCGCACAGGGCGTACGTCCCAGTGAGATTCCTGCTCACACAGAAGATTTGACAGAAGCTTTGAAGGAAGAACTTTCCGATCTGTGGACCAAGCTTCGTGGTATCGAGATCGTTACTATTAATATCAATTCTGCGAAGATCCCCGATGAGGATGCGAAGACGATCGCAGATCTGCAGAGAACCGCAGTACTGCGTAATACCGGAATGGCAGCAGCAACCATGACCGCTGCACAGGCAGAGGCTATGAAGATGGCAGCATCCAACACCTCTACCGGCCCCATGATGGCATTTGCCGGAATGAATATGGCAAATATGGTAGGCGGTATCAATGCCGGACAGCTGTATCAGATGGATGCACAGCAGAACAGTGGTATGCAGCAGGCACAGGCAGCACCCGCGCAGGGGCAGGCTCCTAGGATGCAGGCACCGGTACTTGGCTGGACATGTAGCTGTGGCGCTACGGATAACCGTGGTAAGTTCTGCTCTGAATGTGGAGCACCGAAGCCTTCGGATGCAGGCTGGACCTGCAGCTGTGGTGCAGTAAATCAGGGCAAGTTCTGCTCTGAATGCGGAGCAAAGAAGCCGGAAGGAGCACCAATCTATAAATGTGATAAATGCGGCTGGGAGCCGGAAGATCCTGCACATCCTCCTAAGTTCTGTCCGGAGTGCGGCGATCCCTTTGATGACAACGACAGAGTATAATACATACTCGGCGGAATATATTTACCGGATACAGTACAGCAGATACCTTTATGATATCTGCTGTACTGAACTGTTATGAATGAAAAATGAAAGAGAAATATAAATGAACGGAAGTCTGATTGCTATTATTGTTATATTGGTATTGTGCCTGGTACTGGCAGGGATCATTTATTATGCTTATTGCAGGATCCGGGAAAAATTACGGGATACCTCCAGAATGTTATTCGGCACAGATTCTATGATCGAGGGAATGAAGCAGAGAGAAGCGGAAGTGGAGATGACACCGAAGTCCGTATCCTCCGCAACAAATCTGTATATGCCTTCTATTATGAGAGACTTTCCCGAGTTCCATTATGATGAGATGAAGAGCAGGGCGGAGAACGTGCTGACCTCTTATTTACAAAGTATTACCAGACAGAATCCGGCACTTTTGTCGGAGGGAACCAAAGAATTGAAAGAACAGCTCAGACTGCGGCTGGAGATGCTGCAGAACCAGTCACAGAGGGAGAGCTTTGAGAATATACATATTCACAGAACAGAGATACATCAGTACCGGAAGCAGAAGGGAAGACAGAGTATTGTCCTGCAGTCAGCGGTAGAATATATCCATGCACTGAAAGAAAACGGTAAGCTTATCGGGGGCAGTGAAGAACGGAAAGAACAGGCAAAATACAATGTGGAACTGGTCTATATCCAGGATCAGGATATGGTCGAGAACCAGGAGGATGCAGGTCTGGCCCTGAATTGTCCCAATTGTGGTGCACCGCTTCCCGGACTTGGGGCAAAAAAGTGCATTTATTGTGATACACCTATTGTGGAATATAATCTGCGGATCTGGAATTTCAGCAGAGTGGAAGAAGCATAGAGAAGGCTGAGAGGGCTGTATGGACGAAAAAATAATAGGGTTAGATAAAAACAAAGATATAGACAGACGACTGGAGGAAACAACGAAGCAACTGCAGCGGGAACGGGAAAAACTGATGGCTGTGATCCGGATGTCTGGAGATCTGATCTTTGAATATGATATTGCAAAGGATCAAATGCATTATGCCGGTCCGGAAGAAGGCAGTCTGTATTGCGAAAAGATCACGGAAGGGTACACAGAGCAGCTTCTTAGGGAAGTGGACAACCGCACGGATGTAGTGGAACAGCAGCTTGCAGAAGCATTGCATAGCGGCAGCCCGGATATTTGTATTGAACTCTGCAAGACGGATGAGGAAGGCAATCCTCACTGGATGAAGGTCATCGGGCAGACTTTTTACAATGAGAAAAAAGAACCGGAACGTGTCTTGGGCAAGGTCTGTGATATTGATGCGCAGAAGAAAAAGGAAAAGGAACTACAGGAAAAATCACAAAAGGATTCACTGACCGGACTTTTGAATCATTCCACCATCAAGCAGCAGATCACACACAGACTGCAGAAAATGGAACGGGGACAGGTGGGATACCTTATTGTCCTGGATGTGGATAGCTTTAAAAAGATCAACGATACAAACGGACATCTGTTTGGTGATGCGGTATTGTGCTCTTTTGCGGATGAAATGAATAAATTGTTTCCTAAGGCGCTGAAAGGCAGGATCGGTGGAGACGAGTTCGTGTGCTATGTAGAGGATATGCCAAGAGAGGAACTGGAAGAGAAGCTTGGACAGTTGAATCACTGTATGTCTGACCGTTATGATGATGATAAAACGGGACTGCATATCTCCTGCAGCCTGGGAGCTGCGGTTACGGATGGAACAGTGACAGACTATAATCTGCTGTTCCACTGGGCAGACGCAGCCTTGTATCAGGTGAAGAGCCGGGAAAAGGGCGCTTATGATCTTCTGGAGGTCAAGGAGGGTGTGGAACTGCCCGGCCAAAGCTACCTGGACAGTGAGGAGAACAAAGAGGACGAGATCGCTCACAAGGAGGCGCAGTTCGAGAGTGCGGAAGATCTGGTGCTGTTCTGCGTGGATCTGTTGGAAAATGTTCCGAATCTGACCAGTGCCCTGAAGGTGATCAGTGAACGTACCTGCAGTTTTTTCAATATTGATGATATGATATGTGTGGAAGTAAATGAGGCAGGTCCGTCGATCCGTTATCAATGGAATCGTGAGGAAAAGAAAAATTTTGTCAAAAGATTACTGCACCCGGGAGTATTTGAATGGGACCGGATCCGGAAACGTGCAGACGAATCCGGCGCCGCAATTTACAGACAGTCTGAGACTCCGGATATCTACAAAGAAGAAGCGGAGTCTGTGATGATCGTAATGTCTACCGCTGCGAAGGGGTTAAAGGCCAGTGTTATCTTCTCGGACCGCCATACAGACAGAACCTGGGAAGAGGAGAAAAATGCCCTGTGCAAAATATCCCATCAGATATTCAACAGACTTCGTAAGCTGAAAAATGCAGAAAAAGATCAAAGGGAACTGAACCGTAAGCTGAATTATGATGCTCTGACCGGACTGCCGGTGTACAATAAGTTCGTAGACAAATTAGAAGCCTATATGGCAGCGAATGGTAAGACCGGATTATTTTTTGTGTCTTCTGATTTTTCTAATTTCCAGTATGTGAATGAGATGTATGGCTACGAGGTAGGCGACCGCATCCTGCATGATTTTGCCGTGGCATTACAGGAAAAATGTCAGGAAGGAATATTGTTCTGTCGTGTAACCTCTGATCACTTTGTTGGCGTGTTGAAGGAAGACTGCGTGGAGGATGCCAGAGAGGCGTACCTGTCGTTTACAAATTCTTTTGTGAAGAGGATCAACAGCCGGTATGATCAGTGTAATCTGGTCATTGCGACTGGTTTGTATGAGATCACGGAGAATGACTGGTCAGTATCTTCCATGATGGATAATGCCAATGAGGCCAGAAAACAATGCAAGACGCAGAAGGTAGACAGTGCCGTAGAAATTTACACGGACAAGATCCGCAGAGATCTGGAGAATACCAGAGCAATTGTATCCGGAATGGTCAGTGCCTATAATAATAAAGAATTCCATGCATATCTCCAACCCAAGGTGTCTCTTCATACCGGAAAAGTAGTGGGAGCGGAAGCACTGGTTCGCTGGATAAAAGCGGATGGAACTATGGTAATGCCCGGAAAGTTTATAGATATTTTTGAGAGAAATGGGTTTATTACCAAGGTGGATTTCGCCATTCTGGATCAGGTCATGGATTATTTGCGTGATGCCCTGGCACAGGGAGAAGAAGTGGTGCCGATCTCTGTTAATTTTTCCAGGCGTCACAACGAATATGCGGATTTTGTGCCGAATATCTTAAAGCGCCTGAAAGACTATAAGGTACCCAGTGATCTGCTGGAGGTGGAAGTGACGGAGTCGGTATTTATGTCGGATCTGAATAAGCTGACCAATAATCTGGAAACCCTCAGGGACAGAGGCGTGGAGATCTCTGTCGATGATTTCGGAAGTGGATATTCTTCGCTGAATCTGTTATCCAAGGTGGCTGTGGATACGGTAAAACTGGACAAGCAGTTTCTGGATGATACCATGAACAGCGAACGGGAAGAAACAGCATTGACAATTATAAAATATCTGACTAAAATGTTAAGACATCTCGGCTTCAAAGTACTGGCAGAGGGCGTGGAGACCAGTGAACAGCTGGAGATGCTCCGGCTGGCGGATTGCGATATCGTGCAGGGATATTTTTATGCAAAACCAATGCCGATCGGGGAATTCAGAACTTTTTTACAGGAATTCAATGAAAGGGATAATTAGTAATACATGAGCATTTATGATACTTTGAATAAAGAACAAAAAGAAGCGGTGCTTCATACGGAAGGACCGCTCCTTCTGTTAGCGGGTGCCGGAAGCGGCAAGACCCGTGTCCTGACCCACAGAGTGGCATATCTGATCGATGAGCTGGGAGTGAATCCATGGAACATTCTTGCCATTACCTTTACCAATAAGGCGGCACAGGAGATGCGGGAACGTGTGGACCAGATCGCCGGTTTCGGTGCGGATCAGGTATGGGTAGCTACTTTCCATGCCACCTGTATGCGGATCCTCAGAAGACATATTGACAGACTGGGATATGATACGAATTTCACGATCTATGATACAGACGATCAGAAGACCGTGATCAAACAGGTCTGCAAACGTCTGAACATCGACACGAAGATGTATAAGGAGCGGACACTGCTGTCTGAAATATCTTCTGCCAAGGACGAACTGGTGGATGTGCGGGAATTTGAGGTCAAGTCCGTTGGCGATTATCGCAAAAGTGTGACGGCAAAGGTTTACAGAGAATATCAGGACACCCTCAAGAAGAGTAATGCACTGGATTTTGATGATATCATTGTGAAAACGGTGGAACTGTTCAAAAGCTGCCCGGAGGTACTCTATAACTATCAGGAGCGTTTCCGATACATTATGGTGGATGAGTACCAGGATACGAATACAGCGCAGTTTGAACTGATCCGGCTGTTGGCGGACGGCTACCGCAATCTGTGTGTCGTGGGTGATGATGACCAGTCCATTTACAAGTTCCGTGGTGCCAATATCCGCAATATTTTAGATTTCGAGAAGGTATATTCGGATGCTAAAGTGATCAAGCTGGAGCAGAATTACCGTTCCACACAGAATATTCTGGATGCGGCAAACGCAGTGATCCGCAATAACAGAGGTCGTAAAGAGAAGGCACTGTGGACGGAAAAAGGAGCAGGCAGTCGAATACATTTCAGACAATTTGACAATGCTTATGAAGAGGCGGAATATATCGCAGACGATATTTCCGATAAAGTGAACAAAAATGGCGTTGCCTATGCGGATTGTGCAGTACTGTACCGTACCAATGCCCAGTCCAGACTTTTAGAAGAACGTATGGTGGTGGAAGGAATTCCCTATCATGTGGTAGGCGGTGTGAACTTCTATGCCAGACAGGAGATCCGGGACATTCTGGCGTATTTAAAGACCATTGATAACGGCAGGGATGAAGTGGCTCTGCGCAGAATCATCAATGTGCCGAAGAGAAGCATCGGTGCAGCATCACTGGAAAAAGTGGCGGATTATGCGCAGATGAAGGATATCACATTATTTGATGCATTGTGCGAGGCAGACCAGATCCGGGGACTGGGAAGAGCGGAAGCAAAGATCCGTGGATTCGTCAATCTGATCGAAGTGCTGCGCAGCGGATTGTCCTCCTATACACTGCCGGATCTGATCAAGTCTTTATTAGAACGGATCGATTATGCGGAATATCTGCGGGATCAGGATGAGGAATCCGCCGAGGACCGTCTCGGGAACGTGGATGAATTGATCACCAAAGCAGCGGTCTACGAGGAGACCCACGATGAGCCTTCTCTGTCGGAGTTTTTGGAAGAGATCATGCTGGTAGCGGATATAGACAATGTGGAGGATGGCGATAACAGAGTGCTTTTGATGACTCTGCACAGTGCCAAAGGTCTGGAATTCCCGGTGGTCTATCTCGCCGGCATGGAGGATGGACTATTCCCCGGCTTTATGACGATCGCGTCCGATGACCCGTTGGAAATCGAGGAAGAGAGACGACTGGCTTATGTGGGAATCACCAGAGCCAAGGAGGAACTGACGCTGACCTGTGCCAGAAGCAGAATGCTTCGCGGTGAGACCCAGTACAATCCAGTGAGCCGTTTTGTGCGGGAGATCCCGAAGAAACTTATGGATAATACCCCGCCGCAAAACAGAAGATACCGGGACGATGATCTGGAGGATTTTCAGGCGAGAAGAGCCAATGAGGCAGCCCTTCGTGCCATGGGACTGGAAGCAATTGCAACTCCCCGGTCCGGAAACGGTTCGGGCAGCGGCTTCGGAGGCTTTGGCAATACCGGATTTGATCCAAGACCCAAGGCAACCTTGAAGCCCCGTGTTACGGCAAAAGCAGACAAACCTTATATTTCCAAGGGGATCAATGGACTCAACCAGCTGGCGGGACTGCAGAAGGGAACGGAATTCAAGGCACCGGATGCACTGGACTATACGGTAGGCGACAGAGTACGTCATATCAAATACGGTGAGGGCACGGTATTAAATATCGCAAGAGAACCCAGGGACTATAAAGTCACGGTGGAATTCGACCAGGCGGGGCAGAAGATCATGTATGCATCTTTTGCCAAGTTAAAACAGGTATAGTAATTTTCACGAAAATATGGTATCATATAAAGGAATGAAAACAATTGCTTTGCATCCGAAGAAAACCCGGATGCCGGAAAGGCAGGTAAATAATATGAACAGAATCGAGAATCTGGTGGATCTTGACAAATTAAACGAACTGAAAGTCAGCGAACTGAAGAAGCTTAATAAGCTTCTGGGTAAGGAAGTAGAAGAGAAGAAGGAGCGCAATGTCCTGTTATGGGTACTGGCGATCATTGGCGCCGTAGCAGCTGTTGCAGCCGTAGCTTATGCCGTATATCGTTTCTTCTTTGCACAGGATTATCTGGAAGACTTCGAGGATGATTTCGAAGACGAAGCAGATGACGTGGAAGAGGATGACGACGACTTCTTCGAGGATGAAGGAGAGAACTAACCCATGAAAAAAGGACAGGTATATGAAGGAACTGTTGTAAGGGTCGATTTTCCCAACAAAGGGATCGTCTGTGTGGGAGAAGAGACTGCAGTAGTCAAGAACAGCCTGCCCGGACAGAAAGTCAAGTTCTCAGTGAATAAAGTACGCAAAGGGAAGGCGGAAGGAAGGCTTTTAGAGGTGACGGAGAAGTCACCTTTAGAAACCGGCCGGACGTGTTCCCTTTTTGGGTTGTGCGGTGGATGCACCTATCTTTCGCTTCCCTATGAGGAACAGCTGAAGGTCAAAGAAGAACAGGTAAAACGCCTGCTGGACAGCGTGTTAAACAAACAGGAAGAACCTTGGACATTTGAAGGCATCAAGGGCAGCCCGAAGGCTTATGAATACCGCAATAAGATGGAATTTTCCTTCGGAGACGAGTACAAGGACGGACCGCTGGCACTGGGCATGCACAAGAGAGGCAGCTTTTACGATATAGTGACCGTAGCGGACTGTGAGATCGTGGATGCGGATTACCGCTTGATCTTACAGACGGTGAGAGATTATTTTGCCCGGGCGAAGGTAAGCTTTTTCCACAGAATGAGCCATGAAGGGTACTTACGGCACCTGTTGGTACGTAAGGCGTCCCGCACCGGAGAGATTCTGGTGGCGCTGGTGACGACATCCCAGGATCCCTGGCAGGGAGAGATGGCGCTGGAAGGAAACTTGAGTGCCTTGGATGCGGATGGATTGATCGCAGGATTTAAGGATCTGCTGCTTTCGCTGGAACAGGATGGAAAGCTTTCCGGCAAATTTGCCGGAATCCTACATATCACCAATGATTCCATCGCAGATGTAGTGCAGAGTGACCACACGGAGCTGTTATACGGTCAGGAGTATTTTTATGAGGAATTGCTGGGTTTGAAATTCAAGATCTCCACATTCTCCTTTTTCCAGACCAACTCATACAGTGCGGAGGTACTGTACCAGACGGCGAGAGATTATGTGGGGGACCTGGGCGGCAGCGATAAGACCGTGTTCGACCTATACAGCGGCACCGGCACCATCGCACAGCTCATGGCACCGGCCGCCGGGAAAGTCATCGGTGTGGAGATCGTGGAGGAAGCCGTGGAGGCAGCGAAGAAAAACGCCGCCGCCAACGGACTGGATAATTGCGAATTCATCGCCGGAGATGTACTGAAAGTACTGGATGAAGTGGAAGAGAAGCCGGACATGATCATTTTAGATCCCCCCAGAGATGGCATTCATCCCAAAGCACTGCCGAAGATCATCGCCTACGGTGTGGATCATATTGTTTATATCTCCTGCAAGCCCACCAGCCTTGTGAGAGATCTGGAGGTATTTTTAGAGAATGGCTACCGTGTGGACAAAGCCGTTGCCGTGGACCAGTTCCCCTGGACCGCGCATGTTGAGTGCGTGATAATGATGCAGTATTGTGGAAAAGAGAAGAAATAGTAGGGTTTGACCACAAGATGTTGTGGTTTGAGGGCAAAAATTAGACCGAAAATTGGCTAGTTTTTGCCCGATTCATTTGCACAATTTTATAGATGCATAGGGCTGAAAAAGTGGTTTTGGGAGTGATTTGAAGAAAAATGAAAAGGAGGGAGTGGTAAGAGAGACTAAAAATGAATATGGGCAGGGATGAATGCAAGGCGGTACTTATTTTAGAAATGAAATAGGTGCCGCCTTATTTTTTTGGAGGTGGAAATGTCAAAATTATTTTGTGTGAGTCCGGGACTTCGGGTGCTAGAAAGGCAGATGCAGCAGCCACCGGGGTACAGACCAAGAGGATATGGTATCTGTGTGATGGATGTGGACTGGAGGAGCAGGGGAAATTATTCTGAAATCGTGGACTGCGTGATCAGCAGAATGCAGATGGAGCATCTGAAGAAAAGGGTGGATGAAATTTTTTGTGAAGTGGATAAGGAACTGATATTCCGTAATCCAAAGCACAGAAATGATTTCTATTCCCTGCTGATGGGAAAGAGGACAAAGACATTGCAGTATGCACCGGGATATGCTGCCGCCGTATTTTTACTGTCTGCCGATGAGATTTTATGGGAGAAGGTCCGCAAAAATGTTCTGGATACCGGGATTTACTTTGACAGGGTAAGGCTTGGAGGCGTGACACTGGAGCAGTATATTCTGTTTCATGCGGCAAAGGATGTTTATAGCGGAACAAAGCATATCCGATTATCGGAACTGACAGATCGGGAACTGATACCCGATGAGATACTCAGGCTTATCGTAAATGCTTTTGTGATCGAGAAGTGCGGAGTGGAAATTGTAAAGCAGGAGGTGTGGAATGCGGATTAAGGTGCTGAGTGGTGGCCGAAAAAGTATAGAACTGCCATTGTCGGATGCGGAATTAAATTTCCAGATGAAAAGAATCGGTATTGAAGAAATCGTACCTGTGTGCAGGCTGGTGGAAGCATCAGAGAAGGATAATCCTCTTTGTAAATTCGAGGGGCAGACCGTGAAAATGGATGAGGTCAATTTTTTCGCCAAACGTTTGGATTGTTTCACGGAGTATGAGCGCAAAGTATTGTATTCCTATGTCACTGACTACGGTGTGGGAACGATGCAGGATTTGATCAATCTGACCTTCAGCATGAAGGGACTTTCGCTGATTACAGATTTTTCTGATGTAGAGCAGGTAGGAAAGCGTCTCTATCTGGATGAATTCATAGCCATACCAGAAGAGGAAAAGCAGCAGACAAACTTTATAAAGTTTGCGGAAAAGACGTTCAAGGAAAGCAGGGTGGAAGTCCTGCCCTATGGAGTTTTCGTGGAGCATGGCTTTGAAATGCAGGAGGTATATAACGGAAAAACATTCCCGGAATACTTTGCATCCGATGAAATCGTGGCAGCAATCGAGGTACAGAATCAGGCAGGGGACACCGAATATCTGTATCTGCCTACCGATATCTGTTCCATGAACAAGGTAAAGGAACGATTGCAGATCATGGATTTCTGGGAGCTGGAGGTTACAGATATACATAACCTGCGCCTGCCGGATATTCTGGTGCCAATGCCGGAGAACATTGATTGTGTGGAGGCACTGACATTATTTAATGAAACGTGTCAGGCGGTAAGGCATTTTGATGAAGTGCAGATGAAGCAGCTTGCCATGGTGGTGGAATTTACCGGGTTTAGCAGTCCTACTGAGGTGACAAGCCTTGCAAAACTGCTTGGGGAATTTGAAGTAAATCCTTTCGTACACAACGATGAAGAGTATGGAAAGTACATGGTGGAGGAGTCCGGGTTATTTGATGTGGATGAGTTGTTGCTCCCTCACATCAATTATGCTTCCTTTGCAGCGGACAAGAGACAGGGGACACTTGTAACAAGCGGTTATGTGGAGGATGGTTTTGTGGGAGCCACTAGAGAACTGTCAGAGTACCAGCAGTACAATGGAGAGTTTGCTGATCCGCTGGAGATTGATGAGAGCTGCTATGAAACTTTCCAGCTTTACAGTCCGCTGACAGCAGGTTTATATGAGGAAGGATTCGAACAGGGGAAGTTATACCGCAGTGACCTGACACCATATGCAGAGGAAATCGCGGAAACCATTGAAAAGGAATACTGTGTAGGGGAAGAACCAAGAGGACTCATGCATTACTTTGACCGGAGTCCGGCGGTAGCCGCAAAGGTAATGTCGGCTCAGCCGAAGGTCGAAATTGTGGACGGGGAGTTATATGGTGTGCTGGAGTGTAAAATCAGTGAACCGCTGACCGAGAATGACATCGAAGTGTTAAAGGAATACTGGACCGGACAGATGAGCGATGGCTGGGGCGAAGGCTTTGAACAGCGTCCCATTGATGTGGAGGACGGAGAAATCTATGTCAGCTTCTGGAACAACGGAAACTTCTGGAGTGTCATGACGGAGGAAGAACTGATGGGAAGTCAGGTGCAGGGAATGGACATGTCCTGCTAAATAATATTGTGCTGGATATATTTCAGAGTCTGTAGTATTGTGTGTCCTAACAAAAAGAAGGGAGCAGACCTATGGATATGAGAGAAGATATTTTTTATCAGTTTTTTCAGGAACTGATTGAGAGTTACCGGCATGATATTTTACAGAGGGAAGATGTCAAGGAACTTGCCCAGAAAGAAATTGGACTGTGGAATCAGATAAGGGAAAGATTTGGCGGACTGGGTTCAGAAGAGTATAAGCTGATTAGTGAACTGACAGGCTGCATTCTTGACATTAGCTGTATCAAGCAGGAGCAGTTATACTTGCAGGGGGTCAAAGATGGTATCCGGCTGAAGAAAAGAATCAAAGAGATTGAGGAAGGAGAATCATGTTAAAAAGAGAAGAGATAGCACGGATTAAAGAAATGTATCCGAAAGGTACACCCATTCGTCTGTACAGCATGGAAGGGGAACAGTCAGTACCGCCGGGAAGCAGAGGAGTTGTTGACCATGTGGATGACATCGGGAAAATCCATATGAAATGGGAGAATGGAAGCTGTCTTGCATTAAATATTGAGGTTGACCGTTTTGATATCATTACACAGCAGGACGATATTTCAGAAAAGAAAGAGCAGGCGTTTATTGACAAGGTAAATGAAATCTTGGACAAGACAGACTTCCTGCTCTTAAATATGTCCTGCAATACGGAGAACACATCCTATGCTGCCGAGACACTCCTTGCCATGCATCAGGCATTCGAGGAAGTGTATGGAGAAGGGTATGTGGATGAAAAATACGGAATGGTCATGATGCCTGCGGTGGTAAAAGGAACGGAGTCCGGCATAAAAGCACTTGCCTTGGTAACGCTGGACTTGGAATCTTCCGGAGAACATTGGGGGACTACATTCCTTACACCGGGAGGACCATTGGTGCAGGGGAATGCCGAGCTTACAGAGGAGCAGAAGCGTGCCATCAGAGAATACTATATTCCCTACGATTATTGGTACACACCCCTTGTGGAACGTGACCATCATGTGAACTTTACAGATATGCCAGAGACAGTTGCCAATATCAGAAGGCTGGTGGATGAGTCGCTGGTTGCAGGGGAAGTACAGCAGATGGAGGGACCAAAATAAAGGAGAGGAGAACATAATTGAATAGCATTATTAGTTGGGTAGGTGGTAAGAAGGCACTCCGTGACTTGATTTACTTACGCATGCCCAAGCACTATGACCGCTACATAGAAGTATTTGGCGGAGGCGGATGGGTTCTGTTTGGAAAGCCACCGGATAAATGTATGGAGGTTTACAATGATTTCAATTCGAATCTTGCAAACCTCTTTTATTGTGTCAAGGAAAGACCGATGGCTCTGCTTCGGGAACTGTCTTTCCTGCCACTGAATTCCAGGGATGAGTTTGTGACACTTCGAAAATTCCTTACGATGGAAGAATTCAAAAGTGAGCATCTGGCAGAGGAACTGGAGATAGCAACGCATTTTCTAAAAGAGCCAGAGGCTGCGGAAATTTGTGACATTC